>Ga0070741_10004051_pt1 | contig 34876 bp, 41 predicted proteins | sample Coa_R1_4_FD_66440 | JGI IMG/M metagenome (GOLD analysis project Ga0070741, IMG submission 66440) | Surface soil microbial communities from Centralia Pennsylvania, which are recovering from an underground coalmine fire - Coalmine... | ecosystem: Environmental > Terrestrial > Soil > Unclassified ... | reverse complement strand
TTCCAAGACGCGCGCACTCTTGAATTCGGGTGTAAAGGTTCGTCGCTTTGGCATTTTGTGTACTCCTGGGCTGGATTATATTCCTTATTCTGCCTGTCCAGCTTTTGGGGTACACTTCAACCTTCAATCCAAACGGAACGATTGACGTCGTAATGCCCTCACGAGCGTTCGATGATTCCTTCAACACTGTTAATGGAATAGATACTTTGGTAGTGACTTACCGTCGTAATGCCCTCACGAGCGTTCGATGATTCCTTCGTGCCTTTGCGCGTGGCGCGTCCGCATACGGTGATGCTCAGTCGTAATGCCCTCACGAGCGTTCGATGATTCCTTCGCAAGGTGAGCGCGCGGACAAATGGCAAACATACTCAGTCGTAATGCCCTCACGAGCGTTCGATGATTCCTTCACATAGTAGACTCCTGTGGTGCTTCCGCGTCCCGAAAGCAGTCGTAATGCCCTCACGAGCGTTCGATGATTCCTTCCGCGCCAAGCCCGCGTGCGAATCTCGCGAGTCTTGCGCCGGTCGTAATGCCCTCACGAGCGTTCGATGATTCCTTCCAAAGCGAGCGCGTCAGCGCCGACCGCGCAACCGACCGGTCGTAATGCCCTCACGAGCGTTCGATGATTCCTTCCGCCGTTTCACCTTTGGGTCACGCCGCACGTTCGCTCGTGTCGTAATGCCCTCACGAGCGTTCGATGATTCCTTCCGTAATCCGTTTCCACTTGCGCGCGCTTGTCGTTGATTGCGTCGTAATGCCCTCACGAGCGTTCGATGATTCCTTCGCAATGATTGTTCGAGCACGGCGAGAGCGTCGGACTGGTGTCGTAATGCCCTCACGAGCGTTCGATGATTCCTTCACAAGGCGGTTTTGCAAGGCATCGGCAAAGTGCAAGACCGGTCGTAATGCCCTCACGAGCGTTCGATGATTCCTTCATCATTTCCACGGCGCGTCCGTCGGCAATCATGTTTGACGTCGTAATGCCCTCACGAGCGTTCGATGATTCCTTCGTATTTTGCATCGCAAACCGCGCGGCGTCGTCAAGTGTGAGTCGTAATGCCCTCACGAGCGTTCGATGATTCCTTCCCCTTATTCTGCCCTCGGGACAATGCCCCACAACTCATATCAAATGGTGTATTGTGGCAGCCCATTGCCCCACCCGCAGCCAAATTATCCCCTCAAATCATCTCGCACCTCCCACTCTCCTCCACCTCACGCACCCCCCACCCAAACAACTACCCTTTCACCCCAAAATCCGCGCCGGGTGCGCTCACGCCATCCCATCCACGCGTATCGCCAATCGCGTATCGCACTATCGCACCATCGCACCATCGCACGATTACACTATCGCACCATCGCACGATTACACTATCGCACAATTGCTCGGATGCAGTTCATCCGCACTATCCGCACTATCGCACCACCGCACTATCGCGCCACTACTCTCACACAATCAAAACCTCCGGCTCTTCCATCACCCCAAGCGTCCCAATCGTCTCCACCTGCGCCCGACAATCCGCGCACATCCGATAAAACCGCACACTGTCCACCTTCCCATCCACCACCCGGTCCACCCGCCGCCGCAAATCCGCATATCCCCGCCCATCCAAATCCGCCTCAAACACACTCTTTTGCACCCGCATCCCATACCCCTTGAGCAGCTTTGCCAAACGCGCCCGCCGCTTGTCGTCCGGAATATCATAACTGATAACGTAAAGCATATCGCCAATCGCGTATCGCCAATCACCCAATCGCCGTTCACCGTTCACTGCTCACTGTTCACGAATCACCATCGCACGATTACACTATCGCACGATTGCTCGGATGCAGTTCATCCGCACTATCCGCACTATCGGACGATTGCACTATCGCACGATTGCTCGGATGCAGTTCATCCGCACTATCCGCACTATCGGACGATTGCACTATCGCACGATTGCACGACTCACCGAAACACCATCGCCCCATACTCCGGCTCACCCTTTTGAATGCACCGCACCATCTCGCGCGCCTGCGCCATAATGCAGCGCCGCACCGACAACCGTTCATTCGACGGCGGATGCAAAATCATCTCTTCCATGCGCCGTTCATACGCCCCAATAAACACCCGCTTTGCCTTGTCGCTCATCACGACCGGACGATGTTCATCCCCTTTTGCAAAATCCTCCGGCACAATCTGCCCCGAATTCACACACCACAGAATCACCCCATCCACCACCGCCCGAAACTCTTCCACCAAATCCAAAGCCAAACTCGGACGGTTATAATCCACCACATGCAAAAAACCCGCGTACGGGTCCAACCCCGCCGCCTCCACCGCGCTCCACGCCGTCCGCGTCAACAACGTATACCCAAAACTCAACAGCACATTAATCGGGTCCGGCGGCGGACGCCGCAAACGCTTTTCAAAATGCCAATCCGTTTTCAGCAGCCGCTTCCACGCCCCAAAATACGCCGCCGTCGCCGCCCCTTCCACCCCCGCCAGCGAATTCGCCGTCGTCGTGCGCGGAATCCGTTCCAACGCCCCCTCCAACGCCCGCACCGCCTCCGCAATCGCCGACACGCGACTATCCCATTCGGTCGAAGATGCGTGAGGATGGTCGCGTGTCGCCGCATCCTTCCGCTCCCGATTGTGCCGCAGCAGCAGCGAACGCTCATTCAACAACTTGCCCCGCACCATCGCTTGCCCCATTTTCAAAGCAAACCCCGCGTCCGCTTGCGCCGCATACTGCTTTCGCCGCAGCAAAACATGCGGCGTCGCCGGACCCGTCAACCGCCCACAATAATTCCCATCCTCCGTCAAAAACACCACATCCACATTTTCGCTCAACAAAAGTTTAATCGCCTGCGTCGTCAGCCCCACATTGCCCATCAACACCACTTCCGAAACACTCACCAGCGGCGCCGACGACAACTCCGCATCCTCTTTTTTCACCAGCAAGCGGCGCCCCTCCACATGCACCTTCGCCCCTTGCTCAATCACATACAACGGCGGCATAGCAAGATCGCGGATTTGGGATTGCAGATCGCGAATTGCGAATTGTGGATTGCGGACTGTTAGCGCTTTTGTTTGGCGGTGCGCCCCGTCGCCACAAAGATAGCCGTCAGTTCGTCCGCTTCCTTGAGCAAGCCCAAGACACGCTCACGAGCAACCACATTCGCTTCAACCAAAAGTTCAAGCCAAAATTCCGACTCATCCGCTTCTTCTTCCACAACATTAATTTTCGAAACAAATTCCGCCCGTGAACGCCCGCGACAAGCCGCACGATAATTCGCCGCGACCGATGTTGCCGACCGCAACAATTGCTTCCCAAGCACCTCCGCCGTCTGCGTCTTGGGCAGCGCCTCAACCAGCCGTATCACCTCCACGGCAAACCATTTCGTCCGCTCCTGCAACTCTTGTTGATTCACCTCACCTTCTCCTTCTCATTTCGGATTGACCTCATCGCGTATCGCCGATCGCAAATTTCAATCCCCAATCCGCAATCCCAAATCCGCGATCCGCAATCCCCAATCCGCGATCCGCAATCCCCAATCCGCAATCCCAAATCCGCAATCCCCTCAATCCGCAATCCCCCCAATCCGCAATCCCCTCAATCCGCAATCCGCAATCCCCAATCCGCAATCCTCTCAATCCGCAATCCGCAATCCCCAATCCGCGATCCCCTCAATCCGCAATCCGCAATCCCCAATCCGCGATCCGCAATCCCCAATCCGCGATCCGCAATCCCCAATCCGCAATCCCCAATCCCCTCAATCCGCAATCCTCCGACACTGCCCCATTCCCAACGCCGTGCTCGTCCCCACCCCTGCGAACTGCGCAAAGTCCGCCAACAAATTAATCAGCGACAACCAATAGCGGTCCTGATTCAACGCCGCGTATGTCACCGTCCCCACCGCGCCAAACTTGACCACGCCCTCGCTCTTGAACGGCGCCGCGCGGCTGCTCAATTGAATGCGGCTCGCCGCCAGACATTCCGCCGCGAACCGCCGCGTCTCCTCCGGCAGCGCCGTCGGCGCAAACGCGTTCCACTTGTCCAACAAACTCCCCAACACCCATTCCGGCAGCGGAAAAATCTGCGCCTTGCCCTGCGACCGAAACGCCGTCGGCGAAGCAAAACTGAGCACAATGCGCGATGCCGGTTTCTCCCGCGCCAACAGCCATCGCATCGCCAACTCTTCATACCTCGTCCGCGCCGCCCACGGATGCTCCGCCGCGTCCCACATCACGCGTTCAATAGAAAACTGCGCGCTGTCCAAATCCACCTCATCGCCCACCGCAAACAAATCCGTCAGCGCGTTCGCCACTTGTGCCGACAACGCCGTATAACGCAGCGTGTACGTCGCCTCCGGCAGCACCGCGCCATTCGCGCGTTTCCCTCGCAGCGACGACACCGTAAACGGGCGCGTGCCCCCTTCGGCGTGCAATTGCTCCGCCAACGCCGCGTCGCGCGCCGCGATTCTGCCCAACAGCGCCGCGTGCGCCGCCCGCCCCAACGCGCTCGGCAGCGAAACTTTTTCCAACGGACGAACCGTCAACACCAGTGACAATAACGACATCGCACCCCCTCGATTTCAGATTACGAATTGCGGATTGCGGATTGCGGATTTGGCATCTTTGGCGCTTTTGCCGCCATTACCTCTTTTGCCGCGCCTGTTCCCGCACTGCCTGCAAATTCACCACTTCAGCGACCTCGTACTGCGGCGGCAGCGCATTGGGAATCGGACGCGTCCGCACCATCGCCGGAAAATACCCCATCCGCCCGTGCAGTTCCGCGTACAGCGCGACCGCAACAAAATTCAACGCCGGCGGCAGCACCAAAATCTGTTCCGCTTGCCACTCTTGCGGCGACAACCCGCACGCGTCCGCCAGCGCGACGACTTGCGGCGCGAGTTCCGCTTGCGTATCCACTTGCGTTTTCACTTCAATCACGCGTGAAATTTCTTGCGCGGCGATTTCTTCTAACCGCGCCAACTGCGCGGGAGTGAGAGGATGAGAAAAGTTGAGTAAGAGCATGTTTACATCGTTCCCCGACCGCGTGCGGCATCTCGAATATTCTGCAATTTGACTATTTCTTTGACAATGTAAACATTGTTGTCATCTGGAGATGGGGTCATCCGAAGAACATGCGGAAAGCGTCCTGACCGTCCGTGAATTTCTGCAAGCACTGCCGCTGCTGCAGGCGCAATCCCTGGCAAATTCACAATCAAGAGCAAGGAATTCCATTCTTCTGAGGTTAGTCCCGCGCTGTCCAGAACCGTGACGACGTACTCGGATAATAACTCTTCATTAGGAAACTGAATTGGAGCCCTTGGCAGGTCAACAACCTCCGGCAACGCACCTATCAGATCGCGTATCTGTATGAGCTGCGTCGTTGTCAGAGGACGTGTGAAATTCACAATCAGACGGCTGTTTTCAGAGGCTTGACGCATCGCGTCAATTTCATTTTGCTGTGCCAAATGGGTTTCTGCACCGCGCTTGAGATAAACGCCCGGCTCCACCTCACCACTTGCTTTTTTCAAACGATGCGGGCGATTAAACGAACGTGCAATCCGCACCACCCCCAATGTTCTGCGCGCAATAGGGTGCTCAACGAGATGCACATCTACGGTTGGAATAGGTTCAAGATAATTCGTGAGTGCTTGCTGTAGCATTCGCTGAAAATCATCTGCCTGCTCTACATCAAAACCAACAATATATTCACGAGGGTCATCGCTCTCGCGTTCTTTGCGGTCTTTTACACCAATAACGATGTAGGCAGTTCCGCCTGGCGTGTTTGCAAGCGCAGAAATGATTTTGGCGAATTTGGCGGCGTGTGGCTTGTCGCTCAAATCAACCTCACGTTTGAGATCAATTTTGCGCGTTTCGTTTCCTGAAGTAATCGCAGATTCCAAAACTGGATACAGATCAGACATCAAGCCCTCCTTTTGTGATTTGCTTCATCTCCACCAACACCCACCCCATCGCCGCGCCCGGTTTTTCTGTTGTGCGCCCCTGTTGGTCGCGCGTAACACTCACCGCCGCGCGGCGACTGCGCGGGAATGGGTCGCCTTTTTGGCGTGTGCCTTTGCCCATCCGATAATTTTGAATGAGCCATTCCTTAAAATCATCGTTTGCGGTCAGGCGCGAACCAAGCGTCTTGCTGTCCCAACCACCGCCCCATCCTAACTGCACCAGGAATTGTCCCTCTTTCAGCGCAAGGCGCTCCATCTTGCGATAAAAGTCGGCAATCACCGCGCCGTTCGCGCGCTTTTCATAAAACTCGCGCTGCACACGCATACGTTCTTGCGCGTGCGCGCGTCCGATGGCAACAAGATTCTCCAGCCACCCCTCCGCTCCGCCCAAACGAAAATTGTTGCGCTTGCTTGCCCATTCAGAAAAAAGTTGACGGTCTATTTTGGCGCTCAACTTGAAACGCGTCTCTTTGCGAATCGCTTCCACTTCGATGGGCGAACCTTCTTTGCCAGCCATTAGCACTTTGACATTTGCCAGCATCAAACAATCCGGCGCAATTGGCGCAGAATCACTCACTTGGAGCGCGCGCAGCAAATCATGATTCGGGTCGCCGCCAAAAATCTCGCGCTCGTAATTGCGCGCGGCAAATTTTGGACGATTATCCAACTTGGCGCGGTCAGGTTGCAGATTCAGATCACGCCATGCCTGCCAGGCAATGATGGTTCGCAGCGCGCCCTTGAGCGATGAGCCCGGCAAAAATACCTCATCGCGCGCGGTCTTGATTTGCTTTTGCTTGACTTGTTCTCGCAAAATAGAGCCCGGTTTTGTCGAACGCGGTTGACCCGGGATCACATAGCGGAAAAAATCGCTCGTGGGGACGAAATCATCGGTCCTGAGCAAGTCGCTCAAAGGTGTCTTGGCAAGCCGCTCGATTTCTTTTGGGTCATCCGAAAAACGCGCGTGCAGGATTGCATCTTCATTCAGGCGCCACGTCTGTTTGTTGTACACGCAATAGTCATATCCCTGCATCAACTCGCGTCCTGTGCCAATGTGCAACGGAGTGAGGGTCATCACCGTAATTTGGAGTGTGTCATAGTTGTTTTCGCTCATGCTTGCGTTCCCTCCCACCGAATCCCCAAAGCCAAGCCATAGCGCCATACCGGATGCGCGAAATCTTTCGGCGTCACATCGGCAAGATCGCCCTGCGCGCTGCCGCCAACCAGACTGCCTTCGCGCACGAGGTGGACTGTGCGCCGCCGCCAGTTCGCCTGTCCGACAGATTGCGCGTACCCGGTGACGCGTACCAACTCATAGGCAGATTTGGCTTCTGCCAACACATTTGACGCCTCATTGGGCTGCGGATAAAACCGACTGAGCAGCAAGGTCAATTCATTCGGATTCGGTTCGTCCCATTTTTGTTTTCCGTCCGTTGCAAGAGCGAACGCGCCGTAGCCCACCGACCGTTCTGCGCCAATTCCCGTGTCTCCCAAAACTCGCAGCGTGTTGACAAATTCCGGGCGTGCCGTTTCGTCACTCCATGTCACGCCAAACCATAAACCACATTCAGGCGCAAAGACAATGCGTCCGGTGTGAAAAATATCGGATGCGCTTGAAACGCGATCAACTAGAACACGCGGCACAGTGTTTTCCTGCCACACTTTTTGTCGTGTCACGGATTTGAGCGGCAGAGGAACAAGCTTGCCTGCTTTGTTCTTGCGTGTTCGCATGGCTTCCGGCAATTGGTCAAATTCATCGCGCAACAGCCAGAGCGCGCCGCCTTGCAATTGCACTGCGTCTTTTGCAACCCGTTGTTCAGGTTTGGGCAAATCCAGTGCTTTACCGCTTTGCCATGCTTGCAGCAGTCCTTCCGATACAAATGCCACGCGCTTCCATGGTTTTCCTCGCTCCAAATCCTGATTCCTCAAGGTGAGTGGGCGCGGATAAAATCGAACCTTGCCCGCGTATGGAAAAGCAGATGTCAAACGAAATGGCGGCTGCGACTTGAATTGCTCAATCCAATCGCTTACCTCTGCCCCCATGTGTGCGCGCGTCGCGGCAAGCGCGGCAAACAGTGTATCGGACGGAAGATACGGCAGCGTTTCTTCTTGCCCGATACCATGTTCGCCAACGTGCAAACCCGTGCGAAAGGCAAGACGGAAAATCTCCAATTCGGGCATGTCACCCTCCTAACTGCTGTTGCACATTCCCTTTGAGTATTTTGTTCCATTCGCTCCGCAAGTCTGCGACCGAACCATAGGTTTCATTTCCAAGCGGTTCGGCTTTTTCCGCATACGCGCCGCTGTTCCCCTTGAAACCGAGCCGCAGATTCACAAAGCGCACCTTACCCGAGCCGCGCGCGCCTGCGCCGCCCAGATAGTCGTCTTCAAGCAATTGCAGTCCCTCGAGCGTTGTGTCGAAAAATTTCAAGTCCGATTGGGGATCAATCAATGCGGCTCTTTCTTCCCCTTCTTTTCCGAACTTGAACTGTCCCGCATAAAGACTGTACACCATTTCCGCCCCACCAAACAACGTTCCCGCCGGCACGCGCTCAATCTGTCGCGGATTCGCCTGTGAAGTCACACGGTCAATCGCGACCTCGACTTTGACCTCACTAAACGGCAAATCCGTTTGCAGTTTTTCGAGCTGGTCGGCACTGTCCTTGTCCATGTGAACATCGCGCACAATCAAACGCGCCGGAGTCCCAAACTCACGCTCGCCCGGCACGCCAAACACCTGACACACTTCACAAGTCTGATAAATCTGCCACTCGTTATTCTGGCACGAGTGAATGAATCCCTGATTGATGCGTTGATTCTGCTCCTTGCCTTTGTATTTTTCAATCAAGGAACGCATCTTGCCGCGCAAGCTCGAGCCCGGAATATAGGGGCGATTGGTGAGCGGGTCGCGGATGACCGTCTTGTCCACCCCGCCGATGCTAATATCTTCCGTCGCGCCGCCGATATGCAGCCCGGTTACGGCTTGAATATCGAACGTAAGAAACAAGCGTCCCTTGAGTTGGATACTGCCTTTGCTGTCGCTCATCGTGTCCTCCTATTTCCCGCCATATGCTCTATGATAGGCGAGAATCGCTTCAAAGAATTCAACAAATCGGCGGAAATTGTCATCTATGGTTTCGCCCGATTGTTTTGGCGTTTCACTGACATACTCCATTGCCGGCAAAAGAACCGACACAAGGTCTTCGACCCCGCGACTTTTTCCGCTCTCTTTTTTGGCGCGGTACGCCATCTTGGGTTTGAGCAAGATAAAAGCGCGTCTCGCGCGTTCTTTGCGCTTGCGTCCTTGTTCACTGCTGTCGCGATTCTCTAGCCAATTCGCTTTGATGCGAATTACCTCGCCGTACAACGAACGAATTTGGCTCGTGGCAAGGGGCTGCGCCAACGCTTGCCCCAACCCATCTGATACGCGATCAAGCGTTTGTGCCGCGCCCGCGTCAGTTATGATTGCCTTTAAGTCGTCGGGCTTGGGGGATACAAACCCTCGACTCGGTTCAGCACGATACGGCATAAAAACCTCCTTTGGTGAATCAACTATCTCGCGCAAAGCGCGCCAATTGTTGTTTGACAAATCTGATTGCCTCTTCCGCAAATGCCATCTCGCTAAAGAAAACCAATGTCTCTTCCCAGAATATATTGGAATCGGTGATGACACGACTGATTAAATATCTCTCTTCTAGGCGCCACAGCCTCTGAAGATATGCCGCCGCCATGAATGCTTGAAACATTTGATTGGAAAATGTTAATAGATTCTCGTTTTCTACGTACTCCACCACGCCCAAACTGAGAAAACGTCTCAACCGATGGGCAGCACGTTTCTTTAAGGTCCGTTCAGCCCAATCCTTATCAAAATACTTTTTCCCATCCACTCCGGCAGCCAATTGCTTTAATCGCTCCAACGCATCTGGCGCAGACAGAGGATCTTTTGCTTGCACATGATGCTTGAGGTCATGTGCCCAGACCTGATTGAGCATCCGATCGAGAATTTGAGATTTTGAAGGTGGAAGATATACCTCATCTTCGGGTTGATTGTTGACTTCAGACTGCCAGGGCAAGGATGACTCTTTATCTGTTTTGCCGTCTGGAAGAGAATCATCATGGGAATTGTCACGTTCAAGTTCGACCGCGCTCGAATCTGAATCAGGCTCATTTTCCAAAGCTTCGCTTGTGAGAATTTGGTCAACAGAGACCAAGTCCGCACTTGGCACTTGTGTTTTCGGGGTGGTTGGTCGAATCGAGTACCGCGTTTTTGGCTCCGCCTCCGGCAAAGGGTCAGAAGAAAATGACCGAACATAGGCATCCAAAAGCGGGACACGCGTCAATTCTCGCAATCCTGGATCCTCTTGACGCAAGCGAGCTGCATAGTTGTATTCATTCTCATCCTGTCCGAGCAGCGTTCCAGCCAAGAAATTTTCAATCGCATCTTCATTCAACAAACCCATGTGGACAACACACCCCGCTTCTTCCCAGATAAGGGAGAGTGCATCATGACGGGAAGTAACGATAACCTTAACATTGGGATATTCTTCGTTAAACCGTTGTAAAGCTTTGCAGAAATGTTTGATACTCGTGGGATCCATTTCATCCAGCGCGTCCAGACACACGACCCACCGAGCTGTTGGCAATGACAAGATGCGCTGTGCCTGTGGATGAAGATGGTTAAAGAAAATTCCTTTCCTATTCCACCACCTCAAGACCGCTTGTTCAAACATTTCATTTTGGTGTACCGATACATCACGCAATGCTTTGAAAATCGGAATCCACGTGTTTGGCGGTTGTTCATCGGGAACGTCCTGTACGTAAGGTAGAGCTTCGGTTGCGAGATCGAATACAAGTCGCTCCAAATACTTTGTCTTGCCAAGACCCGCACGCCCTTCGATGACGAGCAGTGAACGATCCGTGGCTGTCAAAAAATCTCTGATTTCATCATTCAAGAGCGTTCCTCTCGTGGTCAGTGGTTCTTGATAACCTATCAGGGCTTTTGATTCTCCGAACAATCCCAACAGGTGTTCAAAATACAACCGCCACTTGTCGCCCGGAATAACAGGACATTCATTATAGGATGGCCACCAATTGTAGTCTTGGTCGGTAAAGGGGCTGTTGCTTTCACCCTCTCGTTTGAATGCTTGCCCTTTGACCAATCGTTTTTTGCCCGCGACCAAATCTTTTTTGACACGATAAAATGTTGGGTTTCCCAGTTGTGCACCGATTTCCAGATACGCGACCAAAACGCCACCTACTTCGTCCCAGGGCATCTGCAGCGTGACTTCCGATGGCTCGACAAATTCTTTAAATGCGCTTCGAAAATCCTTTTCTATATGCTCTCGGAACAAAACCTCAAGCGCGTGTGAACTCGAATAGTCAATGCCTTGTAAATGCTCTGGTTTTGTGCTTTGTTGCTTTACACCGACAAGCTCGTGATTGTTATTGACTCCAAACAGAATTCGAGCCACTCGTCCATGACGATAACTCATGTTGGCAAATGCAATCACATCCACGACAAAGTCATGTAATTTGCGTGGGTAATCAAGGTCGCCTTGGTTGTCACTATGATTCTTGTCGAAAATAGGATAGATTTCTGCCTTTCGATCAACAAAGCGACCCTCGATTAGATGCTCCGGATTGATAAAGCGTTCTGCATTGAATTGCGAATCAAAATTCACAGGCGCACCTCCTAACCACCACGTGTCTTCAAATCCGCCCACCGCGCCGCAAGCCCTATCCACTCGATCGCGCGAAAGTTATCGCCACTCAAACTCTTTCGCAGGTTTTCGATTTCGTCTTTGGCATCTTTGTTCCGTTCTACTTGACGCGCCAAATAATACGCCGCGCGCCAATTCCATGGTCCCCACAGCGTTTGCTCTTCTCCCGCCTGATTTTCTCCTTCGCCGCGCTTTTGCAATTCCTCCTTTCGCGCTTGATACAAGAGTTGGAATTGCTGTAATTTTTGTGCCACCGCACGCGGCGCGCGATTTTCTTCAATCAGCGTTTGCAACATCTCTTTCTGCATTTCCACCTCTGCAAAGGTGTCCCACCGAACGGTTTGATTCAAAAACGTAATCGAATTTTTGCCTGCGTTATTCTTGGCATGTTCGAGTGCGCGTTTCGCATCCTCTGCTGCCTGATACAGCGGATACTTGCCGCTAATCAATGCAATTCCCGCGCTCAGGTGAATGTTCGGATGATTGCCAACAAAGCGGCGAAAATCATTGTAAATCTCGCGCGCCAGTTTGGGCATCACGTCCCACGACCCGACAAAGAACAAGTCATCGCCGCCGCCATAAATGCTATAGATACGGTCCGTCTTGCTTTCGCTTTCGGGACGATTGTATTTACGCGCAAGTTTTGCCGTCCAACCCTCAAAGAACAGATTCACCATAAACGAGAGCGTTGCCAAACGCGTAAGGTTAGCGTGTTCGCCTAGCCCCTGGCTGAACACGCGCCCCATATCGTCCACATCCATCCGCAAAACGCCGAGCCGCTTAAAGCCACTTGCAGATTGATATTCCATTACGTCAAACGGTTTCACAGCATTTGCGCGCGGCAAGCCTTCTTCCTTAAAGCGCCCATCTTCGATTAGCTCACGACGCTCATCAGGAGTGAGTATTGGCGTTACGTTCATCAAATAGCGTTGTCCAACCGCCAAGCGCGTTTTTGGTTCAGGGCTATCTTGCGCGTCAAGCGCTTTCTCACTCAGCGCAAACAAAATCGTGCGCGACGCGCTTTCATGCGGGCGTACATCATTGGCTTTGTCATACAACTTGGCAGAGATGCCAAAACATCGCAGAGCATGGTCCCAATCACCCGAAGCAGTTTGGTGGCCAAATCCTGCGAAATCAATTTCACTCAGCCGCAAATAGCGCGCCGTTCGTAAATCATCACCCAGTTCCTCTAATCTTCGGCAGGGCAAACATTTTTGGACTTGATCAATCGTTTGAACATCCGTGTGTTCCAAGCCGCACACATTACACTCACCATAGTCCGCCTCTCGGCGCGCCGTGTCGAAAACTTTTGCATACAATTCATCTTGCATCTCACTGAACTTGCGCATTTTCGCCGCGCGCAAACTGTTGCTCAGTTCTTGCCATTTCGCAGAAAGCATTGCGCCCTTGAAATCCGTTGCGCGCAGAGCCACGCCTTCCAGCGCAAGATACAAGTCCCCGCGATGAAACGCCAAAAGGACGCGGCTAATCTCGCGCTGAATTTCTTGCAATTGCTCACCATCTCGGGCGCGCGCCAAAATATAGAAATGCCCGCCGCTCGCCTGCATCAAATTCGTAATCGGCAGATTCAATCTGCGCAACACGAAACGCGCAATCGCTTCTGTCAGCAGCTGCAAATACAACGAACGCCCACGCAGTGCGCTGGCTGCCCCGCGACTCGAGATGGTATAAATAAAATTCTGAATCCCGGAAATATCGCCGCCGACCAAGAGTGCAACCTCTTGCGCCAAGGTCTCTTGGTCCTCTCCTGCGCTTTGCTTTTTCCAATCGCGTTCTACAGCATCCAATAATTGCTTTGCCTTATTTGGGCGCATATCCACAAAACACGCTGCCAATGCCGCAGTGATGCGCGAATGGTCATACATCGAAATATCCGGGTTCTCGGAATAGTGCGCCGAAGGCACGCACCACAGCGTCCGCTGCATCACAAGCAAAAGATTTTCCAGATATGTTTCGATATCCGAAATGTTTTGCTGTACGGTACTGTTCAAAGTATTAACTGCCAGATTGTGACCGTTATCCAAATCGCCTTCCGAAACTTCCGTGTCCGCAAAAATGCCTCCGTCTTCCAGATTCAATAGACCAACGGGCAAATCATGTTTCAGAGTTCGGGTCTCATTGTCAATCTGGATGCGGTCAAAGATAATTGCCAACCGTTCTTGCAAGTTGGATTGCTCCTTGCGCGCCGACACGGGTTCGCACACACTCAGTCTTTCCGCCAGTTCAATAATTTCGCGCGGAACAGACTGTACAGCGTCAGTTACAACTGCCGGCAAATTGTTGCCAATCAAAGAATCGCGCATAGGAACAAATAACAGCCCCGCCAGCGCCGCTTGCCAGACTTGCGTTTTTGCATTTTCGGTGTTTGTCATGTTCATACGCTCATGCCCCTCTTCAAAAATCCAACGCGCCCATTTTCAGCGCACGCTATCGTAACATTTTCACGCGCCCCGCGCAACAGAGATTTCTCTGATATTTATTCCGAGACCTTTCGGATGCGCCATCGCGCAGAGTGTGCTATTCTTGCTTCATGGGTTCCTGTTTTCTCATTTCCCTGTTTCCCATTCACCCAAACATCCCGCGAAATTTCTCGCGCAAAAAATGATAATCCAATCGCGTTTCCGGCAGCACAGCCCATTCATTGCGACACACCTCCAAAATCTGCGTCTTGTGCGAATCCACCGTCTTGAGCGAAATGCTCAACGCTTCGGCGGTCGCTTGCGGCGTGCGTCCCCGCGCCAATTCGCGCAGCACCTCGCGCTGCCGTTCCGTCAATTTCGCCACCACACGTTCACAGCGCGCCCGTTCCTGAAAATCCAATTGCCGGATTTGATTCTCCATCACCCGCGCCGCCGACCCACCCGCCATCTCGCGCAGCGCAGGAAAATACTCACCCCATGGCACGAACGGCACCTGAATCAAACGCACCCCTTCTTCCGGCGCTACATGCCGAATCGCGCCCTCGTACGCGCGCGCGAGCAAATCCTCCGGCGTGAACAAATGCCACACCCGGTCACGATGCCCAAACAACAGCAGCGCCGCGCTCTGCGCCATCAACCCCATCATGCGACGCCCGCCCGCAATGCACAGGTCAAGCGCATGTCCCTGCCGTTTCAAATCCGCCAAAAGCCGGAACACAAATTGCCACGTCGCCTCTGCGTCCGCTTCCGTGCGAATATCTTGCAGTGGCGTCGCCCCCTGCAGCACCGTCACCGTCCGCAAACCAATCGGTTTGTCCGCATACGCATAATGGTCGCGCGCAAATTCGCCCATCAATTGTTCCAACGCTTTGTGCGTGCGCGGGTCTTGCGGCGCCACATGCAGTACAATCACCTGCGTCACGGCATCCCCTTGCCGCAGCAGCCAGTCCAACGCAAACGTCACGACCTGCGACTGTCCGCCCATCGTCGTGACCAAAATTCTCGGAGTAGGTGAAACATTCATAGATGCGGAGAACCTCGACAGAAATGAATTCCAAAACCTCTCTCTTGCCCGCCGTCGTCATCGGCGGACCGCCCCATTCCGGCAAATCCGTTTTGGCGTACAGTTTGTCGCGCGCGCTGCGGGTGCGCGACGTGCCGCACTATGTGCTGCGCGCGTATCCCGACGGCGAAGGCGATTGGTCGAACGAAGCCGACCGCGAACTCGTGCGCGCCTTGCGTGTCAAAGGCGTCGGCACACCCGAATGGGTTCGCCGCATCACGCGCGATATCGCCGCGCGTCCCCTGCCGCTCCTTGTGGACCCCGGCGGCAAACCGACGCTGTGGCAAGAAGCCATTTTTCGCGAATGCACCCACGGCATCTTGCTGTGTCCCGATGACGCATCGCGTCAAGCATGGCGCGCCCGCTTTAACGCCAATGACCTCGTGCTCGTCGCCGATTTCAAATCCGAACTGCACGGCACAAACCGGCTGGAATCCGAACAAGGTCCGCTGCGGGGCACGCTCGCCGGTCTGGAACGCGGGCACACCGCGTCCGGTCCCGCGTTTGAACAGCTGGTGGATTGGCTGGCGCGTCTCTTTGCGTATTCGGGCGCCGAACTGCGTCGGCTGAATCTACAACACGCGCCCGCCGAACTCGTCGTCGAATTGGAGCGCTTGGGCGTCAGTCTCAACGCGCTCGATGCAGACCAAAAATGGATTCCCACGCAACTGCCGCGCGTGTTGGACTATTTGCCCGCACGCCAACCGCTAGCGCTCTATGGACGCGGACCGAATTGGTTGTACGCCGCGCTTGCGCTGCACGCGTATCCGCGCGTCCTGTACCAATTCGATTCGCGCTTGGGCTGGATTACGCCGCCGCCGACGCGTGACGGCGCGCCCGAAAAGAGCAATCTGTTTCACATCGCCACGCGCGAAACCACATCAGCGGTTTCCCTCACCTTGACCCTCGCCGATGCCTATCTGGACTATAGCGAAATTGATTTCGTGTCTGTGCCGCGCGCGGACGTGTCGCGCGGACTGATTCTCGACGGCAAACTGCCCCTGTGGCTGTGGACCGCGCTGGCGCGCGCGTACGCGCATGTCGCGTGGCTGGCGATTTATCAACCACAGCTCGCGCACGCGCTGGTCGTCCGCTCGCGCGACGCGCGCGTACGCGTCGGCGACGCGGTAGCGTATGCTCCGTACGCCTAACGCACGCGCGCATGAACTCACCGCGTGGAATGCCAATGGATTGTGGCGAAAAGAATGAGACCGCAATTGTCGTGGAAGAAATCGTTTCGCGCTGCCAACGCATTGACGCGCGCACACACCGTTGCGCCCGCAGAGGTGTGCGCGCGTCAGAGGAACGCTTGCGCCGGCGCCGCGTGAGGTGTGTCAAATTCAAACTATTCACATGACAACCCTGTCATGAAACGAGCCAAGAACCTATCCACGCAAACACGCACGAAACGTCCGCGATTGTAACACGCGCCAAAAGCGCATGTCAACGATATTTTTGTACCAGAGTAAGGGGAAGCATTTGCGCAAACCACCGCGCATGTTTCATGCACGCGTCTGCAAACGCTTCACCCCAACATAATTTTCAACACACCGCCAATCACGCGCGGTTTGCGCGTGAGCGTACACAAAACAGCGCGCGTCCCTCGCCGCACCGCTTGAGAAACTCAAGGCGTACCAACGAGCGGACGCGCGCTGTGGACCGTTGCGCGCAAGATGTGAATTTCACGCGTTTATGGATACATCTTTTCCAACATACATGGAACGCAAAAGCATAACGCGCATTGTTTTTTCGGTTACGCTGCCACTGCCAACGCGCATTGATTCTCTCGCGTTCAATCATCCAACACTCTCGCGCCCGTATCGGACGCGACAAGCGCGCCAACTATGGGCGAGAGCCGCATAATTTTTTTTCCGATTATCGCATACGAGAATGAGAATTCTAATAACGAGGCGCAACATGAACACACCAACCGAACTTGACCCAACCCACGCGCGCGCTTTGATTGTGCGGACGAACAGCGTCCGACCCGACGCGGCGCGCGTTCCCCTTGACCGCAATCCCGCGAGCGTCTATCTCGCGTCTCTTGCACTTGGCAGTCGGCGCACGATGCGCGACGCGTTGAACTTTATCGCCGCGATGTTGACCGACGGCGAAGCGGACGCGCTTACTCTCGAATGGGCTGCGCTGCGCTTTCAACACACGGCGGCGATTCGTTCGCGTCTCGCCGAACAATATAGCGCGGCAACCGCAAACAAGATGCTATCGGCATTGCGCGGCGTACTCAAAACCTGTTGGCGACTTGGCTACATGAGCGCAGAGGATTACACCCGCGCGGCGGACATTGAAAGCGTGAACGGCGAAACGCTGGTCAAAGGACGCGCGTTAGCAAGCGGCGAGATTGACGCACTAATGACCGCTTGTTTGAACGATGAAAGCGCGGCGGGGGCGCGGGACGCGGCGATGATTGCCCTCTTGCGCGTGGGCGGCTTGCGCCGTGCGGAAATCTGCGCGTTGAACGTTGACGATTACGACGCGGCGAGCGGCGCGCTGGTCATTCGCGGCAAACGGAATAAGGAACGCGCGGCGTATGTGACCAACGGGGCGAAAGATGCGCTAGAGGATTGGCTTGCCATTCGAGGGGGCGAGACAGGCGCGCTGTTTTGTCCCGTCTCCAAAGGCGGAACCATCGTCATACGGCGGATGTATCCCGAAGCGATTTTCAACATGCTGCAAAAACGCGCGGCGCAAGCGGGGGTTAAGAATCTCTCGCCCCATGATTTTCGCAGGACGTTTGTTTCCGACCTCTTGGACGCGGGGGCGGATATTGCGACGGTGCAAAAGTTAGCGGGACATGCGAACGTGCAAACGACGGCGCGCTATGACCGACGAGGCGAGCAAGCGAAGCGCAAAGCGGTTGAACTCTTGCACGTTCCGTATCGGCGACGCGGCGCGTTTGAAACTCCGCCCAACCTGCGGTAAAATAGCACAAACATTCTAAAAAAGAACGCGCCCGCGATGCTGATAACATCCGAGCGCATGACCAAAGCCGACGCGAACGGCTTAGGTGCAACGAGTATAGCACTCGCAAGCCGTTCGCGTCAAAAGCGCGAGCGGCTTTTTGCTTTGGAGGTGTGAATATGGCTGCAAAAGAGCGGTACATCGTGAACGAGAACGGCGAGCGCGTCGCGGTGGTGTTGGACACGGCGGAGTACGCGCAATTGCTTGAGGAACTCGCTGAACTGCGCGAGCGCGACGAAATGCGGCATTATGACCCGACGCGCGACCCTGACGCAGGGCTTGAACTCAAAGAGAGTTTTGTAGAGGCACTCTTACAGCAAGAGCAAGCGTACAAAGCGGGAAAGATGCAAGGCAAGCCATTGGCGCAAGTGGCGCGCGAATTAGGGCTAGACGAGGATGTATAACATCATCCTGCTGCCCGACGCCGAGCGCGACTTGGCGCGACTTGACCGACCTATCGCGCGGCGCGTGCGCGAGCGGTTGGCGTGGGTCGGCGAACACTTTGAGGAAATCCAACCCGTTGCCTTGAAAGGCAAACTTGCCGCGTTTTACAAAATCCGCGTCGGCGATTACCGCGCGCTGTATCAATTTGATAAGACGGGACGCGTTCTTACGGTTTTCCGCGTGCAGCATCGGCGCGAGGTATATGACTAGACCCAACAGGCGTTAAGAGCGCGGGCGGCTTTTTGTTTTGGAGCGAGCAATGAAAAGACTCGATTACAAGATTGAAGCGAAACCTCTCCAAGTTTGGAAATTCGTTGACGCAATCTCGCGCGAATTCGATAAGACCCACAGAGAATGTCCCTTTGCTGTAGAACTCCAAAAAGACTTGAAAATTGTAGATGCTTGGACACGCCATCACTTTGAGAATTCGCGCGAATTCAAAGCAAGCAGAAACATTCTAGTACCAGATGCGCTGATAGAGTATGTAATCAGCAGTGACGCATTAGGCGGAATAGCACAATTGTTGTTGCGAGACAAGGGAAACGGGCTGACAAGAATTGAGTGCGGCATAAAAGATGAATTTTGGCAAAGCATAATCTTGTTCGTTGTCGGCGAATCAGAGGAAGAAAAAGAAGAGCGGAAACGCAAAGAAATAGAACGTCGGAAACAATGCGAGGCGCGCGCGCCAATTTTTTTTGAATCCTTTCGGCAATCTTTGATGCAAGAGTTTCCTAATTCAGACACGACGACCACGCCGATACAGCTAGCCGCGTCCTTGCCAAGACATGGCGCAAAAACAACGCGCGGTGCGAATGATGATACGAGAAGCAAACTCAAAAGACTTGTTGAAATCAGAGCAACGAGTAAGCGAAATGGAAAAATTACAATCGCGTGGACGGCTGCTTGCCAACAAGCAGGTATAACCCCGTCCACCGCGAAAAATCACTTACCCGAACTCAATCGGCGTTGGGATGACGTGAATTACAGTCCTGACGCTAACGACTTATAGCAATTTTGCGAATTTTGTACAAAATTCGCCATCACAACAACAGAACCTTGATATTCTACGGGCAACCTTTCATAGGTTGCCCGTATTTTTTTCTGCGAGGTTGATATGAGTCGAATTGGTACTTTTACGTTTCGCGTCAACGCGGAGGAACGGCGCTTACTCACCGCGCTGGCGGACTATTTACAGCGTTCGCAATCAGATGCGCTGCGCTGGCTAATTCGCCAAGCCGCGCGCGAAGTGCTGACCAACGCGCCCGCCCAGCTTGCACACCACACTGACGCCGCACCGCGCGTAGAAGGGGGCGAACATGCTGCGAACGATTGAGCAAACGCGGAATGTAGACGCGGAGGCGGTTTTGCTTGCGCGCGTGTATCGTCTCATTTTGAATTGGAGAGATGACGACAATACCGACGAACTGCGCTTGAAAGAAAAGACCGACGCGCCCGCGCAAAGCGACGCCGCGCCGCGCGAAGGGGGTGAAGATGCTGCAACAGATTGAGAACCTCTTTCCATTTTCAAATCATGCCGAGAGTGATGAATCGCTTGAAACAATTTTGGCGGTTTGTTATCAAATCGCACGCGCGCGCGCAAAGCAGGTGAAACAAACCACGTTCAAGAACGAAACGCGTTCGGGGTTGGGTGAAACTGTCACCGACGAGTGGCGCGCGGAAAGTGAGGTGCGAGACGATGAGCAATAAAGAAACCCGCGACGGCGGACAACCATCGCGGGCAGGGCAAACAGACGCGGGCAAGCATCTGTATCGCAATCATACAACGCGCGTTTGGTTGCGTCAACTTGCCGAACGCGCGGCGGAGAACGCGCGACGCTGCGAACGAAACGAGACAAAACGCAAATTCGAATCGCTTGCGTCTTTTCTCGAACGCTGCGCGCGTGGGGGTGTGAAATGACGCGCATTCCCATTCGCGCAAACCAAAAAATTGTGGGTGAAGTGCGCGGCGCGACGTTCTATAAAAATCTTGTCGCGTCGAAGCATTTTCTACGCGTTCCGCGTGCGATTGCGTTTGACGTTTCCACACTTGACGACGCGGAGCGCGCGGGCGCGCGGTTTGTGGAAATCACGGACACGGAAAGCGGGCGCGTCTATCGTTCAAGCATCGCGACGATTCGCGCAAAAGGTTTTCGCGTCGCGCGGGGGTTTGGTGAGCAAATCGCGCTTGCGATGGATGAATGGACGCGCGACGGCGAACCGCTTGGTGAACAGATGACGCTTTGGAGCGCGGCGCGATGATACTTGATGCTGTCAATGTAACGCGCGTTCAAGACGCAATCGAGACCTTGACCGACGCCGAGAAAAACGCGCTAGACGTACTCGCGCGCAAACTGCGAACCTATGCGGCGGGGGATGTTCTCGCCGAGATGGAATATCACGACGGCGAGTTAGCGCGGTGGGGCGATTGGCTTGCGGATGATTCGATTGACGATGAAACACGCGCGTTGGCTGCGTATGCCGTGACCGACCATCGGCGGCGGCGCGAGGTGTGCGCGGCGGAACTCGCGCGGCGCAATCATGCGGACAGATTGCCAAGCGGCGGCGCACGTTCGCGCATTACCCGCGAACTGATTGACGAACTCAAAAGGCGCGTGGACTTGGCGGAATGGATGCAAACGCGCGGCGTCGAATTGAAACGGCGCGGCAACAAAGCCTACGGACGCTGCCCCTTTCACGAGGACAAATCGCCGTCCTTGTCTATAGACAGTGCGCGCGGCTTGTGGCATTGCTTTGGCTGCCATGCGGGGGGGGATGTGATTCAATTCGTGATGCAATTTGAGAAGGTGGAATTTGTCCCCGCGCTGCAAATTCTCGCCGAGCGCGCGGGCATCGAAATGCCGACGCCCTACCCCAACACGCCGCAAGCGCATACCGCGCAGAGCGAAACGCGCGCGTCAACGTATGCGGACGCATCCGAGACGGCGAACTATCTCCCCTACCCCGACATTCTCGAAGCGTATCACCGCGCCGAAACGGGCGATGGGGAAATTCTCGCGCGTTTGTTCACGGACAAAATCGCGTATGACCATGCCGAAAACGCGTGGTACTTGTTCCATAAAGATGTTTGGGAACGCGATGTAACGGGACGCGTGGAAAAATTCGTGACCGACGACCTCGCCGCGCAATACCTTTTCGCGGCGGCGGAAACGAAACGGCGCGACGGCGACGGCGAGACAGTGGAAAAACGCATCAAAGAACTCTACGCCCGCGCGAACTCTTTGCGCTACCGTAGCAAAATCGCGAACGTCCTAGACCGCGCGCGCAAACAAGACGCACTCGCACTGCGCGGCGACGAGTGGGATAAAGACCCGATGCTGTTGGGCGTCGCCAACGGCGTATTGAACCTGCGCTATCCAGAGTTTGAATTTCGAGACGGCGCGCCGCGCGATTACATCCGCACGATTGCCCCGACGCAATGGCAAGACCTCTACGCACCCGCGCCGCGCTGGGAACAGTTTTTAGAAGAGATTTTCGCAGGGGATGCTGACCTAATCGCATTTGTGCAACGTTGGTTTGGCTATTGTCTCACGGCGGACGTTTCCGAAAATGCGTTTGTGGTCTTGCACGGCGAGGAAGGGCGCAACGGCAAGCGCATCTTGACCGAAACGATTGCGCGCGTCATGGGCGGTTATGCGACGGCGGGCGAGGATGATTTGTTTCTGGACGCCAAAGACGCACGCGCGGGCGCGCCCAAGCAATTCTTGGTTGACCTTGCGGCGCGGCGGTTGGTGTTACTGTCCGAGACGAAAGAGGGGGCGCGTTTCAATCTTGCGCGCATCAAACAACTTGCGGGCGGAGACACCATCAAGGCGCGTGGGATGTTTGCGCCGCGCGGCGTGGAAATCGCGCCGACGTGGAAATTTGTCCTCTCTACAAATCGGCTGCCCCATGCCGATTCCGACGACGCCGCGTTTTTTGAACGCATTTTCGTTGTGAAATTGACACAGCGATTCGTCACGCATCCCGACCCGACGAATCCGAACGAACACAAGCGCGACTCGAAACTAGAGCAAACCCTAATCGCCGAGCAAAGCGGCATTTTGGCATGGCTTGTGCGCGGTTGTTTGGATTGGCAGCGGGACGGCTTAAATCCCCCCGAAAGTGTGCGAATGGCGACGCAGGAATATCGCGCAGGCGAGGACACCTTAGCGCAATGGCAATCCGAACGCTGCTTTGTTGGCACAGACGCCGAAATGAAAGCGGGTAAGGGTTATGAGGATTATTCCAAGTGGGCAGACGAAAACGGGCTAAAGCCCATGAATGGAATGACGTTCGCGAAACGCATGGGCAAGCGATTCGAGAAAAAACGCACAGAGCGCGGTTATGTCTATCTTGGCATCGGTTTGTTGAACCTGTAGGGATGTAGGGTATGTAGGCAAATTCCACAAACTCGCGGGGGCTAGTCTCGCGTATATGAGACTTTGTGGAAAAACCCTACATACCCTACAGCATAGTTATTTTTTGAGGATTCACCCTACATGCTAACGGCACATGGCGCGGAGACCCCATGAACACGCGGAGACCCCATGAACGCACGAGGGAAATTATCGGCACTCACTAACGGCACGCGGGGCGGGCTTGTCTGTGGACAATATCGGCACATGCTAACAAATGCTAACGGCACACGGGGCAACGTGTTCTACACGGGAATTGGCTTATTACAAAAGTGAACTGTGGTAGTTGTGATAGTTGTGAGGCATTTTCCACAAACTCGCGGGGGCTAGTCTCGCGTATATGGGACTTTGTGGAAAAACTATCACAACCCTCACAAATAACTATTTTTTGAACATGAACTATCACACCCCTTGCGGCAAATGAGTATCGGCACATTAACGGCACACGGGGCAACGGGCGCGGGCGCAATTCCGAAATGGGAAATCGCCCATGCCAAAACGAACTTACCGCGCCCCGCGCCATTCCAACCGACGCCCGAAGGACTTTTTACGGCGCAATTATGACGCAGTGGCGTTGGCGCATCATTTTGAGGACGGGCTATCGGCACTCGCGTTCGCGGTGATTTTTCTCGCCCTTGCGGACTTGCGGAAAGCCGCGACGCGCGCCGACGCGGAACGTTTTTTACAAGGACGCTGGTTTGAGACCCTCGCCGAAGGGCTGGAACTGAATCCAGAGTATTGGCGGCACTTGGCAAGTAGAGTATCGGCACAGGGTAACGGCACATGAGACAAGCAAGCCATTCATAAGCAGAACTTATGTCGAAACGAACTTGTAAAGCAATTACGAAAAACGGGACACGCTGCCCAAATGCCGCGAGCGCGAGCGGTTTTTGTTTCACCCATGACCCGACGCGCGGCAAAGAACGGGCGCAAGCGCGCAAACTTGGCGGCACACGTAACCGCGTCCCTCACAACGGCAATGCCGATGCGCTGCCTAAACAAGTGCGAACGCTGCCCGATGTTTTGGCGATTCTGGATTACGCCCTCGCGGAAACGCTGCCAATGGAGAACAGTATCCAACGCGGACGGCTGCTAGTCGCGTTGTCTCATGCGTTTATCGAGGCAATCAAAGAGGGCGAGTTAGAGCAACGAGTAGAAGCGATTGAACGCGCGTTGAAACTCCGCGAGGAAAGGACGGTCACATGAGTTTAGACACACGCACACGGCGCGCCATGCTCGAATTGCGCGCACGGTTGCAACGTGAGGGTTTGGCGTTGATGGATGCGCTCGGGGATGCCATCAAGGCGCGTTTCACGCGCGCCGAGTGTGCGGAACTCGCGGCGGTACTCCAAGCGAGCATCGGCAAGGGCGAAATGCCAAAGGAAAACGCTTGTTTTCTAGCGGCGCAAGTTTGGGACATTTTGCCCGACGCGCTGCGCGAACGATTCTTGAAATATCGGCAACGCGTGTACGAAATAGAGGGTGAGACGTTTGCCGATGTTCTAGCGGCATTGGGCGCGCCGACTGACGTGCAAAAGGAATTGGATACAAGTATCCGATGAATCTTAAATCTCGAATCCAACGCGCCGAGACACAAGCATTCGGCGCAGGTTTGAACATCGCGCGTGTGTTGGCAATGGCAGAGCGCGGCGAGTACGACCGAATGACCGACGCGGAATTGACTTGGCTAATGGCGGGGATGCGCCAAGAACTCGCGCCCGAAACGAACGCAGAGATTGACCGACTCTTTGAATCCTTTTCCGACGCCGATTTAGACGCTATTTGTGAAAGCCGCGAATTATCACCCGAAGGAAACAAAATCAAGGCGCGGATTTATGAATTATTGGGCGACGACGTGCGAACGTACACCGCGTAATTTGGGCATTCGTTGTCACGCACTGTCTGGAATGACCTCGTGGGATTGTGGAAATGAATCTAGAAACGCGCGTGCGCGCACTCGAAAAGCAAATCGCGCAAGGCGAGCGCGGCGAAACTTGGCAAGACCGCATTGACCGATTCATGCGTTCCTTTGGAACGCCACTTGCCGCGCAGGGGATACGATTCGAGGATGTGCGCGCTATTGCGGTAGGGCAATGGGACGCTGTGACCTCACCCGTGTTGCTTGCGTCAAAGCATCGTGAACGTTGGGAACTCGCCGCGCCCGAAATTCTGCAAATGCTGAAACGCCAACATGAACACCCTGAAAACGCGGATTGAGAAAATCGAAACGACATTACGCGCGGGCGAAAGTGAAGATTGGTTTGAAATCGTCAAAGAGCAAGGCGTAGAACGCGCGCTAGTCACACTCGCCGAGCGTGGCATGACGGCGGAACTCGAAACGCTGCGCGAAATGCTCGTAGAGGCGCACGCGTTGGTAGAGCAATGGCAACGTGAAACGTTTGGAGAATTGCACAATGCTTGACCAAGCCACATTACCCATTTTCGCGCAACCGATTCGTCACCCCGCACGGTTTTCGGCTGCGCTGCTCCCCATAATGGCGCGGTATCTGGGCGCAGGTTGGCTAGTCCTTGACCCATTCGCAGGCTTGGGCGGACTTGCGCGGCTAGGCGTGACAGGCGCGCGATTTGTGTTAAATGAAATTGAATGGAACGTAATCGCAAACGCGCAAGGCAAACGGCGCGTCGCGGGCAATGCGTTGACGCTGCCATTCGCGGCGGAGACATTTGACGCGGTTGTGACCTCGCCGACCTACGGGAATCGCATGGCTGACCATCACCGCGCCCGCGATGCGTCACGGCGCAACACCTATTTTCACGCGTTCGGGGGCGCGTTGCATTGTGACAATACGGGCTTGTTGCAATTTGGCGCGGCGTATTGCGAACGCCATGCGCGAGCATGGAGCGAAGCGGCGCGCGTTTTGAAACGCGGGGGGCTATTGGTGTTGAACGTATCCGACCACATTCGAGACGGGCGGCGCGTGTATGTCTCGAAATGGCATCACGATATGTTGCACGCATGGGCTTGACGCTGCGCGCGTGTCACGCCGTCAAGACGCCGCGTAATCGGTTTGGGGCGAATGGACATTTACGCTGCGCGTGCGAATACGTTTTTGTTTTTGAGAAAATGAATTTGGAAAGACGTTTCACCGCGCGGTGAACTTTTCTACGGACAAGTCGCGCAGGTTTGCACTTTGACAATTGAATGATAGGGGCATTGCGCGGGAATGGCGCGCGGGCTATAATGCGCGCAGGGCAAATCATACGAGGAGCGCGGGCAATGGCGAAACGCAAAATCCGAGAGACAAACGCGGATGATTGGGTTACAGTACAACAAGCGGCGGAAATCGCGGGCTATCACCCTAACTATGTTCGCCGTTTGATTCGAGAGAACGCGGTTAAGGGGCGTAAGTGGGCTAATCTCGTGTGGCAGGTAAGTAAGCAATCCTTACTTGCCTATGTGGAAAAGCAATCAGAACTGGGCGAACGACGGGGGGCAAAACCGACCAAAGAGAGATAGCCGAACTTGACAACCCATGTTATAATTTAATTATTCAAACGATTGAATAATTCAAAATCTAAATCATGCCGCGCGAGGACTGGCATCCCCACACGGCACTAACCCACACAATCGCGCGTGACGATTGAACGGGCTGCATCGAATTATAGCAGAAATCGGTATCACGCAGATACCGATTTTTTATTTCCCACGAGCAAGGGGTAGGCGAGTTTCACGCACTCGCCCTATCTCTTGCTCGTTCTATTCAAAAAGGACGCATCATGTTAGCCACACTCACACCGACGGCAAGCGCAAGCGTGAACACGGACTCGCACACGGAACCGCGCACACTCGAATTTGTGACGCCAACCGCGTTACGCTGTGCGTGTGTGGAATATCGCACGAATCATTTTTGCTTGCACTTGGTTTATTTCACGGCTGCCAAAATTCAAGCGTTCCGCGCAAATACGCAGAGACGCACTGTCAAACAAAGTTTGACGACGAAAGGGGCAACGAAATGAGTAATCAACAACGACAACCGAAATTTTCTGATATGGACAAACGCATCAAAGCGCGGCACTTGCAAGGAAAGCGCGTGACGTTGACGATACAGCATGTTGGCATGGAAATCATGCCGCGCCGACGTTCGCAAACGGGGATGCAATCTATCGCGGGGGAAATGCCCACCCCCGAACGCGGCGAGGGTGAACCTGTTTTCGTTTTGTGGTTTAAGGAACTTGGCGCGCGCAAGTCGTTAGTCTTGTCGAATCCGAACCGCGAAAAACTGATTGAACTGTTTGGCGATGACCCCAACGCGTGCATTGGCAAAAAGATTTTGCTCGAAGCGCAACGCGTATCCGCGTTCGGAAAAACACATGACGTTGTGCGGATTACAGGGACAGTGGAAACCGAACGCGCGCGGTTTTCGCAAAGCGAAAACGACGAAACGGCGCGCGGCGCGGGCGAGGGGGTGATGCAATTGACATGACGCCAAAATCAAAAGACGCGAATCCAATGCACAACAGAGACAACCGCGCCGAGTGATGGAATGCGGCTTTTGCCGTCAGCGACGGCAAAAGCGCATTCCCGTAGGCGCAAGCCACAAGCCAAAGGAAAAAATTATGCCACAACCGAAATTACCGAAGGACGTTTGGGCAGTCGTGCATCATATTCACGTTCGCACGCCCCATCGTCATATCGTCAAATTGTTCGTTACTGACGTTCCCAAAGGCATTAGCGCCGACCACATTCAACAGGCGTTAACGCGCGCGGGACACGTCTTTCAAGAATTTAACATCCCCTTTGCGAATCACTACATCGAAAAATTGCCCGACGCGGCGGATGAAGTAATCGGCGCATGGCGCAACGGCACGGCGCGCGCCGTCTCATGGGACGAAATTCGAGAGGATGAAAACGCGGACGAAAAATAAAATCGGCGTTCCCATTCCGTCAAGAACTGGAACGCCGACGGGAATACCGCAAAGAGAGTGCGGCAACCGAACGCATTATACGCGCGTTGCCGCACTCTCCAAGATAAAAAACGAAATGAAACCTCAAATCTCTCTTACGACGATATGCGCCGTTCTCGCGGTGTTTGGCGCAGGTACATTGCAAATTGCGATTGCGCTTGCCATGATTCCCGACATCGGCATCCGCGCCGCCTTCATGGTCGCGATTGGAGCGGCAATCATCATGGATGCGCTGGTCATTCACGCTATCGGCACCTCGCCGAGCAATTGGATACAAAAAGGGGTAGCGATTGCGCTGCTCGTGTCTCTCTTTATCGGACTTGCGCTAGACGTAATCGTGCTGCTCACGGCGGACGCGTTCAGTAATGAGACGTTCGGATTCTTGCGCGCGTTTGTCGGGGTGAATATCGCGGTAACGCTGGTGTTGGCGTGCGGATTCTTTGCCGCGTCGGACACGCACACGCACGAGCGCGAAATCAAGAAAATGCGCGATGAAGTGGCGCGGCAACAAATGCGCGCGTTTCTCGAATCGCCAAACGCGGCAGAGCTCTTTAGCCAAGTGGCAAGCGCGCAAATTCTCGCGGATGTGTCAAAGCAAATGGATGTGCCGATTTACGCACTGACCGCGAGCGCGAGCGGCGAAGGATTTATCACGGACACGAACGCGAGCGCGGCTAGCGCGGCAAATGCGAAACGCGTTGCATCAAAAGTCCCAAGCAACGGAAATTTGCAACACGCCCCAAACGCCTAACGGGAGAGGCGGAAACGCGCGATTCGTCGTTTCCCGAAGGGAAACAAGAATCGAGCAATGCTGACGCGCCACCTCTCCCGAAACTTACGGCACAATGGCGCATCGAAATTCAAAAACGCGGCAAGTATTGGCAATGGCGCAAAGGCAGTCACTCAAAACGCACTGCCAAATATGGGGGCAAGTTTGATTTACTCGCCGATGAAAGGAAAGAACAATATGAGCAAAACAAGAACAAACGCGCCGAAAGGCAAGAAAACGCAAGAAAACGCAACACGCGCGCAGACATCGAAAACGACGAAAGCGCGCGCACCGCGTCGCATGAATCAGAGCATCACCGCGCCCGAAGCGTTGCAACTGTTGGAAAGCGCGGTGAGTTACTGCCAACAAGCGGGGCTGCCAGTGCGCGCGGCGAATCAAGCGGACGGCGCGTTAGCGGTATTCATTCCGAACGCGCATTACGTCTTGACCGATGACGGGGCGCGGGCGGCATTCCGATTGACGGCGGGCGCAACCGTGTAAAGCAAAACGGCGCGCGGCGCGTCAATTCCGATGCGCCGCGCGACCAATCCCAAAGGGGCGAAAAAGTGAAAAAGCAAAAAGACGCAATCGAATCCAACAAATCCCGCGCAATTTTGTACGCGCGTGTGTCAACCGATGACCAAGCCGAAAAGGGCTATAGTTTGCCAACGCAATTGGACGCGATGCGCCAATATGCCCAAGCCAACGGCTTTCAGGTTGTGCGCGAACTATGCGACGATTGCAGCGGCGCGAAATTAGACCGACCCGCGTTAGAGACCTTGCGCGGCATGTTAGAGCGCAAAGAGGCGGACGCAGTGATTGTGTATGCGGCGGACAGACTTGGCCGCAATCTCGCGCATCTTTTGATTTTGCGCGAGGAATTCAACCGCGCGGGCGTTGAATTGCACTACTGTAATCGCGGCAAGTCACAGGACACGGCGGAAAGCCGTTTATTAGAAAATGTCGAGGGCGTGATTGCGGAATACGAACGCGAGAAAATCAAAGAGCGGACGCGGCGCGGCAAAATCGCCAAAGCCAAAGCGGGCAAGTGGGTAGGCGCGGGCTTTGTGCCTTATGGTTTTCGCAAAGTCGGGACCAAACAAGATTCGCGCCTTGAGATTGACGAATACGAGGCGCGTATTGTGCGGCGCATCTTTGATATGTACGTAGGACAAAATGGATACGAGCCAACCGCAATGAAAAGGATTGCGCGCATTTTGACACAAGAGGGCGTGCCAACACCGAAACGCGGTTACAAGATTGGGCGCGGCTGGTGGAGTCATACGATTCACAGCATTATTGACCGTCCTACTTGTCTTGGCATTTTTCAATTTGGCGGCGTGAAAATCGAAATGCCCGAACTTGCCATCATTGACCAAGAGACCTATGACGCCGCGCAAAAACGCCGCGCGCGCAACAAAGAACTATCAGACCGCAACCGCAAATATCCGTATTTGTTCACAGGATACGGAAAATGCACGTGCGGCGGGAAACTGTGCGGCAACTCATTGGGCGCGGGCAAGGACAAACCGCGCGTGCATTACTACGTTTGTAATCGAAAAAAAGTCTATCCTGACCTTGTAGATTGCAAAGAGAGATTTATACGCGTTGAGGTTTTCGAGGGCTTGGTATGGGAATGGCTTGTCTCGCTTTTGACCGATGACACAAAATTGGAAAAAGGCATCCGCGAGTATATCAACTCGCGGGAGAGCGAATTGACTAAAGCGCGCGAGCGCGCGGCAATGATTGACGAAATGATAGCGCGTGCGGACACACGGATTGCGCGGCTTGCGGGTGACTTGCGCGACTTGGAGAGCGAATCGGCGCGCGCAGCAATCAAGAGGGACATGGACGCCATCGGTAAAGAAAAGGACAGTCTGATTGCCGAGCGCGAAAAAATAAGCGCGGGCATCGGCAAGCGCGAAATCACAGAGGCGGATTGCGATTACATTCGAGAGACGGCGCGCCTTATCCGCGAGAAATTGAATGGCAAGCCGACCTATCAAGAAAAACGCGCACTGTTTGATGCAATCGGTTTGACCATTCAATTGCAGCATGACGAAAAAGGGCGCGCGTTATTCGTGACGTGTGGGCTTGCCATGCAAGGAGAGGCGTTATCGCTTAAAGGCAAAAAACCGCGCGACTATCTTTCCACACACAACGGCAACAATACAGATTATCCTATTGTGCCATCTTCTCCAACATTCTGGGAAACGCAATCGTTTCGCGCACGTGGTCGAGTTTGCACAGCCACGCGACAGTGCGCTCGATGCCAAGCCCAAAACCGCAGTGCGGCACGGAACCGTACTTGCGCAAGTCGAGATACCATTCGTACGGCGCGCGCGGCAAATTGTGTTTCACCAACTGCGCTTCCAAATATTCCAAATTGTCACTGCGCTGTCCCCCGCCGATGATTTCGCCGTACCCTTCCGGCGCCAACAAGTCCGCGCTCAAACACACTTCCGGACGTTCGGGGTCGGGCGCCATATAAAACGCTTTCATGTCCGTCGGATAATGATGCACAAACACGGGGCGATCGAACTGCTCGCTGATGGTCGTTTCATCCGGCGCGCCGAAATCGTCACCCCATTTGAAATGGGGGTCACTTTTCGCGCGCAGGATTTCTACTGCTTCGTCGTACGCAATGCGCGGGAACGGCGGCACAATTTTTTCCAACGCCGTCGTATCGCGCTCCAACACTTTTAATTCCGCCGCTCGTTCTTGCAGCACTGTTTGCACGACCGACGACACCATTTGTTCCGCCACATTCATGTAATCGTCGAGCGTGCCGAATGCCCATTCGGGTTCCACCATCCAAAATTCCGACAAGTGCCGCCGCGTTTTCGATTTTTCCGCGCGAAACGTCGGACCGAAACAATACACTTTGCCGAACGCCATCGCGTTGGCTTCGTTGTACAATTGACCGCTTTGCGTGAGATACGCAGGGTCGCCGTAAAAATCCGTCTCGAACAACGTCGTCGTGCCTTCCACCGCCGCCGGCGTCAGAATCGGCGTATCTACCAAAAGAAAACCGTTGTCGTCGAGCCAATGGCGAATCGCTTGAATGATGGTCGCGCGAATGCGCAAGATGGCGTGCTGCCGCGACGAACGCAGCCATAGGTGCCGATGCTGCATCAAAAATTCGATGCCGTGTTCTTTGGGCGTAATCGGATATTCCGCGCGCGGAATTTGTACCGCGCGCAAATCGGTCACGGACAATTCATAGCCGCCGGGCGCGCGCGGTTCTTGGCGCACTTGCCCCGTCACAATCACCGACGTTTCTTGCGGAATGCGCTTTGCCAATTCAAACGCTTCCGGCGGAACGGCTTTTTGAAACAGCGTCGCTTGAATCATGCCCGTGCCGTCACGCACGCGCAAAAATTGCAGCTTGCCCTTGTCCGTCTTGTCGGCAACCCAACCTTGCACCGTTACGGTCTTGCCTTCATACGCGCCAATTTTTTCAATGAGTGCGATTTCTGCCATAGAATACTCCGCGAGGGAATTTGGGATTTCGGATCTCGGATTTCGGATTTCGGATCTCGGATTTCGGATTTCGGATCTCGGATTTCGGATTTCGGATTTGCCTCCCGCTCACTGCCTCCCGCTCCCTGCCTCCTGCTCCCTGCCAAATTGCCGGAACCATGCGCGCAGCGCGTCAATGCGGCGCCCGATGTGATACGCGTACGCCGTATGCCACATTTGTTTTTGTACCGCAACGCCTATTGTGCGCACAGTTTCGCTTTCTTGCGGCGACAACGCGTATGCGCCGTAGCGTTCGCGCACATACCACGCGTTCACTTGCGTAATCGCGTCGCCCACTTCCGGCATCCGTGCGGCGAGCGAACGCGCGCGTTCGTCCGGTGTGGCGTCCGCGCGTTCCCGCCAACCGATGAAACGCACAAAGCGGTACATTTCTTCGACCGCCTGCGCGGCGGGCGTCAACGGCTTTAAATGTTTTTGCCAGCGCCACTGCGCCAAACTCAACGCGCCCGCGAAGAACAAACTCATGACGATAAACACCGCCGACCAACCGAATTGCGGTCCCAATAAACGCGGCAGTGAAAAATTCGACGCGGCGTCGCGGTTGCGACTTTCCAATTCTTCCAACCGCTTTTCGCCCAAACCGCGTTCACCGGGGTTGTCTTGATTCTGCGTCAGCGCGTCTGGATTCACGTTTGGGTCGGACTTGGTTTTAGGACGCGTGATTTCGGGACGCCCCGCCGTCGGTTCAAATTCAATCCAGCCTAATTCGCCAAAATACAATTCCGTCCACGTATGCGCGTTGCTTTCGTTGATGTGATACAGCCCATCGTCCGACGGCGCGCCCACCGCATAGCCCGATGCGACGCGCGAGGGAATGCCGACGATGCGCGCCATGATTGCCATCGCCGACGCGTAATAATTACAGTACCCTTCGGGGCGCTCGAACAAAACATAGTCCACGCCGTCCCAGCCCGGCGGAACCGGTTCGACATCGAGATTGTACGCAATGTGCTCGCGCAAATAAGTTTCAATCGCGCGCGCTTTGTCGTAATTGTTGGTCGCGCCCGCCGTAATCTGCAAGGTCAATTCGCGCACGCGGCGCGGCACCGTCGGCGGAACGTCCAAGTACGTGTGGCGAATGTACGCGGGAATCGGTCCCGCAACCTGTCGCAAACTTGCTTCATCCGCCGCCGTCACCGACGAAGTCACCACATACTTGTCGCCCAGCAACAGCGGATTGGCGAGACGCATAGATTGGACATCCAAAAAAGTTTGGTTGCTGTTCGTGCGCCCCACCATAAATTTGGCGTTGACCGACTGATTCACTTGCAGCGGCTGTGACGCGCTGATGACCAAATTGTCCGTCGGCAAACGCACCTGCACGGTTTCCGTCACCACGCGCCGCAGCGTCATCGGCATTGTTTTGAGACGCGGGTCGGCTGCCACAAATTGCGCGCTTTGGTCCGCGCCGCTCGTCCACGCGCTGCCATTGTATTGGTCAAATGTCACCGCGCGCCAATATTGTCCCGCCGCCGCATCCACTTGAAACACTTCGCGGTCGCCGAGACGAACCGGTCCGCCCATCGTAAGGCTAGCGCCGAAATAGGTCGTCGGCGCGGCAGTGTTGGTGCCGCGCAGCGTCGAAAACGCGCGCGTCATATCATCCTGAAATTCTTGCCACGGTTCGCGCACGCGCTCGGTAATGAATCCGAACCACGCGGGACCGGGCGCGGTCGGCGGAATGAGCCACGCGAGCAAAATAATCAGTCCCGAAAAAATCACGCCGTATGTCAAAAAGTCGAGTCCGATGTCATTGGCAAAACGGATCGCCGAAGTCGCCCATGTCTCTTGACGTTTCAACAGCGTCGTGCGCACGAGCAGCAGCAGCGACGCCAACAAGAAAATCATCAAGTACACACCCGACTGCGGCGGCGCATAAAACGTATTCACCAACAGCGCCGCGCCGATGGGCACAATCGCGCCCCACGGCTGATGATGCCGAAACACAAACCACGCGCCGACAAAGCCGACCAACCATGCGAACGCGCACATGACGCAGAGGAAAATGAACGCGTCCGTGCCGACTCCGCCCGTCAGCACGCGCACCAGCCATTGGTCAATGCGGTCCTCAATCAAAATGACGTGTTCGTTCCACGTCGCGTCGGGCGGCGCGTTCACATAGCCGCGCACCAGCCACAGCACAAACGCGGTGCCGACAATGCCGGACAGCAGCAGCGCGAGCAAGCCGTGCGTACGCAGACGCGCAACAAGTCCGCCAAATAACATGCCGCCGAGCGCTGCCCACGTCGCTTGCCACAACCCGTCGGTCCAATTTGCATTTGCCACCGACGTAGTCACAGTCACAAGCATCATCGCCAGCAAAATGCCGGCGACCCAGCCCTCGTGCAAATTGAGCGGCAGCCCACGACGCGGCGTGCGCATATCGGAGCGTATAGTTCGAACTGCTTGTGCCATTCTCTCTTCCTAAACGCGGAACCGCGATTAGTTTAACGGCGACGTTGGGGATTGTCAAAGCAAGGTAGGGGCGAAGCATTCTGCGACCAAGAAAGACCTGCTATGAGAAGTCAAGGGGTCGAACCTTAAAATTTCTACGCGGTCGGTGCGCTGGGGCGCACCTCATAAGGGCGTTGCTCTTTGAGCACGACGAAAATGCGCGCCAACAA
>Ga0070741_10004050_pt1 | contig 34880 bp, 30 predicted proteins | sample Coa_R1_4_FD_66440 | JGI IMG/M metagenome (GOLD analysis project Ga0070741, IMG submission 66440) | Surface soil microbial communities from Centralia Pennsylvania, which are recovering from an underground coalmine fire - Coalmine... | ecosystem: Environmental > Terrestrial > Soil > Unclassified ... | reverse complement strand
CGACTCCCGCACCCACATGATCGCCAACAGCGGCGATCATGGCACCGTGTCGTCGTTGCACAGTTTCCCGGCTCATCGAGATGCAGTCGGAGGAATACCTGGCCAAGCCGCACCTGACCTAGTACGCTCGGGTACGAAGGCGCCGGCGCAGGCGCCTTCCTTTCAATTGCTTTACATTCCTTTACATTGCCCCTGCTTTCTCTTAAAACTTCCGCATAATCAATAAAACGATGAGGGGACAATGATAGGGACGGCGCCGGCCTCGAACCGCAGGCTCTCCAGGGCAATGGTGGTGGCGATCCTGCTGGCCGCCGACGGCGTCCTGATCGTCCTCGACAACCTCACCGGACCGTTCCTGCCCTTTACGGTGTTCTATATCGCGCTGATGTACTTCGCGATGACCCGCGTCGGCAGCACCTGGGCCTATCTGATCGCGCTGCTCTCCTCCGGCGGCCGCACTTATGTGATCAGCCAGTCCCTGTTGAACGGCGCGCATCCGGGCTTCATCGCCTGGCAGTTCGCCACCATCTTTTCAGTGCTGGGCCTGATCTGTTTCCTGCTCGACCGCCGCAGTTATCGTCCGCGCGGCCGCCACGCCGCGGCGGCCGGCCCTGCCGCGGACGAACGGCGGCAGGCGACGGAAGAAGCGCCGAGCCGCCGCACCTCCCTGCTCACCGGCCAGACCGACCGCTATATCTCGCTGATGATCCTGGTCAGCCTGGGCTTCCTCGCCGCCTTCGTGCCCTGGATCCGCAGCTCGAATGCGCCGGAGCCCTACTGCATGAACCCGGGCAACGGCAAGATCATCGAAAATCCGCAGACCGCCCGGCCGACGCAGGCCGACGTCGTGATGCGCACCAAGGTGCTGCTGCTGACCATCGACGACGGCCCCCACGACTTCGACGCCGACGCCTCGATTCTCGACACCCTCGACCGCCACCTGGCGAAGAGCATCTGGTTCATCACCTGCCGCGCCTTCGACCCGGCGATCGACCCGCACGCGGACCGCAACCTGCAGACCCTGCGGCGCCTGGTCAAGGACGGACACATCATCGCCAATCACGGCTACAACCATCTGGAGCTGGGCAAGTTGCAGCAGCAGGACCCGCAGCGCATGCAGCGGGAGATCACCCAGTGCAGCGCGGCGATCCGTAACGCCGTCGATGTCCATCCACTGTATTTCCGCGCGCCGTTCGGCGACTTCCCGCCGGAGTCGATCCACGTCGCCGCAAGCGACGGCATGTCGGTGATGCGCTGGAACGCCAGCTTCGACAGTCTGTTCCAGTTCCGGCGCGGCACCGAGAACCAGGCGGTGACGGTGCCCGCAGCGGCCATGAAGAACTTCGTCGACCAGCTGCAGAACGGCGACATCGTCCTGATCCACGACACCCGCCGCAGTGCCAACAATCTGGAGGCTTTCCTGAGCCTGGCCGAGCAGAAAGGCTTCACTTTCGTCCTGCCGGGCCACCGCTTCTCGGACGAGGCGCTGGCCGAGGCTGTGCCGCGCCTGGGCGACGAGCACAACGATTGAGCGCCAGGTCGGGGATGGGCTCTAATACGGAGCCCACCGCCGCCTGGCGGCTCCCCCGGACTCCAGCCATGCCGAAGAATGCCCTCCTGCTCGGCGCCGCGACGCTTGCCTTGAGCGCCTGCGGCACCCTCTACACCACCAGCCACGACTGGCGCCTGCCCGGCGGCCTGGCGCAATACACCATCACGGCGACGATGGATGTGGGCCTGCTCGTGTCCGACGCAAGCATCGCCGTCAACGGCCGCCAGGTTCTCACCGGCCAATCCTTCTTCTGGTCCGACCAGATCGCCATGGAGGGCACGGTGGACAACCTGCCGATCACCGCGCTCTGCGACAAGGGCAGCAAGCGCTGCGAGGTCAGCATCGCCGGCCTCCACGCGGCGACGCTCAACTTTTAGCCCGTCTCTCCCGGGTGCTTGCGTCCTGCGTCTCGCAGGCTTATCATTCAACCATATGGTTGATTTATACGACACCACGTTCGCCGCACTCGCCCACCCCACGCGCCGCGACATCCTGTCGCGCCTGCGCCGGGGCGAAGCCACGGTCGGCGACCTCGCCGGTGCTTACGACATGTCGCTCAACGCCGTATCCAAGCACCTCATGGTGCTGGAAAAGGCGCAGTTGATCCGGCGGCGCATCGAATGGCGGGTGCACTACATCAGCCTCAACCCCGCGCCCCTGCAGGCCGCGGCCGGCTGGCTCGAAACTTATCGCGCCTTCTGGGAGCGGAGCCTGGACGGTCTGGAGGAATACCTCGCACGCAAGAAAGGAGAAAACAAGCATGGAGCATGAGCTGAGCCTCACTCGTGTTCTCGCCGCTTCGGCGGAGGACATCTACGACGCCTGGCTGGACCCGCGGGCCGTCGCCGAATGGATGCGTCCGATTCCCGGCGGCCACACTGAGGCGAGCTGCGATCCACGCGTCGGCGGCAGCTTCCTGATCACCATGCACGGCAACGGCACCCGCTACCCTACCCGCGGCGAATACCTGCGCCTGGAGCGGCCGCACCTGCTGGAATTCACCTGGCACCCGGACGGGGATGAGCGCTGGAAAAGCATCGTCAGCGTCACGCTCCGCGAGCTGGGCGCCGGACGCACCGAGCTGACGCTGCGCCACCGCCGCTTCCCCAGCGCGGACATGGCGGACGGCCACCGCGAAGGCTGGAGCCGCGGCCTCGACAGCCTGGCCGCCTGGCTGGTGGCCCGCACGCCTTGATCACGGAGAGAAAAATCATGCACAAGACCTACCATGGCAGCTGCCACTGCGGCGCAGTGCGCTTCGAAGCCGACTTCGACCTCGCGCGCGGCACCAACAAGTGCAACTGCTCGATCTGCAGCAAGTCGCGCACCTGGTTCGCCATCGCGCCCGGCAACGGCCTGCGCGTGCGGCAGGGACAGGATGCGCTCACCGAATACCGCTGGACGCCGCCGGGCAAGCCCGAGCCCTTTCTGCACTTTTTCTTCTGCAAGACCTGCGGCGTGCGCACCTGGGCCAGCGGCGACCACCCGCAGCTCGGCGGCCTGTTCCACGCCGTGTCTGTCGCCGCGCTGGATGACGTCGACGCGGACGAGCTGGCGGCGGCGCCGGTGAACTATGTCGACGGCCGCAACGACCGCTTCGACCAGGTGCCGGCGGACGTGCGGCTGCTGTAAGCCGGGCGGGACCGGCGAAAAAAAGAAAGAGGGCCGGATCGCCCGGCCCTCTTTCGCATCGGCTGCGCGCCGCTAGCCGCCGGCGTAGACGTCCATTCCATCCACCGTGCTCACCGCCTTGAGCGAAGCGGCGGTCTGTGCGTCGGCGAAGTAAGCGTCCTGGTCCGGACCACCGGTGTGCTGCACCTGGGCGAGGATGCCAATGTACCGGCCGATGCCGAAACTTTCGGCGAACTGGCAGTTGTCGATCGCCCCGAGGACGCCGGCGGCGACGCCGGTCGAGGAAGTGACGCTGGTCAGGGTATGGGTGCCGGAACCGCTGCTGGCATTGGTGACGACGTCGCGCAGCACCGCGACCGGGGCGGTCTTCGACGTGATCTGCACGTTGGCGATGTCGGGGCTGTCCACCTCGCCCGCCCACTGCGCATTGGCGGTGGAGCTGGCGCCGCTGGCGTCGTCGTGGATCAGCAGCGCGCTGGCGTTGCTGCCGCCGGTGCCGTTGACGGTGACGTTGATGTAGACCAGGCCGCTGGAATCGACCGTCTGCAGACGCGCGTTGGTGATGGTGGTGCCGCTGGTGCCGCTCGTCTGCAAGGGCGTTGCCACCACGTTGGAGGCGCTGTTCGGCACCGAGAAGATCAGGCCGCTGTTGCTGGAGTTGTCGCTGGCCGAGCCGACCACGCGCAAGTTGTTGGTGAGCGCCAGCTGGTCGATGATCAGTCCGCCGGTCAGCGTGGTCATCAGCGTCGCCGTGCCCGCGGTGGTGATGTTGCGGCCGATGCGCAGCAGCAGGTTGCCGTCGGGGAAGAAGAAATTGTTGGCGTTGGCGGTGCTGTTCTTGAAGCCCTGCGGCTTGCCGTTGACGAAGGTGTACAGCGGGCCGGCCAGAGTGCCGGCGCTCACGTCATAGCGGAACAGCTGGTAGCTGCCCTGCCCGTTCGGCTCGTAGGCGAAATAGATCACGCTGAGGCCCGCCTCGGCGACCTTGGCCTCGGTGCCGCTGGCGGTGGTGGCCAGCGTCACCGGCGTGGCGAAATTCACATCGCGGTGCTGCAGCGTCAGGGTGCCGTCGCCGTTCTTCACGCCGTCGAGGAAGCCCTTGATCGCGCCGCTGCTGTCGTGCAGCGCCAGCGCGCCCTGCAGGCCGGCCACAGCCACGCCGCCGGCGCTCGCCGCGGTGCTGAGCTTGACGGCCACGTAGGTGTCGTCGCCGTCATAGCAGGTGCCGTTGGTGCCGGGCAGGCCGACCAGCAGCCAGCCGTTCAGCGGATTGGCGAAATCCGCCAGATCCACGGACTCTCCGCCCTGGAAGCCGCAGGCGTTGGCGATGCTGGAAACCTGCACCGGGACATGGCTATGACCCGGCACCGTGTCCGCCGTAAAGAGCTTGCCGCCCTTCAGGTAGGCCACACGCACGCTGTGGATGGCGGTCACCGCGCCGGTGACGCTGTTGACGGTGCCGGTCTCGAAGCCGCCGAAGACGTTGGCGTCGTCGGCGTTGCCGCTGGACGAGGGCGGCGCCGTGAGGCCGCTGTCGACCAGCTGGGGATTGGTCCCCGCGGTGGGACTGTTGTTGGAAGTCACCGCCGCGGTCGGATCAAGCAGCACCAGCTTGAGATCGCCGGTCACCAGCGGCAGCAGGGAGGTGGCGCCGCCCGAGGACGAGGCACCGCCCGAGGAAGAACTGCTGGAGGAAGCACCGCCCGAAGAAGAACTGCTGGACGAGGCGCCGCCCGACGAAGAGCTGCTCGACGAGCTGCTCGAAGACGAGGAGCTGCCGCTGGAGGAACTGCTCGACGACGAGCTGCTCGACGAGGCGCCGCCGGAGGTGCCGCCCGAGGAGCTGCTGCTCGACGAGCTGCTGGACGAAGAGCTGCCCCCGGACGAGGAGGCCCCGCCGGAGGAACTGCTCGACGAGGAGCTGGACGAACTGCTGCCGGACCCGCCGTTGTTGTTATTGTTGTTGTCGCAGGCGGTGAGCGAGAACAGCGAAATCACGGCCGCGGCAAGCGCGGCGCGGGTCGAGGCGATCATAGCCGTGTATCTCCCCCAGACATCGATAGAGCGCAGCGTCCCTTACCGATGAGCCAGCTTTTTCTGTAGTGCGAAGCGGGTTGCTTCCCTATCCACCGCGCCGCCGGCTTGGCCACACCTCACCGTCGAGGGTAACAGAAAATCGCCCGGGCGAAACATGAACGCGGCCGCAGCTTTCAAAAGGATTACGGATTGGTCCAAGCCCCTGCTGCCCGGCCCTTCCCCGCTGGGAGGCGGCCCCTTCCGGATCAAGGGAAGGGGCCGCTCCGGCTCAGAGCCGCCGCAGCTTCCTGATCTCGCGCACCGCCACCGCCAGGCTGGTGAACTCGCGGCTGCCGGTGGCCTGCAGTTCCGCCAGGCGCTCGGACGAAAACTTGACGCGGCGCTCATTGGCCTTGATCCAGTTTTCAAAGCGCGCCTGCGCGGTCTCCCCCGGCTGCGCAAGCACGCGGCCGGCGAGCTGGCGGTGGATGCGGTAAGCATCGTCGCGCAGGTTGACCCGCGCCAGCGACTGCCACTTGCCCAGGGTCGGCATCTCGTTGATCGCCGCATACAGCCACAGCATGCGGAAACGCTCGCCGCACAGGTAGTACACCACCGCCGCGTCGGCCAGCGAGACATTCGCGCCCTCGGCCAGCTCGGCGATGTCCAGCGCCCCGCCGAGGGCGCGGGTATTGGCCAAGCGCAGCGCCAGGTCGTCGGGCACGCCGTCCTTGTTGAGGTTGGTGACGGTATTGTCCCAATCCTCGCGGTAGGCCGGCGGCAGCACCGCCGGCAGCTGCCGCTCCAATTCGGCCAGCGGCTGGGTGAAGCGGTCCACCGCCACCTGCACCGGCAGCTGGGCGAAGCGCGAGCTGGTGAACCAGCCGGTGGCGTGCTTGAGCAGGCCGATGGCGTAGTTCATCAGGCGGTATTGCAGCGCCGCCGGCACCTTGTTGTCGAGCGCCTCGATCGCCTTCCAGTACTGGTCCCCGCCGTAGATCTGGTGCGCGGTGGCGTAGGACTTCAGCACCTCGGCGCGCATCAGGCCATGGTCCTCGGCCCACAGCTGGGCGAAGCCGGCTCCCATGCGGTTGACCAGGGCGTTGGACAGGATGGTGGCGACGATCTCGCGCTTCAGGCGGTGGTTGGCCAGCGCCTCGCGGTAGCGCTCCACCAGCACCGGCGGGAAGTTGGCCAGCAGGTCGCGCACGAAGAAGGGATCGTCCGGCACGTCGGACTTCAGCGCGGCGTCGAACAGCGAGATCTTGCTGTAGGCGATCAGCACCGCCAGCTCCGGCCGGGTCAGGCCGATGCCGCGGGTGCGGCGCTCCTTCAGCGAGTCGTCGTCCGGCAGGTACTCGATGCCGCGGTTGAGCACGCCCTCGCGTTCGAGCAGGCGCATCAGCTCGGCGTGGTCGTCGAGGCGCTGCACCGCGTTCTGCGCCAGGAGGCTGATGGCGGCGCTCTGCACGTAGTTGTCGCGCAGCACGAACTGCACGATGTCCTCGGTCATGCTGGCCAGCAGCGGATCGCGCTCCTGGCGCGTCAGCCTGCCGGCGGTCATCAGCTCGTTGAGCGGGATCTTGATGTTGACCTCGCGGTCGGAGCTGTGCACGCCGCCGGCGTTGTCGATGGCATCGGTGTTGATGCGCCCGCCGGCGCCGCCGGCGCCCTGCAGCGCGTACTCGATGCGGCCGAGCTGGGTGAAGCCGAGGTTGCCGCCCTCGCCCACCACCCGGGCCCGCAGGTCCCGGCCGTTGAGGCGGATCGCGTCGTTGGCGCGGTCGCCGACGTCCTGGTGGCTCTGCGTCGAAGCCTTGACGTAGGTGCCGATGCCGCCGTTCCACAACAGGTCCACCGGCGCGCGCAGGATCGCCTTGAGCAGCTCGTTGGGCGTCAGCGCCGCCTCGCGGATATCCAGCGCCTTGCGCGCCTCCTCGCTGAGCTTGATCAGCTTGGCGCTGCGCGGCCAGACGCCGCCGCCCGCCGAGATCAGCTTGCTGTCGTAGTCGGCCCAGGACGAGCGCGGCAGCGCGAACATGCGCTGCCGCTCGACGAAGCTCACCGCCGCGTCCGGCGTCGGGTCGATGAAGATGTGGCGGTGGTCGAAGGCCGCGACCAGCTTGAGCTTGTGCGACAGCAGCATGCCGTTGCCGAACACGTCGCCGCTCATGTCGCCGATGCCGACGACCGTGAACTCCTCGGTCTGGATGTCCTTGCCCAGTTCGCGGAAGTGGCGCTTGACGCTCTCCCAGGCGCCGCGCGCGGTGATGCCCATCTTCTTGTGGTCGTAGCCGACCGAGCCGCCCGAGGCGAAAGCGTCGCCGAGCCAGAAGCCGTACTCCGCCGAGATCGAGTTGGCGATGTCGGAGAAGGTGGCGGTGCCCTTGTCCGCGGCCACCACCAGATAGGGATCGTCCTCGTCGTAGCGCACCACCTCCTGCGGCGGCACGACGGCGTCGCCGACGCGGTTGTCGGTGATGTCGAGCAGGCCGCGCAGGAAGGTCTTGTAGCAGGCGATGCCCTGGTTGAGCCACGCCTCGCGGTTGGCGGGGTCCACCGGCTTCTTCACCACGAAGCCGCCCTTGGCGCCGACCGGCACGATCACCGTGTTCTTGACCATCTGCGCCTTCATCAGGCCCAGCACCTCGGTGCGGAAGTCCTGGCGGCGGTCGGACCAGCGCAGGCCGCCGCGGGCGACGCGGCCGCCGCGCAGGTGGATGCCCTCCACTTCCGGCGCATAGACCCAGATCTCGAACATCGGCAGCGGCAGCGGCAGTTCCGGCACCTTGGCCGGGTCGAGCTTGAAACTGACGTAGGGCTTGGACTGGCCGTGCGCGTCGCGCTGGAAGTAATTGGTGCGCAGGGTGGCGCGGATCATCGCCAGGAAGGCGCGCAGCACGCGGTCGCCGTCGAGGCTGGCGACCTGGTCCAGCGCGTGGTCCAGGGCCTGGCCGATCTTCAGCGCCTCGTTCTGCCGCGCCGCATCCGTCAGCTTCAGCGCGAAGCGCGTCTCGAACAGCGCCACCAGCAGGCGCGCAATGTCGGCGTGCTCGGCCAGCAGCGACTCCATGTAAGCCTGGCTGAACGGCAGGCCGGTCTGGATCTGGTACTTGCAGATGGCGCGCAGCAGGGTCACCTGGCGCGCGTTGAGGCCGGCGCCGAGCACCAGCTTGTTGAGGCCGTCGTTCTCGACCTCGCCGCGCCACACCTGCAGGAAGCCGGACTCGAAGAACTGCCGCTGCGCCTCCGGTGACAGGTCGCAACCCTTGTGCTGGATCTCGAACTCCTGCACCCACAGGCTGACGCCATCCTTCGGCGTGATCTCGGCCGGCTCCTGGCGGATCACGCGCAGGCCGAAGTTCTCCAGCGTCGGCAGCACGTCGGACAGCGTCACCGGCGTGTGCAGGGCGTAGAGCTTGAGGCTGGTGGCGTGCGGCAGCGCGCCTTCGGGCGACGCCACCCCCAGCCGCGGCAGCACCGGACTGGACGGCGACAGCCGCGCCAGGTAGGCCACGTCCGCCGCCGCCTCCTGCGGCGTCACGTTCTCCGCATACGACAGGGGGAAGGCGTCGACGTACTTGGCCGGGCTCAGGCGGTCCTTCACCAGCAGCTCGCGCAACTGGTCGCGCCAGCTGCGGGTCGCCGCGATCAGCCGCGCCTCGACCTCGGACGAGCTCAGCGCGATGGTGGTGCCCGGCCTGGTGCGCACCACGTAGTGCACGCGGGTCAGGCCGCCGCGCAGGAATTCGATCTCGCGGTCCAGCACTGAGCCGCCGCAGATTTCCAGCAGGGTCGCGCCGACCTTGTCGCGCAGCTCGCGCGAGTAGCGCTCGCGCGGCAGGTAGACCAGGAAGGAATAGAAGCGGCCGTAGCGGTCGCGGCGCATGAAGCTGCGCAGCTGGTGGCGGTCGCGCAGCGCGCGGATGCCCATGCACAGCTGGAACAGCTCCTCCTCGCCGGCCTGGAACAGTTCGTCGCGCGGCAGGCCGTGCAGGATGTCGCGCAGGTTCTTGCCGGAGTGGCCGTGCTCCGGCAGGCGCGACTTCTGCATCACGTACTCGGCCTTGCGCCGGATCAGCGGGATGTGGCGCGGCCGGTCGATGTAGACCTCGGAACTGAACAGGCCGACGAAGCGCACCGTGCCGGCGAGATGGCCCTGCGCGTCGTAGCGCTTCACCGACACCACGTCGAGCAGGCCCTCGCGGTGGATGGTGGAGCGCAGGTTGGCCTTGGTCACCACCACCAGGCGCGGCGAGTCGGCGTACTTGTCCAGCTCCGCCTGCGGCGCGATCAGGTCCTCGTTGGCCCAGCGGCTGCCGGCGCGCAGCAGGCCCAGGCCGGAGGCGGGATCGGCGCGGAAGCTGGCCTTGCCGCCCGCGCCGGGCACCGCCCGGCTTTCGATCATCGCCAGGAAGGTGAAGTGGTGCTGGTCGAGGTAGGTGAGGAATTCGCGCGCCTCGGCGAATTCCTCGGCGTCGCCGCCGGGCGGCACCAGCTTCAACTCCTCCACCAGCGCGCGCACGCGCTCCAGCGTCTTCGGATAGTCGTCCACCACCTGGCGCAGATCGGCCAGCACGGTGGCGATCTGCTCCTGCAGCGTGGTGTAGGCGGCAAGATTGGCCAGCGGCTCGAATTCGAGGTGGATCAACGACTCGTGGGGCGCCCCGGCGGCGGACTGCGCCGCGGCGACGATCTTGCCTGCGGCGTCGCGCCGCAGGTTGAGCACCGGATGCACGGTCCAGTCCACCGAGGCGCCGGCGGCGCGCACCGCCATCATGATCGAGTCGACCAGGAAGGGCTGGTCGGCGACGCAGGTTTCGACCACCGCCAGGCCGGGCCGCGCCTCGTCAGCGCCCTGCGGCGGCACCACCCGCACCAGCGCGGCTTCGGGCCGGCGCAGCTTTGCGAAATTCCAGTGGCCCAGCGCGATGCGCAGCAGGTCCTCCGGCGTGCGCAGCGTCAGGGTGTCGAACGCCGCCATCTCGTAATAGTGGCGCAGGAAGCGGCGGAACAAGGCCGCATCGTCCACGCCGGTCTGCGCCTGCGCCAGCGCATCCAGCTGCTCCAACAGCAACTCCTGCCCGGGCTTGGCGTCCGGGCTGGGTCGGGCTTCCATGTACTCCTCCAGCGAATCTTGAGATGGCGAAAGTATGCCAGCGGACCCCGCCGGCGGGCGGGGTATAATCGAAGCGTCGATGCATGCCGCCGCGGCGCCCGCGTGGTGCACTGCGGCATGCAGCCCTTTGACCCGTCATCCGCGCCGCTGTTCGGGGCAACTTCGCCGGGAGCCGTTGCCATGACGCCACAGGCCGCCCTGGCCTTCGTCGAGAAACATGGCGTGGTGCTGGTATCGGGGCGTGGAGCGGCGCCACGGCTGAGCGAAGCCGTCGCCGGTGAGCCGATCCGCGGCAGCTGGTGGGCCCACCCTGAAAGCCGGCAGATCTTCCGCGTGCTGCAGGCCCTGCACGACTCGCCCGACGTCGTGGTCTGCCGCCTGGTCGACGGCAAACTCAGCCTGGTTCACCGGCGCCTGTGGCCGGCGCTGGTGCGCCTGGCGCCGCGGCTGCCGCCCGGGCGCCTGGCGCGGGTCAGGCAGGTGCATACGGCGGACGGCCATCACGAGAACCAGGAAACCGCGTTCCCGCAATGGGTGCCGCCAGCCGTGCTGCGGCAGGCCCGCGAGCTGAGCGAGGCGCAGGCCGCCGCCGCGTTGGGGCCCTGGCTCTCCGCCTAGGGCCTGTTAACGCTGTATCGATCGAAATGGCGTTAACGGGGCCTAGCCGGACTTTCCGAGCAGAACCAGCAGCCCTTCCAGCGCCGCCTGCGCCGACTGGCGGCGCACGGCATCGCGGTCGCCGTCGAAGCGGAAGCGGCTGCACGAAGCCGCCACCCCCGCGCCGCCCCAGCCGATCCACACCGTGCCCACCGGCTTGTCCGCGGTGCCGCCATCCGGTCCGGCCACGCCGCTGACCGCCACCGCCCACTGCACCGGCGCATGCGCCAGCAGACCCTGCACCATCGCCTGCACCGTTTCGGCGCTGACCGCGCCGGCGCGGCCGATGACCTCCGCCGGCACGCCCAGCAACTCCTGCTTGGCCGCGTTGGAATAGGTCACCAGCCCGCGCTCGAACCAGCGCGAGCTGCCGGCGATGTCGGTGCACAGCTTGGCGATCAGCCCGCCGGTGCAGGACTCGGCGGCGGCCAACCACTGCTGTCGGGCAAGCAAGGCCTCGCCGGCACCGCAGGCGAGGCCCTGCAGGGTGGCGTCATCGGGCATTGCAGTCATTTCCACGTGACCTCAATCATGCGTTCGCTTCAGCCATCCTGGCGCGGCCTCGGCGATCGCGGCGGGCGGCTCGCCAGGCTGCGATTCCTCACCCCCTGAAAATCGCCTCCGCCATCCGGTCCGCGATCTCCCCGGTGGGCCGCTTTTCCCTGGCCGAATACTCGAAGATCTGGCTCAGGGTGTGGCCGATGCGCTCGAGGTGGGCGTGCACCGTGGCCTCGTCGTAATTCGGGCCTTCGTAGAAGATGTCGATGATGCCGCCGGCGTTGATGACATAGTCCGGCGCATAGAGGATGCCGCGCTCGAGCAGGGCGTGATCATGCTTGGGCTTGGCCAGCTGGTTGTTGGCGGCGCCGGCGATGACCTTGGCGCGGATCTCGGGGATGGTCCGGTCGTTGAGGATCGCGCCGAGGGCGCAGGGCGCGTACACGTCCACGTCGAGGCTGTGCACCGCCTCCATCGGCACCGCCGCCGCGCCCAGCTCGCGGACGCAGCGCTCCACCGCCGGCTGGTGCAGGTCGGTCACCCACAGCTTGGCCCCCGCCGCGTGCAGGTGCTGCGCCAGGCGGCCGCCGACGTTGCCGACGCCCTGGATCGCCACTTTCAGGCCTTTGAGGTCGTCGCGGCCGAACTTGGCCTTCACCGCCGCCTTGATGCCGATGAAGGTGCCCATGGCGGTGGCCGGCGAGGGGTCGCCGGTACGGCCGGCGGCGACCGATTTCTCGTCCGCCAGGCCGCCGACGTGCCGGGTTTCGGTCGCCATCAGGCGGATGTCGGCGACGCTTGTGCCGGAATCCTCGGCCACCACGTATTGGCCGCCCAGGCTGTCGACGAAGCGCCCCATGGCCTGGATCAGCGCCGGGGTCTTGTCGTGGCGCGGGTCGCCGATGATCACGCTCTTGCCGCCGCCCTGCGGCAGGCCGGCCAACGCCGCCTTGTAGGTCATGCCGCGCGACAGGCGCAGCACGTCGGTCAGGGCCTCCGCGTCCGAGGCGTAGGGCCACATGCGGCAGCCGCCCAGGCCCTTGCCGAGGCGGGTGCTGTGGACGGCGATGATCGCCTTCAGGCCGCTGGCGCGGTCATAGCGGAAGGCCACCTGCTCGTGGGCGTCGAATTCGGGATGGGAGAAGACGGACATCGGATTTCCTCAAATTGGGTGCCGCCGCCACCATGCGGCGATTTTTGCTTATTGTACCGCTGCCCATCCCGGCACTTTCCATCCCGGCATCCAGCATGGCCATCCACGCCGTCCTGCACCATGAGACGATCTACCGCTATGACCGCCGCGTCGGTCTGTCGCCGCAGATCATCCGCCTGCGCCCGGCGCCCCATGCCCGCACCCCGGTGCTGTCCTACGCGCTGAAGATCGAGCCGAAGGACCACTTCATCAACTGGCAACAGGACGCCTTCAGCAACTGGCTGGCCCGGGTGGTGTTTCCGCAGAAGGTGACCGAGTTCAGCGTCACCGTCGACCTGGTCGCCGACATGGCGGTGTGGAATCCGTTCGACTTCTTCATCGAAAGCAGCGCCGAGCAGTTCCCGTTCCGCTACAGCGACGAGGCGCGGGAGGAGCTCAAGCCCTACCTGCGCGCCGCCCCGGCCGGCCCGCTGCTGCAGCAGTACCTGGCCGCGATTCCGCGCGAACCGTGCCGCACCATTGACTTCCTGGTCGGGCTCAACCAGCGCCTCCAGCACGAGATCCGCTACCTGATCCGGATGGAGCCGGGGGTGCAGACGCCGGACGAAACCCTGGGCAAGGCGTCCGGTTCCTGCCGCGACTCCGGCTGGCTGCTGGTGCAGGTCCTGCGGCACCTGGGCCTGGCCGCGCGCTTCGTCTCCGGCTACCTGATCCAGCTCACCCCGGACGTGAAGTCGCTCGACGGCCCCTCCGGCACCGATCACGACTTCACCGACCTGCACGCCTGGTGCGAGGTCTACCTGCCCGGCGCCGGCTGGATCGGCCTGGACCCGACCTCGGGCCTGCTGGCGGGCGAGGGCCATATCCCGGTCTGCGCCACGCCCGAGCCGTCCAGCGCGGCGCCGATCAGCGGTGCGGTGGACGAGTGCGAGGTCGAATTCGGCCACCAGATGTACGTCCAGCGGCTGTACGAGTCGCCGCGCGTCACCCGGCCTTACACCGACGAGCAGTGGGCGGCCATCGACGCGCTGGGCCACCAGGTCGACACCAGGCTCCAGGCCGGCGACGTGCGCCTGACCATGGGCGGCGAGCCGACCTTCATCTCCATCGACGACCGGCAGGGCGCGGAGTGGAACACCGCCGCGGTGGGCCCGACCAAGCAGGCCCTGGCCGACAAGCTGATGCGGCGCCTGCGCGACCGCTTCGCCCCGGACGGCCTGCTCACCTACGGCCAGGGCAAGTGGTACCCGGGCGAATCGTTGCCGCGCTGGGCCTACTCCTGCTATTTCCGCGGCGACGGCCGGCCCATCGTCCGCACCGACCTGGCCGGCGGCGCCACCGCGCCGGACATCAACAGCGCCCGCGCCCTGATCCGCGCCATCGCCCAGCGCCTGGAAGTGGCGCCGGCCAATGCCCTGCCGGCCTACGAGGACGCCTTCTACTACCTGCACCGCGAGCGCCAGCTGCCGGACAACGTCCTGCCCGAGGACAACAAGCTGAAGGACCCGGAGGAGCGCGCCCGCATCGCCAGGATATTCGAGCGTGGCCTGGACACGCCGCGCGGCTACGTGCTGCCGGTGCAGCGCTGGCAGTCGCGCGCCTGGATCTCGGAGCGCTGGAGCTTCCGCCAGGGCCGCCTGTTCCTCATCCCCGGCGACTCGCCGCTGGGCTTCCGCCTGCCGCTGGAAGCGCTGCCCTGGCTGCCGCCGCTGGAGCGCCCGCAGCTGGTGCCCTACGACCCCTTCGACGAGCGCCCGCCGCTGCCGGAGCAGCCCGACGCGCGGCGCCAGCCCTACCTGCAGACCCAGGGCGCGCGCGACGACGCCGAGCTCCAGCGCCAGCGCCGCCGCCAGGAGCGCCTGCAGAAGCTCACCGCCGAGCGCGACCAGCCGGCGCCGGTGAAGCGCGGCGCCTACCTGGAGGGCGGCAACGTGCGCACGGCGCTGACGGTGGAGCCGCGCGAAGGCTTTCTCTGCGTGTTCATGCCGCCGGTGCAGGGCGTGGAGGACTACCTGGACCTCGTCGCCGCGGTGGAGGACAGCGCCGGCGAGCTCGATGTGCCGGTGCGCATTGAAGGCTATCAGCCGCCGGCGGATGCGCGTCTCAACGTGTTCCGCGTCACCCCCGACCCCGGCGTGATCGAGGTCAACATCCACCCCTCGCACTCCTGGGCGCAGCTGCGCGACCACACCGAGGCGCTGTACGAGGAGGCGCGCCTCACCCGCCTGGCCACCGAGAAGTTCCTGATCGACGGCCGCGCCACCGGCACCGGCGGCGGCAACCATTTCGTGCTCGGCGGCGCCACGCCGGCGGACTCGCCGTTCCTGCGCCGGCCCGACCTGCTCGGCAGCCTGCTGCGCTACTGGCAGAACCACCCGGCGCTGAGCTACTTCTTCTCCGGCCTGTTCATCGGCAGCACCTCGCAGCATCCGCGCATCGACGAGGCGCAGGACTCCACCCTGTACGAGCTGGAAATCGCCCTGTCGCAGCTGCCGCCGCCGGGGCGCAGCGTGCCGCTGTGGCAGGTCGACCGCAGCCTGCGCAACCTGCTGGTGGACCTGGCCGGCAACACCCACCGCACCGAGATTTCGATCGACAAGCTGTACTCGCCGGACGGCCCCACCGGCCGCCTCGGCCTGGTTGAGTTCCGCGCCTTCGAGATGCCGCCACACCCGCGCATGAGCCTGGCGCAGCAGCTGCTGCTGCGCGCGCTGATCGCCTGGTTCTGGGAGCGGCCCTACACCCGCCCGCTGGTGCGCTGGGGCACCCAGCTGCACGACCGCTTCATGCTGCCGCACCACGTCTGGACCGACCTGCGCGAAGTGCTCGACGACCTGCGCCGGGCCGGCTTCGCCTTCCAGGACGAGTGGTTCGCCGCGCACCACGAGTTCCGCTTCCCGCGCCACGGCAGCGTGCGCTTCGGCGACGTCGAGCTGGAGCTGCGCCATGCCCTGGAGCCCTGGCCGGTGCTGGGCGAGGAAGCCGCCGTCGGCGGCACCACCCGCTACGTCGATTCCTCGCTGGAGCGCCTGCAGGTGCGCGTCACCGGCCTCACCGAAGGGCGCCACTTCGTCACCGTCGCCGGCCGCCGCGTGCCGCTCAAGCCGACCGGCGTGCGCGGCGAATGGGTCGGCGGCGTGCGCTACCGTGCCTGGCAGCCGGCCTCCGCCCTGCACCCCACCATCGGCGTGCACACGCCGCTGGTGTTCGACCTCTACGACGCCTGGAACCGCCGCGCCGTGGCCGGCTGCACCTACCACGTGGCGCATCCGGCCGGGCGTAATTACGAGACTTTTCCGGTCAATGCCTATGAGGCCGAGGCGCGGCGCCTGGCGCGCTTCGAGCCGTTCGGCCATACGCCGGACGGCTACTGGCCGGCGGAGGAGGCGCCGAACCCGGACTATCCGTACACGCTGGATTTGAGGCGCCCGCCTGTGTAGTCCGCCATATCGGGACGAGCGGAGGCCGGGCTGCACCATTCAGCCCGCATTCAGGCACTCACACCGAGGATTTATGATGGCGTAGACGCCACCTGGCTGAGGAGGTTTCCATGAAACGCACAACGATCCCCGCGCTGCTGCTCCTGGCCGCCCTGGCCGGCTGCGCGACGCCGGACGCGCGCATCAAGGGCGACCCGACCAGCTACGCCCAGCTCACCCCCGAGCAGCAGGCCCTGGTGAAGAAGGGCGAGATCGGCCTGGGCATGCCGGAAGCGGGCGTCCAGCTGGCACTGGGCAAGCCCGACCGCGTCACCGAGCACACCGACGCCAGCGGCACCCAGAAGATCTGGCACTACACCGACGTCGACACCTACGGCACCGTCGGCGCCGGCTATCCCTGGTATCCCTACGCCTATCGCCGCCACTTCTTCTACGACCCGTTCTTCTATCCGGGTTACTACGCCTACCCGGCACAGGTCGAGACCGACCGCGTGCGCGTGGTGTTCAAGGACGGCAAGGTCACCGCCATCGAGCGGGAAAGCTAAGGCGGCGTCGGCTCCGGCCAGCCAGCCACTCTCCGCCGGTAGAAGGCGGGGGGTCCGCGCCACCAAGGCCGTCACCGCGGAAAGGGGCTGCTCCAGCGCATCGCCGGGCGCTTTCGCCCCTTCCGTGTGAACAGCGTCACACGCGCCTCCCGTCCACTCCGTCCGCCCTGGCCGCTTTTCAGCGCCACTCCGTTCTTGAGAGTGAAGCCGCCTGCCATAAGGCGGCAAGGAGCAGGCTCATGGATCGCATCACCCGTCACCGCTGCATCGCCTTTGCCGCCGCCGCGGCCGCGTGGCTCGCCACAGGAAACGCCGCGGCCGACGCCGTTAGCGCGCTCGCATCCGCCGCGGGCGGCACGCCCGGCGCGCTCGCCTACGCCACCGACAACGCCGCACTGGCGGCGCAGTGCTCGATCATGGTGATCGGGTTGCTGGCGATTACCGGCGCCTGCTTCGCCTGGCTGTTGTACCTGATGCTGACGGCGCCGCCGGAATGCGGGGAGCAGCCCCAGCCGCCGAAACCCGCAACCGCTGCGCCGGAATCGCCGGTCGACTCCGGCGACGCCCACGGCAGCCTGCTCTGGCTGCTGCCACCCGCGCCGCCGCCGCAGCCGCTGCTCCTGGGCGGCACCGCCACAAGCCTGCTGCTGCGCCTGCTCCGCCGCTGGATCGGCGCCCACCTCGGCACGGGGCCGATGTGAAGCGCCGCGGACTCCAACTGCGCGACCGGTCCTGGTCGCGGCGCACGCGCCGCCGGGCACGGTTTCTGCCAGAATCGGGCGTGCACCGGGTGGAGCAGGCCAGGGGGCTGCCGATGCCGGACAGGGCCGCAGGGGAAGTTGCGCAAGCCAGCGATCTCGGCGCGCCCGCCGAGGTGCGCCAGGCCGCGCGCGAGCTGCTGCCGCTGTTCTACGACGAGGTGCGGCGCCTGGCCCAGCGGGAACGCCGCCGCGCCGGCGCCGCCCGGCACGGCGACGAAACCCTGCAGACCACCGCGCTGATCCACGAAGCCTACCTGCGCATGCGCGGCAGTGCCGGCTTCAACGACCATGCCCACTTCCTGCGCGCCGCGGCGGTGGCGATGCGCCACGTGCTGATCGACCACGCCCGCGAGCGCCTCGCCGGCAAGCGCGGCGGCGGCGTGCGCGCGCTGCCGCTGGAGCATGCCGAGGACGTCGGTATCCAGCCGGACGAGCAGCTGATCGAAGTGGACGCCGCCCTCGGCCGCCTGGCCCGGCTCAACCCGCGCCTGGCGCAGATCGTCGAATGCCGCTTCTTCGCCGGCTACGACGAGAACCAGACCGCCGAGGCGCTCGGCATCGCCGACCGCACCGTGCGCCGCGACTGGGTCAAGGCACGCGCCTGGCTGCGGGTCGAGCTGGGCCGCGGAGCGGCCGCGCCGTGAAATGCACGCAACACCGTTTCATCCGAGCAGGCGGAACAAGCCTCGCCGACCCCCGGGCGCCGGCCCTCGCGGACACGGCGCAGAAGCACATGGATGGCTTCATGCGGCATTGCCTCGCGCAATATTCGTCCAACCAATAACCAACGATACAAGCTCAGGAGATTCCATCCGTGTCCACTCTCGACCTGTTCGTCCAGATGCTTGAGAACGAGCCGGGTTGCCGCTCGACCAACCCCGGCTTCCCTCCCGTACTCAACTTCCCGCCCTACGCCGACACGCCGCGCCAGGCCGTTCCCCCGTATCAGACACGCCTGCTGATCAGTGCCAGCATGGACGCGGCGCGCGTCTACCAACTCGCACAATATTTGAAGGGCACGCTGAAGGACCTATTGCTCGAAGGCGCCGGCTACATCTTCATGGAGAGCGGCGCCTCGAAAATCCCGGAATCGGAGCTGTTCCGGATGATGGTTGACCACTGGCCGCCGCCACCGCCATCCCACGTGGTGCGCCACCTCGAAAATCTCGTCAGCATGTACCTGGTCGAAGTGTGGCAAGGCGAGCAGATTCCTGGCCATCCAACCGGGCTCAAGAAATCGATCGAGCAAATCATCATGGGCGTGCTGGGGCATGGGGCGGATGGACCAACCGGTACAAATGGCCCGCACCTCAATGTCGTCATCCCTATCCCCCTGCCTCCTCGAAAAACCGAGACCTAGTTAGCTACGTCTATGTTCCCAGGGAGCCAAGATCGAACCCACATTCCGGCGGTGATGCCGGAGTGTGGGGTCATACAAAACTGGGTAATCGAATGAAAAATCGAAGCAAACTGGTTGCAATGCTATTCATTGCCGGACTCGCCAGCGCTGCACTAGCCGATGGGCCCGGCGGTTCTAACGGTCCTCATCTTGACCAACAGACATTGCCGTTAATCTTCGCCTTACTCACTGGAGCCTTCGGCTAGCCGGTACAAGTGGGGCTAGGCGCCTTTCATGCTGAATTAGCTGCAAGGGCTTCAGGAATTGAGCTCCTAGCGATCTGCGAGGAAGCAATATCGCAGCAGCTTGTTTAAGAAGGCCTGATGCTTCTGCGCCCTCGCCCTTTTCGAACAGGCAGGCAGCAAGGAGTACCCTTGCCTGCGCCAGCCAGGGGCTGGAAGGACTGTCCATGCTTTCACGCAGGCTCACGGCCCGCCGCAGGCTCTGCTGTGCTTCGGGAAGCTTGCCCAGCTGCAGCTGAGCTTCACCCAGCCACAATCGTGCGGCCGCCTCCTGCATAAGCAGGTAGTTCGCTTCCGGCGACGCCTCTGTCCGCGCCAACACTTGTTGGATCAAAAGCTCCGCATCCGCTGGCTGCTTCTGCTGCAAACGCACACGCGCCAAACCCAGCCTTGAATAGACAAAACTGTCACTCGCATGACCGCTTGAGCCCGGCCATTGTTCAATAACGCGCTGGTACAGTGACTCCGCCAGCCGCGCGTCCTGCTCCGCTAGGCGCAGATTGGCTTCAGCGAGTAAAGCACCCGCATAACGCTCGTGCTGTTCACCATAAAAATGTGCAATTCCGATCTTCGCCTCGGCGATGGCTTTTTCTGCTTCCACCCATCGGCCCTGCGCTGTCAGCAGTTCAGCTCGCCAGCGCAAGTTAATCGGGAAGTAGACACTGGCCGGTGCATGCGCTCGAAGGCTGGATTCGCTTTGATCGAACAAGCGATCGGCCTCCTCGAATTCGCCACGAGCAAAGAGCAGGCGCGCGAAGTAAATGCGGGCGTCCGCAGTCCATTCCAAATCATCAACTCCACGAGTTCTTTCAAGAGAACTAAGCGCCTCTGCCATCAATGGCCTGGCTTCGTTTAGCCTGCCAGTCTCGAACAGGACACCAGCCAAATCCTCCTTGGCTCGCGATGTTTGAGGAAATTCAGGGCCAACCTGAGACAGATACTCCGCCAACGCTTCGCGAAGCTCCTTCTCAGCCTGATCGTATTTCTGATCGCGAGAGAGCATGTCCCCATACTCAAGACGTATGCCCGCCAGGTCGGATGGCCTTTTGTTGAAGGGCGCCTGTTGCTCCAAATAGAGCGCCTTTTGAAACCATGATTCAGCTGCTGCATTGTCTTTTCGTCGCGCACTGATGCGAGCCAACTCAATAAGAGTCGCGATGCGCAACGTGTCTTCCGGATGAAAAGCCTCAGTGATGCGAATGGACTCCAAGGCGTACTGCTCGGCAGCCGGGTCAGCGATTGGCTTGGACTGATACGCAATATGTGCCAGTAAATGCAAAGCCCTTGCCCGAGTAATCGACGTGTGATCCCCGAGCTGATCCATCGTATTCATTGCTTTCTGCAGGGTCTGTTCTGCCTCTGAGGACTCGTTGGCGATAACCTGCGCCGATGCAAGCCTGACCCGGGCGTCGGCCACTGCCTTATTCGATGAATCGCCGTAAATACGTTGCAAAACTCCTATCTGCTCTTGCAGCAACGTGATTGCACGTTCGCCAAGATTCAGGTCCGTGTACAACCCTCCGATCGTGCCCAATAGCTCGGCCCGCACTTCAGGAACCCCCTGCATCTCGTCGCGAATCCGCTTGGCCCCCAAATCAAGCAACTGCTCCGCCGTCGTCGCCCGCGCCTTCGCCCCATCCGGATTGTCGATGCCGTTGGCCTTGAAAATCCCCACCACGAAGTCCTTCACCGCCGTCGCCTTGCGCGCCTCGTACTCGGCGCGGCGCGCCTGCCAGGCGATGCCGAAGCTGCCTCCGACGATGGCCAGCAGCACCGCCGCCGTGGCCGCGGTTGCCAGCCAGTTGCGGCGCAGGAACCGGCTGGCGGCGTATAGCTTGGCGCCCTCGCGCGCCGCCACGGTTTCGCCGGCGAGATGCCGCGCCACGTCCTCGCGCAGCGCCTCGACCGTGGCGTAGCGCTTCTCCGGCTCCTTGCGCAGGGCCTTGGCGACGATGGCGTCGAGGTCGCCGCGCAGCAGGCGCGGCGGGACCGGCGGCGCCCCGCCCTGCGCGGCGCCGCGGCTGGGCGGCGGCGGCGGCTCGCGCAGCACCTTGTCCAGCGCGGCCGGCATCGACAGCTCGCTCAGGCTCCACGGCCGCCGCCCGCTGAGCAGCTCGTACAGCAGCATGCCCAGGGCGTAGACGTCGGCGGCGGTGGTGATGGGGCCGCCGGCAAGCTGCTCCGGCGCGGCGTAGCCCAGCGTCAGCGGCACGTGGCGCGTCTGCTCGACGTCGCCGGCGCCGCCTCCTTCACCTTCAGGCTTGAGCAGCTTGGCGATGCCGAAGTCGAGCAGCTTGATCTCGCCGGCGGCGGTGACCATGACGTTGCCAGGCTTGAGGTCGCGGTGGATGACGAGGTTGCAGTGGGCGTAGGCCACCGCCTCGCAGACCGCCATGAACAGCCGCAGCCGCTGCTCCAGGGGGCATTCATGAGCGCCGCACCACTGCGTGATGGCTCCCCCCTGCACCAGCTCCATCACCATGTAGGGGCGGCCGTCGTCCGCCACGCCGCCGTCGAGCAGGCGGGCGATGCCGGGGTGTTCCAGCCGCGCCAGGATCTGCCGCTCAGCGGTGAAGCGGCGCGGTTCGCCGGCGGCGTCGCGGCGGATCAGCTTGAGCGCCACCTGCTGCTCGAACTGGCCGTCGGCGCGCTCGGCACGATACACCTCGCCCATGCCGCCGCGCCCGATCAGCCCGGCGATGCGCCAGGCGCCCAGGCGCGCGCCGGCGGGCAGGCTGCCCTCGGGCTGCCCTTCGGGCTGCCAGACGGCGACGGCAGGACGGTCGAGCAGGGTGTCGGGGGAGGAGGTCTCGGCCAGCAGGCTTTCCAGCTGCATCCGCATCGCGGCAGCGTCGCCGCACAGGCGCGCCAGCGCCTCCGCGCGCTGCTCCGGCGGCAGCGCCAGCAGCTCGTCGAGTGCGGCTTCGACCCGGCCCCAACCGGCGGCGTCCGACATCGCGTTATCCCTTGGCCTGGGCGGGCGCTCCCTGGTGTTGGCGCCCGGCCCCGGCGGGCATCATCCGGCGGCGCGGGCACCGGGGCAAGCGCGCGAACAGGGGGCTGTCATTCACGGGCTTGGGGAAGGGGCGCGCTCCCGCCACGGCCGAAGCGGGCGGGCGACGCGGCGGGCGGAACGGCGCCGGTAGCCAGCATTACCGGCTCCACCTGCCCGGATCGGCGATAATCACGCCCATCCCGATACCCCCTTGCTCCCGGAGCCTGCCATGTCCACCGACCCCATCGTCATCGCCTCGATCGCCCGCACCCCCATGGGCGGCATGCTCGGCGTGTTCTCGCCGCTCAGCGCCAACCAGCTCGGCGCCGTCGCCATCAAGGCCGCGGTGGAGCGCGCCGGCCTGGGCGCCGCCGACATCGACGAGGTCATCATGGGCAACGTGCTGATGGCCGGCCAGGGCCAGGCCCCGGCCCGCCAGGCGGCGCTGGGCGCCGGCCTGGACAAGGCGGTGCCCTGCACCACTCTCAACAAGATGTGCGGCAGCGGCCTGAAGGCACTGATGTTCGCCCACGACCAGCTCAAGGCCGGGACCAACCGGGTGGTGCTCGCCGGCGGCATGGAGAGCATGACCAACGCTCCGCACCTGCTGCTGAAGGCTCGCGGCGGCTACCGCTATGGCCACGGCGAGCTGCTCGACCACATGGCGCTGGACGGCCTGGAAGACGCCTACGAGAAGCGCACGCCGATGGGCGTCTACGCCGAGCGCACCGCCGAGAAGTACGGCTTCACCCGCGCCCAGCAGGACGAGTTCGCCATCACCTCGCTGACCCGCGCCCAGAAGGCCACCGCCGACGGCAGCTTCGCCTTCGAGATCGCCGGCGTGGAAGTGCCGGGCAAGGGCGGCGTGGAGAAGATCACCGCCGACGAGCAGCCCGGCAAGGCCAGGCCGGAGAAGATCCCGACCCTGAAGCCGGCCTTCAAGAAGGACGGCACCGTCACTGCCGCCAATGCCAGCTCCATCTCCGACGGCGCCGCCGCGCTGGTCCTGATGACCCAGTCCGAGGCCGAGCGCCGCGGCATCAAGCCGCTGGCCCGCGTGCTCGGCCACGCCCAGCACTCGCGCACCCCCAGCGAGTTCACCATCGCCCCGGTCTACGCCATTGGCAAGCTGCTGGAGAAGCTGAACTGGACCGCCGCCAACGTCGATCTCTGGGAGATCAACGAGGCTTTCGCCGTCGTCACCATGGCGGCGATGAAGGAACACAAGCTGCCGCACGACAAGGTCAACATCCACGGCGGCGCCTGCGCCCTGGGCCACCCCATCGGCGCCTCCGGCGCGCGCCTGGTCACCACCCTGGTCAGCGCGCTGCGCAAGACCGGCGGCAAGCGCGGCATCGCCAGCCTGTGCATCGGCGGCGGCGAGGCGGTGGCGGTCGCGTTCGAGACGATCTGAGGCGGCGCCGGGGCTTCCTGCGGTTGGCCCCTCTCCTGCAGGCGGGAGAGGGGCGCAGGCCCGCTGCGACAATCCACCGCGGAATTCCGTATCCTCTGCGCACTCCCAGTGTGAACGCGGTCAAGGAAGGACCGGGCCATGTCGCTCCACCCAGCGCAGCTGAGAAATACATCGCATTCGCCGGTCGCCGCGACGGCTAGACTGCGCCGATGCTGACACCCATCACCCGCGACGCCGGCACCGCCGCCAGCCGGTCGCGCATGCCCCTGGCCACCTGGCTGCGGGTGCTCGCCGGGCGCGGCGACAGCGAACTGCTGCTCGGCGGCACCGGCCATCTGCTGCTCAGCCCGGAAGAAGAGCACAACGTGGCCAGGCAGCTGCGCGGCGGCGTCCTGCCGCGGCTGTTTCCCGAGGGCGGCTTCGCCCAGGTCTGCCTGCTCACCGGCTTGGCCCCGGGGGCGGACCTGCTGCTGGCGCGGGTGCTCAGCGGCTGGCTGCTGGAGCGCGACATCCCGTTCCGCATGGTCGGCCTGCTGCCGGTGCCGCCGGAAAACCTGCTGGAGGACTGGCTCGACAGCCTGCCCGAAGTCGACGAGACCCATGCCGCCGGACAGCGCCAGCAGCGGCGCGAGCAGATCGAGGGCACCCTGGCCTCCTGCGAAACCATCGTCGACCTGATGCCGCCGGGCAGCGGCGACGCCGACCTGGCGAACCAGGCCTTCCGCGAGCGCCAGTACCGCCTGCTTGCCGCCTGCCTGGCGCAGCGCTCGGACATCCTGATCGCCATCCTGCGCCAGCAGAACCTGCTGCGCCCGGGCGGCACCGCCGAGGTGGTGGACTGGCGCCGCAACCCGCTCCATATTCCCGCCGAATTCTGCACCGACCCGCCGCCTCCGCCGGACGGCGCGGGCCACCGGCTGATCGTGATCGACCCGGCCGTCGATTACACTGCGGCCGGGGATGGCGGATGAGCTGAAGGATTTCATCCCTTCTCCCGGATGTGGGGAGAGGACCTGAGGCGGGGGCCGGGCGCCCGGTCCGTCGCCAGAGGCAAGCGGGGGGCATCATGGGGCACAGCGACAACACTGCCGAGGCTTTCGCGGCACGCGCCGAAGAGGCCCTGCGCGCCGGCAATTACCTGCTGTGCTACGACCTGGTGGACCAGGCGCAGCGGCTCGGCCTGCACACCCGCCGCCTCGACTATCTCTCCCTCCTGGCCCTGGCCAATGCCGGCAGCACCGAGTTCGCCTGGCGCCGCTACCGCGGGCTGGGGCTGCGCGAGGAGGAGATCGACGAGGACTGGCTGGCGCTGCAGGGCCGCCTGCTCAAGGACCTGGCCCTGGCCGGCGGCGAGCGCCGCGACTTCCTCGCCGCGGCCGAAGCCTACCTCGCCGCCTTCCGCCAGACCGGCGGCTACTTCACCGCGATCAACGCCGCCAGCATGTTCCTGCTGGCCGGCGACACCGACGCCTCGCACCGCCTGGCCCGCGAAGTGCTGGCCCTGGCCGCCGGCACCGCGCCGGCCGACGATACCGATCATTACTACCTGCGCGCCAGCGAAGCCGAGGCGGCGCTGCTGCTGGGCGACGCCGCCCGCTGCCGCCGCAGCCTGCGCGAGGCCGACGCGCTGGCGCTCGGCAACGTCCACGCCCGCAGCCGCACCCGCCAGCAGCTGCGCCTGATCTGCCGCCACCTGCGCATCGACGACGAGTTCTCCGCCCTGCTCGGCCTGCCGGCGCTGTTCTACATCGAACGCGGCGCGGCGGAAATCCCGCTGGCCTTCGGCGCCGACCGCACCGCGCCCGCCGCCCACGGCCTGGACCCGGCGTCTTGCGCCGGCGCCCGCGTCCACGCCCCGCTGCTGCAACCGGCCGACCTCTGCGCCGCCGAATACTTCCTGGCCCGCGGCGCGCGCCTGAGCCTGGTGCTGCCGGCGGCGCGCAAGCCGCTGATCGAACGCTGGCAGCAGCGCTTCGGCGCCGGCTGGGCGATGCGCCTGGCGCGCTGCCTGGAGCAGGTGGGCGAGATCACCGCGGCGCAGGGCTTCCTCGAGGACGAGCAGGACTGGGCCGGCGGCCATGTCGCCGCCATGGCCCAGGGCCTGGCCCGGCTCAGCGCGCAGCGCCTCGGCAGCCCCTGCCGCCGCGTCGCGCTGGCCGCCGCCGCCAACCCGCCGGGCTACTGGCTCAACGCCGAAGGCGACTGCGGCGGCGCGGCGGCGCTGCCGCCGCCCCGGCCGGCGCAGCAGGCGGGCGCCGTGCCGCGCCGCTCGGTGGGCCTGATCTTCGCCGACATCGCCGGCTTCCGCCGCCTGCGCGACGAGGACATGCCGCACTTCTGGTCGCTGGTGATGGGTGGCCTGGCGCGCATCGTCGACCAGCATGGCGGCAAGGTGCTGTTCCGCCACACCTGGGGCGACGCCCTCAACGTCGTCACCGAGGACGCCGCCACCGCCGCCGACATCGCCATCGCGGTGCAGGGCTGCATCGAAGACATCCGGCGCCAGGAGAGCGGCACGCTCGCCGGGATCGAGCTGCGCCTTGCCGCCCACTTCGCCCCCGCCTTCGCCGGCCATGACCCGGTGGAGAAGGTCGACAACTACTACGGCTCGCAGCTGTCCTTCACCGCCCGCATCGAGCCCGTCACCCCGCCCGGCATGATCTTCGTCACCGAAGCCTTCGCCGCCCGCCTGGCCCTGGAAGCCCCCGAGCGCTTCAGCGCCGAGTACGCCGGGGAAGTCGAGCTGGCCAAGCATTTCGGCAAGTACCGCCTGTTCAGCCTGCATTCGGCGGAGCGGCGGCGCAGCGCGCGGCTGCAGCTGGCCGGGGGCACGGAGGCGGGGGCGCGGCCATTGCCTAAATCCGCCTGATCCAAACCCGAGGGAACGATATGAACGCACAACAGACCGCAACCCTGATCATCCGGCTGCTCGGCCTGTTCTGGTTCATCGCCGTGCTCGGCCAGATCGGCGCCGTGACCATGGTGCTGGGCAACGGCCTGCCGCGGGCCAGCACCGCCTACTACCTGCTGCTGTTCGGGGTGCAGCTCTGCGGCAGCGGCCTGCTATGGCTGTGGCCGGCAAGCCTCGCCGCCAGACTGCTGCCCTCCGCCTTCTCCGGGCAGCCCCGCCCGTCCTCCAGCCCCCGGCAGTGGCAGACCATCGGCGTAGTGTGCATCGGCTTGTGGACCTTGGCGGCGGCCCTGCCCGAAACAGTCCGCTGGCTGATCCTGTGGCGCGCCGCGGCCAATGCGGACCTCTCCAACGCCTTCGGTCCCGGGCAGCAGGCCGGCGTGGGCAGCACGGTGGCGCGGATCGCCATCGGCCTCTGGCTCACGCTCGGCGGCAAGGGCATTTCCGCCGCGTTGTTCCGGGTGCGCACCGCCGGGCTCGGCCTCGGCCGGGCGGAAGCCGGCGAAGACCGTCCCGGCTGAGCCCGCGGTCCCGCGCGGGTTTATGATGGCCGGACGCTTCTTTTCGAGACGAGCATGAGCCTGGGCATCGCCGTACTGACCGTATCCGACACCCGCACCCTGGACGACGACAAGTCCGGCAAGCTGCTGGCGGAGCGCATCGAGGCCGCCGGCCACCGGCTGGCGGCGCGGGTGATCTGCAGCGACGACCGCTTCCGCATCCGCGCCCAGCTCAGCAACTGGCTGATCACCGAGGGCATCGACGCCATCATCACCACCGGCGGCACCGGCCTCACCGGCCGCGACCTGGTGCCGGAAGCGGTGCGGCCGCTGCTGGAGCGCGTGACCGACGGCTTCGGCGAGCTGTTCCGCTGGCTCTCCTATGAGGACATCGGGCCTTCCGCGATCCAGTCGCGCGCGCTGGCCGGAAGCGCCAACGGCCGCCTCGTGTTCTGCCTGCCCGGCTCGCGCGGCGCCTGCGAACTGGCCTGGGACAAGATCATCGGACCGCAACTCGACGCGGACACGCGGCCGTGCAACCTGGCGGAACTGTTGCCGCGGCTGCGCGAGCCGGCGGACAGGCCGGCGACGGGGCCGCACAAGTCACGGCGGGATTGAACTCAGCCGACGACTCACACAGTCGCCATCTACGCCCGCTGAAGAAATCGTATTGCTGCGCCTATTCCGACTCAAGCAACGGCGTCACAAGGTCTAGGGCTCGTGCAAGCCTTCTACTCAATGGTGTGCGGCGTTGTCATCTTCATTATATGGACGCACAACCCGCTTATGAGCGTTCGCGCATGCGGGCTTTTCTCGCTGCTCCTCGCCGGTTACTGGCTGTACTCCGGACGCATACCCTTTCTCTTCAACCAACGTCATGTGGGCGACATCACCGGCCCTGCTGCCGTACTGTTGTGCATCGCCGGCATCTGCCTTGGAGCCTTTCTTCTCGTCTATCCGGAGCCGATACTCCCCCACTTCAGTGCGACTGTGGAATACCGTCCCTGGCGCAAATGAGCGAACGTAGAATGAATGGAACGAAGTGAAAATCCGGGCTGTAGCAAGTAGGATGCGCTGAACGAAGTGAAGCGCATCGTTCACCGCGAACGATGCGCTTCGCCGACGCTCAGCACATCCTGCGACTTCAACAAATCGGAATGCGCGAGGCGCATTCTCCCGCACCACATACCCATCCGCGCCGAGACTCCCATGATCGACACCCTCGCCACCTGGCATCGCATCCTCAAGAACAAGGACGTCGCCGGCCTCAGGGACCTGCTGGCCGAGGACGCCGTGTTCCATTCGCCGGTGGTGCACACGCCGCAGGCAGGCCGGGCCAAGGCGACGATGTACCTGGCCGGCGCCTTCCAGGTGCTGTCCAACGACAGCTTCCGCTACGTGCGCGAGATCGTCGGCCCGCGCGACGCGCTGCTGGAATTCATGGTCGAGATCGACGGCATCGCGATCAACGGCGTCGACCTGATCCGCTGGAACGAGGACGGCCGCATCGTCGACTTCAAGGTGATGCTGCGCCCGCTCAAGGCCATCAACCTGATCCACCAGAAGATGGGCGCGCTGCTGGAAGCGATGAAGCCCAGGCAGCCGGGCTGAGCGGATGAGCCTCAGCCGGCGCGACTTCGTGGCCGCTGCGGGCGCAGCGGCCGCAGCCGCCGCCTGCGCCTCGCTCGTCCCCTTCACCGGAGGAAAGAGAGACATGTACGGACTGATCGTCAAGATGAGCGCGGCTCCCGGCCAGCGCGAAGCGCTGAGTGCCATCCTGCTTGCGGGGGTGAACGGCATGCCCGGCTGCCTCAGCTACGTCGTCGCCCGCGATCCGGCGGACGCCGACGCGCTGTGGATCACCGAGGTCTGGGACAGCGCCGCCAGCCACAAGGCCTCGCTGGCGCTGCCGGCGGTGCAGCAGACCATCGCGCAGGCGCGGCCGCTGATCGCCGGCTTCGGCCAGCGCACCGAGACCGAACCGGTCGGCGGGCACGGGCTGGGCTGACCGATGCGCATCGCCGACCTTCCCTTCACCGCCACCGACTGGTCCACGGTCGAACCGACCGGGCACCCGGGCGAAACCGGCACGGCGCTGTGGCGCACGCTCCACTTCGGCGCGATCCGCGTGCGCATGGTCGATTACTCGCCGGGTTATCTCGCCGACCACTGGTGCAGCAAGGGCCACATCCTGCTGTGCCTGGAAGGCGAATTGCACACCGAGCTCGCCGACGGCCGCCGCTTCACGCTCAAGCCGGGGATGAGCTATCAGGTGGCGGACGGCGCCGAGCCGCATCGTTCCAGCACCCCGGGCGGCGCCCGCCTGTTCATCGTCGACTGAGGGCACCGCACCGGACTGCGTCGGCCGGCAGCGCCGACCTGGCCGCCGTTGCCCGGGCCATCGGACTGTGTGCCAGTCAACAGTTGCGCCTTCCCCCGTGACGCGGGTCACAGCGCCCGCCGCCGGCCGGCACCACAATTGCCTCGGCCTGGGGGCAGGCTGCAGCGGGTGCACCGCACCGGGGAGGTCCGTCATGAACGATTTTCTCAATCCCAAATCGATGCTGACGCCGGGGGCGGCGGGGGCCGTCCTGATGTTCCTGGTCAACGGCATCTGCTTTTCGTTTCCGGAGCTGGCGCCGCGCTACGTCGCGCTCGGCCTGAGCTTCGTCATCGGCCTGGTCAGCTTCGCCGCGGCGGATCTCAAGCCGGTGCTGCGCGCCACGCTGTGGGTGCTGAACTCGCTGATCATCTTCACCATGGGCATGGGCGCGGCCAAGGTGGCCAGCACCGCCTCGGCGTCGCAGCAGACCGCCGCGGTGCCGCCGGCCCTTGCCGTGGTGCTGGACCTGCTGGCCCCGGCGGCGCAGGCGCAGGATGTGGCCGCGGCCGCCGTGGCCCCGCCGGCTGCGGCCGCCGCTGCCGAACCGGCGCTGCAGAAGAAGCTCGAGGAGCAGCGGCGGCAGATCGAGTCGCTGCAGCGGCAGCTGGCGCAGGCGCAGGCCGCGCCGCCCGGGCCGGTCACGGCGGCGGCGGCAGCGCCGCCGCGCAACAGCTTCTTCAAGGAATGGTAGCGGCGAGCTCGAGCACGGCATCGCGCAGGATGTACGGCACATAGCGGAAGTCGTGGATGAAGCGCACCCGGTTTTCCTCCACCCGCAGCTCGATGAAGTAGCCCGGCTGCGTGTCGCCCGGCGCGCGGAACACCGCGATCACCTCGCGCCCTTCCAGCCAGGCCGGCGCCAGGCGCCAGCCCGCGATCAGGTCGTAGTTGTGCAGGTAGTTGCCGACGGCACGGCCGGCGCGTTGCGCCCGGGTCACCAGGTCGAGCTGCACGTCCTCCGCCAGCAGCGCGCGCACGCCGTCCCAGTCGCGCGCATTGAACAGCTCGACATAGCGCGCCACCACCGGCGAGCCGCGGCGCGGCGCCGCGGCATCCGCCGGCGCCGCCGCCAGCTCGCGCAGGCGCAGGCGGCCGCGGTGCAGCGCCGCCTTCACCGCCGGCAGGCTCAGCTCCAGCAGCGCGCCGATCTCCTCCAGCGAATGGCCCAGCACGTCCTTGAGGATGACGCAGCTGCGCTGCGCCGGCGCCAGCTCGACGAAGCGCGACACCGCCAGGCGCACCGCCTGCTGGTGGGCCAGAACCTCGCCCGGATCGGGCGAAGGGTCGGCGGCATTCTCGTGCGACTCGTCCAGCGGCTGGTTCATGCGCACCTCGTAGCGCCGCAGGTGATCGAGCGCGCGGTTATGGGCGATGCGGAACAGCCAGGGGCGGAACTCGGGCACCTCCTGCATCTCCGGCAGCAGGTAGTAGGCACGGGCCAGGGTGTCCTGCACGATGTCCTCGCCGTCGGCCACCGAGCCGGTCATGCGCGCGCAGTAGCGGTGCAGCTCCGGGCGGAGATCCGCCACCAGCTCGAGAAAGCGGCGCCGTCCTTCGTGCTGGGCGGCGAGCAGGCCGTCGTCGCTCATGCTCAAATGCCCAGCGCCGCGACGCCCTGCCCGCCCTTGATGCCCAAAGCCGGCGCTTCCAGGTACTGCGGCTCGGTCAGGATGTGCACGACATGCTCGCCGTACTCGCGCGCCGACAGCGGCTTGCCGAAGCCGGCCAGGAACTGCTCCGGCGTCACGCCCTTGCGCCGCGCATAGGCCTCGGCACCGGTACGGCCGACGCCGCCGGCCGCCGTCATCTGCTGCAGCACCAGGGCCTGGAAGCGGATGCCTAGATCGGCTTCGCCGGACACCACGTTGGCATAGTTGGCCATGAGCCACAGCATACGCTTGGCCCCGGCATAACCGCCGGACATCGGCGAACCGGCCACCGCCGCGCCGCTGGAAGTGATCAGTACCCGGCTGCCTCGCTCCAGCGGCAGGCGCAGCGCCTGCTGCACCCAGTGGAAGCCGGCCTTCACGTCGCCGTTCCAGGGCGCGCTGAAGCTGTCCCAGCTCAGCTCGTGCAGCGGCCCCATCGGCGGCAGCGCGCCGGCGTTGAGCACCAGCACCGCCGGGCGGAACTCGCGCAGCAGGGTCGCGGCCAGAGCGGGGTCGGCGGCGTCGCCGAGCGCGCCGGTCACGCCGAGCCGGCTTTCCACTTCCGCCAGGCGCTGCGCATCGCGCGCCACCACCATGATCCGCGCGCCGCGCTCCGCCAGCGCCTCGACCACGCCCAGGCCCAGCCCGCCGCTGCCGCCGGTGACGAGGACGCGTTGATTCTTCAGGCTTTGCATCGCTGCTTCTCCAGGAGACGGCCCATCCGGGCCGCGACCCTCCTGTAACGATCCAGCCTGGCCTAAGGATGCGGCGGCCGCCCCGGCCCCCTTGCGGAAGGGAACTGCCTAGGACACCGCCAGCTTTTCCACCGCCTCGCGCGGCAGGTCCTCCAGCCCGGCGCCGCCCTGCCTGAGGTGCTCGACGATCTTCTGCCGCATGCGCGGCGTCCAGTAGCGCTTGATATGGCCGACGACGCCATTGACGGCATCCTCGCGCCGCGGCTCGGCGTGGAAGTAGGCGCCGATGTCGTTGGCCATCTGGGTCAGGTGCTCGACCGTGCCGCTACTCATGGTGCGCTCCCTCGGCTGCGCCGCGCAGAAGCGCGTCCTGCACCCGCGCCGGACAGGCATAGATGACGAAACTGTCGCCGCGGGTGAAGCCGATCAGGCTCAGGCCGGCTTCCTCCGCCACGCGGATGGCGTAGTCGGTCGGCGCCGAGATCGCGGCCAGCAGCGGGATGCCGGCCATCGCCGCTTTCAGCGCCATCTCGTAGCTGGCGCGGCTGGTGACCAGCACGAAGCCGCGCGCGGCATCGCGCCCGCCGCGCAGCATCGCGCCGATCAGCTTGTCGAGCGCGTTGTGGCGGCCCACGTCCTCGCGCACCAGCTGCACCGCGCCGTCCGGCGCGCACCAGGCCGCGGCGTGGGTGGCGCCGGTGAGGCGGTTGAGCGCCTGGCGCCGGCGCAGCTCGTCCTGGGCGCGGCGCAGCGCGGCGGCGGCGATGGCGACGCCGGCGCCGACCCGGCGCGGGCTGCGGATGGCGTCGGCGATGGTCTCGGCGCCGCACAGGCCGCAACCGGTGCGGCCATGCAGGTTGCGGCGGCGCTGCAGCAGGGCGTCGTGGCGGTGCGCGGGGATGTGCAGGCGAATCTCGTGGCTGCGCCCGCCCTCGTGGTGGAACAGCTCCAGCGATTCCAGCTCGCCGGCGTCCTCGATCACGCCTTCGCTGAAGGAGAAGCCGAGGGCGAAGTCCTCCAGGTCCAGCGGCGTCGCCATCATCACCACGTGCGGCTCGCCGTTGTAGACCAGGGCCACCGGCGCCTCCTCGGCGACGCAGTCCTCCACCGCGCGCAGGCGCCCGTCGCGCCAGGCGCGCACCGGCAGGCGGGCGTAGCCGCCCGCCACCTCGTCCGGCGCCGGCTTATTTGACGGCAGTGACATCGGCGCTCGCCTTCAGCAGTTCCTGCTGGCGCTCGGAGAACTGGCGGTAGCGCTGCTGCCAGTCGGAAGGCTGGCTGACGCGCGTCACCTGCACCGCCGTCACCTTGTACTCGGGGCAGTTGGTGGCCCAGTCCGAGTTTTCGGTGGTGATGACGTTGGCGCCGGAGAACGGGAAGTGGAAGGTGGTGTAGACCACGCCCGGCTGCATCCGCGCGCTGACCTGGGCACGCATCACCGTCTCGCCGGCGCGGCTCTGCACGCCGACCCAGTCGCCGTCCTTGACGCCGCGCTCCTCGGCGTCATGCGGGTGCAGCTCCAGCCGGTCCTCGTCGTGCCAGATGTTGTTGAAGGTGCGGCGGGTCTGGGCGCCGACGTTGTACTGCGACAGGATGCGGCCGGTGGTGAGGATCAGCGGGTACCTGGCGTTGACCTTCTCGCGCGTCGGGATGTACTCGGTGAGCATGAAGCGGCCCTTGCCGCGCACGAACTCCTCGACGTGCATGATCGGCGTGCCCTCCGGCGCCTGCTCGTTGCACGGCCACTGCACGCTGCCGAGGCGGTCGATCTTGTCGTAGCTGACGCCGTGGAAGGTCGGGGTGAGCCGCGCGATCTCGTCCATGATCTCGGACGGGTGGCCGTAATCCATGCGGTAGCCCAGGGCGTTGGACAGCAGCTGGGTGATCTCCCAGTCGGCGTAGCCGCCCGGCGCGTTGCGCACCTTGCGCACGCGCGAGATGCGGCGCTCGGCGTTGGTGAAGGTGCCGTCCTTCTCCAGGAAGGAGGAGCCGGGCAGGAACACGTGGGCGAACTTGGCCGTCTCGTTGAGGAACAGGTCCTGCACCACGATGCACTCCATCGCGGTCAGCGCCGCGGTGACGTGCTGGGTGTTGGGATCGCTCTGCGCGATGTCCTCCCCCTCCAGGTACAGGCCCTTGAACTCGCCGTCCAGCGCCGCCTCGAACATGTTCGGGATGCGCAGGCCCGGCTCGTTGACCAGGCGCACGCCCCAGTCCTGCTCGAACTCCCGGCGCACCGCGTCGTCGCCGACGTGGCGGTAGCCCGGCAGCTCGTGCGGGAACGAGCCCATGTCGCAGGAGCCCTGCACGTTGTTCTGGCCGCGCAGCGGGTTCACGCCCACGCCCTCGCGGCCGACGTTGCCCGTGGCCATGGCGAGGTTGGCGATGGCCATCACCGCGGTCGAGCCCTGGCTGTGCTCGGTCACGCCCAGGCCGTAGTAGATCGCGGCATTGCCGCCGGTGGCATAGAGGCGGGCGGCGGCGCGCACCTCCGCCGCCGGCACGCCGGTCTCCGCCTGCAGCGCCTCGGGCGAGTTGCGCGGCTCGGCGGCGAAGGCGCGCCACTTGGCGAAAGCCTGCGGCTCGCAGCGCGCGGCGACGAACTTCTCGTCGACCAGGCCCTCCGTCACCACCACGTGCGCCAGGCTGTTGAGCAGGGCGACGTTGGTGCCGGGACGCAGCTGCAGATGGTGCTGCGCGCGGATGTGCGGCGTGCGCACCAGCTCGATGCGGCGCGGGTCGGCGATGATCAGCCTGGCGCCCTGGCGCAGGCGCTGCTTCATCTGCGAGGCGAACACCGGGTGCGCGTCGGTGGGGTTGGCGCCGACGATCAGGATCACGTCGGCCTGCATCACCGAGTCGAAGGTCTGGGTGCCGGCCGACTCGCCCAGGGTCTGCTTCAGGCCGTAACCGGTGGGCGAATGGCAGACGCGGGCGCAGGTGTCGACGTTGTTGTTGCCGAAGGCGGCGCGCACCAGCTTCTGCACCAGGTAGGTCTCCTCGTTGGTGCAGCGCGAGGAGGTGATGCCGCCGACCGCATCCCGCCCGTACTTGGCCTGGATGCGCTTGAACTCGGCGGCGGCATGGCCGATCGCCTCCTCCCAGCTCACCTCGCGCCAGGGATCGGTGATCTTCGCCCGGATCATCGGCCTGGTGATGCGGTCCGGATGGGTGGTGTAGCCGATGGCGAAGCGCCCCTTGACGCAGGAATGGCCGTGGTTGGCGTGGCCGTCCTGGTTCGGCACCATGCGCACCAGCTCGCTGCCGCGCATCTCGGCGCGGAACGAGCAGCCGACGCCGCAGTAGGCGCAGGTGGTCA
>Ga0070741_10004049_pt1 | contig 34890 bp, 22 predicted proteins | sample Coa_R1_4_FD_66440 | JGI IMG/M metagenome (GOLD analysis project Ga0070741, IMG submission 66440) | Surface soil microbial communities from Centralia Pennsylvania, which are recovering from an underground coalmine fire - Coalmine... | ecosystem: Environmental > Terrestrial > Soil > Unclassified ... | reverse complement strand
TCGAACCGACGAGCAGCGCCGCAACCTGGAAGGCCAAGCCGTGATTGATCCCCAGCTTGAACGCTTCATGCGCTATCAGGCGCATCATGATCGTGCCTACGCACGCGCCTCTGCAGAACTGCTAAAGAGAAGGAAAGAAAGATTGTTAGCCGAGCGTGGCTTTGTTTCGCAGCAGCGGGCGGAAGCGCAGGAAAAACGCCGCGACGAGAAGCACACTTGGCACGTCGAACGCATCAAAACCGCCGTCGCTCGCGAAAAAGTAAAGCTCGAACGCGAAATAATTCGTAAGGAACAGGTCAAAACCGTCGCCGCAGCGCCTCTAACGGAGCCAATCGCGGCGTAAAAAGCCGTCACCAGTTCCAAATTTACCCTGGGCTTGTCGCCTCCGCGCTCGAAGTATGTCCGAATTCCGTCTTCGTCGTCGTATTTAGCAGCGACGCCGAATCCTTATCCAGAAAAATATGTGTATTTGGATGTTCCCGCAAAATAGACGCCGGAGCCAGCGGCGATACCGGCCCCTCCAGACACCCCTTCACGGCCTCCGCCTTACGCCGGTCCGGAACTACACAAACTATTTCGCCACTCTTCATCAGCCACGGAATCGAGATCGAAATCGCCTGCTTCGGCACCTCATCCAGAGACCTGAACCATCCTTCGCCCACCTGCTGCTTCCGGCAAGCCTCATCCAGTTCCACCACGATATAGGGTTCCCGCGCTTCAAAATCGGCCGGCGGATCGTTAAACGCCAAGTGCCCGTTTTCCCCAATCCCGCAAAACGCCAGTTGAACCGGCGCGGACGCCAGTGCGCCGCTCATGTCGCGCGCCATCTCCTGCGGGTCGCGCAAGCCGTCCAGCAGGTGAACATTACGGATGCCGAGCCGGTCCGCAATTCGTTCCTTGATATAGCGCGCGAAGCTCGCCGGGTGCTCCATTCCGATCCCGGCATATTCGTCCAGATGAAAAAGCTCTACCTGGGACCAGTCGATCCCCTGTTGCTTCGCCAGCATCTCAAGAAAATCCAGTTGAGACGCGCCGGTTGCCGCCAACAGCCGTACCCGCGTCGCTTTCTCGAACAAACGGCGCAAAGTGTGGGCGGCGTGGACCGCTGCCGCGCGCGCCAGATCGGCGCTCGATGTAAAGATTCGTATCATGGGTTAACCTAAATAACGTCAGTTACTTAAGACGCAACAAACAGATCCCGTACAGTAACGTCTAGCTCTTTTAGATCGTCTTTTTGGTCATTGCTGCAATGCGAGCGCGCTTTGCGTCTAATAAGAAGTCAGAGTAGCCAGTCATTTTGCCGTCCGCCCAGCTTAACCAATTTAAAAAGGAACTTTTGAATGCAGCCTCCCGGCGCGCTTGAACCCCATAAAACTGAACCACGCACCACAAAACCGTCCGAACACGACCTCCGGCCGCTCGATGCCCGGCCGTCTCACCTTCCGGACCTCGAATCCTCGGGGTCCGGTTCGGCCAAGTATTGGTGGGTATGGTTGCTGGTATTCGGAATCATCGCCTACGGCTGTTATCGACTGTACGTCTATGAGACCGGCAAGAAAGCCGCCATCGCCTCCAAGAAAGGCGCCATGCGCCAGCGCAATATTCCTGTTGCCGCGGCGAAAGCCCATCAGGGTGACATGCCCGTTTACTTGCAGGGTTTGGGCACCGTTACGCCATTTAACACGGTGACGGTCAAGACCCGCGAAGATGGCCAGCTCGCGACGGTCAATTTCAAGGAAGGCCAGTACGTTCACGAAGGCGACGTCCTCGCCGTATTAGACACGCGCCCCTTCCAGGTCGCGCTTCAGCAGGCAACCGGCATGCTTGATCAGGCCAAAGGAACTTTGGCCAAGGATCAGGCCGCCTTGCGCGACGCACAAGTGAACTATGTGCGCGATCAGGAACTATTTAAGGAACAGATCATCGCCAAACAGCAGCTCGATACGCAGCTCGCCACAGCGGATCAGATTCGGGGTTCCATAGAGGCCGACAACGCCGCCATCGCTGCCGCCAACGCCGCCATTGCCAACGCGAAACTCAATCTCGACTACGCAACTATCAAAGCACCCATCAGCGGACGCATCGGTCTGCGTCTGGTCGACGTAGGCAACATGGTTCATGCCTCCGACACTACTGGCCTGGCCGTCATTGCGCAGATTGAGCCCATTTCGGTTCTCTTCACCCTCCCCGAAGATCAACTTCCAGAAGTTTTGACAAAGCTTCGCGCGGGAGCTAAGTTGCGCGCCGATGCCTATGATCGCGATCAGCGCCAGAAACTAGCCGAAGGCACGCTGCTCACCGTTGACAACCAGATCGACACCACCACCGGCACTTCGCGCCTCAAAGCCGTCTTCCCGAACACCGACGGCTCGTTATTCCCTAATCAGTTTGTAAACGTAAAGCTCTGGCTGGACACCAAGCACAATGTGACCATCATTCCCGCGGTTGCAATTCAGCGCGGGCCCGCCGGCACATTCGTATACGTGATTCAGGACGATAGTACAGTTACCGCTCGCCCGGTGAAAGTCGGCCTCACGGAAGGCAATGACGTCAGCATCGACGACGGCGTTCAGCCAGGCGAAAGCGTTGTAGTGGATGGCGCCGAAAAGCTGACCGACGGCATGCAAGTCACACTAAGGGGTTCGGGAACGAACAATTCCGATAGCACTCCTGCCGGCGGCAAAAAAGGCGGCAAGCGCGGAACGCGGAGTTCCCAGTAATGAGTCCCTCTCGGCCGTTTATTCTCCGGCCGGTCGCTACCTCGCTGCTGATGGCGGGGATTTTGATTGCGGGCGCCATCGCCTACAAGCAGCTTCCCGTCTCCGCACTTCCTGAAGTCGACTATCCGACAATTCAGTGCCTCACGTTTTATCCGGGTGCCAGCCCCGACGTGATGGCGTCGTCCGTCACCGCGCCTCTCGAACGCACCTTCGGCCAAGTCCCCGGCCTGAAGCAGATGACGTCTACCAGTTCCTTCGGAAGCTCCATCGTTACGCTTCAGTTCGATCTTGATCTCAACATCGATATCGCCGAACAGCAGGTGCAAGCCTCTATCAATGCCGCCGGCACCTATCTTCCGCCAGATCTCCCCAACCCGCCGATTTACAGCAAGGTCAATCCGGCCGACGCGCCCATCCTCACGCTCGCCCTGACATCAAAGACCATGCCGCTGACGAAAGTGGAGGATTTTGCCGACACGACACTCTCGCAGAAGATCTCGCAGCTTCCCGGCGTCGGTCTCGTCACCATCAGCGGTGGACAGAAGCCGGCTGTTCGCATCCGCGTCAATCCCACCGCGCTGGCAGCTTATGGTCTGAGTCTGGAAGACATCCGCACCGCGCTCAACCAGACCAACCTCAATCAGGCCAAGGGCAATTTCGACGGCCTTCGCCAGGCTTATACGATCGGCGCCAACGACCAAATCCTGACCAGCGCGGGTTATAAGCCCGTCATCATCGCTTACAAAAATGGTGGGCCCGTACGCCTGCAGGACGTTGCTCAGGTGGTCGACGGCGCTGAGAACAATCGTCAGGCCGCCTGGATGAACACCGTCCCGGCTGTGATCATCAACATTCAGCGTCAACCCGGCGCCAACATTATCGCCGTTGTCGATCGCATTAAAGCGTTACTCCCGCAGCTTCGAGTTTCCATTCCGGCCGCAGTCAATATAGCCGTCCTCACCGACCGTACGACAACTATTCGAGCATCTGTCAAGGACGTCCAGTTTGAGCTCATGCTGACCATTGCGCTGGTGGTCATGGTGATCTTCCTGTTCCTGCGCAATCTTTCGGCAACTATTATTCCCAGCATCGCCGTACCGCTGTCGCTCGTCGGAACCTTCGGCGTCATGTATTTGCTTGGGTATAGCTTGAACAATCTCACCCTGATGGCGCTCACGATTTCGACCGGCTTCGTTGTAGACGACGCCATCGTGATGATCGAGAACATCTCGCGCTATCTCGAAGAGGGGGATACACCGCTTCGCGCGGCGCTCCGCGGTTCTGAGCAGATCGGCTTCACCATCGTTTCACTGACGGTTTCGCTTATCGCCGTCTTGATTCCATTGTTGTTCATGGGCGACATCGTCGGACGTCTCTTCCGCGAGTTCGCCATTACGCTGGCCGTGACCATTCTTGTATCGGCTATCGTCTCGTTGACGCTCACGCCGATGATGTGCGCCAAGATTCTCCGCCACAAACATGAATCCGAACAGACCTGGTTCTATCGCAATTCTGAGCACGTCTTCAACTGGGTGATCGCGAAATACGGAACAACACTGCAGTGGGTTTTGCGCCACCAGCCCTTGACGCTGATGGTGACGTTGGCCACTTTGGTAGGCACCATTGTTTTGTACGTTATCGTCCCCAAGGGCTTCTTTCCTGTGCAGGATACCGGCGTCATTCTGGGCGTGTCCGAAGCTCCCCAGGACATCTCCTTTGCGGCGATGTCAGATCGGCAACAGGCGCTCGCAAAAGTTATTTTGGAAGATCCGGCAGTCGATAGCTTGTCTTCCTTCATCGGTGTTGATGGCATCAACACCACCATGAACAGCGGCCGCATTCAGATCAACCTGAAGCCGCTCGAAGATCGCCGCACCTCGGCCAGCGATATCATTCGCCGTCTTCAGCCAAAGCTTTCCCAGGTACCGGGTATCACTTTGTTCATGCAGCCCGTGCAGGATCTGACAGTAGAAGATCGCGTCAGCCGGACGCAATATCAATACACGCTGGAAGACGCCGATGCCAACGAGCTCGGCGTGTGGACGAATCGGCTGGTTGAAAAATTGAAAACGCTTCCCACGCTGCGCGACGTTGCAACCGACCAGCAGAATGGCGGCTTACAGACCGTTCTTGTTATTGATCGCGACACCGCAGCGCGCCTCGGCATCGGAATGCAGCAGATCGACGACACGCTCTATGACGCCTTCGGGCAGCGGCTTGTCTCAACCATGTTCACGCAGTTGAACCAGTACCACGTCGTGCTGGAAGTCGCGCCGGAATTTCGCCGCAATCCGAGTGCTCTGTCCGACATCTACATCCATTCTTCAAATGGCACCGAAGTCCCGCTGAGTTCGTTCACCCATATTGAGACCGATATGGTTCCCATCACGGTCAATCACCAGGGCCAGTTCCCGGTGGTGACTATCTCATTCAACTTGCCCGCCGGCGAATCGCTCGGCAATGCCGTGAAGCAGATTCGTGAGGCCGAACAGGAAATTGGTTTGCCCGTCAGCATTCATTCCAGCTTCCAGGGGACGGCTGCCGCCTTCCAGAATTCGCTTGCGAACGAAGCTTATTTGATTCTGGCGGCGCTAGTGGTCGTTTACATCGTTCTGGGCGTTCTGTACGAAAGCTACATACATCCCATCACCATCCTTTCTACCCTTCCCTCCGCCGGCGTGGGCGCGATTCTCGCGATTTATATCTGCCACGACGATTTCAATGTCGTGTCGCTCATTGGCATCATTTTGCTCATCGGTATTGTCAAGAAGAACGCCATCATGATGATCGACTTCGCCCTCGACGCCGAACGTAATGAGGGCAAGCCGCCAACCGAAGCAATTTATCAGGCCTGTCTGTTGCGTTTCCGGCCCATCATGATGACCACCATGGCGGCGCTGTTTGGCGGTTTGCCTCTCGCTCTCGGCACTGGCGTGGGTTCTGAACTGCGGCGCCCCCTCGGCATCACGATTGTCGGCGGCCTGATCTTAAGCCAGGTCCTCACTCTATACACCACTCCTGTGGTCTACCTCTTCTTCGATCGCTTGGCAAGACGGTTGAGCCGCGGTTCACGCGTGCATGCCGGCGCTCCTCAAACTTTCCCTGAACCGGTGCACGGAGACTGATACCATGATGCGGCGAGCGGCAACAACAATAACCGAAAATTCGTGGCATATCGCCACCTCAGTTGGCGTGCGAAATGAGGTGGTGCGTTGAATCTTTCCGCGCCTTTTATCAAACGGCCCATCGCTACCTCGCTGCTGACTGCCGCCCTGGCTCTATCCGGCGTACTGGCGTTCCGCCTGCTTCCGGTGGCTTCGCTGCCGGAGGTCGAATTCCCCACCATCCAGGTGCACGCGAATCTTCCCGGCGCGAGCCCGGAGACCATGGCCTCTGCCGTCGCCACACCGCTGGAACGTCAATTTGGGCGAATCGCAAGCGTCACCGAGATGACTTCGTCGAGCCAGTTGAGCAGCACACATATCACGCTGCAATTCGATCTGTCTCGCGACATTAATGCCGCTGCGCGCGACGTCCAGGCTGCCATTAATGCGGCCCGCGGGCAATTGCCTGCCGATCTGCCCAGCAACCCCGGCTATTGGAAAGCGAATCCGTCCGACCAGCCGATTATCAATCTCTCTCTCACCTCCGACATCTACACGCGCGGCCAAATGTATGACATCGCCGATTCTATACTCGCGCAGAAAATCTCCCAGATTGAAGGTGTCGGACAGGTGAACACCTGGGGTAGCTCACGACCCGCCGTACGCGTTCAAGTAAACCCCACCATCCTGAACAACATGGGCATCGGTTTGACAGACGTGGCCACCACCCTCCGAAATGCCAACGCCCATCAAGCCAAGGGTGACCTCAGCAACAACAACATCCGCTGGCAAATTGGTGCCACGGATCAGTTATACAAGCCGGAAGATTACGCGAAACTGATAGTCGCTTACCGCAACAATGCGCCAGTTCGCCTGAGTGATATCGGCAACGTCATCGAGGCGACGGAAAACATCCGCAACGATGGTGTCGACAACGGAAGGCCGACGGTTGTGATGGCGGTCACTAAGCAGCCGGCCGCGAACATCATTGAAACGTGCGACCGTATCAAAGCTCTGCTGCCGCAGCTTCAAGGGTCCATTCCTCCAGCGGTTCATTTGGCAGTCGCGCAGGATCGCACCACAACAATCCGTGCATCCATTAACGATGTTGAGATCACGCTTCTGATATCTATCGTCCTGGTCGTGCTCGTTGTTTTCTTTTTCCTTAGGAACATCTGGGCAACCATCATTCCCGGCATCGCCGTGCCCTTGTCGCTATTGGGCACGTTCGGAGCGATGTATCTGCTCGGTTATACCCTCGACAATCTTTCATTGATGGCGCTTACGGTCTCAACCGGGTTTGTTGTCGACGATGCCATCGTTGTCATTGAAAACATCAGCCGCTATTTGGAACAGGGCTGGCATCCCATGCGCGCCGCCCTTCAAGGCGCGAAGGAGATCGGCTTCACTGTGCTCTCGATGAGCACTTCGCTCGTGGCCGTTTTCATTCCCATCCTTCTAATGGGCGGAGTCATCGGACGCCTGTTTCGCGAATTTGCTGTCACCCTAACGATTGCCATTTGCATCTCGCTGCTGGTTTCGCTCACCACGACGCCGATGATGTGCTCCAAGCTCCTTGTTTCGCAACACGACCGCCGTCATAACTTCCTATATCGTCTGAGTGAAGGAATCTTCAACTCAGTTCATAAAGGATATGCGAAGAGCCTCGCGGTAGTACTGCGTAATCCGGCGCTCACACTCGTCATTACCCTAGTGACGATTGGCGTCAGCATCTATCTCTACATCGTTGTTCCGAAGGGCTTCTTTCCGCAGCAGGATACCGGCCGCATCGGTGGCCAGATTGTCGCAGATCAGGACATCTCGTTTTCCGCCATGCGCGAGAAGATGCACCAGATGGTTGCCATTGTCGGGCAGGACCCGGCTGTTGACGACGTGGAAGGAAATACCGGTGGCGGCACGTTGAACAACGCCGGTGTGCAGATTCAGCTCAAGCCTCTGTCGGAAAGAAAACTCAGCGCCGACCAGGTGATCAACCGCTTGCGCGGCAAGCTGGCTCGCATTCCAGGCGCAACCCTTTACATGCAGGCGTTCCAGGATTTTCACGTCGGCGGCCGCGGCAGCAACTCGCAATATCAGTACACGTTGCAAGCCGACAATTTGCAGGACCTGAACGAATGGGCGCCCAAGCTGCTCGATCGCATGAAAAAGATTCCTATCGTCCTCGACGCCAATAGCGATCAGCAGGTTCATGGTCTCACTAGCGACGTAGTCATCGACCGCAGCACGGCATCGCGCTTGGGGGTAAGCCCTGCCGATATCGACACTGTTCTCTACAGCGCGTTCGGCGAAAGGCAAGTCTCAACCATGTACACGGGCATCAACCAATACCACGTTGTCATGGAAGTTCTTCCGGAATTTCAGCAGAATCCGCAATCGCTGCAATTGATTTACGTTCGCACCAACACCGGCACTTCCGTGCCTATCTCAACCTTCACTCATTTCCGGACAACGTTGAGTTCACTTGCAGTAAATCACCAAGGCCAGTTCCCATCCATCACTTTGTCGTTTGCATTAGCTCCCGGAGCCGCCCTGAGCGACGCGGTCAACGCAGTCGAGCAGGCGCAAAACGACATCGCAATGCCGGCCAACGTTCACGGTGCTTTTGCAGGCACCGCTCGCGTCTTCCAGGCGTCACTGCAGACGATGCCGCTGCTCATCCTCGCAGCGCTAGTAGCGGTTTACATTGTATTGGGCATGCTGTATGAAAGCTACATTCATCCCATCACCATTCTTTCGACGCTTCCTTCGGCCGGTGTCGGCGCTCTGCTTGCGCTCCTCGTGGTCGGCACAGACCTGACCGTCATTGCGTTGATCGGAATTATTCTCCTGATCGGCATCGTCAAAAAGAACGCCATCATGATGATCGATTTTGCGCTCGAAACCGAGCGCAAGCAAGGCCTGGCGCCCAAATACGCAATCTATGAAGCCTGCCTGCTGCGCTTCCGTCCCATCATGATGACCACCATGGCCGCACTTCTTGGCGGCTTGCCCTTGGCTCTGGGCACCGGCACAGGTTCGGAGTTGCGCCGCCCGCTCGGTATCACCATCGTCGGCGGTCTCATGGTGAGCCAGCTTCTAACGCTCTATACAACTCCCGTCGTTTACCTCTATCTCGACCGTTTGCAAAATTGGTTCGGCAGCGCTCGCCAGCTCAGTCCGCGTTTGCAGACCATGCTGACCGACACGCCTTAGCTTTATGAAGCTCCTTGCGTTCTGGGTTGCGCTCAGCCTTGGAGTGGCCGCGCAAACAGATCCATCGCGCGATTTCAAATTACCGCCGGAACAGAATACTCCGCAGCAGCCCCGCGTCATCGAAGTTCCGCTGCTCGATTGCAGCGGCCTTCCGTGCCTTGAAATGTCGACGGCCAGCGGCAAGACTCTGCGCCTCCTGATCGACACGGCCGAAGCGAATTCCTATCTCGATATCAAGGCCGCGCAGCCGCTCGGTGCGAATCTGCAAGCGCTGAATGGCGATACTGTCTCGCAGGTGCAGCAAACCGTCGTTCCGGGCGCGAAGATCGGAGATCTGGCTATGGGCGACTTCCCGTTTATGGTGCTCGACACCACGCCGCAGCCCAATCAACCGGGTGACAAGCTGCCGCCCTTTCCAGCCGATGGCGCTCTGACGTATCGAGCTTTTCAGAACCGCCTTTTACGAATCGACTACGGGCATCATGTGGTTCGCTTGTCGGAACCTTTGGATTCGGCACAGACCTGTCCGCAAACATGCAGTGACTTGGTTGTGAAGCGAATCGGCAGCTATGGCCCAGCGACACTCACTACCGGCGGCTTTTCCGTGAACGGTCAACCGGTAGAGGCGCAGATCGACACACTGTTCACGGGCACGCTCTTGATCTATCCCGCTTCCATCGAAAAATTGGGCTTGAAGAAACTGGCAAAGGCCAAACACAAAGAGTTTTTCCCGTTCACGCAGGGAGGCGTCAGGCTTGCTCAAGCGGAAGGCGCAACGGAGTCTTTTCAGGATCTACAACTAGGGCAGGGTTTACCGCTTTACTTCTTTACGGCTGACGATCATCCGAATGCTGTGAGCTTCGATGGAACTGTCGGTAGCGGTCTTCTCAACCATGCCACCGCTGTCTTCGATTTCAAGGGGATGCACTTTTGGCTGGAAACAGGGGGAGGGGCGCCCAAAGCCGCTCCCCCACGTCCGCCTCAACGTTAGAAGACAAATCTTGCGCCGAGTTGCAATGATCGAGACCGGTTGTCCTGGAACGTGATGTAGCCGAACGACGAATTCGTTGCCGCCACTACTGGACCCTGTGCGCTGGTCTGCCCCGCCGCTCCGAATACAGGATGGTTCACGACATTGTACGCTTCGCCGCGCAGCTCGAAGTAGCGCTGCTCGGTAATCAGGAAACGCTTGAGCACTGAAACGTCCCACTCGTTGGTAGCATCCTGACGCAGGTTCGGGAACGTCGTCGAGAACGTGCGGATGTGGTATTGAAATTGATCCGCGCTGTTCAGATCGAATGCAGCAAGGTTCAATGCCGGTCCGTTTACCTGGCGATTGTTGAGATTGATCGGCTGTCCGTTATATACGTAATCGCCAGGAGAAGTCGTTCCTCCGGAGGTCCAAAGCAGCGGTTGGCCGGTCTGATAAGTGTAAACGCTGTTCAGGTTCCAGCCGCCGACGAAGGCATCGAGCCAGCGTGATTTGATGTCTATCAAGCGGCCGCGCCCTATCGGCAAGTCGTAAGTGATGGCGAGCACAAAACGGTTAGGGTGGTCGAACGGCGAGATGCGCTTTTCGAGATGCGTGTCCGGGAAGTTCAGCCAGCTATCCTGCTCGATCAGCTTTGAGAATGCATAGTTGCCCACCATGCTCAAGCCGCCCGAAAAGCGGTGCTGAATCCGGGCGTTGAAGCTTTGGTAGTAGGAACTTCCAATGTCGAGATTGTTCTCGATAATGCCCGTACCGCCGCTGGTCACGCCTGCCGGAAATTGCGGATAGGTAGATAACAACTGCGCGACCGAGGTGGTCTTGCTGGTTGATGCAGCCGTGTTCGGCAAATTGAAAAACGGATTGTTAACGGTAGCCGTGAGGACGTTGATCTTAGCGGTATCGCGCACGGGCAACGTGCTCAGGTATTGCGTGGGTATTCCGTTCAATTGGGTGTAAGCAACCGGAAGATGTACACCGTGATTGCCCATATAGACGAGTTCCAATAGTGTATTTGTGCCCAGTTGGTGCTGGATACCGAAGTTCCAGCGCACCGCGTAGGGATTCTTTTCTTGCGGCGCGATAAAGGAAATCGTCTGACCGAGGAAGCTGGAAAGCCCTAACGCAGAACCAACTGGCTGCTGAATCGATCCGCCAGGAAACGGATTCGTCAAAGTGGCCGCGGGCGTCAGATTGCTGTCCGTTGTAGTCACCATTTGCGTCGTCTGGCTGAAACCTTCTTGATTCAGGATGGGGTTGGTCGAGTACTTGCCCGTCGTTGCCAACTGCGCAATCGTCAGCGGCTGAACGAACATGCCAAAGCCTGCGCTTAGAACCGTCTTGCCGCCCAATGCGCTTGGCGACCATGAGACGCCAACTCGGGGGCTAAATAAATGAGACGTGCTCTGGTAGACAGCGCCGTTGTTGGCACTCGGATAGGTTAAGCCGCCGTTCACCAGGAAAGCGCTGGCAGGCAGTTGCGGAATGGGGCTCTTGGCATAAGCAGCCTGGGCGGCGGCGGCGATTGGGCTAGCAGCAGTAGCGTCAAAGCCGTTCACCGTACGTCCATATTTCTCAATGTAGGGTCCATCGTGGTCGAAGCGCAGGCCCAGGTTGATCGTCAGGTTCGATTTCACGCGCCAGTCGTCTTGTACGAAGAGGGCATAGTAATGCTCATACCAGGCGCTCGAAGCGGCTATGTCGTAGCTGCCGCTCGTGGGCAAACCGAGCAGGAAGGAAGCGAGATCCTGGCCTACAGCGACTGTCGAAGAAGAGTTACTTGCTTGCCGGGTCCAGGCATTGCCGAAGCTGAAGCTGCCGGTTGCGTTTCCGAAGCTGGTTGCGTTCAGGTTGTACTGTCTGACGTCGGTACCAAACTTCAAAGTGTGATTGCCTTTGATCGAAACCCAGGTGGGATTCAACTGCAGCGATTGCGACGGCAACACGTTTGAGCCGCTCGTTCCAATGCTCTGGTAGTTTGTCAGAGAGAACACCGGAAATTGCAAGTATTGGGAGTTGTCTTTCAAATATGCAGGCAGCCCCAATGTCGTCGGATCGAACCCCGCGGTTGGCGACGGATGCCGCTCATCCATGCGCGTAAAGTTCAGGCGCACGTCGATGATGTTCGCCGGATTAATGGTGAACACATCATCCAGGCTTGCTCCCGTGTTAGCGCGCGTCAGCTTGGAAGAAGTGGTGTTGTTGGCAAAGTAATCGTTCTTGACCTGGCTGTAATCGGTCATGCGGATGTCGAACGCAATCCGGTTCCGCTCGCTCATGTTGTAGTCCAAGCGGCCCAGTTCATTGTTGTAATTGTCTACGGTCGGCGCATTGGAGAAGTAGTTCAGAGTTCCGTTCGCGCCTTCTGCCGGAGTATTGGGCAGCGGATAGTATTTCAGCAGTGCAACGGCGGTCGGGTTCATCCCGCCAGGAACATTGTTGAGGTTGTTCCCCGGGATCGCCTTTCTCGTAATCGTGCTGCCGGACTGTGTTGCGGAATACGGGTTGTAAAGCGTTGTGCTGATGCCGCTGAAGTTGCCGTTGCGCTCATCCACGGTTGGAACTGTGAGAATGGTGGGATTCGGCTGGCTATCTTTCAACCCCTCCCAACCAAAGAACCAAAAGAGCTTGTTTTTGCCATTGATTACCTTTGGAATCCACACCGGGCCGCCGGCGGTCAGGCCGTATTGGTTGTAGTGCAAGACTGGCGAGGGTTGATTCTTCGCATTGTTGAACCACGGGTCCGCAATCAAGTTGCTGGGCTGGTTGAATTCGTAGAGGGATCCGTGCAAATCGTTCGTACCGCTTCTCAGAACCTGGTTAATGGTTCCGCCGCCGGTGTGCCCGAAGGAGGCGTCATTATCGAACGCCTTAACGCGCACTTCCTGTACCGCGTCGGCGGGCGGGCTATAAGCAAGACGCCCGTCCCATGTTGCGTCCGGAGAGCCATCAACTAGTATTTCGTTCACCTGAGAAGGCGATCCGGCGATACTGAACCCCGCTGCGCCGCCCAAATCGAAAGGGTGAACCAGGCCCGGCTGCACGGTATTTACGACGCCAATGGAAAGAGAAGCAAGAGTCAGCGGCGTCCGGCCATTGAGCGGAAGATTCTGCACTTCCTTTTCCGTAATCGCTTGACCGACGTTTGCGTTTTCGGAGTTAATGATGGGAGCGTCTGACGTTACGGAGACCGTCTGCACAGCCTCGCCTATTTGAAGCGGAATGTCGATGACCGCGTGATCGCCCGCGCCAACGTGGACAGACTTACGAACAAAACGTTTGAAGCCTGGGGACTGCACTTCGACGTCATAGTCGCCTGGCTCCAAAAACGGCACCGTGTACTGGCCAGTTGAGTTGGAAACCGACTCGTGCTTCGCTCCAGTCGCCTCGCCCGTGATGGTTACCTGAGCGTTAGCAACTGGAGAACTGGATGGATCGGATATAAGTCCCGTGATGGTTCCCGTGCTCTCTTGAGCAAGCACGGCAAGCGGAAGAATGGTAAGTCCGGCAAAAACCGCAACAATGCGAAGACAACAAGACGTCATGGTCTAACTTGAACCCCTTAGCTACTTTCTTATCCGTTATCTTCCCATTTGTGTCAACGCAGTTTTCTTAAAGCGCGCGTTTAGGAAAGCTGTCATTTTTGGGCGAGGCACCAATGAGTGAAGCAGCCAACAAAATAATTTCTTACTTATAACCGAAAATCAGTAAACTTTTTTACGGTTTTCCAGTTCTTAATCTCAAGGACTATGCGAATTTGCAGCTTTCTCGTAGTTACGGTCTGGCTCGCCGCGGGCTTGAGCCACGCCCAATCCGGCCTGTCGCATCGCGCAGCCAATCGCGTTCTGGAACAAGCGACATGGGGACCGACGCAAACTCCCTCGCAGATTCTTGAATCGCAGGGTTTTGATGCGTGGTTTTCGTCTCAGATCACCGCGCCCATTTCCACTTATCCTGACCAGCCTCAGTACAACTCGCAAGGAAAATCAAACACCAACCTAGCGCCGATTCAAGTCTTGTTCTTCCAAAATGCCCTCAATGGTCCCGATCAGTTACGCCAGCGAGTGGCATTTGCGCTTAGCGAAATTTGGGTCATTTCGGAATTGGAAGTCAACAACGCTTCCGCATTTCCACCTTTACTTCGGATCTTTGAAAATGATGCCTTCGGCAATTATGAGCAGCTTATGAAAGACGTGACGCTCAACGCGGGTATGGGCAACTTCTTAAATATGGTGAACAACGATAAAGCAAACGTCGCGAAAGGCACATCTCCGAACGAGAATTACGGCCGCGAAATCATGCAGTTATTCACCTTGGGCTTGGCGCAACTGAACACGGACGGCACCCCAGTTCTTGACGGTTCAGGCAACACCGTTCCTACATACACGCAGAATGACGTGGGCGCCATCTCGGCGGCCTTTACTGGGTGGACTTATGCCCCCATGCCAGGGTTCGTAACAACAGGACACAATCGCGCCTATTTCATACCTCCGATGGTGCCGGTTGAGACCAATCATGATATGACTGCGAAGACAATTCTCGGCGTCAAGCTGCCAGGCGGGCAAACGGCCGAGGAAGACCTCGCCAGCACCTTGCATATCATCTTTATGCAGCCGAGCCTACCACCCTTCATATGCCAACAGCTAATCGAGCATCTGGTTACGAGCAACCCGAGTCCCGCATATGTTTCGCGCGTGGCGACAGTTTTTGAAAACAACGGCTCGGGCGTTCGCGGCGACCTCAAAGCAGTGATTTATGCGATTCTGACCGATCCGGAAGCGCGCGCGGGAGATACAGCGGATACTGGCGACGCCACCTTCGGTCATATGCGCGAGCCAGTTCTACTCATTGCCAATCTGCTGCGGGGCTTGAACGGCACCGTTTCGAGCACTAGCCTAGTGGCGAATGCCGCTACTAACTTAGGCCAGCAGTTGTTTTACCCACCGAGCGTGTTCAGTTATTTCTCGCCGGCTTATCGAACATCGGTTGGCCTAGTTGGACCCGAATTCCAGATTTACTCGACGCAAACCTCGGCTAACCGAGCGGACACTGTGAATAGCGTCGTTTACGGCGGTCAACTGGATGCCGGTACCAAATTCGATATTAGTTCTTTTACCGCCGCTGCCACAAATAACACGACCTTAATTAATCTGATCAACTCGGTATTCTTCCATAGCGACATGTCTTCGAACGTGCAGACCGCAATTACACAGGCGTTAGCACCATTGACGGCAGCCAGCGACAAAGCGAAGGCCGCACTTTACGTGGCCCTCACGTCGGGCGAGTACCAGATCATCCACTAAGCAGAAGAAAGGTTTGAAAATGCTCTCACGACGTGGATTCGTCAAAGTAAGTGCCGCTTCGGTTGCATCCCTGGCGCTTCGCCCGTTCGGGCTGTTACCGGCTTTGGCGCAGTCGGGCTCTTCCGATTATCGGGCGCTGGTCTGCGTGTTTCTATTCGGCGGCAACGACTCAAACAACATGGTCGTTCCCGTGGACGATACGAATTTCAGAGCTTATAGTTCAATTCGGGGCAGTCTGGCTTTGACCGCCGCTGAACTGACGCCGACTGTCTATGCGGCCACCGGGAATGCGCCGTATGCGTTTCATGGAGATCTGGCGGAACTAGCCTCCATGTTCTCGAATAAAGAACTTGCCGTGGTAGCAAATGTGGGCAGTCTACTTCAACCCACTACCCGGGCACAATATCAAGCGCAGCAGAGTCTGCCCTTGAATCTGTTTTCACATTCGGATCAGCAGCTTCAGTGGCAAACATCAGTGGCATCCGGCCACAGTGCGACGGGATGGGCCGGTAGAGCGGCCGATCTGATCGCCTCGCAAAATTCGTCAAATTTCCCGACCTTCTTATCAGTCGCGGGCAACAGCCTCATGGGGACCGGAGTGTCCACACAACCGGTAGCACTCAATCCAGGCCAGTCGCTTGACTTGAAAGGCTTCAACGGCAGCGCCGCATCCAACGCACGCCTGAACGCGCTAGAAAATCTATTGACTCTAGAAACGGGTCTCAAGCTCGTTCAGGCGTCGAATGCGGTTTTGAGCGACAGCATTGCAGACGCGAAGGCATTAGACGCAGCGCTCTCAAAAGCCACACCGCTGAAGACTACTTTCCCGAAGACTGGCCTTGGTGCACAACTGCAGCAAGTAGCGCAGATCATTCAGGTACGCGATGGGTTGGGCATGAGCCGGCAAATCTTTTTCGCTTCTCTCGGAGGTTTTGATACTCACACGGTGGAACTTGAAACACACCGTCAGCTTTATCCGCAACTCAGCCAAGCTCTGGCCGCATTCAGCAACGCACTGGTCGAATTGGGCGTGGAGAATAACGTAACAACTTTCACCGAGTCCGATTTCAGCCGCACGTTTCAGCCTACTACCGGCGATGGAAGCGACCACGCCTGGGGCAGTCATCACCTGGTCATGGGCGGAGCAGTCAAAGGCGGAGACATATACGGTCAATTCCCGACGTTTGTATTAGGCGGCCCCAACGATACCGACACGCGAGGCCGCTGGATTCCGACTATCGCCATCGATCAATACGGCGCTACCTTGTGCAAGTGGTTCGGGATTCCGGTTAGCAGCCTATCGTCTGTTTTTCCGAACTTTACGAATTTCGGCGCGCAAACGCTGAGCTTTCTGGGTTAAGCACCTAACAAACTGATTAACTATGAATCGTTACCTTTTGCTTCGATTAGCAGTAACAGTTGTATCTTCGGTTACGGCAATAACAGCCACCACCATCGATTTTGAAGCGCAAGGCGCTACTGCGCCGTCTGCGTTTAACAGTACTCTCAATTCACCGCTGGTAATTGGAATCGCGACGTTCACTGGAGGCAAATTGCTGAAGGGCGAAGTGGGCGGTGCGGATGCGACGGCGGTTTACGCTACAACGGGCTTTATCGCGGGCTATACCGATCCCCTCATCATCACGTTTTCTCAGCCCGTAAGCAATGTGAGCCTTGTGGTGACAAACGAAACGCCGGATACCTATACGCTTATGGACAACCTAGGCGGTTCTGCGCCTCTCGCGATTGGAAACAACATCAACCAAACCTTGTCGTTAAACGATATTGGAGTCACCCAAGTGAGTATCTCTACCGCTGCGCCAGTCAACTGGGACTTTGCAATAGACAATGTCTCGTTCACGACCGCAGTAACGTCTGCGCCTGAACCGTTGACTGTCCTTCCCATTGCCGGCTTCCTCGGAGTGTTTCTCCTCCGGCGGCGAGCCTGTCAAAGATAACTCAGCCACCGGCTGCGGTGTGTGGCTTTGAAGTTCGCATACCACCTGCAAACTGGATACAGGCAGACAAGGACGAAGATCCAAACTAAATACGCGACCCACAAGCTGTAGCCGAAATTTGGCGGGAATAGTTTCTGCGGGCCTCCCATGGAGGGTAAAGGATTAAAGATAAAGGAAAATGCCCGTCCGCCGTATCTCATCCATGCCAGCACGACAGCTAAAGCGTGAATGAGGTAGAAATGCAGGACGAAATAGAACATCGGCACGCGCCCGAAGATGACCAGCGGGCTGTTGATTCGCGGTGGATACCGATCAAAGTACGCCAACACTAATAATGCGGGCCCGAGCGTCATCAGAAGAAAATCGAGCGACGCCGGATATTTTGTGCAGTTGAGGAAAGACAGCATCGTAAAGCCAACCGATTTCTGAGCCGACCAGTGAGCTGGATCTCCATACAAGTTGATCGCTCGAAGCACAAAGAAAGCAATCACAGAATAGAAGCCAATGGAGCGCATGACGCGTCGACGGACTGCAGGCTCCAATTCGAGAACTCGGCCGAAGCAAAAACCGGCAGCCATGACCGCAATCCAGGGCACCAACGTATAGGGCATTACGATGGATTTGCCTCCGGCGTTTAAGGACCCGGGCTGATGAATCAGATTCCACACCCAGGCGGCGGAGCCGAACTGCGCCGCCGTTATGCGATCCAGGCAATTGTGGCCAACAATCACAAGCAAGCTGAGCATAAGCAACCAAGATGGGCGCAAATGAATAAGCGCGGCCATGACGATCATGCAAATTCCGAAAATCCAGAGAATGAGAAGGAATATGGGGTACCGGGCCGAGATGTTGAAGTCATAGGCAAACTGCATGACGGTCAACTCCAACACGACAAACCAAAGTCCACGTGTCCACAAAAAAAACGAGAGCTGTCTGTTTGTGCGACCGCCTCGCCGCAACCAAAGAAACGCGCCAACCCCGGCCGCGAACATGAAAACGGGCAGGCAAAAGTGAGTAATCCAGCGCGTGAGGAACAGGATTGTAGTGGTTTTCGTGAGATCGGTGGGAGAAAAGGACATCGCGCCGATGTGGAAGAAGTCGCGCACATGATCGAGGGCCATGAGAATCATGACCAGTCCGCGAAGCGCGTCAATACTGGTGAGGCGTGCGGTTGGCTTGGTGGGCGGATGCATTGAACTGTTTATTATGACGTCGCGAGAGGCTAGGATTTAACTTCGATTGCGGGATGGTTGTTTAGATACTTACATATTGCAACGTTGAATGTATGAAGAAGACTTTGAACATAGACGCGGGAACTTCTCAAGCAGGCGAAGACCGCTTGCGGAGCAGCCACGGACACGTTTGCCGCAACAAACCTTACGCTGAACGCACTCCTTTTACGTGCGCGAACCGCTGGTCCTTCCTTGCGCCGCCTTGGCTGCGGGCATTCTCGCTGCACATTTCTATTTCTTTACGTTGGCCGATCTGGCCGTTCCGGGAGTGCTTTGCGTTCTCATATTGGCCCTAGCGTTCGCTCGGAACTGTAGCGCCCATGTCCGGCGCGCCGCGATTTGTGCATGTCTTTTGGTCGCCGGGATCGCAACGCAAGTTGTTCATCGGCAGGGCCGTGCGCCGCGCCTGTCAGCGGATGACGCTGAAACCGTGCTTATCTCAGGTTGTGTAACAAACCCGCCGGTGTTCTCTCCGGATCGCGCACAGTTCACTCTGGACCTGGGCAAGAAGGCGCAAGCTCGGCTCTCGGTCAGTCTCAAAGGCAATCAGAAGATCGCGCTGTCGTATGGACAGAAGGTGGAAGCCGCAGCGAAAATTCGGCTGCCGCGTAACTTTCAGAATCCCGATAGCTTCGATTACACCGGCTATCTTGCGGCTCAACATATCTACTGGACCGGCTCGGTCGCAAGCCCCGCCGACATCCATATCTTCGCAGGGACTTGCGGCTCTCCATTTCTGGCAACGCTGTTCAGCATCCGAACCTGGGCGTTGGCGCGGTTAGCTGAACTTTATCCAAACGACCAACACACCGCAGCTCTTCTGCAGGCCACTTTGATTGGCGAAACGAGTGGCGTCGAACGGCGCTGGACCAACGATTTTCGTATCACTGGCACTTATCACGCGTTGGTCATCTCAGGCCAGCATGTTTCGGTGCTTGCCCTAACTATTCTGACCATCCTTCGCATCTGCCGCTTCCGCCGCGTGCAGGCACTTTTCGTAGCCACGGCGGCCGGCTGGATGTATGCGTTCATCTCAGGATTTAGCGCCCCGGTGGTTCGCGCCGCGGGTGGCTTTACACTCTTCCTGATTGCCAGCTACTGTTTCCGCAAGACGCGAATCCTAAACATCCTGGGGGCGGTAGGTCTCGCATACTTGCTTTTCGATCCTGACGAACTATTTGACCCTAGCTTCCAGTTGTCCTTTCTTTCGGCAGGGGCCATAGCGGCTTTCGCGATGCCGGTGATAGAGCGCTTTACTGAGCCGCTTCGGGCGGCGACCAAACGCTTCGATCAGTACGCGTACGACGCTCAAGTTGAATCTCGGGCTGCCCAATGGCGCGTGGAGCTTCGCTTGCTTGCCCAAACTGTGAGTGCCTGGACGCGCCTATCTCCGAATGCGTCGCTGCGAGTGGTTTCCGCCGGCGTATGGATCGGAGCGTTCATGGCGGAAGCCGTTATCGTTTCGGCGTGCGTGCAATTTGGTCTGGCGCTTCCGATGGTCAGCTATTTCCACCGGCTCTCAATAACAGGATTGTCGGCCAACATTATTGTTATTCCGCTGCTTTCCTTAGTCGTTCCCATCGGTTTCGCCGCGATCCTTACCGGTTGGCACGTTTTGGCGGTCATCACGGGCCTCCTACTTCATCTGTCCGAAATGGTGGCCACTTGGCATGTGCATTTTGAGCCGGCATGGCGCATCGCCGCTTTGCCCCCATGGATCGCACTCATCTTTTCCTTGTCGCTTATCGTTTTGTCCGTGTGTACGCGAAAAAGACGCTATGTGGCGCCCGCACTTTTGGCTTCATTTGCTTCGTTCGCGATCCTGTGCTGGCAGCCTTGGCCGCCACAGATCGAGCCGAAAATACTCGAACTCACAGCCATAGATGTAAGCCAAGGCGATAGTTTGCTGCTGGTTTTCCCTGATGGAGCAACGATGTTAGTGGATGCCGGCGGTTATCCGGGTATGGAGCGCATGACGAGGAAACCGCAGATTGACATGGGCGAGGATGTTGTGTCGCCATACCTGTGGAGCCGCCGGATTCGACGTCTTGACTATGCCGTTCTCACGCACGGTCACTCCGATCACATGGCCGGCCTTCCCGCAATACTCGACAACTTCCGTCCGCGAGCGCTTTGGATTGGGGCCGAGCCCGAAACGGACGCGTGGAAAAGCGTTCGTGAGCACGCCGCTGCGGATCGCGTTCAAATTGTGGCTTTGAACCGGGCGTCACCTGTTCGCAGTATCGGCGGCGCTACCATCCGCATCCTCGCGCCCGCAAGCGACTATGCGCCAGGCAACGCTCCGGGCAACAATGACTCGCTGGTTTTTGAAGTGACCTACGGGCATCGAAGCATTCTGATGACTGGCGATGCCGAACGGGCTATTGAAGCCGATATGGTGGAGAATGCTCACCTAAAACCGGTCACGCTACTTAAGGTGGGACATCACGGCAGCAGAACATCCTCATCGGAAGATTTTCTGGACCAACTGCAACCGCGTTTTGCATTCGTATCCGATGGTTATCTCAATCAATTTCATCATCCTCACCCGGATGTAATTGGCCGGCTGGAGGCGCACCACACCCTTATTTTTCGCACCGACCAACGCGGCCTGCTCACGTTTCGTACCGACGGCGACAAAGTCGAGGTTGTGCCGTACCGGTGAGCATCCGCGAACGCATCGACGCGGCCAAGCATAGAATGTTAACGAGAGGAAAAACTTGGAACGCGATAACAGCAACGTTTTCGTTTGGTTCTTTAGCGGCGCGGTGCTTGGCGCTGCAGTGGCTCTTTTGCTTGCCCCCGAATCAGGTGAACGGACGCGCCATCGTTTAGCTCGGCAGGCCCAACGGGGCCGTCAGGGTTTTCTGGAATCGAGCCAGGAATTATTTGAGCGCGGGCGTGAACTATATGAACGCGGACGCGAGATTGCCGAGGACGCCGCCGCCATGTTTGAACGCGGACGCCGCATCGCTGAAAAGACGATAGACGACCGCATCTAGCCCCGAACCAAAGCCATCAAAGAGATACACGCTAAATATGTCCGCAGTTGCCACTCCACCCTCCATGCTGGCTCCCTTTGTCAACGAGCCCTATACCGACTTCACGAAGCCCGAAAACGCCCAGACGATGCGCCGGGCGCTTGAGAAAGTGCGCTCGGAGCTAGGCAAGGAATACGATTTGTTGATTGCCGGCGAGCGCCGCGCCTCGTCGTCAAAATTCGAATCTGTCAATCCATCACGGCCTTCCGAGATTGTCGGAGTTCATCAGAAAGGAACCGAGCAAGATGCCCGCGATGCGGTAGAGGCAGCTTATAACTATTTCCCGACATGGGCCGCTGTTCCCGCCCAAGAACGCGCGGAGATGCTGTTACGCACAGCAGCAATCTTTCGCGAACGCAAATTTGAATTTGACGCATGGCTGGTATACGAAGCCGGCAAGACATGGGTGGAGGCAGAGGCTGAAATTGCGGAAGCAATCGACTTCTGCGAATACTACGCGCGACAGGCGATGAAGCTGGCCAAGCCCGAACCGGTGGTTCAGTTGTCCGGCGAGCGCGATGAGATGGTTTATCTCCCCCTTGGGGTTGGCGTTGTCATTCCGCCATGGAATTTTCCGCTGGCCATTATGGTTGGTATGACCACAGCCGCGCTCGTGGTCGGCAACACAGTAGTTCTAAAACCTTCAAGCGATACTCCAACTATCGCCGCTAAGTTCGCCGAAGTGCTACTCGAAGCAGGCTTTCCACCCCAGAGTTTTTCGTTGTTAATTGGAAGCGGAGCTGCTATCGGCGACACGATCGTCTCGCATCCTAAGACCCGCTTTGTGTCCTTTACCGGTTCGCGAGATGTGGGCCTACATATTAATGAGCTCGCCGCCAAGACGCCAAGGGGCCAAATCTGGATCAAGCGTGTCATCGCTGAGATGGGCGGCAAGGACGCCATCATTGTCGACCGTGAAACGAATCTGGACCAGGCTGTAGTAGGGGTGCTCTATTCCGCGTTTGGCTATCAAGGGCAGAAATGCTCCGCATGCTCACGCGCGATCGTAGATGAATCAGTTTACAACGAGTTTCTGGATAAATTGAAAGTAAAAGTTGATGGATTGACGATCGGCCCATCCGACGATTTCAACAACTATATGGGACCGGTGATCAGCGCGCGTGCACAGAAATCGATTCTGAGCTACATCGATAAGGGAAAGAAGGAAGGGCGCCTGATCGCCGGCGGCGCGAAAGCAGACGGCGACGGATACTTCATTAAGCCGACGGTCATTGCCGACGTAGATTCGAAGGCGACAATATTCCAGGAAGAGATCTTCGGGCCGGTTCTGGCCGTTACCAAGGCTAAGGATTTCGACCACGCCCTTCAGTTAGCCAACGATTCGGAATATGGGCTAACAGGAGCGGTGTTCACCACAAACCCAGCGAAGGCGGAAAAGGCGAAGCGCCAGTTCTTTGTAGGCAACCTCTATATCAATCGCAAATGCACCGGCGCCATGGTGGGAGCACATCCGTTCGGCGGATTCAATATGTCGGGCACTGATTCGAAAGCCGGAGGCCCGGACTATCTACTGCAATTTGTCCAGGCCAAATCGATTGCGGAGAAGATTAACTAACCGCAGGCGTTGCGGCGAGACTCAACTCCGGCGTTGGATTGATGCTGTAGGTCACAATCTGCGGACAGCGGGCACATGCCGCTTTACCTTCCTGTAAGAACCAGCGACAGTCCGGCCGGACTCGGCATGGTGGCAGCGCATCCACTACCGCAGGCATTAATTGCACTAAACGCGTGGCCAAGCGGCAATCCGTTCCGTCGAAATGACAGCATGCGTGTTCCTGACAGGGCGCTGCGATCCGCAAAACCTGAGTTGGCGCCAAAGGAGCGGTGAGCGCAAGGAGGTCGCCAGTGACTGGCACCGGTCTTTCGATCCAGGCTACGCGAGGCTCGTCTGCTGTGCCAGCAACGATTCCGAAAACTATGCTGCCTGGCATATCGGGTTGCGCGCTTGGGCACAAAATAGGCCGCGAGCTTTTTGCTTCCACGACTTCCCTACTTAGTTAATTTGGGAGAGAAAACCAAACCGATGATGTGGCCGGGCGGTTTTGGCACAGTGGCATGCGCTTCCGTCTTTGCTCCTGCGGCTGCGGGCGCAAGTTGCGCAACGCTTGGCTGAGCGCTTATTCCCGCTTCTCTTGCGAGTTCCGTTGCCAGTTTGGCAGCGTTTTCCTGAGTGGCGACATTATCCGGCGCTACAAAGCCGACCCACAGCTTGTCTACCGAGACAGCACCGTGTTTAGCCAATGTCTGCTGAACCGCGTTTTGAACCGCGATGGCTACTTCATTCAAAGGCACATGCTTATCGGGCATGATGATTCCTCCAGATTGCAACTGTATAGGCCTAGGGGCCTAACGTCAAGAGATTAATTGGCGAATACCCCAAGTAAGTACTTTAGTTTGGCTTGTTTGCGATAGGATAGCCCTGCCAAAGATACTCCAGGGCCTCGGGTAACGTTTGTTGCTTCACGGTGCGATCGGTGTGTCCGGCGTTGCGCGCAAAAACAAATTGGTAGTGATAACCCTTGGCGGCGAGCACCTTGGCCATGTTCTCGTTTGCGACAACCCAATCGTGCATGTTGTCACGCATGACGTTGGGATTCAGAAGATCCCGGTCGCCAACTTCCATCCAAATGCGTAAGGGCTTTGTCGGACTCTCGGGGATGAGATGCTCATGGAATTCCCATGCACCGTGGGGTGTCTGTGGGTTTGGCGGCCACTGCTGATTTACGTAAGTCCCAGAGTAAGTAAGAACGCGATGATACAGCTCTGGGTGATACCACGCCATGATGAGCGCGCAGGAACCGCCCGAGCTGCCGCCCATGGTTGCGCGTCCTTCTGGATCTTTCGTTAGTTTCACGTTGTATTGTTTCTCAACACGGGGCAGCGCTTCGTTCTCGACGAATTCGGCGTAGCGGCCTGACATTGTGTCATATTCGAGGCCGCGTTCACTCCCTTGCGCATCGCCTCCGCCATTACTGATTGAAATGGCGATCATCACGGGGAGGCGATGCTCGGCGATTAGATTATCTAAAGCGGTAAACAAAGGCCGGTCAGGTCCGTCCGCGCCGACGAGGAAAGGGGCGACACTACCGCTGACGTATTGTTTGGGCACATAGACAGTCACTTTGCGCGTGTACGGCGCAGGATGGCTGGTAGTGACGACCATTTTGGCGGGGTCGTTCGGATCCGCAGTGCCGAACGTATTGGGTTCACGAGCGATGCCTGGATAAATCTTGCTGTCGGCGGAATTCATCGTGAACGTGAAGATCGATCCTTGCGGCACGTCTTCTTGAACGCTCATCTCTGGCGCGGGATTGTGAGTCGGACCAAGGACAAAATTTCCGTCAACATCCGGTGGTGGATTGACGCCATCGGGCAGCTCTTTGGCGGTCACATAGCCGGGCGTGTGGGGATCGCGGGTGGGTGGAGTAGGCCGCGGAGCGCGCGCATTGGCCGCCGGAGTTTGCGCCTTCGCAGGCGCAACGCAAGTTACCACGCTCAGTAATGTTGTGACGGTTAGAAGACGAAGCATTCGTCCATTCTAAAAGTGAACGCGGATTCCTCCCCAAATACCGATCGGAGCTCCAGGCGCCAGGAAGGTTGTTGTGCGTATCGGATAGTCGCCGTCCACAGGCGGAAATGGACGCGCGACAAAATTTTCCGCATTGTCGTAAGGCGAGCGCCCGAGTTGGGCCGCAGTGTAGTAACGATGGTTCAGCAAATTGTCAATTTGAAAAAAAAGCTGCACATTCTTTTGGACTTGATAATGGCCACCAAGATTGACCACGCCGTAACCGGGCGAGTATGCCTGGCCCAGATAGTAAATCCCGTCAGGTTGATCTAAGTTGTTTTCGTTGCCTCGCGCGTAGGTTCGGCCTACGGCAACAAAATCCAGGTCGATTGAAAGTTTAGAAATTGGCTCGTATTCGGCATACGCTTTAAAAATATTCTTAGGAATCTGAGGAATGTCGTCGCCCGACTGGACTGTGATGTTGCCGTCGAGACCTAAGCCGCCGTCGTTCACGCTATTGCTGCCACCGTCTATCGTCTGAGCGCTTTGGTAAGTGGCGCTCAGAAACGTGTAATTGCCCCCTAGCATTAGGTGTTGAATGTGGCCACTGATATCAACTTCAGCGCCTTCACGGCGCGTGCGGCCAAAATTAGTGAAGTAGCCAAAGCCGGTTTGCTCAGATGCTACGAAGAGCAAATCATTGTAATTTTCCCCGTGGAACCACCCCACGTTCCAACGAAGATTCGATTCACCTGCGCTGCGCACTCCAGCTTCTATGGTTCTGGATACCACTTGTTTAAGAGGGGGATCACTCACCAGCGCATTGGGTAAATTACAAGGCTCGGTGGGATCGGCACAGCCTAATTCGATTGCGGTGGGGGCACGACTCGCTTCGCTATAGCTGAAGTAGAGGCTGGCGAATCGCCATGGAGTATAAGTCAGGCCGACGGCGGGATTAAAGCGCTGAAACAGGTATTGACCATTGAGAGAACCGCGCGCACCGAGTACCGTCTCCGGAGGGAGCAGATCTGTATTGGTGATGGGCGTGCGATTGTAGCGACCAGAAAGAGTAATAGCCAGCGATCTTCCGATGGTCAGTGTATCGGCCGCGTAGACGCTGAAGGTATTGGCAAGCCCGCGAAGATCGACTCGCGTATCCACGGGAACGCCATCCTGAGTGGTAGTGCCATTTGCGTAGGAATTAATGGGCGTGATAGTGAGGCGGTCGGGATTTAAGTAGCCGAATTGGGAGGCCTGTTGATACCGAACGTTGCTGCGATCCCACGCCGACCCCATCACGATGTGATTATGGGCAACGAACCAGTTTGCCTGGCCGGACAAACCGTAGTTGAATTGCTTGTTAAACGTGTTGGTGATAATGCCTGTACACTTCCCGACGGGCTCGGCGTTTTCAAGGCCTTGGGCGATACAGCGCCATTTCGGATATGGCTCAGTCGTGGCGTTGCCCGTAGTTGGAAACCCACTATAACCCGCGGCAGTGAGCGCGCGGATGTCAGCCGCGCTCAGGTTGTACAGTGATTCGTCAAATGATTCTTCGTTGATGTCGCCGTTAGTTGTGTCGGCGCGAATGTAGCGGAAATAGGCGTTCCCCGAAAAACTGAGATGGTCGGTGACTTGATGGCGAAGGCTGAGATTGAACGACGGAGAGCGGTTCCAAGTGATATCCGGAATGCTGTAGACACTGGCAAAATCCTGCTGGAGAAAACGAAAGTCTTGAAGCCCATTACCCGTCAGCCAGTTGTCGGCGTAACCGAAACTCAGCGCGATATAAGTTCGGCCATGAAGCCAACCGAGCTTTCCGAATGCCTGGCGTACTTCAGAGGGTGAGTGTTCGCGCCATCCATCTTCGCGAAAAAGATTTCCAGCTAGATACCAATTCAGCCCGTTTGAGCTAGAGCCACCGTATTCCAACTCGCCGGCTCTCCGTCCAAAGCTGCCGCCATTAACATTCAGCATTACACCTGGTTCGTTGCGCCCGTCTTTGGTCTGAATTGAGATTGCGCCGCCAAGTGTATTCAGGCCGAAGAGCGGGTTCGATCCCGGCATTAGCGCGACCTCGGAGATAGCAATCTTTGGTATCAGGTCCCATGCAACGACATCGCCGAAGGGCTGATTTTGCCGCACACCATCCATGTAAACGGATATGCCCTCGGGCGTACCGAGCAATGGCGACGCTGTGTAGCCGCGATAGTTGACATCAGGCTGAAACGGATTCTCCTGATTCTGGTTGATGTGAACGCCGTCCAGCCGCTTGTTCAGAAGATCCGAAAGGTCAAGAGCGCCACTGTTTTGGATGTCGCGCGCAGTCGCTGTCTGGACAGGCGCGGGAATTTTATTAATGGAAAGATCCGTTCCGGGGAGCGGCGTCGCCGCTACGACGTCGACACTTGACGCCTGCGCAGCTAAAGGCAGGGTGACGATTCGCGAGATGGGCACCGCCGATTGCAGATCGATCGACAGAGATTGCGTGGCGAAGCCACTTTTTGAGATAGCCAGCCGATATTGGCCGTACGTCAAATCGCGAAAGACATATCGGCCTTGCGGATTGGTCTCGAAATCCCGCACGGCTCCCGTTGTCAGATTTTGTATTGTGCCGGACGCTGCCATCGCCGCGCCGGAAGGATCTTTAACAGCAATGCGGATTTCACCAGAGGGCTGCTGCGCAGCAATTGGGAGACGCACCAACAAAACCAATATCAAGGAAGCCGCTACTCTGCCGCAGGCGGTTCCAAAGGAGAGCATATTAGTAAATACTCTGAAAAGCCAGTTTGTTCACACTTTTCGACGGAAGAAGTGAACAAAATAGCGCCTGAGGGAATATCTAGATAGCAATGTCCGTTCGCGCCTTATCCGTGTTGCCGGCCGTCCTTACTGCGCGGCGCGAGGATCGCGATAAACAGACTGAGCTAGAGAACGAAGTCATTGCGCTCTTCGAGGAGTTTCGAACCCCGTTGCTGCGGTATTCGTTGAGTTTCGGTCTTGCAATTGAAGATGCCGAAGAGGTAATCCAGGAGGTATTCCTTTCGCTTTTCGAGCATTTGCAACGCGACAAGCCGCGGCACAATTTACGTTCCTGGTTGTTTCGTGTTGCGCACAATTTGGGATTGAAGCGGCGTTATCGCGTCCGGCGCGAGTTGAATACGTTGGACGCGACGGCGGTTGAAAACTTCGATACGGACCCTGCACCCAATCCAGAAGATCAACTGGTCAGTCGCCAGATTCAGCAGCGCATCCGAACCATTGTGCAGGCGCTGCCGGAACAAGATCGCCGGTGCATCTCTTTGCGGGCGGAAGGCCTACGTTACCGGGAGATCGCGGAGGTCCTCGATATGTCTTTGGGAGCAGTGTCTCTTTCCTTGACCAGATCGCTCGCACGAATTGAACGAGTCACAAGAAGGTAGCGGTATGTCCTTTCAGGAATCACATCTTACCGATCAACAGCTATTGCAGGAGCTTGATGGAGAGATATCCGAACGCGAGAAGAAGCAGGTTCAAGGGCATCTTAATGCCTGTTGGCAATGCCGGACGCGCCAGAAGGATATAGAAGCGTCGATTAGCAGTTTTGTCGAATCGCGCGAGCAGGAGTTCGCTTCGGCCTTACCGCCCATTGCCGGTCCGCGAGCCTTGCTGAAGGCGCGTATCGCTCAGATGCGAACCGAATCTGACAAGCGCTCGCATCGGCTGAGCCTCTTTCGCCGCACGATTGGAGCAGCGGCCGCGGTGTTTATTGCCCTCGCGATCGGCGTATTGTTCATTTCTTATGCCCGACAACAGAACATATTGCGCCAACGCGCGCCCGTTGTTTCACTGCCGAATTCGACTATTACGCCCGGAGCAACGGTCATGATGACTCAACAACAGGTATGCATGCAGACGAATACCAAAAACAAGGCGGTTCCGTTCGCGTTGCAGAGGAGAGTATTCGATGAATACGGAATTAAGAGCGCCACGCCCCAACTTTACGAAGTGGATTACCTGGTCACACCGGCATTGGGTGGAGCGGACGATATTCGCAATCTTTGGCCGCAATCTTACTCAGCGGTGTGGAATGCGCAAGTCAAGGATGAGTTGGAAGACCGTTTGCGGCAACTGGTGTGCGGCGGGAGCCTTACGCTGGCTGAGGCGCAGAGAGACATCGCCGGTGATTGGATCGGGGCCTACAAAAAATACTTCCGCACGGATAAACCCCGGCCTGTTTCGATGGCACGATAAGCTGAGAGGCCGCGCTTTATAATGAAATTGCCCCGATTAGAAGGGGACTATCTAGTCACAACTCTAGGGTCGATCACGATCGACGCGACGAAAGGGAACCATTTAGGTTCCCTTTTCGCTTTTCCTGTGCAGCGAGGGAACCGCGATACAGATCACGAAGCATAGCGATATGTTCCTTCGAGGCACCCGGAAAATTTCTATACTTCTCCGCAAATAGCGCCTCCGGCGAACGAAGTCCTTTAAGCGATCTGATGATGGTGGAGAACTTTCGCCAGGCGCTGAAAGGCAGTTGTGGGACCATTTCAAGAAAATGACTCGTTCTTTAAATCTATTCACCTTAAGCTGCCTTTCGCTGCTGACCGTGTTGCCGGCGCATGCGCAAAGCGCGACGGCGCCTGTGAACGGAACCCGTTATCCGCGTCTTGCCATCCGGAATGCCATGATTGTCGACGGAAATGGCACGCCGGCGTCGGGGCCCAAAGACATAATCATTGAAAACAATAAAATTACCGCCGTGGTTCCGCTGGATCCCGTGGCGCTACAAAACGGCCGCGCAAAGCGAACGCCGGCCGACGCCGAAATTGATGCCACCGGCAAATACGTGTTACCGGGGCTGATCGACGCGCACGCGCATACTCAGGATGAGCGTGGCGGTATTCCTCAGCCGATCGATTATGAACTCAAGATTTGGCTATCCTGCGGCATCACGACAGTTCGCGATGTCGGCAGCGATACAAAGAAGACATTGGCGCTGAAGGCGAAGAGCGCAGCGGGCGAAATTGCGGCGCCGCGCTTTTTTGTTTACCCGATGTTCAACGCTCAGCAACCGGTTCCCACCACGCCCGAACAGGCGCGCGCACGCATTCGCGAATACAAGGAAATGGGCGCTGACGGCGTGAAGTTTCTGGGCATGTATCGCGACATCATGGAAGCCGCCGAAGACGAAGCTCATAAGTTGAACTTGCCCATTGCACATCATGCAGGGGTGGAAGAGACAAATGCCTGGGACGATATTCGCTTCGGAACACGCAGCATCGAGCATTGGTACGGAATTCCAGATGCCGCTATTCCGGATGGCGTGCAAAACTTCCCCTCAAATTTCAACTACAACAACGAAACAGATCGTTTCCGCTATGCCGGGCACCTCTGGCGCGAAGCAGACCCGAAGCGACTTCAAGAAGTTTTGGCGGCAATGGTGAAAGCAAACGTCGCGTGGGTGCCGACGCTCGATATCTATGAAGCCAGCCGTGATCTGCAGCGCGCGCAGAATCAACCGTGGTTTCGTGAATACCTGCATCCCACGCTCGAAGCATATTTTCGACCGAATCCACGCAATCACGGCTCCTATTTCATCGGGTGGACCTCCAACGACGAAGTCTTCTGGAAGGAGAATTACCGTATCTGGATGGCGGCTCTACGCGATTTCGAGCGGATGGGCGGCTTGATTGGAGCGGGTGACGATGCCGGTTTTATATACCAAATCTACGGTTTCGGTCTTTTGCGTGAACTCGAGCTACATGAAGAGGCGGGTTTTAATCCCATTAAAGTAATCCAGCACGCCACTGGAAATAACGCAAAAATTTTGGGTATGGAAGGCAAACTTGGTGGCGTGCGCCCCGGATATTTCGCCGACTTAATCGTAGTAAATGGCAACCCACTGGAAAACATGAAGGTTCTGTATCCGACTGGCGTCGAGGAAATCAAAGACGGCAAGCAGATTCACACTGGCGGAGTCGAGTGGACTATCAAAGACGGTTATTGTTATCACGCACCGACGCTTGCGGCGCAGGTGCGGCAAATGGTCGCCTCGGCCAGAGCATCGCACGATCACGCTATGTCGCCGAACAACTAATTCGGCGCATAATAAGGTATGAGACCGTGCACTGTTTTGTCCGTTCTCATATTTCTCTGTCCGGCAATTCTTATGTGCGCCGAAGCCGCTCCGCAACAAGTGACCATCGAAGACACCGGCTCGACTAATCGGCCGGGCGTCAAACTAATTGTGAATGGATCTGGTGAGGTAGAGGTGCAACCGCACGACGCTGAATCACGCAAGACGAGCGTCGACACCAGGCTTTGCGACCGTCTTCTTCAAGATTTGAAAGCGGTTGGCTCTCTAAGTGCATTGCCCCGGACGCACTGTATCAAGAGCGTGTCTTTTGGCTCTTCTCTGTATCTTGAATTTAACGGGGAGCGGTCGCCAGACCTAAGTTGTCCGGCTGCACCAGACAGTAAAGTTGGCCTACTCCAAAAAGATGTGCATGAGTTAATGGAGGCAGCTCACGCTACTCCAAAAGTTGGGCTTCGAATACCTGTATTCACAGTTCCCCATAAGTAATAAGTTTCGTACCCGAATTATTCACTCGGCAGTGGTGCGTTTATTCATCAAAAATTCTCACAAAATACAATTGACGAGTTTTAGAAATACATTTAAAATTCGAGTCAACGATTGGAGAAAGGCGTCATGATAATAGACACTCCAATTCCAGTGGATCTGCAAAGAACGCACTACTGCTTGGCAAAAAACGCCCCAGCGATGCAAATCCTGCGGGATGCAAGCGGAAAACTACGGCTTGGAACTCTCATTAAACTGCCGGAAGAAGCAGAAGTAGAGATTTGCGGCGAAGGATATAACGACCGCACTACCAAGGTTTGCTGGGAAGGCGCAACTTACTACGTCTTTTCAGATGACTTACGAACGGGCAGGTCCGCCGCTATGTCAGCGTAATTTACTTCTCTGTAAGCGTTTACTTAATTAATCCATGCGATTCGTCGATATTTACAAGTTGATTTGTTTTCAAGTTTTTAAACTGCTGGCGAGTCCCGCTGGGCCACTCGACTGAAATATCGGTCGTATTATCTTTTCCTAAGCCGAATGTAAGCGCTAAATCGCTCTGCGAACAGTAACTGGAACCGCTATGAACTGTCTGCCATTGCTTTCCTAACGCGCTCTCGACGCGGACAACAGCCCCTAAAGCGCTTCGATTCGATTTCGTCCCATTGAGCCGGACGCACAGCCAGTTATTCTTGTTGCCGCCTTCGTTTGTAAGTAAAACAGCCGGACCGCCATTGGTGCTCATCAAAATGTCCAAATCACCGTCATGATCAAAATCGGCATAGGCGGCGCCGCGCGCCAAGATCGGGCGCCGGAAATCGGCCCCGACCGCATCGCTCACATTTTCGAATCGACCAGCGCCTTGGTTGCGAAACAGCAGAGGGGGCTCACGATATTGCACTTTGGGCTGAATATGATTGATGTCTGGTTCTATATGGCCGTTGGCGGCAAGAATATCGGGATACCCGTCGAGGTCGAAATCGAAAAAGAAAACGCCGAAGGTGAGGCTCAAAAGACTGGCCCGTCCGACCGACGAGGTGGTCGCTTCGTCTACGAAAAATCCTTTGCCCTCGTTGTGATACAAGCCAAGCATCTGGTTCGCGAAGTTTCCAACCAGTAAGTGCGGGCGCCCGGAGCGGTCATAATCGCCGGCGTCTACCCCCATCGCCCCGCGAGCAACGCCGTCTTCTCCAAACGCAACACCCGCCTGCATCCCTTCTTCTGTAAAGGTTCCGTTGCCATTGTTGCGATAGAGCTTATTTGGTTGAGTATCGTTTGATACAAAAATGTCGGGCCAGCCATCCTGGTTGTAATCGAAGACGACTACGCCAAGCGACTTACTAGTCGCATCGCCCAATCCGGCTTTTTGAGTTACGTCTTCAAAGCGGCCATTACCCAAATTATGAAAGAGCTTGCTGGATGTCCCTCTGTAAGATTCCGGCGTGCAATAGGATTTCGTTGCGCCATCGAGCGAACACCAAAGGTCTTTTTGCGGACTCCAGGTAACGTAATTAGCTACGAAAAGGTCGGCTTTGCCGTCACGATCATAGTCCAACCAAGCGGCGCTTGTTCCGAAGTTGGCATTGTGAATTCCACTGCTTGCCGTCACGTCTTTAAAATGGCCATGACCTTCGTTTTGGAATAGATGATCCCCGTCGAGAGCAGTGATGTAAACGTCGGGCAAGCCATCATTGTTGTAATCGGCGACGGCGACGCCCATTGCGTACATCTCCACATCGAGACCGCTACCGCGCGTGACATCTTTAAACGTGCCGTTATGGTTGTTGAGATAAAGCGCGGGAAGCGTGCGCTGATTGTGCGGTGTAAAGTCTTTTCCGTTCAATAGCAGAATGTCCGGCCAGCCGTCGCCATCGAGATCGACAAACGCGCACCCCGAGCCCAGGGTTTCCGGCAAATATTTTTTGCCGGTCGCGCCGGTGTGATGAACGAAATGAATGCCCGCGCTCCTGGTGCAATCGACAAATTGCACGGCGTTTTGCATTCCGTTCACACCGAAAGCGAGAACCGCTGCCATACTAACGGCGACAACCGCGGCAAGATTTGTAGCAAGTCTCTGCATGTCAAGGAAGCGGCGCCGATTCGTGGTCATGAATCAATTGGCGTTCATTGTTATCTTCGGGGCTGACCATGCGGCGTTGTGCCGTGATGGTCTGCGACGCCTCGTCAGCTTTGAAGCGCTCAAACAAGATCTGCTCCCGGTCCGCATTCGCCTTGTCTCCAAGACCGCGATAACAAAGCATGGCTGTGTAATGCATTTGCACATCTTCTGGATCTATATCGCAGACTCTTTGCAGATATGTGAGGGCCTTTGCATACTGGCGCTTCAAAAAGAGAATCCGCGCAATTTGATTCAACACGACACGGTCCCGCGGATATTGCGATTCCACGCGCTCCAACGACTTGAGCGCGACATCATAGTCTCCGTCCGCCTTTTCGATTAATGCCTGAAAGTAATATATGCGACCGAGCGACGGATTGAGCTTGCGCGCTTTCTCAATGAACGGTTTTGCGGCATCCGTTTCGCCCTCTTGAATCAATGCACGCGCAATGTTTAGTGGAGCATCGGCGTAGTTCGGATCTGCCTCCGCCGCTTTGCGAAATGCGAATTCCGCGCCTTTGAGATCTCCTTGCAGCAGCAGCCCGATTCCCCAATCGTTCCAGCGTTCACGCGTTCCCTTTTGCGCTATCACTTGCCAGTCGGGCTGGCTCGTACTTATTGGAAGTGACAGATTTGCTTCCGCTAAGGTGACGATCGGCAAATTGGGAATCGCTCCTTTCAATTGCCCCGAAACATCGGTGGGAATGTTCTTGGGATCGAAGCTGTACTCCAAACTGTTGTGATCGGATGCAAGCAACAAATTGGATTGCCCTGGCTTCGGCACTCCTGCATAAGAAAACTGCGTGTAATACCAAGAGAACTTTCGATAATTCAACTTTGCGGTGAAATGGATGTGACCTTTCGCGGACTTAGGTACATGCACGAGATAGTGAACGACATCCGCGGCGCCGGGCGGGATCAGACGCGTGTAAAGAGTGCTACGCGACTGCCAGGCGTTTCGCTTGTTGATGAAATTCCCCGCAGCGTCGAGCTGATAGGAACGGTAGAAGTGAGCGCCCGGATCGACAGGCCCTTTGCCGTTTTGCTCCACGCCACCACTCCAGAAGATGCACCGCCCTGCGTCGTCTTCGGCCTTAAGTTCCAGCCAGACATCA
>Ga0070741_10004048_pt1 | contig 34896 bp, 36 predicted proteins | sample Coa_R1_4_FD_66440 | JGI IMG/M metagenome (GOLD analysis project Ga0070741, IMG submission 66440) | Surface soil microbial communities from Centralia Pennsylvania, which are recovering from an underground coalmine fire - Coalmine... | ecosystem: Environmental > Terrestrial > Soil > Unclassified ... | reverse complement strand
GGCGACAGTCTTTCTGACGAGGCTGAACCTCAAGGAGCACAACGTCGACCTCGACTTCTACATGCAGTTTAGGAAATTCATTCTCGGTCGTCAACCGGGAACAACTCTACTATACAAGGAAAGCGCAATGATTACGGTCATTAATATTGTCATGATTATTATCTCGATTACGCTGATTGCCGTCCTCCTCTTGCAAATCAAGGGCGAAGGGTTGTCCGGCGTGTTCGGAAGCGACAACCCCGTGTATCATCAGCGCCGTGGGTTAGAGGCAACGCTTTATAACGTCACGATTGCATTGTCCATTTTGTTCCTGGTGTTTGCCTTGATTAGCGCGCTCGCTCCGCAGTTGTTTCAATAGTGAGATAGTGCAATAGTGACGTGGTGCGGTAGTCAATGTAGAACTATCGCACTAGCGCACTGTCGCACCTACGCACTATCGTCCTTCATGGTTCACATCCGCTGGCAGGCGTTGATCGCCGTCCTCGGGATTCTTTTTGTCGGTACGCTCCTTGCGTATTTTGCGTTCGGTCTCTCCACGGTGGCTCAAGCCGACTATGGCGGCACGTATATCGAAGGTGTCGCCGGTACGCCGAATATCGTCAATCCCCTGTTCAATCAATTTAATCCCGTAGACCGCGATTTGTCTGCATTGATTTTCAACGGACTCGCGCGCGCCGACGAACGCGGCGTCATCAAACCCGACCTCGCGCGCAGTTGGGATATTTCACCCGATGGTTTAATCTATACCTTCACCTTGCGCAGCGATGTGACGTGGTCCGACGGCGCGCCGTTTAGCGCGGCGGATGTTGTCTATACCATCCAAACGATTCAATCGTCCGATTATCCCGGCTTGACGGACATTGCCTCGTTGTGGCGCACCGTCGCGATTACGGAAGTGAATCCAACAACGGTACGTATGCAGCTGTCGGAACCGTTCGCGCCGTTTCTCGATTATGTGACCATCGGCATTCTGCCTTCGCATCTGTTACAAGATATAAGCGCGTCGGATTTGCCGACCGCGCAATTTTCGCGTCAGCCGATTGGCACCGGACCTTTTGTCTTGGATGAATTGACGAGCGACCACGCCTCGCTTTCGCCCAACCCGCGTTATTATGGACAGCGTCCGTATCTCGGCACGCTGCAATTCAAATTTTATAAAGACGGTGAAGAGGCTGTACTGGCAGCGTACGAACGCGGTGAGATTGAAGGCATTGCGCAGGTCACACCGGAATTGTTGGAACGCGCCCGCGCGCTGCCAAAACTCGATTTGCAAAGCGCGCAGCTGTCGGGCCTGACGCTCGTCTTTTTCAACCTCAGCAAGCCGCAGTTTCAAGATAAACTCGTACGCCAAGCGCTCTTGTACGGCATGAATCGCCAAAAAATCATTGACAAAGTTTTGCAGGGGCAGGGCATTTTGGGAAGCGGACCGATCTTGCCCAATTCGTGGGCGTACGATGAGGCAATTAAAAAATATCCGTACGACCCGCTGCGCGCGGCGGAGCTGTTGGACCAAGCCGGTTGGAAAGATACGAATGCTGACGGCGTCCGCGAAAAAGGCGGCGACCAACTCGCGTTTACGCTCGTGACCAATACGGATGACCCGACGCGCGCGCAAATCGCGCAGCAACTGGCGGACGATTGGAAAGCGATTGGCGCGAATGTTCAGGTGCAGCTGGTGCCTTCGCCTTCGCTGGTGCAAGATTCGCTGCGCCCGCGCAATTTTGACGCGGTGTTGTTCGGCGTCGCGCAGCTGCCCGCCGATCCCGACCCGTACGCGTTGTGGCACAGCACGCAAACGCCTGACAAGTCGGATGCCGGACGTAATTACAGCGGTTGGGAAAATCCGGCGGCGGATGACCTCTTGCAAGAAGCGCGGCGCACGACCGACCTTGCAGCGCGCACCGACCTCTATCGTCAATTTCAAACACTGTTTATGGACGATGTGCCTGCGGCAATTTTGTATTATCCCGTGTACACGTACGGGATTGACCAACGCTTGCACGGGGTGCAGCTCGCGCCGCTGTTGGATGCGAGCGACCGTTTTCGGAACATTTCGCAGTGGTATATCAATACGCGCCGCGTGATTCTCAGCGAATCGCAAGCGCGTCCCGCGCCAACGCCGGGGAGATGATGCGCGCAACAGAATAAAAACGTGAGCGCGCAGTGCGGACACACTACGCGCTCACTAACCCGCATCCTGCTGGTACAGGACTTGGGCTGCCGCAATTTTATTCGATGCAGCAATCCAGTCAATTGGATGCTGCATTCTTTTTTTGCGCGGGGTGCCAATTTCGCAGGGAGCCGTCATGTTCAATCGTCACAAGTTACCCGCAGACGAACTGCGCGAGCTGTACACCAATCAAGGTCTCACGATGACTGAGATTGCCGAACAATTCAATGTGAGCGAAACGACCGTGCGGCGCAGGTTGAATGAACTTGGCATCATCTCGCGCCCGCGTGGACCAAAGGTTTCGCGCGATTTGTCGCATCTCGAACTGACCGAAGATGCGTTGCGCGAATTGTATTTGGAACGAAAACTTTCAATTCCGCAAATCGCGGAATTGTGCGGTTGGGGCAGAGAAACAATCCGGCAACGCTTGATTGAGAATGGGATTCCGATTCGCTCGTTCTCGCAGGCGCATCTGGTTCAGCATGGAACGTGGGACGAGTACAAGGATTTCAGCGGCGACCCATTCGAAAAGGCATACATGATTGGATTTCGGCTGGGAGACTTGTCTGCAACACGACAACATGAACAAAGTGAAGTGATTCGCTTGGGATGCACCTCAAGCAAGTCTGAGCAGATCGAATTGATTGAGCAAGTATACGGAAAGTATGGTCATATCGTGCGCACGATAGAATGGCGATTATCCTTGCGTGGACTATTGCGATGTCAACAGATTGCTATCAGTTTAAATCAGACGTTTGAATTTTTGCTGGAACGTCCGGTTGAAATTCCCGCATGGATTCTTGGAGACCCAAATCTCTTTCTCTCGTTTTTCGGTGGATTCACTGATGCGGAAGGGTCATTCCATCTACAGAATTATGAAGGAACCGTCGCGCGCGGGCGCTTTAGCATAAAGAATACTGACAAACAAATTCTCGAACAGTGTCGGGCTGAATTGATTGCGCTGGGAATTCGGTGCTCCAGTGTAACCAAAGTGTACAACGCAGGACGACAAACAAGCAAGCGGGGTGTCTTTGCAACGAAGGCACTGTGGGAATTCGCGGTCGAAGCAAAGGACGCGGTGCTCGAATTGATTCAACTCATCGCCCCTTATCTCCGCCATGAAAAACGCCGCGCCGACATGGAACGCGTGCGTGAAAATGTGGAATGGCGTAACAGTAAGGAGTTTCGAGACGAAGCGACCAAGAAACGCGTTGCCGCCACACGCGCGACTAACGAAGCAAAAAAGAAAAATCGAAATTGACAAATGACATCATCCGCGTAGAATGAAATCGCGTGCCCGGTTGGCGGAATTGGCATACGCACTAGGCCCAGGCCCTAGGAGGGTTTCCTCATAAGGGTTCAAGTCCCTTACCGGGCACTTGCGAACAAGATGGTCGGGGATTTTTCCCCCGACCTTTTTTGTGCCTATGAACAAAACTCTATCCGAATACATTATCATCGCTTCCAATGCCGCGCGCGCGGCGGGACGCATCTTGCGCGAGGGGTGGGGCAAGCCGCACGCCATCGAATTCAAAGGCGCGATTAATTTGGTCACCGAAATAGACCGCGCGTCCGAAGCCGTTCTCATCGAGCATTTGACGCGCGCCACGCCGGATTATGATATTCTCGCCGAAGAATCGGGCACGCACGCACGCGGTTCCACGTTTCGCTGGGTGATTGACCCGGTGGATGGCACGACCAATTACGCGCATCACTTTCCTTATTTCGCGGTATCCATTGGGCTTGAAGAAAATGGCGAGAGCCTCGCAGGTGTGGTGTACGACCCAATTCTCGACCAACTTTTTTCCGCGACGCGCGGCGGCGGCGCGTTCTTGAACGGGGAACGCATTACCTGTAGTCACGCGCAAACACTCGGCGCGAGTTTGGTAGCGACCGGCTTGGCGTACGACGCGTGGGAATCGGACCGTGGTTTGCCGGAAATCATAGGATTGATCAAGCGCGCGCGTTCGCTGCGGATTAACGGATGCGCGGCGTTGGATTACGCAAATGTCGCGTGTGGGCGGCTGGAAGCATATTGTGACGCGGGCTTGGCGCCGTGGGATATTTCGGCGGGGCGCTTGCTGGTAAGCGAAGCGGGCGGCATTTTCAAACAGTATGGCGACAACGCGCGCATGGATTTGACATATTGCATTGCGTCGAACGCGAAAATTCACGCCGAGTTGGAAAAATTGTTGATTGGCGGGAGTGAATAACCGGCGCATCGTGTTTCGCGAATTTCAGCGCGAATTTGCGAAAAAAACGCGACCGCGTATAATCTGTGCGTTACGGCACAAGCAAATGCGGTGGCAATTCGCGCCGCTTTTTTGACGCCTGCGCGCAGAGACCTGACAGGATTCGTTAGGACGAGCTGCGCACGGGGCGAAAGGCAAAATCCTGTCGGGTCTGTGTGGAGGAATCATGTACGCCATTGTGCGCAGTGGGAATAAACAGTATCGCGTGGAAAAAGGTGACCGCATCGCCGTCGAAAAATTGCCGAATCAGGTCGGCGACCAAGTGAAACTGGATGTGTTGTTGGTCGGCAACGGCGACAGCTATCAGGTCGGCGCCTCCGCGTCGAACGCCAGCGTGCTCGCCCAAGTCGTGGACGTACGCAAAGGCGCCAAAGTCATTTCGTTCGATTATCGCAACAAGCACCGCCGCCGCACCACGCGCGGGCATCGCCAGACCTATACGCATTTGGAAATCAAGGATATTTTGGTATCGTAAGCAGGAGGCGGAAGGTAGGAGGCAGAGACAATCACTGCCTACTGGCTACTGCATACTGCCAACTGATGTAACATGGCTCACAAAAAAGGTGGCGGCTCGACCCGCAACGGACGCGACAGCAACGCGCAGCGCTTGGGCGTGAAACGCTTTGACGGACAATTTGTCCGTTGTGGCTCGATTCTTATTCGCCAGCGCGGGACGCGCGTCAAGCCCGGCAAAAACGTCGGGTTAGGTAAGGATTACACGCTGTTCGCACTAATTGATGGGTACGTCAAATTCGAGCCGTACTCGCAATCTCAAAAACAAGTCAGCATTTATGCCGACAAACCAACCGTCGGCGCTGAGAAACCTATCGCTGCCTAAGTCGCGTCTGGTTCGGCACAAAGCATTGCGCCCGCGTTGCAAAACGTCGCCGCAGTCCGTTGCTTGACCAGCCGCGCAGGGAAAGGTTCATAAAGTGAAAGAGGGTATTCACCCCACATTTTATACGGATGCCATTGTCGTTTGCGGTTCATGCGGCACGACCTGGCATACCGGCGCAACCAAAAAAGAAGTGCACGTTGACGTCTGTTCCAACTGTCACCCCTTCTTTACGGGCACCCAGCGCATCGTTGACACCGCCGGTCAGGTCGAACGCTTTACAAAGCGTTTAGCCGCGCGCGAGACGATTGTTCCGTCAGGTGAAGTTCGCGTCAGCAAAAAACAACGTCGCGCGTTAGAGCGCGCCAAGCGCAGTGGGATGGCGGAAGCTGAACAAGCCGCGCCCGTTGCCGAAGCGCCTACCGAGATGCCGGTTGGCGAAGCGCAGCCCGAAGCGGCGACAACCACCGCGCCTGAAGCTGCCGCTCCGCGTGAACGCAAACCGCGTCCGCCGCGCGAACGCAAACCGCGCGAACGCAAGCCCGCCGAAACGGCGCCTGCTCCATCGGAAGGCGAAACCGCGAGCGAATAAAATTCTATCAAGGATAAACGAAAATGGGAGCAACCTGCTCCCATTTTTTTTGTTCGCTTGGGTAAACCTAACAGCATAATGCCAAGACTAACGCGGTGTTTGCGCTTTTAGAAAATCAATGACCTGAATCGCAGTTGGCAAGGCAAGCGCTTCGGCTGCGACCTGGCGAGCGGCGGGCATACTCCACCGTCGAATGGCATCCTTAACTGCCGGAATCGAGCTCACTGCCATGCTGAATTCGTCCAAGCCCAAGCCGAGCAGTAAGGGGACTGCCAACACATCACCTCCCAATTCGCCGCACAAGCCCACCCATTTGCCGCGTGCATGTGCTGCCTGGATGGTCATGTCAATCAATCGCAGCACCGCCGGATGATAAGGGCTGGCGAGCGCCGCAACCCGGTCATTGGTGCGATCCACGGCGAGCGTATATTGCGTCAGGTCATTGGTGCCGATACTAAAAAAGTCAACATGTTGCGCAAGGATGTCAGCCAGCAGAGCGGCGGAAGGCACTTCGACCATGATGCCGAACTGCAAGTGCGCGGGGACAGGACGACCGGCAGATTGCAGCTTGGCGCGGGTATCCTCCATGATTTCGCGCGCGCGTGTGATTTCTTCAAGGCTCGAGACCATTGGGAGCATGATACGCAAATCGGCGTCGGTTTCTGCTGCCGCAATCAAGAGTGCGCGCAGTTGCCCCTCCAAAACATCGGGGCGTTCCCGGATCATGCGAATCGCGCGCCAGCCCAGAAACGGATTTGGTTCGGCGACGAGACCAAGATAACTGACTGCTTTATCACCGCCAATGTCAAGTGTTCGCACTACGACCGGATGCCCGGTCAATACTTGGAATATCGCGCGATATTGCGCAATTTGTTCCGTTTCGGAGGGCATGGCATCGCGGTCGAGGTATAGAAACTCGGTACGCAATAATCCAACGCCCTCGCCGCCTTGTTCGAGCGCACGCCTAGCTTCTTCTGCACTGCCGATGTTTGCTACGACCTCGACGCGGTGTCCGTCGAGAGTGACTGCCGGCTGCATCGTCGCCGAGAGTTGTGCCGCACGCTTCGCCTGCCATTCTGCCTGACGCTGTTTGGCGCGCTCCAATTCTGCCAAAGTCGGTCCGACGATCACCTCTCCACTTTCACCGTCAAGAATAATTAACGTCTCATCTTGAATCTCGTCGAGCATGAGGGGGACACTAACTATGGCGGGAACGCCGAGTCCGCGCGCAATGATCGCGGTGTGTGAAGTGGGACCGCCGCGTACGGTGCAGAATCCCAAGATCTTTGCGCGGTCAAACTGAATCGTATCGGAAGGGGTAAGGTCCTCTGCCAGGATGATGCTGGGGTGTGTCAGCGTGTCTTCTGCCGCCGTTTTGCCTTGCAGACAACGTAACACGCGCTGCCGAACATCGCGCACATCCTGAGCGCGGGTTTTGAAATATTCTTCTGCCAGCTCATCCAGCGCTTTTGCATAATGTTCAAAGCCATCGTAGACCGCCGCTTCGGCGTTGAGATGCTGATTTTCGATGAGATCGCGAATCATTGCCAACAGCTCTTCGTCTTCGACAAAAAGCTGGTGCGCGGCAAAAATGGCTGCTTCATTCGCGCCGACTGTGATGCGCGCGCGTTCTTCGAGTGCTTGCAACTGCAAACGCGCTGTCGAGAGCGCGCGCTGTAGACGAGACCATTCAACGGTTGGGTCTGCCGCCAAGTGGCGGCTAATTATAATCTTTGCCGGGCGATAGAGCCACGCTGCGCCGATGGCAATACCCGCCGAGGCTGGCAAGCCTTTATACTGACGCATGAGGCGCTTCCTCTTCGCCAAAATTGCTTTCGATGAGCTTTTGAAGTGCCGCCAATGCGTCCGCCGCGGACTCGCCTTCCGCTTCGATAAGAATCTGGTGCCCCTGATTAACTGCTTGCGAGATTACACTGAGTGGACTTTTGGCATTCGCACGCGGTTTATTGCTGGTCAAGTTTTGAATTGTAATCGTGCATGGAAATGCTTTTGCCGTTTTGACGAACAGAGCTGCGGGACGCGCGTGCAATCCGACGGGATTCGCAATTGTGATGGTAAGAGAGGGCATACGATTCTCCTACTGCACTGCCAGCCGGTCCTGGGCGCGACGCAATTGGACAATCGTTTGGCTTTCATCCAACGAAAGATCCGAATAGCGAATCGCTTGCCCTGCGCGGAGTGGTTTTTCGACGGTCGCGCCGACGACTAATCCCAGAGGCACCGCGTTCTCGGCGCGTGCGCTATCCGCGCGCTCGATGAGACCATAGACAGTGTAGCCGCCCAGCGCATCAATTTTCTCTCCCGGTGCCAGATCGCGCTTGGCAACGGCAATCGTCTCGGCGACCGGCGGTTGATAGGTCGCCAAGGTGACTTCTTGGTCCAACACAGCGCGTACCACCGTGATTGGCGCTTCAAGATTCGCGAGATGATAAGGGCGGTACAATGCCCAATAATTTCCATGACCACTCAGGTGCAAGTAGTTGAGGTCACGGATAATCTTGGGTTGGTCGGTTGTGATAATGACGAACACTCCGGGCGCAGGACCAATGGCATAATCCACCGCGCCGGGCGCGTTGAAGATGCCGCCCGCTGATTTGGGCACAAAAACCTTTGGCAGCTCCGAAACAGTGCATCTTGGACCATATCCCCCGGGCACTTCGGGCGCAAATCCGATTGCATTGCCGATGGATGTCATCTCGACCATCGTCTTGGTCCCATCCACAAAGGACGCAAGCATTTTGGGACTCATCATCTGCTCCATCGCGCGTGCCCGTACTGTGTCGGGATTTGCGGTTCGGTCAAGTGGATTATTTTTCCCTTTGCCCACGGTGACAATCGTAAAACCAAGCGCATCCGCGAAATCGTACAGCTCTTTGATGGAGCCCGGTTCGTCGCCCGCAATCAGAGTATAGATTACGTTTCGCTGCTTGGCTTGGTGCGCGAGCCAATAGCCGATGGTCGCATCCGTCTCGACATTCATGTTGACAACGCTTTTGCCGGCTTGGATGGCTTGCCAACAAATCTGCGCCCCAACCTCAGGAATGCCGGTGCATTCGACAATGACATCAAGCGATGCAATCTGCACAAGGACATCTGAACGTGTCAGCGCAATTCGTTTCCCTTCTTGAATCCATTCCGCCGCCTTGGTCGCATCATCGTCAATAGTAATGATTTGGTCGGCTGGCACATCGCTTTCTTGATAGGCTGATGCGGCGCGCCCGGGAATCACGTCTGACACAGCCATTACACGCATCCCATCCATTTTTTCCATTTGGCTGATCAGCCCGGTTCCCATCTGCCCGGCGCCGACGAGACCTACACGAATAGGACCTTGAACGCGGGCGCGGGCTTGCAATCGTTCTCGTAGTGACATAGTGATTCTCAATTCTCGGCAGTCTGGATTTGAAACCGCATTCCGACCTCGAGCGGGGGCACCGGGGCTGCTTCGGTACAAACGTCACCGGGCATCTCCGGTACGGTCAAACCGTTGAATTTAATAACCAGGTGCCCCAGCGCGCCGAGGTTTTGGTTGGCAATCTCGCCAACAGCCAACACACGATAATGATGTTGATTCAGGCGGATTTGGTCGCCCGGAGCGACTTGTCCGACAAGCTCTGTGCCATCGTGCAAGACCGCAAATTCTGCCAACTCAGGAGGCGCGTTTTGCCCGAAAAAGACCAAAACTCCTCCTTCGATGAATTCGGACACTAACGGTCCGATTGCAGTGATAGTTGCTTGATATTTGATCACGGTTTGAAGGTCTATGTTCTATTCAATGACCTCAATATCCTCAGGTCGCACGCCTGACACGAAATATTGCTCGGTGATGAATCGAAATAGAGGTCCCGAAGGACTTGTCGGATAGATGTCAACTGTTGGCACTTTTTTCATGGGATAAACACCCACTCGGGCAGTACCCCCGCAGTCAATGACGGCTACAGCAATCTGCTCAAACGCTGCTTTGGACCGGAACCCATCAAACGGAGTGCCTCCGGTCAATTCGGCAATCTTGGCAGCGAGAGGATGAATGCCGCCTCCTGTAACTGAATAAATCAGGTCCCTGCCGGGTTTGGGTTCAATAATCAGCGGTCCGCCCCAACCCTTGGGTCCTTTTTTGATTCGAACCTTACGATATTTCTTTTCCTCAGCCATGAGTTACTCCTCTTGATATGTCGCCCAATTTTCGCAAACAGAATTTTTTGCAAACGCTGTTTGCGAAAAATCGTTCCAGCCACCGTGTATGTTTCTTTGACAGGAATACGCGTTGGACACAGTGGTAAAAATTTTCGCAAGTGGATGTGTCGCGCTTTGCATGCTGCTGGCAAGCCTCAGGAAAAAGACTTGCCAGCAGAACCTGTACGCCACCACAATTACCGCCGAGCGCTTGCGCACTGATCATACGCTCTTGGGCGCTACAGCCCAAACGCGAAACTGGCAAAGTATGCAATGATCACGGCGATGGGTCCCGTGATAAACCGTGAAAAGAGAACGGATGGAACACCCACTTCAACTGTATATGGTTCGGCTTCGCCGAGTGCCAGACCCACTGGGATAAAATCGCAGCCAACTTGCGGATTAATGGCAAAGAGGCATGGCAGTGCGATGGATGCCGGTAAAGCTTTGCTGGCGAACTGAGTGCCCAAGACCGTTCCGATAATCTGTGCCATCACCGCGCCGGGACCGAGCAGCGGAGACAACACAGGAAAACCGACGATCAACGACATGATGATCAAACCGATTGGGTTGCCCGCGAGCGGTTGCAAGGCATGGGCGAGCAGGGTACCAATGCCGGTCGCGTTGATGATACCAATCACAAGGGCGATGAACGCCATGAATGGCAAGATATTCTTGATGACTTGGTCGATGGAATCGCGCCCTGCTTGGTATAGGACGCCGACAACTTTGCCTGCGGCGCGTCCAATGCTTTCGATACCTCTAGTCAGCGATTGCATGTCCTACCTCCATTGATTCTCCTGCTGGTTGCTCTTTCCAGAGGGCGGCGGTGATACGTTCCGTGACGATGCCGCGAATAAAGATGACGACCAAACCGATGATCAAGTAGGCAATAGCTAAACGAGCCGTTACAAGCGCGCCGTAGCCGGTGGTTACGCCCGTAGCAATCCCAGCCCATACAAAGAGCTCGCCAGGATTCACATGCGGGAACAGACCCAGCGGCGGATGGACAAACGAGACCGCCGAATCATAGAAAGCCGGTTTCAGCTTTTCTGGTAGGAAGCGCCCCATCGTATACGCCATCGGATTAGTGAGGAAAAAGACGGCGATAACAGGAAGCACTACGTAACGCAGCGGTGTAAATGCCCAACCCGGGCGAGCGGCGAACGCGGCAAAGCGATCCACACGCTCCTGACCAATTCCGGCGATGACCGCATTAAAGGCGGTCATTAAGATGATCACCAGCGGGATAATCCCGGTGACCAATCCAACGAACGTGGTTGCACCCGCCTGGAACAAGCCAATGAACCAGACGGCGAATTCTACTAAATAGTCCATTCTGTTGCCTCCTTGGGTTTGACTATTGCGCCTTGTGTCGCATCAGACGAGTGTTTGGGGATTCAATACGCCTTGCACCGTCCTTGGTGTCGGATTTATGAAATAATCGCCGCGCGCTCGCTGATGGTGTTTTGCCTGTCAAAATATGTTTACTCAATCGCTGTGTACTCTTGAATAGACACCTCCTTTCCTCGCGTGCCGTATGTTTGTGGCAAGTTATAACCCCAACAGGACCTTGGCATCACGGCGGAAGCTAATTCACCGTGATAGATTGTCCCAGCTGACTGTCATCGTTCGCCGTTCCGGTCTTGACAGTATTCGGCGCGTCCTTGATGTAGGATGCTGCATTGCGTAGCGCGAGCAGAAGCTTGTCGGATACCGGCAGGGTGAGAGTGTCATCGTCCAAATCACTCATTGGGCGTCCGTCCAAGCCCTTGACAGGTCGAAGTGATGCAAACACCGTCCACCCCGACAGTTCCTCAACATGTACAATCCGGTGATTCGCATCTACTACCAGCACCGCATACTGCCGTCGCCGCCATGAAGAACCTGTCACTCCAGTGGCGACCTGTCCCAAGCGTCGCAGCTCTGCAATGCGCTTGTAGTAGCGTTGCATCTGGAAAAAAGTAAGCACATATTGGATCGCCCAAGCAAGCGCGAGCCCGATAATGATGAGCGTTGCTGTTTGATTCATTCTCTTGCTCCCCTCCCGTTCGATACCCAAGGCGAACGATTACGCCTGAAGCGAACATTCGTCTTTCGTTACATCAAGAACAGCTCCGGGTGTTCAAGGGCTCGGCGCACATCGCTGAGAAATCGCGCGGCTTCTGCGCCATCAACGACCCGATGGTCCGCCGAAAGCGTTGCGGTTAGCATTGGACGGACAATGGGTTGCCCCTGTGCGTCGGGGACAAGACGATTGGTCACCTGACCAATTGCAATGATTGCTGTTTCAGGCGGATTGATGATGGCAGTAAAACGGTCCACGCCGAACATTCCCAGATTCGAAACAGTAAATGTTCCACCAGTGAGGTCATCCATTTGCAGACGCCCCTGTCGCGCCCGCTCCGCTGCCTGCGCAATATCCACAGCAATCTTGGTCAATCCTTTTTGGTCCGCCGCTTTGATCACGGGGACAATCAATCCCTCTTCCAGAGCTACGGCAACACCAATATTCACATCCTTTAGCAACAGAATTTCTTGACCTTGGAGACGGCTGTTGACAAGTGGATGCCGCTGCAGCGCCCATGCGCATGCTTTGACAATGACGGCGGTCAAACTAACACGCGGCTGGTCCGGATTTAGCAACGCATTGATCCGTGAACGAAGATCTTGTGCTGCTGTCACGTCAACATCAGCATCAAATGTAATGTGCGGCGCCTCCTGCGCGCTTTTTTGCATTCGTGTTGCAATCGTGAGCCGCATCCCGGTCAAGGGAATCGTCTTGAGAACATTGGACGGCGTGATGGTAGAGGGGGAGAGTTTTGCTTGTCGCGCTTCCGCTGTTCGTACATCGGCAGATTGCACTCGCCCACGGGGTCCACTTCCCTGCACCGTAGCAAGATCAATTCCCAGTTCCCGCGCCAACCTGCGCGCTGCCGGAACAGCACGCACCTTATTCAAAGTTGTCGGCGCTTCTGTGGCGCCAAATGCTTGCACATCGGATTTTGTGATGCGCCCACCCGGTCCGGTGCCGTGGACTAGATTCAAGTCTATGCCTTTTTCTTGCGCCAGTTTTGCCGCAATTGGCGTGGCGCGTGCTTCGGAAACTGCGCCTGTTGGTGAGAAGGCTGACGAGTCGGTAGACGAAGCGGACGGCGCAGTCAACGGAGGCTCATCGGGCGCGCGAATAAATGCAATAACCTCCGTCACCGGAACGATTGCCCCCGCCTCATAGCGGATGCCGTCGAGAATGCCTGTGGATGGCGCTTCGACCTCCATATTGACTTTGTCGGTCGTAACCTCAACAATCGGGTCGCCCTGTTCTACCGCTTCGCCCGCCTGCTTGAGCCAGCGGACGATTTCGGAAGAATCTTGAGTAAACCCAAGTTTTGGCATGATGACTGGTTTTGGCATGCTATCTCAATACTCACCGCGTACGAGCTTTATCGCTTCCGCCGCAATCGTCTCGGGCTGCGGCACGGTGTGATATTCCAAGTTTCGATTGTAGGGGATGGGAATATCGAGTCCCCCCAATCGCCGCACCGGTGCCTCAAGATAATCAAAGGCTTGACTCTCGACAATGACCGAGACAATTTCGCCGCCAAAGCCGCCGGTCTTGGGCGCTTCGTGCACTACAAGCGCGCGCCCTGTTTTTTTAACAGAACTAATAATTGGCTCTGCATCCAATGGTTTGAGCGTTCGCGGGTCAATGACCTCTGCCTCAATTCCCTGCTCACTCAGCTGCTTGGCTGCCTCAAGCGAACGGTTGACCATGACCGAGGTCGCGATAATGGTGAGCTCGCGTCCCTCCCGTACCACCGCGCTCTGTTCCAGCGGAACAGTGTACATTTCCTCGGGGACGGGTCCTTTGGTCTTGTACAAAAGTTTATGCTCGATGAAAATGACCGGGTTATTGTCTTGTATGCTTGCTAATAGCAAGCCCTTGGCGTCGTACGGAGTACTCGGCATGACAACTTTGAGCCCCGGAACATGCACGAACCAATTTTCCAGACTCTCCGAGTGCTGCGCGGCAGCGCCCGTTCCTGAACCGCCCGGCATTCGGAGCACCATGGGAACGCTTGCTTTGCCGCCAAACATGAACCGAATCTTGGCAGCTTGAAGCACCAGTTGTTCCATGCTCAACGTGACAAAATCCATAAACTGGATTTCGCCTACGGGACGCATCCCTGTTAAAGCTGCTCCAATACATGCCCCCGCGATACCTGCTTCCGAAATTGGCGTATCAATGACGCGCTGCTCTCCAAACCGTTCGATCAGTCCAGCTGTGGCGCCAAACGCGCCCCCATAGATTCCAATATCCTCTCCGATGAGAAAAACGCGCTCGTCAGCCGTCATGGCTTGATTCAGCGCTTCGCGCACCGCTTCCACGTACGTAATCTCACGCATACACACCTTCGAGAATGGTGCCCAGGTCCGGTTCCGGGCTGCTTTCGGCAAATTGAACAGCTTGTTCAATTTGGGCGCTCGCTCTTTGCTGAATGGCTTCCCATTCCGCATCGCTCAGCCCCAACATCGCGGCAAAACGTTGGATTGGATCTCGCTGTTGCCATTCTTTGACTTCGGCGCGGGTCCGATATGCCTGCTTATCGCTTTTCGAATGACCACGCCATCGATAGGTAACAGACTCGACGAGGCTGGGACCATCTCCCGCGCGCGCGCGTGCACGAGCTGCTGAGACTGCCTCGTATACGGCGATCACGTCATTGCCATCAACGGTCACGCCCGGAATGCCATAGGCGCTTGCGCGCTGGCTGATGTCGGCGATGTTGAATGCCTTGTGGAAAGGCATGGACATGGCATATTGATTGTTTTCGCACAAATAAATCACCGGCAATTTCCAAATGCTTGCCATGTTGAGCGATTCGTGAAAGGCGCCTTCATTCGCCGCCCCGTCACCAAAAATGACCAAACAGACCTGATCGGTCTTGCGCATTTTGATGCTCAGCCCCACACCAACAGCGATAGGTACACCACCTGCGACGATGCCATTTGCGCCGAGATTATTTGCCTCGATATTCGCAATATGCATCGAGCCACCGCGCCCACGGCAGTATCCCGTCTCTTTACCCATAAATTCTGCCATCATCGCGTTCACATCGCTGTCGAACCAGGCGAGGCAGTGCCCATGTCCTCGATGATGATTCAGCAAATAATCTCCGCGGCGCATTGCTTTGGATGCGCCGACCGCAGTGGCTTCCTGTCCAATCGAAAGATGCATCGTGCCGTGCACGCGCCCCAGCGCGTACAACTCTTCGGCTTTTTCCTCAAATGCACGAATCAAAATCATCCTTTCAAGCATCTCGCGCGCTTCTTCCTCGCTAATTTTGAGAGATAGTGTGGAAGGATGCGGCTGCAATTCGGCTGCCAAAGATGTATCGGCGAGCTCGGATTTTTCTTTATTCTCCATTCAAGGTCTCCAAAATTCCTTGTGCGGTCACATCATCGGTGACGAGAACATTGATGAGTCCTGCGCGGCTGGCGCCAATAATCGGCAGAATCTTGAACTTGCCCCCTGAGACACCAATGACTGTTGGAATTCTTGCCAAATCGGCGGCTGAAATCCCAACCACGCATCGAGTGACTGGGTTGTCAACCAATTTCCCATCCTTGTCGAAAAAGATAGCGCAAACATCGCCAACGGCTCCAGCACGGGCAAGCTCTTTTGACTGCTCGATGGTGAGATAGCCGGCGTTGAGCAGGGCGGAGTGTTCGGGGTCGTTCGACCCGACACCTACCAACGCGAGCTCGATATTACGGAATTGCTCCAAGACGCGGCGCACTCTTGAATCATTCAATAGGGTTTGGCGAGTGGATTCGCTATCCACCATCAACGGCGCAGGCAGAATGCTGTAACGCCCCATGAGCGCACGCGCTAATTGTTGGGTGACAACCGGACCTGAGATTTCCGGGTTCTCGGTGTCCAGGGAACCCATCATCAAGAGCACATTGATTCCTTGGTCCGAACCAATCCGCAGTGCGGTGACTGTCTCGTAGACTGCTGAACCCCATGACACACCAATTGTCATGTTATCGTGCGCTTTTTGCTCGACCAGGCGTGCTGCCATGTTCCCCAATCGCCGCAGCATTTGTGAGTGCTCTATCTTGCCACACGCCACTACACGAGCCTGTTTCAAACCGAGTTTATTTGCGAGCGCTTGCTCCAAATCAACTCGGCGGGGGATTGGATGATGGATTCGGATTTCGACCACACCACTCTTGCGCGCCTCGGTGAGCAGACGTGAAATCATTGAAGGAGAATAGCCAGTCCGGCGGGCGATTTCGGTCTGCGTCAAGTTCTCTTCAAAGTACCAGCTTGCGATATTAGCTAGTAGTTCAAGTTTGTTTGTTTCCATAAGGTCGCCTTGCCAATCTATGCGAACCTAATGTGGATGAAATCGCGCGCGAACGTGAGGTCGGTCTTGTGTCTAGTTCAAAGAGGCACTAACAGGTGTGTATCGCGAATCATCACGCCTACGAATACGAGACACGTTCCTCGTGGATTATGTCCATCGAGAGACCAAGAGTTGGTGCAGGTGAGATGAGCTAACGACGAGAGGTCTTTGACTATGAAATGTGCCAAAGCGTCAGATTGGTATGTACGCTTTGTCACAATCATGAATGATACGAATAATTTTGAATAAATTGCTAAAATTTTACCCCTTTTTCTACGAGGAATCAAGAGGTCGAGTATTTTTTTTGAATAACATTCACAAACTTGAATCTGCGGTCCTTCGCCAGCTGTAAGAAGGTAATGAAAAACCCGTTCGCGACGCAACCGCCGAACGGGTTTCTTTGCATTCCTGCCCCTTTACCAAAAGTTTATGTGCGTCGGGATAGCATCTGAGATAGCTCATGGAATCCGCCGACGAGTACGTCTGCCTTGCTCAAGTCCTGATGGCGCGTATAGACGCTTGGAATTGCAGCCACCTGCAATCCTGCGCTCTTTGCCGCCGCAATTCCTGTTGCGCTGTCTTCGATGGCGAGGCATTCATGCGGCTGAATCTTGAGCCGCGCGGTTGCCAGCAAATATACATCGGGTGCAGGTTTGGGCTGCGCTACTTCATCCGCCGCGGCGATTGCATTGAACCGCTCACTCAAGTTCAAGGTTTGCAACACCGTCTCAATATCGGCGCGTGGGGAGCCAGAGGCAATTGCAAGAGGAATGTTCCGCTCGCGCAATTCGTCGAGAAAGGCATCCAGCCCCGGCAGAGTTTGTAGCCCAGCTCCATCTTGGAGCAGATTCCTGTAGAGTGCGCGGCGGCGCTCGCTCAAAATTTCCAACGGCGTCTCCAACCCAAAACGGGTTTGAATCACACGTACATCTTCTTCAATCGGATGCCCCACATATTCTCTCGCCCATTCCTCTTGGGTGAGCCTATGCCCAAAAGGATGGAGCAAGAGATTGATGGCGCGCAGCTGTACTGATTCCGTGTCAGCAATCACACCGTCCAAATCAAAAATGAATGCAGAGAACATTGTTCGCCTTCCATTTATATGTTGCGCCCATTTTAGCATACCAAGTATGTAACCAATTGGCTGGGCGGTTGTGACGAGTGTGCTATAATCGGCAACTGCCCAAGGTTGGACTGCAGCGTGCAACTTGGCAAAAGATAGATTTTCTTAACACGCGAGAGTTTTGACAGGGCAAGTCAAAGTGTCCATTTTGATTTGTCTTGCATTCGAGCAATGGACCACTTTGGAGAATCTCAAGGACACGTCGAACTCATTTGCGGTTCCATGTTTAGCGGCAAGTCGGAAGAATTGATTCGCCGTGTGCGCCGCGCCCAAATCGCTCGTCAAAAGGTGTTGGTCTTTACCAACAAGATTGACGTACGGTATGGTGAAGCGCAGGTTGCTTCCCACAGCGGCGCAAATCTGGGCGCGCTGCCGATCCAACGCGCGGCGGATATTTGGGAACATTGGGATGAGACGGTAACAGTTGTCGCGATTGATGAAGCGCAATTTTTTGATTGGGAAATCGCGGACGTTGTCGCGCAGCTCGCCCAGCGCGGCGTGCGCGTCATCATCGCCGGCTTGGATACCGATTTTCGCGGCGAGCCGTTCGGACCGATGCCCATCTTGATGGCACAGGCGGAAGAAGTCACCAAACTCAATGCGATTTGTATGGTCTGTGGCGGTCCTGCCTCGCGCACGCAGCGTCTGGTGAACGGCGAACCTGCCGCGTACGATGACCCGCTCGTCGTCGTCGGCGCGAATGAGATGTACGAAGCGCGCTGCCGACATCATCATCAAGTCCCGCACCGCAGCTAACCATCGGCGCGCGGACGCAAGGGAATTGCCTTGTGGTGAATCTGATTGCGATTGCGCTTGTCGCGTTTTCGCTCGTCCTCCTCGCATTTGGAATCGTTCATTTTGCGCGCGCGCGCCGACCGCGCGTGTTGATTCCGTCCGCGCTTGGCGCGCTGCTCCTCAGCGCCCTATTTTTTTTCTCCAGCCCTTTGGCGGTTCAACTGTTTGGCGCACCGCTTTTCGGTCTCGACCTGCGCGAATTTATTCTCAGCGATGGGCTCGTGTTGGGCGCGGCAATTGTCGCGGGGGCAATTGCGCTGGGGCTGGCATATTTCGCGCGGCATCGTCCGTGGCTCGCGTGGAGTGCATTGGGGGTCATGGGCGTGCTCATCTTGGGCGCGTTGTATACGCTGACTCGGATGAATGTCCAACCTGTCGCGGCGAACGCGAGCGCGCCTGAACATCCGTCGTTGGAGCAAATTCGCGCGCCGAAAGGATTTAAGGTGCAAATCTTTGCGGCGGATTTGCAAGAGCCGAGCGCGCTGACGTTTGATGACGCGGGGAATTTATATTATACAGAAGTGGTGGACGGGCACATCGTGCGTCTGCGCGACACAAACGGCGACGGCGTGGCGGATGAAAAACATGTCTTTGCGTCCGATTTCAAAAATCCGCGCGGGCTCGCGTGGCGCGATGGAACCTTGTACGTTTCGAGTCGTGGACAAATCAACGCGCTGCGCGATACGAACGGCGATGGCATAGCAGACGAAAATCGCGTCATTCTCGACGGACTGTTTTCGCTCGATATTCAACATTCCAACAATGGCATCGCGTTTGGTCCTGACGGAAAACTGTACATTGCCATCGGCGGACCGCGCGTCGGACAGCTTGAGCTCAGGGGCACAACGTATTGGTATCAGGGGCAGCCGCGCGACGATTGGCAATTCGGCGGCGTGCTGCAAGTTGACCCCGACGGAAAAAATTTGAAATTGTATGCGCGCGGGTTACGCAATCCGTACGCGCTCGCGTTTGGCGCGGACGGCAGATTGTACGCGTCGGACAATGGCGATGAAACGATTCCGGTGCCCGATGGTGATGAATTGAATTTGATCGAGCAGGGCGCGGATTATGGATATCCGTACTTTTTCGGCGAGCCGCCGCCGTGGTCGGACACGCGCGCGCCGATTATGCATTTTGTCACGCACGCCGCGCCGACCGGTGTGACGGTGTATGATGCCGCCGCGTTTCCAGAGTCGTATCGCGGCAATGTGTTGACGGCTCTGTATTGGCACGGGATGCCGGGCGCAAGTTATCGCCAAGTCATGCGCACGTTTCAAACGGAACAAGATGGCAAAACCATTTGGAAGACACGCAATTTTGTCGAAGGATTGGATCGCCCGACGGCATTGGCGGTCGGTCCCGACGGCGCGTTGTATGTTGCCGATATGCGCGGCGGCAAAGCCGAATCCGACGTGCCGGGCGCGATTTATCGCGTGAGCTATCAGGGCAAATAAGAGCCAAGATTGATGCTGCATTGTTGCGCTGTGATACCGCATTGCGATGCACTCCCGTCCGGTCCCGACGGGAGTGTTGTTTTTTGACGTTCCGCCGCTTTACGGTTAAAAATCGTAGATGTGTCGCGCCGGTATCGCGCAGCGTGGGCTGCTCTCCTCGTCTATTTTCTCCTCACGCTCGTTCTCACTTATCCGCTGATTCTGCATTTCACCACGCACGTCGCGGGCGATGGCAGTGACGACCCCGCGCTCGCGTGGAATTTGTGGTGGGTGCGTTACGCGCTGTTGAACCTTGGACAAAGCCCGATTTATACAAACTACATGTTTTTTCCCATCGGGCTGAATCTTGGTTTTTACACGCTCACATATCTCAACGCCTTTCTCTCCATCCCGTTTCAATTCGCGCTCGGTCTCATTCCCGCCGCGAACATCAATCTCATTCTCTCGTTCACGCTGAGCGGTTTCGGCGCGTATCTACTTGTGACGTATTTATTGCGGCGTTGGGTGCTGCGCGACGCCATCGAATGGAATTCGACGTCTGATCAAAGCGGCGGAAAAAACAAAGCAGAAACGACCGATGCTAAATATATCCGCGTTCCTCCGCGTTTATCCGCGTCCCAAATCTCTATCGCCGCGTTCGCTGCCGGTTTGCTCTATGCCTTTTCGTCCAACAAATTTTTGTATGCGTCGCTCGGACAATTCAATATTGCGTCGTCGCAGTGGATTCCATTTTACATTTTGTTCTTGCTGAAAATTTTCGACACGCCGAAAGCTCCGCTCAAATACGGTTTTCTGCTCGGCTTTTTTTTGCTCGCCCAAGCCTTAAGCGAATTCATTTTCGCATCGTTCCTCATTCTTTTCACGATTGCGTTTGTCATGTATCGAATCAGCGCGGCACGCGGCAAAATCGAAAATCGAAAATCGAAAATCGAAAATCTTTTTGTCGCTGCCGTCGTTTTCGTCATTCCCATGTCGCCCATCCTCGCCGCGATGATTTCCGACACGCTCACCGAAGGCGATTTCATTCAACAAGGGCTTGGCTTTGCGAATAGTTTTTCCGCGGATGTATTGGGCTTTTTCATTCCCTCGCATCTTCATCCCTTCTTTGGTTTTCTTGAATCTCGTCTCTCGTTCTCCTACATCAATTTCATGTATCTCGGTTTCACCGCGCTCGCCTTGGCAATCCTCGCGTTGTGGAAAGTGAAACCCGCGCGCATGTGGGGCATTTGGTTCGCGCTCATCGCGCTTGTGACGCTCGGTCCGACACTGCGCGTCAACGGCGCGGAATTGGATGTGCCGCTGCCGTTCGACGTGCTGCTCGAAATTCCATTCATCAAAGGCAATCGCTATCCGTCGCGCTGGAGTGTGATGCTGACGCTGTGTCTGGCAATTTTGGTAGGGTATGGGCTGACGTGGCTGTTGGGTGCAGTAAGCAGAAGGCAGAAAGCAGGAAGCAAAATTGCGCGTTTCGGACTGCCTGCTACACTGTGCCTCCTGCTTATTTTTGAACATCTCTCCATCCCGCTCCCAATCTCCAATCTTCAGTCTCCCGAAATCTATTCACAAATCGCGAACGAGCCGGGGAATTGGACGGTGATGGAAATTCCGCTCGCGTGGCGCAACGGCTTTCGCGTGACGGGCAGTTATCGCGCGGATTCGCAAGCGCCGATTGACCGCATCTTCATGTACGCGCAGTTTTTTCAGGCAACGCAGCAGCATCCGATTCTCAACGGCAATACCTCGCGCAATCCCGAACTCAAGTTTCAATATTTTGCCGAGACGCCGGTTTTGAATTCGCTCCTCGCGATTCAAGAAGGGCACGAAATTGACGACACGACGCGCGCGCGGGATCAAGAACTCGCGCCGCGTGTACTCCAATTCTTTGGGACCAAATATATCATCTGGCACGCGCCGTTTGAACAAGCGAACCGCGACGTGGCGAACAAAACGCGCGCGTACATCGAAGAAACCTTTCCCGTTACGAAAATCAACGAAAGTTATGAAAATGGGCGCGGCACGGTGACGTATCGCGTCGACGATCCCTCGACGTTGCTCGGGACAGGCTCGCCTGCAAACGATGCCTTGATTCTCAAACCCGACGACCCGCTCGCGCGTTTGTATTTGGGCGAAGGGTGGGGCGCGTTGGGCGGTGAGGCGTTCTGGGCGCAGCGCAATGACGCAAAATTATTTTTTTCGCTGACTGCGCCGCGTGCTTTGACATTGACGCTGCAAAATTTTGTTCCATCTCCGTCGTCTGGGCAGGGGCTGACGGTGCGCGTGAATGGAAACCAAATCGCACAGTACCGTCCGATCCCTGTAACCGACGAAATATTCCGTGTGAAGGTGCCCGCGTCGGTTTTGCAGAGTGGCGTCAACGAAATCGTCTTGGAATTCGACGCGACTGTTCCAATCAGCCAAATTCCCGTTCACCCGCTCTCTATCGTCGTGCGCAGCGCGGGCGAGGAACAAGGCGCGTTCGGGCACATTTACGTTAACGGCGTGGACGAATCGCCGAACGCGCGCGGGTACAATATCGTCGTCGTCGAACCGCGCACGGGGCAAGTTGTCGCACGCGAAAATTTCGACACGTTTCTTTCGGAGCGCGAGTCGTTACGGATGGCGGAATTCATCAATCAAATCGCGGAAGGGGATTTGGTCGCCGTGGCGGCGAGCGATGAGGCATCGCAGCATTTGACGCAGCAAGCGGTTGACGCGTTGAAAACCATCGGCGCGCGTCAAGACTTGCGCGGAAAATTTCGCTGGTCCCATGCGGTGTTAGGCGTCAAAGATTCGCCTGCGGGCTCTGCCTCTGAAGCCGCATCGGAGACAAATGTTTCGCAAGTGATTTTGAATCTGCCGCTGACAGAACCGCGTGCCGCCGCCTCCATCGGCGAAATTCGCATCGAACCCGTGCCCTAATCTCTCATCTCTCGTTTCTCGTTTCTCGTTTCTCGTTTCACGCCCCCTCTGCTATAATCGCTTCGTTTGGACAAGCGCATGTGCTTTCCAAACGACGTAAAAATGACGGAAAATCCAAAACCCCGCGTCCTCGTGCTTGGGCTCGACGGCGCAACGTGGACACTGCTCGACCCTCTGCTCGCGCAAAACAAACTCCCAACGCTGGGCAAGTTAATTCAAAACGGTTCGCGCTCGACTTTGCGTTCGTGCATTCAGCCCTCATCCGAACAGGCGTGGAGCGCGTTTGCGACGGGCAAGCAAAACGGCAAATTCGGACTGTACGGTTTTTATCAACGCGCCAAAAATTCGTACGCGCTCGAATACATCAACGCGTCGCATCGCCGCGCGGCAACGCTGTGGCGCATCCTGAGCGACCGCAACAAAAAATGCGTCGTCGTGAATGTGCCGCTTACGTATCCGGTCGAAAAAATCAACGGCGCGCTGGTCAGCGGTTTGATGACGCCGGGGCTCAACAGTCAATTCACGTATCCGCATGAACTGAAAAATGATTTGCTGCGCGAATTGGGCGAATACATTATTGATGTAGACATTGAACGCGGGGAAAGCGACATCGGGTCGTTGGGCGATTTGGTGATGCGGGTAAAACGCATGAGTGAGCGGCAAACTCAAGCATTCGAATATCTCCTCGCAAAAAATCCCGACTGGGATTTTGCCATGCTCGTGCATCGCGCGCCGGACATTTTGTGTCACAAATTCTGGCGCTATCAAGACCCGACGCATCCGCTGTACAACGAACGCGAAGCCGCGCAGTGGGGCAGTGTCATCAACGACGCGCTGATGTATCTTGATGCGTTCAACGCGCGTCTGCTCGAAAAATTCGCGGATGAGAATACGACCGTCGTCGTGTTGTCCGACCACGGGTTCGGTCCGCTCACGCACGCGGTCTATTTGAATTTGTATTTCGCGCGAAAAGGAATTCTTGCGTACAAAGAACAAGCGGGCAGTCCATTGTCCGCCGCGCTGCGCGCGGGCGTCAGGCGCTTGAATAATCCGCTCCTCGCCGCCGCCAAAAGCAAAGCATTTGAAATGCTGCCGCAGTTGAAATCGAACCTGCATTATTCGATGGCGTACGGCAACATGGATTGGTCGCGCACCAAAGCGTACGCGGTCGGCACAATGGGCAACGTCTATTTGAATGTGCGCGGGCGCGAGCCGCAAGGGTGCGTGGAGAGTGGAGACTATGAGACTGTGCGGGACGAGGTCATCGCCGCGATGCGCGAATTACGCGACCCCGAAACGCAAAAATCAATTTTCGATTTTGTCTATCGCCGCGAAGAAATTTATCACGGCGACGCGTTGGACGAGGCGCCCGATGTCATTGGTTTGATTGATGGTCCGTATCACATCGCCGCCGTGGATTGGCGCGACAATACGAAAACCGCGAAAGAGCGCGAAAACCGCGAAAGAAATACGAGAGCGATTGTCGAAAAAGTGGGTAGGCAATTATTATTCGTCAGCGACACATCGGGACAGCATCGTATGGACGGGATTTTGATTGCGAACGGCGCGCACATCCTTCGCAATGCCCAAGCGCCCCAATCACCAAATTTAATTGATTTGGCGCCAACCATTTTGCAATTACTCGGCGAAGCGATTCCTGAAGATATGGACGGGCGCGTGTTGGATGAACTACTCGCCTCGCCGCGCGCCGCCGAATACGCGCCCGCGACGAATTTTGAAAATCAAATGAACGGCGAGTATTCGGACGCGGAACAAAAAGAAATCGAAGAACGGTTAGCGGGGTTGGGATATTTGGGGTAGGATTCACCATGCTGGAACAAGCACTCATTCATGCCGTCATTGACGAAGCAGGTGATACCGGGCGCGGTAGGCGTTCCTCATCGTTACTTGTTGTAGCAGGAGTTGTTTGTAATCGCCTTGAAAATCTGGAACGTGTCGTGATGCAGACGCGCAAAGGATTCGATAAAAAGTTACGACAGATTCCCGAATTGAAAGCGTCGCATACACCTGCCAAAATTGTAAGCAAACTATTGAGAGGAGTTGCTGCGTTAGATGTTGAAATTTATACTGTAGTTATGGACAAGCGATTAGGCAGACCGCCTGTTGACTCTGAAGAATGGTATCGGGATGGATTGCTTGCTTGTGTTGGAGAAATAGCCAAACAGCATCGGCGGTTGAACGTGTTGGTTGACCAACGTTACACGAACAAGCATCGCCGTGAAAAGTTGATTCAATTTATTGAAGCCAAAACGGCGGTTTCTTTTCTATCGCTTAACGAAGCAAACTCGCACGATGAAAAAGCGTTACAAGTTGCAGATGCAGTTGCTTGGAGTATTTTTCAAAAGCACACTTGGGAAACAGATGAATTTTATCGTATCATCGAAGCAAAGATTCGGAGCGAAATTATTCTGACAAAATAAAAACCGGCTCACCCTGGCTGCCGATTCTCACCGTCCACACTCTCTGCAGCGAGTGGGCAAAGTATACTTTGCCGACGGAATAACACCAACTTACATTGGAGTAGCACTTGCCAGGACTTACGAGTCCGGTCTAGAGATAGTATAGAGCAATGAGATAGAGTCGTCAAATGAATAGTGCAAATTCGGACGCGGAACAAAAAGAAATCGAAGAACGGTTAGCGGGGTTGGGATATTTGGGCCAAGATTCCGGCAGTGTAAAGTTTCGCTCAAGAAATTTGTCGGCAAGTGGAATAGACAGAGCCAAAATCAAAATCATGAAAGAGACCCAAGGGAAATGACCAGTACATACATCGGTGAAATCGCCCCGCATGGGGGCACACTAATCAACCGCGTCGTCACGGGCGCGGCACGCGAAAAAATCGTCGAGCGCGCGGAAAAAGCAAAACGCGAACATCACTATCGCACCTTGCATTCTGTGAATTTATCCGACCTGGAAATGATTGCGGTCGGCGCGATGAGTCCGCTCACCGGATTCATGAGCAAGGCGGATTACGAAAATGTCGTCAACAACATGCGCCTCGCGAACGGACTGCCGTGGAGCATTCCGATTACGCTGCCCGTTTCGCGCGAACTCGCGGACAATTTTGAAATCGGTCGCGACATTGCGCTCGTCGAATCGGACGGACATCTCGTCGGGCTTTTGGAGCTCGCGGAAAAATTCGAGTACGACCGCGTGCACGAAGCGAAAATGGTGTATCGCACCGACGAAGAAAAACATCCCGGCGTCGCGCGTTTGTACAATCAAGGCGATGTGTATCTCGCGGGCGAGATATGGCTCGTGAACATGCCGACGCAAGCGCAGACGGAATTTCCCGAATTTCGGCACACGCCGCAGCAAACGCGCGAAATGTTTGCCCGCAACGGTTGGCGTACCATTGTCGCCTTTCAGACGCGCAATCCGATTCATCGTTCGCACGAGTACATTCAAAAGACCGCGCTCGAAATTGTGGACGGCTTGTTTTTGCATCCGCTCGTCGGCGAAACCAAAGCGGACGACATTCCCGCCGATGTGCGGATGATGTCGTATCAAACGCTGCTGCGCGATTATTATCCGCCGGACCGCGTGCTGCTCGGTGTTTTTCCGGCGGCGATGCGTTATGCCGGTCCGCGCGAAGCCATTTTCCACGCGCTGTGCCGCAAAAACTATGGCTGCACGCACATGATTATCGGACGCGACCACGCGGGCGTGGGCAATTATTACGGCACGTACGACGCGCAATTGATTTTCAGTGAATTCACGCCGGCAGAAATCGGCATCACGCCGTTGAAATTCGAGCACACGTTTTATTGCAAAAAGTGCGGCGGCATCGTTTCTGCCAAAACGTGTCCGCATCCCGAAGAAGACCATGTGGTCCTCAGCGGCACCAAAGTCCGCCAAATGTTGGAGCGCGGCGAAATGCTTCCGCCCGAATTTACGCGTCCCGAAGTCGCGCAAGTATTGATTGACGGCATTGCTAAAAAAAAAGCGCCGAGTCAGTAGCCGGTAGTCAATTAGCCGTAAATCGCAATGAGACAAGTGCAGGCAGTGTGCAGAATGCAGGAGGCAATCCGCAACAAATTCCTGCCCATCACCCAATGACCCAATCACCAAATTTTATATTTTCCAAAGGCAAAAAGAAACGCGTACTCGTCATCGGTCTCGATTGCGCGGAACCGTCGCTCGTGTTTCAACACTATCGCCACGAATTGCCGAATCTGAATTACTTGATGACGAACGGCGTGTGGGGCGAACTCGAATCGGTGCTGCCGCCCATCACCGTTCCCGCGTGGGCGTGCTCGCAAACATCCAAAGACCCTGGCACACTCGGCATCTACGGCTTTCGCAATCGCGCGGATTATTCGTACGAAAAAATGACGATTGCGAATTCGCGTTCGGTGAACGAACCCGCGACGTGGGACTATCTCGGACGCGTCGGCAAACAATCGTACCTCATCGGCATCCCGCCCTCGTATCCGCCCAAGCCGGTGAACGGCGCGATGGTCGGCTGTTTTCTTTCACCCAACACCAACAGCAAATTTGTCTATCCCGAACCATTGCGCGAAGAAATTTTGCGCGTCGCGCCAAATTACGCGGTGGACGCGGAAAATTTTCGCACCGAAAACAAACAATGGCTGCTGGAAAAAATTTATGAAATGACCCAAGCGCGTTTCCAAGTGATTCAGCACCTGATGAAAACGCGCGACTGGGATTATTTCATGTCCGTCGAAATCGGCGTGGACCGTTTGCATCACGGCTTTTGGAAATATCACGACCCGCAACATATCAAGCACGAGCCGGGCAATCCGCTGCTGCATTCGATTCACGATTATTACGTGTGGCTCGACAAACAAATCGGCGCGACGCTCGAATTGATTGACGACAACACCAGCGTCATCGTGATGAGCGACCACGGCGCGAAACGCATGGACGGCGGCATTTGCATCAACGAGTGGCTCGTCCAAAACGGTTACCTCGCGCTCGATGAAAAACCCAACGGCATCATTCCGCTGTCCAAAGCGAAAATCAATTGGAACAAAACGCGCGTGTGGGGCGAAGGCGGTTACTATTCGCGCGTCTTTTTGAACGTGCAAGGACGTGAACCGAACGGTATCATTCCGCCCGACCAGTACGAACAAGTGCGCGATGAATTGATTGAAAAATTTCACGCGCTGCCCGACCACGAAGGCAAACCGATGAAGACGCACGCGTTCAAGCCCCAAGACGTGTACAAAAAAGTGAATGGCGTCGCGCCCGACCTCATCGTCATTTGGGGCGATTTATATTGGCGCGGCGTCGGCTCGCTCGGTTCCGGCGAAATTTACACCTTCGAGAATGACACCGGTCCCGACGACGCAAATCACGCGCAGCAAGGCATGTACATCTACTTTGATCCCAAAAGAAATTTGGGGGGACGGGAACTCAGGGAACTCAAGTTGGTGGACATCGCGCCGACGGTGTTGCATGAATTCGGTCTGCCGATTCCGTCAGACATGATTGGCAAAGTTATTCGACACGAATAACGTAGGGGCGACGCTTCCTGCGCGCCCTCGGACAAGAAAGATAAGGCAAGAAATGAAATACCAAATCATTACCATGGAGAGGAAAAAGAAAATCGCGCTCGTCGCGCACGACCACAAAAAGCAAGACCTCATCGAATGGGCGCGATTTAACCAAGGCTCACTTTCAAAACATGAACTGTATGCGACGGGCACGACGGGAAAAATCCTTGCAGAAGAATTGGGGCTTCCCGTCAATCGTCTGCAAAGCGGTCCGCTCGGCGGTGACCAACAAATCGGCGCGAAGATTGCCGAAGGCAGCATTGATTTCCTGATTTTCTTTTGGGACCCGCTGGAAACCTTGCCGCACGACCCCGACGTCAAAGCGCTCTTGCGCATCGCGATGGTCTGGAACATTCCGGTGGCGTGCAATCGTTCGTCCGCCGATTTTCTGATCTCGTCGCCGATGATGACCGAAGTGTACGAACGCATCGTGCCCGATTACGACGAATATCGCGAACGAACCATCCAGGAACTCGAACCGGACATTGAACCGGTCACAGTTACATCCCCGATCAGGTAAAGGTGCATGGAACATCAAGGATTCACAGTGTGGTTCACCGGACTTTCCGGTGCCGGCAAGACGACCGTTTCGCGCGTCATTGAACAGGAACTGCGCGCGCGCGGCATGAAAGTCGAAGTGCTCGACGGCGATGTGGTGCGCGAAAATCTTTCCAAAGGTCTGGGCTTTTCCAAACAAGACCGCGACACTAACATTCGCCGCATCGGTTGGGTGTGCGAAGTGTTGTCGCGCAACGGCGTCGTCGCCATCGCCGCCGCCATTTCGCCGTACCGCGAAATTCGCGATGAATTGCGCGCCAAGATTGGACATTTTGTCGAAGTGTACGCCGAATGTCCGATTGAGGTGTTGGCGGAACGCGACGTGAAAGGTTTGTACAAAAAAGCGCTCGCGGGCGAAATTAAAAATTTCACCGGCGTCGACGACCCGTACGAACCGCCGCTCAATCCCGAAGTAGTCTATCATTCCGACCGCGAAACGGTGCAGGAATCCGCGCAGAAAATTTTGAGCAAGCTGGAAGAGTTGGGGTATCTTCCGGTGCGGGAACTTGCATAAATCGGCAGGGACGAAAGGAGCCAAAAGTGAAACGGGAACTCATTCCGGTCAATGCGGAATTGTGGCGTGAGTTTGTGACTGCCACGCAGCAAGAGGGGAAACAGCCCTTGCGCGTACTAGCTCAAATACTGCGCGACTAGATGCAAATCCAAAAGGAAACCGCTCTTTTCGAAAAAATGCGCGCGAGTGTACGCGGGCGCGAAATGACAGAAGAAGAAGCTGTTGAGCTTGTTCATCAATATCGACGCGTAAAACGGCTTGCCCGCAATGGCGCGCTGCGCCGCTCTCATGGAGTCAAGCGCGCGACATCGCACACGAGACAGCGTATCGCCTCCTGATGACTGCCCGTTCGAACGGCGCGACATACAGCTTGCCATCTCGCCCGAAATTGCCGTGGAATACGAGGAGATTTTGGATCGTTTAGGCGTTCCGCCAAATCTCCTCAACGAATTCATACGGGATCTGCCTACACGCGAAACCGTGACATGGGTACATTTGGGACGCCGCATAAAAATGGAACGCGACCCTGATGACGAAATCATTCTAGCCACAGCCGATTCGGCAAATGCCAAGTATCTCGTAACATATGACAAGGATTTGCTAGAATTGCCCTGGGAACAACGCCGCCGCTTCAAATTCGAAATCGTAACACCCGCGCAACTTCTGGAACGCATTGCGTGATTTCCCCTTATTTCCCTCATTTCCTTTCGACAGGGAAAAAAGGGAAATGTAGGAAATCTTTTTTTATGGAACGTCTTCGTCTCGGTCTCATCGGTTACGGGTATTGGGGTCCGAATCTCGCGCGCAATTTTCATCAATTGTCCGACGCGTGGCTGGTTGCCTGCGCGGACGCGGACATATCGCGTTTGAATGAAGCGGCGCGACTGTATCCCTCGATCAAACAAACCGCGAGCGACGCGCGCGAACTCATCGAAAATCCGACCCTCGACGCGCTGGTGATTGCGACACCGGCGCGTTCGCATTTTGCGTTGGCAAAGCAGGCGCTGGAAGCGGGCAAGCATGTGTTGGTGGAAAAACCGCTTGCCATGTCGAGCGCCGAAGCGCGCGCATTGATTGACCTCGCAAAAAAACAGCAGCGCGTGTTGATGGTCGGGCACACGTTTGAATACAATCCCGCCGTGTGGAAAATCAAAGAGCTGTTGGACGCGGGCACGCTCGGCGAATTGTTTTACATTTACTCCAATCGCGTCAATTTGGGACGCGTGCAGACCGACATTAACGCGTTGTGGAGTATCGCGCCGCACGATGTTTCCATCTTGTTGTATTTGTTGAACGCGCTCCCGCACGCGGTTTCGGCGCACGGCGCAACGTATCTGAGTCAAGGCGTTCAAGATGTCATTTTCGCGCTGCTGCAATTTCCCAAAAATGTGCAGGCGCACATTCACGCGTCATGGCTCGACCCGAGCAAGACGCGGCAGATGACACTCGTCGGTTCGGAAAAAATGATTGTGTACGACGATGTGGACCCCGAAGCGAAATTGAAAATTTACGACAAGGGCGTGTACAAACGCGGCGACGCGTTCGGCGAATTTCAACTGCGCGTGCGCAGCGGCGACATTCACATCCCCAAAATTGATTTGACCGAACCGCTCCAGTACGAATGCGCGCATTTTCTCGAATGCGTTCGCGAAAATAAAACCCCACGCACGGACGGCGAAAACGGTTTGCGCGTCGTGCGCGTCTTGGAAGCCGCGCAGCAATCGCTGGAACAAAACGGCGCGACCATCGCGCTCTAATCGCAGAGCCAATTTTCAACTTTCAATTTTTATGCGTAGCGCAATTTTTTCCGACATTCACGGCAACTCTATCGCGCTCGATGCGGTCTTGCGCGACATAAACGCGCGCGGGGGTGTGGACGCGTATTGGGTGCTGGGCGATTTGGCGGCGCTCGGTCCCGACCCGCGCGGCGTATTGGAACGCGTTTACGCGCTGCCCAATGTCACCATCACGCGCGGTAACACCGACCGTTATATTGCCCGGAAACAGCTGCCCATGTCGAATGCGGACGAATTGACTCAAGACCCGGCGCTCGTTGCGCGTTCCGAACAGTTAAGGCGCAATTTTGAATGGACGATGGGTGCGCTGGCGTTGACGGATTGGCTGGACCAACTTGCGGCGCTCCCCTTGGAACATCGCGTGGTTTTAGAAAATGGCACGCGCGTATTGTGCGTGCACGCGTCGCCCGGCACGGATGACGGCGACGGCATTCATCCGCGACAGGGTCAAGCGGAACAGCGTGCTTTGGTAAAGGACTGCGGCGCGGATTTGCTGTTTGTCGGACACACCCATTATCCGATGGATGTGAGAGTGGATGCCATGCGCGTGGTCAATCTCGGCAGCGTCAGCAATCCGTTCGCGCCGGATTTGCGCGCGAAATACACTCTCTTGCAAAGTGACGCGCACGGCTATCATTTGGAACATTGTCGCGTCGAGTATGACCGCGCGGCGGTGATTGAACATTTGGCGCGCGTACAGCATCCCGCGCGCGAATACATTGCGCGCTATTTGCGCGGCGAACAAAAACCGCCATGGAGCAAAAATTTGTCGGCGGCGGAAGCGCAGCGATTGGGCTTGCCCAAAGCATGGGTGGATGAAACGGCATGAACGCGCAAATTCATCCGAACGTTTTTTTCGCCGACGCGCCGACGCTCGGCGAATTTTGCATCATCGGCGAACCGCCGCGCGGAAAAAACGCGGGTGAACTCGCCACGCGCATCGGCGCGCGCGCAATCATTCGTTCACACACCGTCATTTATGCGGGGAATGTCATTGGCGATGATTTTCAAACGGGACACGGCGCGTTGGTGCGCGAAGAAAATCAAATCGGCAATCACGTCAGCATCGGCTCGCACACCATCGTCGAGCATCACGTGAAAATCGGCGACAACGTGCGTTTGCATTCCAATGTGTTCGTGCCTGAATTTTCCATTCTCGAAGACGACTGCTGGCTCGGACCGAATGTGGTAGTGACGAATGCGCGCTATCCGCAATCACGCGACGTCAAGCGAAATTTACGCGGCGCGCACATTCGGCGCGGCGCGAAAATTGGCGCGAACGCGACGCTGCTGCCGGGCGTTGTGATTGGCGAAAACGCCTTGGTCGGCGCGGGCGCGGTGGTCACGCGCGATGTGCCCGCCGGCGCGGTCGTCGCCGGCAATCCCGCACGTGTGATAAAAAACGTGCGCGATATTTCCGCATACAAAGATAAAATCCACGAATAACGCAAATAACGCGAATGCATTTCCTGTATTCGTGAAATTCGTGTTATTCGTGGATTTTTAATATGGCTCAAGGTATCAACGACATTCGCATTGAATACACACGCGGCACTTTGGACGAAGCGCACGCCGACCCGAATCCGTTCGTATTTTTTCAGCAATGGCTCGACGACGCCATCGCCGAAAATTTGTCCGAACCCAACGCGATGATTGTTGCCACTGCCGCGCTCGATGCGAAACCGTCCGCGCGTGTGATGCTGCTGCGCGCGGTGGACGAACGCGGGTTTGTGTTTTACACCAATTATTCCAGCCGTAAAGGCAAAGAGCTCGCGCAGAACCCGTTCGCCGCGCTCGTGTTTTTTTGGCAGCCGCTGCATCGCCAAATTCGCGTCGAAGGGCGCGTCGAACGCGTGTCGGCGCAAGAATCGGACGCGTATTTCGATTCGCGCCCGCGCGGCAATCAGTTGAGCGCCGCCGCGTCGCCGCAAAGTCAGGTGATTCCCAACCGCGAATTTTTGGAAACGCGCGTCAAGGAATTGGACGCGCGCTATCCGCAGCGCGTCTTGCGCCCGCCGCATTGGGGCGGCTATCGCGTGGTGCCCGACGTTTTTGAATTTTGGCAGGGCCGCGAAAATCGTTTGCATGACCGCCTGCGTTATACGCGCACCCAAGACAACGCGTGGAAAATCGAGCGCCTCGCGCCGTGAACGCGCAGCGCGTATGCCAAATCGCGTATCGCGTATCGCAAATCGCGTAGCGCAAATTACGCCATCGAACGATGGCACGAATCGCACTATCGCACAAACGCACGATTGCGCTATTTCAAACCCAGTGTCTGATAGACGGCGGTTTTCTTGCGCGTTTCGCATCAATGTTACAATGCAAGCAGCCCGTGAAAATCTCCCCTCTCCCTTTGGGAGAGGGGTTGGGGGTGAGGGGCTGTTTTCGCATCCGTGTCGCAGAGGGGTCTATGCGTAATCCGGTCTGGCAGATTGCAAAAATTTTTGTCGCGGTGATCCTTTGCCTCGCGGCGTTTAGCGCGACCACCGCGTACGCGTGCGGCTGCGGCATATACATTCCGCGCGATGGCGACGCCCAAGTGACGCAAGAACGTTCGCTGCTGCATTGGGACGGACAGCGCGAAACCATTGTCATGTCGCTCGGCGTGCTCGGCGGCTCCAGACAAGCGGCGATTATTTTGCCCGTGCCGTCGCAAGCGGAGGTCAAACTCGCCGACGCGAAAATTTTCGACGAGCTCGACGAAATGACCAAGCCGTTGGAGCAGACAGAAACGGAATGGGTTTTTCTGCCCAGTTTTGGCGCGAGCGCGATGCCGCCGGACGCGGTCGGCGCCGCCGCACCCGTCACGGTGTTGTCGCGACAAAATCTCGGACCGTTTGATGTGGCGAATTTGGCAGCGACGGATGCGACCGCGCTCAAAACATGGCTCGATGAAAATGATTTTCAACTCGACCCGCGCATCGCCGAAATTCTCGCGCCCTATGTGGAAAAAAGTTGGACGTTCGTCGCCGTACGCGTGCAGCCCGCGCAGACAGCGGCGCAATTGAAAGGCAACCTCGCGCCGCTGCAAATCACGTTCGCTTCGTCCGAGCTCATTTACCCGATGCGTTCCACCGCGCTCGCGGCGAATCAACAAACCGTCGTTTTGTACGTGCTCGCCGAGCATCGCGTGGAAAAAAATACTGCGTTCGGCGCGTCGCGCGTCGCGTACGCGGATTGGGTTGAGCCATCCGCGCTCGCGTCGAATTCAACCCTTGCGCCGTACGTCGAACGCAAATATTTTTTGACCAAATACCTTGACGCGGTCAATCCACAGCAGGTGAACGACGATTTCACATTCACGTTTGCGGCGCAAGACACGCCGTATCGGGAAGTGAAAATCCGAACAGTCAAGCAGGATGTCAGCGGTCTGGCGCTGCTCGCGTGTCTTGATATCATGGCGCTCGGCGCCATCGCGTTTGTTGTGGTGCTGGCGTTGGTGTTGAAACGCCGCGCGCCGCGTCCCGCCTGATGATTGATCACCGGTAACGGATTACTGCTTACTGCTTACTGATTCACAGGAGTTGCTCATGAGCCTTGCGGCGCACCAGCAGTTGGATGAAAATGGGAAGTGGTAGGGCAAATGGCGATGAACCGCATCGCAGAAATTTGTCCTACATTTTCAGAGGAGTTCCCCATTCGCCTTGCGGCGCACCAGCAATCGGATGAAAATGGAGTAGCACGATTCCATCGGCGTCAGAGATCGGATGTTTATCTGGTGCCACGAGTCCGAAAGGG
>Ga0070741_10004047_pt1 | contig 34900 bp, 27 predicted proteins | sample Coa_R1_4_FD_66440 | JGI IMG/M metagenome (GOLD analysis project Ga0070741, IMG submission 66440) | Surface soil microbial communities from Centralia Pennsylvania, which are recovering from an underground coalmine fire - Coalmine... | ecosystem: Environmental > Terrestrial > Soil > Unclassified ... | reverse complement strand
GCCGATGCCGCGGAGAGCCCCACGACGATTCCGCCGCAGGAGATGTCGCGGCTGACCGACGACATCATCGCGGCGCTCAAGACCGTGTACGACCCGGAGATTCCGGCCGACATCTACGAGCTCGGCCTGATCTACAAGGTCGACATCGACGACGACCGCGCCGTGAAGATCGAGATGACCCTGACGACGCCGAACTGTCCGTCGGCGGCCGAGCTGCCGGGGCAGATCGAGAATGCCGTTGCCGGCGTCGGTGGTGTGCGCGAAGCCAAGGTCAACATCGTCTGGGATCCGCCGTGGGACCCGAGCCGCATGTCCGACGAGGCGCGCACCGTCTTGGATATGTGGTGACGAGGCGAGGCGTTGTGTTGCGCCGCACCGGGCGGCGCATTAGATGAAGCGAGCCGATGTTTGATTGGCTCACCGACGGCATGGAGCGCCGCCCGATGCCGGCGCCCGGCAAGGAGGACGAGACATGGCCGCTCCCCGGCCCAGACCTCAAGTGATGCGGCTCACCGACGCCGCAGCCGACCGCATCAAGGCGGTGATGGCGAAGACCGACCGGCCGATCGCCGCGGTGCGCGTCGGCGTCAAGAACGGCGGCTGCGCCGGCATGAGCTACTACATGGAATACGCCGAAAGACTCGATCCGCTCGACGAGGTGATCGAGGACAAGGGCGTGCGCATCCTGGTCGATCCCAAGGCGGTGATGTTCCTGCTCGGCACCGAGATGGACTACAAGATCAGCAAGCTGTCGGCGCAGTTCGTGTTCAACAATCCGAACCAGACCTCAGCCTGCGGCTGCGGCGAATCGGTGCAGATCGAGCCGGCGACCGGGGTGGCGCAGTAGGCCTGTCCTCTCTGCCAACATCAATTCTCATTCGTCATGCCCGGCCTCGTGCCGGGCATCGACGTCTCAAGACCTTGGGCGTGCACTCATTAACTCAAGCGCTCGGAATGCCCGCTCCGAGCGGATAAACAGACATCGTGCGGCTGCGCGGAATCGGTCGAAAGTGACCCCAGAGCAGACATCCGGTTTGTCGCGCGCCTATCTCTTGGCATTCCACCTCTCACCGAGAGGCGCTTGATCCGACTGTGGGCTATAGCCCCCTCGCGCGCCTATGGAGCGGCGTCTCAATCTATCCACTTGTCGACTCGGTCGTTTAGGTCGTTCGGCAATGATAAGCCGAGGTTCTTGAGCGCAGTCCGGTTTGCACTCATGGTGAACTCGGTTGGGCCTGCAATCGGCAGACCGGCTGGATTCGCGCCGCGTAGAATTCTGTCGACGTACTTGGCGGCACCGAAATACCCCTCATAGTGCCCGGGGCCGAGCGCCAGCATCCCGCCCGCCATCACGTATTCCACGTCGCTATAGACGAACGGTAACTTATATTTCGCAGCTCCGGCCGCGAGCGCAAAACGTCGCGAGTTGATGAAGGTATCGACCGCATTGAGGAGCCCCTTCGCCCCAAAACTCCGCGCCTTGTCAAACGCCTGCTCGACGTCCTCAGGTCTGCGGATGTCCAACGACTCCACTGCAACCCCCAGCTTCTGGCCTTCTGACCGGAGCACTTCTAATTGGGCGGCATTGTTGGCGTTGTTGCCGTTAAAGGCCATCGCCACTTTGTCGAGGTCAGGCACGACGCGTTTGAGAATACGCAAACGCTCGCCAACCAATTGGGGAGCGTACATCGTCGTGCCAGTGACGTTCGTGCCCGGCCGATCGAGACTTTTGACGACGCCTATGCCGACGGGATCAAAAACGGCCAACATGACGATTGGCGTCGTTTTGGTTGCTTTGGCGGCGGCGCGCGTGGCCGCCACGTTCGCCGCGAGGATCAGGTCGATCTTCCGGCCGACCAAATCTGCCATTACGTCGTTATATTCTGCGTCCAGAACAGCCTCACGATATTCTATGCGAATATTCTTACTCTCGACATATCCGAGCTCCTCCAATCCCTGCTTGAAGACCTTAAGTCGTTCGGGGTTGGCGTTCTTCGCGGCCACGTAACCCAAGACCGAAATCGACTGTGCGGCAGCGCTCGTTACTGGGCCGAGTGTCAGTAGTGCGAGTCCAAGCGTTCCAGCGCGGCTAAGCAACATCGCCAATCTTCCCGGAGGCCGACCTCAACACGATGTTCCAGACTAAAATCATTACCGCAGTCGGCATAGTATAGAATGCTTCGGCATGGAGCAAAGCTGACATCAGATTCGATTTATGAGTACACGGCCGAGCACGCGTTAAGATGGGATGGCGGGGGCGAGCCTGGGCGAGCCCTGCCATGACGCAGCGGTACGAGCCGCGGTTACGCCGCCGATGCGGCTTCGCTGGCTTGCTCGGCCTCCGGATCGGTTTCGCAGATCACCCGGTTGCGGCCGTTGCGCTTGGCGGCGTAGAGGCACGTGTCGGCGCGCTCGATCAGGGATTGCGCCGTGTCGTCGGCGTGCAGCAGCGCGACGCCGATCGACACCGTGACGCGGCCGAGGCGCTCGCCGTTGGAGCGCTTCATCAATTCCTTGCCCATCACCGCCTTGCGGACCTGGTCGGCGACCGTGATCGCCGAGCGCAGCGCCGTCTTCGGCAGGGCGATGACGAATTCCTCGCCGCCGTAGCGCGCCGCGGTATCCTGGCCCTTGACGTTCTGCTTCATCGATTGGGCGACCAGGCGGAGCACCTGATCGCCGGTCTGATGGCCGAACTTGTCGTTGAACAGCTTGAAATAATCGACGTCGGCCATGAGCAGCGACAGCGGCTCGCCTTTCTCCCTGGCCTCGGCGATGGCTTTGGCCAGGGCACCGTCGAACAGCTTGCGGTTGGCGAGCCCGGTCAGTGGATCGGTCTGGCTTTCGGTGCGCACCGTGGCCAGACTTTCGTGCAGCTGCTCGATCTCCAGCCTGGAGGCGGAAAGGCTCGCTTCGAGCTTCTTGTTATTGATCTCCATGTCGCGCGTGCCTTCGATCAGCCGCTCAATCACCGCGCGCAGCGTGTCGCGGTCGCTGGTGCCGGCGAGCTTGGCGGAGGCGTCGGCCAGGCTTTCCGAATAGCTGGTGGTCGTGCCGGACGCGGCATCGATCATCGCCAGCACTTGCTGGATCTCGTCGAGCACGCGCGAGCCGACCGAATCGATCGCTTCGCCGACCCGGATGGTGGCTACGTAGGTCTCGTAGATGTGATCGAGATCGGCCTCGGCCAGCGCGCCTTTCTGCTCCAGCGTCTGGTTGATGGCGCGGTTGAGCGCGGGATTGTAGCCGGTGGCGTAGTGGTACCAGATGGCAAAGTTGCGCGGCGTGGCCGGCTGGGCCAGGGCGCGAATCTGATCGAGCGCGATTTGCGCGAATGCGAGGGTTCGTTCGTGCTCGTTCTGAGGCACCGCGCGTCTCCGGCCGCATGAGGGCAATGGCCCGCGGCGGCGGGACCGCCACGGTCAAAGAGTGAGCCTAGGAGATAGCCGTGAACGAGCGGTAAAGGTTGTGGGGCTGCGGAAAGCGCAACCCGCCGTCCGGTCAGGCCTTCGCCGGCACCGGCCGTACCGGCCGCAGCAGAAAAGCCGGCAGATGCGCGGCATCGCCGTCGTCAGCGCGGCTGCGCGCCGGCGGCTGTGCCATGCGGCGGGGCCGGGCGTCGTCGATCCGCGCGACCGCGGCGGCCGGATGCTGCTGCGGCTCGCGGGCCGGGCTGCGGCCGCGACGGCCGCGGGCGTGACGTTCGCCATGCCGTTCACCTTGGCGGCGGCCGCCGTTCGGCCGCGCCGTCTCAGCCACGGTTTCGGCTGGCGAGTCGGCGTCGGCCGGCGCGTCCATGTAGGGGATCGTCAGCCCGATAAGCTTCTCGATCGCGCCGACGGCTTTGACGTCATTCGACCCGCAGACCAGCGTGATGGCGGTGCCGGTCCGGCCGGCGCGGCCGGTGCGGCCGATGCGGTGCACGTAATCGTCGGCGTGGAACGGCACGTCGAAATTATAGATGTGACTGACTTCGGGGATGTCGAGGCCGCGGGCGGCGACGTCGGACGCGACCAGCAGGGTGACTTCGCCCTTGCGGAATTGATCGAGCGCGGCCATGCGGGCCGGCTGGTCCATGTCGCCATGCAGCGCCTGCACCGGAAAGCCATGGCGCTTGAGCGAGCGGAACAGCGTCGCCACGTCGCGCTTGCGGTTGCAGAATACGATGGCGTTCTTCAGGCCCTCGGCGGAACGGATCAGGCGGCGCAGCGTGTCGCGCTTGTCGTAGTCCTCGCGGCCGGATTTGACGAGAAGCTGGGTGGTGGTGGCGAGCGTCGAGGCCGGGCGGGCGACTTCGACGCGCTCCGGATTGTGCAGGAACTGCTCGGTGATGCGCCGGATTTCCGGCGGCATGGTCGCGGTGAAGAACAGCGTCTGGCGGGTAAATGGGACGAGCTTGCAGATGCGCTCGATGTCGGGGATGAAGCCCATGTCGAGCATGCGGTCGGCTTCGTCGATGACCAACAGTTCGACGCCGGTGAGAAGCAGGCGTCCGCGCTCGAAATGGTCGAGGAGCCGGCCCGGCGTGGCGATCAGCACATCGACGCCGCGCGTGAGCTTGGAGTCCTGATCGTCGAACGAGACGCCGCCGATCAGCAGCGCCACGTTGAGCTTGTGGTTGGCGCCGTATTTGACGAAGCTTTCCTCGACCTGGGCGGCGAGCTCGCGGGTCGGTTCGAGAATGAGCGTGCGCGGCATGCGGGCGCGGGCGCGGCCCTTTTCCAGGAGCGTCAGCATCGGTAGCGTGAACGCCGCCGTCTTGCCGGTGCCGGTCTGCGCGATGCCGAGCACGTCGCGATGCGCGAGAACGTGGGGGATCGCCTGGTCTTGGATGGGAGTGGGTGTTTTGTAGCCAGTCGCCGCAACGGCAGCGAGAACTTTTTCGGACAAGCCGAGATGAGAAAAGGACATAAACCCTCGTGTCGGCACCGCCGCGCGGTGCAAAAACTTCAATAATGCCGGAAGAAACGCCCCCGGGGCGGCCGAATCTGCCTAGCCTTCGGTTGGCTGCAACATATGGTCTAATCGCTGAAAGTCAACGGCAAAGGCCCTGCCGCAGCCGACTTAAGTTAAACAGATTCCTTCACTTTCTCACGATGGAGTTCCTTTATGGCCGCGTCCGCCGCTGCTGCTTCGCTACCGGTCATCCTGGTCCCCGGCCTGAACTGCTCGGCCCGGCTCTATGCCGAGCAAATTCCCGCGTTGTGGCAGTTCGGCCCGGTCACGGTCGCCGACCACCGCCGCGACGACAGCATGGCGGCCATGGCGCGCCGTATTCTGGCCGATGCGCCGCCGCGCTTTGCGCTCGCCGGTTTGTCCATGGGCGGCTATCTCGCGTTCGAGATTTTGCGCCAGGCGGCCGACCGCGTGGCGCGGCTGGCGCTGCTCGACACCGGGGCGGGCGCCGAGGTGCCGGAGCGGACCACGCAGCGCAAGCCGCTCATCGCGCTCGCCCAACAGGGTGGCTTTGCCGAGATCACCGAGGATCAGTTTCCGCTCCTGGTGCATCGGAGCCGTCATGGCGACACGGCGCTGAAAGCGGCCGTGCGCGCCATGAACGAGGAGACCGGGCCGGACGCTTATTGCCGGCAGCAGCAGGCCATTATGGGGCGCCCGGATTCGCGGCCCGGCTTTGCCGCCATCGCCTGCCCGACGCTGGTGCTGGTCGGCGACGACGATCAGTTGACGCCGCCGGCGCTGGCGCACGAGATGGCGAACGGCATCCGGGGCGCGCGGCTCGTCGTCGTGCCCGAATGCGGGCACCTGTCGACCATGGAACGGCCGCAGGCGGTGACGCAGGCGCTGCTCGACTGGATGCGCTGGTGATGCGCCGATCGCCACGCCGCAAGGAGCCGACCGGGAAAGCCGCAAGGCAGGAATGCCGCAGGGCAGGGTACCGGCGGCCCGAATGTGCTAACGATGCCGCCGCCTTTCGGCACACGAGAAAGCGAACGATTAGGAGTTACTGATGCGACTATTCACCCGAGGCGCGGTTGGGGCCGCGTTTGCCGCGCTGCTGCTGATGATTGCGGCGGCCGTGCCGGCGGCCGCACAGACCAATTACCCGACCAAGCCGATCCGGATGATCGTCGGCTTCGCGGCCGGCGGCGGCAACGACATTTTCGCCCGTCTGGTTGGCGCCAAGCTCGGCGAACTTCTGGGCCAGCAGGTCGTGGTCGAGAACCGGCCGGGCGCCGCGGGACGGCTGTCGGCCGAATACGTGTCGCATCAGCCGGCGGACGGCTATTCGCTGCTCGTCGGCGCCTCGGGCGCCATGTCGATGGGCCCCGCGATCTACTCCAACCTGCCGTACCAAACAAACACGACGTTCACGCCGATCGGCATGATCGCCAATTTCCCGCTGATCATGGTGATCAGCGCCGACAATCCGTCCAAGGACCTCAAGGAATTCGTCGCGTGGATGAAAGCGCATCCGGACAAGGCGAATTACGCCAGCTCGTCGCCGGCCTTCACCATCACCACCGAGCTGTTGAAGCTGAAGACCGGCATGCCCGGCACCGCCATTCCCTACAAGAGCAGCAATGAGATGAATCTCAGCGTCATCAGCGGGCAGACCGCGATGACCATCGCCGATGGTCCGCCGACCGTGCCGCAGGTCAAGGCCGGCAAGGAAAAGGCGCTGGCGGTGACCGGCAAGGAACGTGCGCCCGAGCTTCCCGATGTGCCGACCATGGCCGAAGCCGGTTATCCCGGCGTCGAGGTGAGCCTGTGGAGCGGTCTGTTTGCGCCCGCCGCAACGCCGCCAGCGATCGTCGACAAGCTGCGCAAAGCCTTCGCCCAGACCATCGCCGACCCCGGCGTGGCGCAGAAGCTGCGCGCGCTCGCGGTGAGCCCGGGCGGCGCCACGGCCGACGAATTCCGCCGCATCATCGACAGCGACATCGTCAAATACCGCGAGGTCGTGCAGGCGGCGCACCTGAAGTTCGAGGATTAGGGGCGCGATCTACATTCGCACTGTCATCACCCGCGCAAGCGGGTGATCCAGTATCCACAGCCGTTTTGGGCTACACTTTGCCATCTCCGTTTGCCGGATGCCCCGCCTGCGGGGGCATGACACGGATGGTATTGTCGCGCGTTATCACCGCATAACGATTGGCCCGTAATCCGCGGGGATTGCGGAGGAAGCGCATTATGAGCAGCGACACATACGACGTTGTCATCATCGGCGGCGGCAATGCGGGCATGGGCGTCACGGTCGACACCCGCAAGGCCGGGCTTTCGGTCGCCATGCTGGAGCACCGCGAGCTCGGCGGCACCTGTCCGAACCGCGGCTGCACGCCGAAAAAGATTTTGGTCGCCGCCGGCCACGTGCTCGACGAAATCGAGCGCGCTCCGGCGCATCATATTGCGGTCGGCAAGCCGCGGCTCGACTGGGCGGCGCTGATCGACCGCGAGAAGAAGATGATCGCGCATCTGCCGGAGTCGTTCGCCAAGCTGATGGCCGAGCGCGGCGTCGATGTGCTGCATGACAGCGCGGTGTTCGCCGGACCTAATTCCGTGCGGGTCGGCGAGCGCACCATCGAAGCAAAGCACATCGTCATCGCCACCGGCTCAAAACCGCGCCAGCTGCCGATCGACGGCGCCGAACACATGATCACGTCGGATGATGTGCTGAGCGAGCGCGAGCGGCCGCGCGAGGTGGTGTTCGTCGGCGGCGGCGTGATCGCATTCGAGTTCGCGCATCTTTACGCCCGCGCCGGCAGCAAGGTGACGATTCTGGAATCATTGCCGCATTTTCTGTCGGCGCTCGACGAGGATGCGGTGGCGCAGATCGTGCATGAAAGCGAACGCATCGGCATCGCGTTCAAGGCCGGCGTGAAAGTGAAGGCGATCGCCAAGAGCGGGCGGCGTCTGGCCGTGAGCTTCGAGCAGGATGGCGGCGCGCATACCATCAAGGCCGACCGCGTGGTCAACGGGGCAGGGCGCATCGCCGACGTCGACACCCTCGATCTCGCCGCCGGCAATGTGCGGCTCCGTGATGGCCGCATCGAGCTCGACGAGTATATGCGCTCGGTCTCGAACCCGGCGGTCTATGTCTGTGGCGATGCGTTGTGGAGTGCGCCGCAGCTGTCGCCGGTCGCGACTTATGGAGGCCGCTTGGTCGGCCGCAATATCGTCGAGGGCCCGGTCGCCAAGCCCGACTACAGCAGCATTCCGTCGTGCGTGTTCACCGTGCCGGCGCTGGCCAGCGTCGGCCTGACTGAGGCGAAGGCGCGCGAGAACGGCCGCGCCATCAAGGTCGAGGCCAACGACATGCGCGACTGGCTGTTGTCGCGGACTTACAATGAGAAAGTCGCCTGGGCCAAAGTGATCAGCGAGGAGGGCAGCGGCCGCATTCTCGGCGCCCACATGGTCGGCCACGGCAGCGAAGAACTGATCCATCTGTTCGCCTTCGCCATGAAGTTCGGCATCACGCGATGCGATCTTCAGGAAACCGTCTACGCGTTCCCGACCTTTGCGAATGACGTCAAGAGCATGGTGTGAGCGGCTCGCGCGGCGCACTGGACTTCGTCATTGCGAGCCAACGGGTCCGGCCCGATGACAAGCTGCGCGAAGCAATCCAGGGCCGAGTGCACCGAAGCTGGATTGCTTCGTCGCTCCGCTCCTCGCAATGACGAGAGCGCGCGCTAAACGTCCAGCGCTTCCTCGTCGGCGAACTCGGCGCGCTCCTGGATGAAGGCGAAGCGCGCCTCGGGCTTGGTGCCCATCAGCCGCTCGACCGATTTGTCGGTGGCTTTCTGGTCGTCGGGCAGCAGCATGACGCGGAGCAGCGTACGCTTCTTGCGGTCCATGGTGGTCTCTTTGAGCTGCGCCGCCATCATCTCGCCGAGGCCTTTGAAGCGGCTGATCTCGACCTTGGCGTTGGCGTGAAATTCCTTCTTCATGATTTCGTCGCGGTGCTTGTCGTCGCGGGCGTAGAAGATCTTGCCGCCATGCGAGAGCCGGTAGAGCGGCGGCACCGCGAGATAAAGGTGGCCGTTGCCGATCAGCTGCGGCATCTGGCGGTAGAAGAACGTGATCAGCAATGAGGCGATGTGGGCGCCGTCGACGTCGGCGTCGGTCATGACGATGACGCGGCCGTAGCGTAAATCCTGCTCGCGATAATGCGCGCCGGTGCCGCAGCCGAGCGCCTGGACGAGATCGGCGAGCTGCTGGTTCTGCGCGAGCTTGTCCTTGCCGGCCGAGGCGACGTTGAGAATCTTGCCGCGCAGCGGCAATATCGCTTGCGAGGCGCGGTCGCGCGCCTGCTTGGCCGAACCGCCGGCCGAATCGCCCTCGACGACGAAGATTTCCGCATTCTCGGCGGCGCTATTGGTGCAGTCGGCGAGCTTTCCGGGCAGCCGCAGCTTGCGCACCGCGCTCTTGCGGGCGATGTCCTTTTCCTGGCGGCGGCGGATGCGGTCGTCGGCGCGCTCGACCACGAACTCGACCAGCTTGTTGGCGGCGGTGGGGTTGCCGGCGAGCCAGTGATCGAACGGGTCCTTGATGGCCTGCTCGACGATGCGCTGCGCTTCGGCGGTGGCGAGCCGGTCCTTGGTCTGGCCCTGGAATTCCGGCTCCCGGATGAACACCGAAAGGAGCGCGCCGGCGCCGACCATCACGTCGTCGCTGGTGACGCCGGCTGCGCGCTTGCCCTGGCCGATGCGTTCGGCGTGGTCTTTCAGGCCGCGCAGAAGCGCGGTGCGCAGGCCGGATTCGTGGGTGCCGCCGTCGGGCGTCGGAATGGTGTTGCAGTAGGAGTTGAGAAAACCGTCGGCATCGGCGGTCCATGCCACCGCCCATTGCACGCCGCCGTGCACGCCGATCTTGCCGGCGCTGCCGGTGAAAATGTCGGGATGCACGAGCGTGGCGCTCGACAGCGTGTCGGACAGATAATCGCGCAATCCGTCGGCGAAGTGGAACGTCGCCCGCTCGGGCACGTCCTCGGTGCCGCGCAACAGCTCCTTGGCGCACGACCAGCGGATTTCGACGCCGCCGAACAGGTAGGCCTTCGACCGCGTCATCTTGAACACGCGCTCGGGCTTGAAGTGCGCCTTGGCGCCGAAAATGTCGGGGTCCGGGCGGAAGCGCACTTTGGTGCCGCGGCGGTTCGGCACCTTGCCGACGTGCTGCAATTTGCTCTTCGGCTTGCCGCGCTCGAATGCCATGCGATAGAGCTGCTGGCCGCGCGCGACTTCGACCTCCAGGCGTTCCGAGAGCGCATTGGCCACCGAGACGCCGACGCCGTGCAGGCCGCCCGAGGTCTCGTAGACCTTGGAGTCGAATTTGCCGCCGGCGTGCAGCGTGCACATGATCACTTCGAGCGCCGACTTGTTCTTGAATTTCGGATGCGGGTCGACTGGAATGCCGCGGCCGTTGTCGTTGACGGTGATAAAACCGTCGGCCTCCATCTCGACCTCGATCCAGTCGGCGTGGCCGGCCAGCGCCTCGTCCATGGCGTTGTCGATGACCTCGGCGAACAGGTGATGCAGCGCCTTCTCGTCGGTGCCGCCGATATACATGCCAGGCCGGCGGCGCACCGGCTCGAGCCCCTCCAGGACCTCGATGTGCTTGGCGGTGTAGCCGGCCTCGCCGGCCGAGCCGCGCGCCGATGGCGCGCTGCGCCGCCCCGATCCGCGCCGCTGGTCGGACTGGTCGGCGAAAAGGTCTGCGGTTTGGGGCTTTTTTGCTGCTTTTGCCACGATTTTTCCCATGTGGAGGGCCGACTCGCGGCCCGCAATGGCGGACGACGAATCAGCATCCGAATATGCCATTGGCGCGGCAAAGCATGAACCTCGCGGCGACGTTGACGCATGTGCGCGCCGGCCCTATATGGCCGGCCATGCGCGACCGAAGTGCGATCACCGTTCTTGCCAGGCGCCGCCGCCGTCGCTGCCGCGATACGGCGCGAGCGCGCATGTGCGTCTAGCAAGCAAGCGCTCGTGCCGCCGGGTTCCGCGGCACCAATCCCCTGATATTCTGGTTCGCGGATTCGGCCTGACGCTTCTCAAAGAAAGCGAAAGGGTTGGTTGATGTCTGCGCGAGGCAATAAAGCGAAGATCGGCGTGCTCGGCGCGTCCGGCTATACGGGCGCCGAGCTGCTGCGGCTCTTGATCCGTCACCCGCGCGTCGAGATCGCGCTGCTGACCGCCGACCGGCGCGCCGGCAAGCCCATGGCGGAGGTGTTTCCGCAATTCGCGCCGTACTCGCTGCCGACGCTGAGCGCGATCGAGGACGCCGACTGGCAAAAGCTGGCGCTCGATCTGGCGTTCTGCGCGCTGCCGCACGGCACCACCCAAAAGGTCATCGCCGACCTGCTCGAGCGCGCGCCGCGCACCAAGGTGGTCGATCTCTCCGCCGATTTCCGGCTCGCCGATCCGGCCGCCTATGCGCGCTGGTACGGCCACGAGCACTTTGCGCCGCAACTGCAGAAGGAAGCGGTGTACGGCTTGACCGAAATGTATCGGGGAGAGATCAAGTCGACGCGGCTTGTCGCCAATCCGGGCTGCTACACCACCTGCGCGCAGCTTGCGCTCATTCCGCTGCTCAAAGCCAAGGCAATCGATCCGGACGAGATCGTGATCGACGCCAAGTCGGGCATGACCGGCGCGGGCAGGGCGGCGCGCGAGGAGATGCTGTTCGCCGAAGTCTCCGAAGGCTTTCATGCCTACGGCGTCGGCCACCATCGGCACATGAGCGAGCTCGACCAGGAGTTTGCGCTGGCCGCCGGCCACGCGGTGGTCGCGAGCTTCACGCCGCATCTGGTGCCGATGAACCGCGGCATCCTCTCGACCATTTATGTGCGCAGCGCCAAGGCATCGCCCGAAGACCTCCACGCGCTGTTGGCCAAGGCGTACGCCGGCGAGCCGTTCGTGCATGTGCTGCCGTTTCGCGCGCTGCCGCAGACCCGGCACGTGCGCGGCTCCAACATGACCTTCATCGGGGTCGCCGCCGACCGCATCGCCGGCCGCGCCATCATCGTCTCGGCGCTCGACAACCTGACCAAGGGCGCGTCGGGCCAGGCCGTGCAGAACATGAACGTGATGCTCGGCTTTCCCGAGACCATGGGCATCGATCAGGTCGCGCTGTTTCCGTGACGGCCGATCTATAGCCTTAGGCTATGGCCTCGGTTCATGGCGCATGTCGTCGACTGTGAAAACATTTTTGTTGATTCACAGAACGTCAAATCGGCAATGTGCGCGAGCTGTTTCAAGCGCAAGCAAAGCTGAGTTCTTGCCATCGTCAAGGCAATGGTCGCGGACCGCCACAGTCAATTCATTGCGCGCTTGACGCCGCCCGGCGACGTGCTTGCTCTGATCGAGACGCGCGTGAACTCGGTGATGCCGCGAAAGTGCGCTTTGTCTGATGCGGCCGGTGGCATCCTCGCCGAAGACGTTGTGGTGGCAGAGCAGCCGACCCGCGCGATCGCGCTCCGTGACGGTTTCGCTCTGGAGGCCGCCAGCGTCGCCGATGCGACGTCCTATTCGCCGGTGCCGCTGGCGTCGCTGCCGCAGCGCGTCGATGCGGGCGATGCCTTGCCGGACGGCACCGATGCGGTGGCACAACGCGATAGCATTGTTGTTCGCGGCCAAGCCGCCGAGGCGATTGCGCCGGTTGCTCCTGGCGAGGGTGTGTTGTGGCAGGGCGGCGATGCGTCGTCCCGTGTACCGCTGCGCCGCGCCGGTGAACGACTGCGCGAAGTGGATGTCGCAGTGCTGGCTGCACTCGGCATCTCCGAGGTGATAGTCCGCTCGCCACGAATCGTCGTTCGCTGCGGCAGTGCGAGGCGCACGCGGATCATCGATGCTGCGCTCGACATGCTCGTTCGTTTCGTCGCAGGTGCGGGTGGTCGCGTCACGGACGCGCGCAGCGCGGCGGGACTTTTCGATCAACCCCTGAAAGATGCTGATGCGGTCGTCGCTGTGGGCGGGACGGGCACGGGCCGCAACGACGAAGCCGTGCAGGCTTTGGCCCGGCGCGGGCAAGTCGAGGTGCACGGCATTGCGGTGTCGCCCGGCGAGACGGCAGCGTTTGGCTTTATCGGCCAACGTCCGGTTCTGCTGGTGCCGGGACGCATCGATGCCGCGTTGGCTGTCTGGTTGCTGATCGGGCGGCATCTTGTCGCCAAGCTTGCCGGCGGCACGGTCGACGATGTCGCGGCGATGCTGCCGCTCCGGCGCAAGGTCAGCTCGGCAATCGGCACGACCGAGCTCGTGCCGGTCGTGTGTTCGGCCGGCACGGCCGAGCCGCTTGCCTCGGGTTATCTGTCGCTGACCGCGCTGGCGCGCAGCGACGGCTGGATCGTCGTGCCGCCGGACAGCGAGGGTTTTGCGGCAGGCACGCCCGTTGCGGTGAGACCGTGGCCATGAGCAACACATCGGGCTCGCCGCCTGCGGATAGTCGCTCACTTTTCGATGCCGTCCGGCAGGCTGCGCGGCAGGAGCAATTCCTGGAGGTGGTTTCGGCCGAAGAAGCGCGTCGGCGTTTTGCGGCCTGGGTCGATCATTCACCGCTCGATGCCGAAACGGTGGCGCTCGAAGCGGCGCTGTCCCGTGTCATCGCCGCCGACGTCGTTGCTCGGGTCGATGCGCCGCCATTCGACCGCGCCAACGTCGATGGCTTCGCCGTGCGTGCCGCCGACGTCGTGGGAGCGACCGATGGGACGCCGAAACGCCTGTCGCTCAATAGCGAGGTCATCGCCTGCGGCGTCCAGCCATGCATCGAAGTGACGCCGCGGACTGCGACGACGATCGCCACCGGCGGTGTCATACCGCGGGGCGCCGATGCGGTCGTGATGATCGAGCACACCGAGCTCGTCGAGAGCGCCGCCGCGCCCGCGATCGATGTGCGTCGCGCGGTCGCGAGCGGCCAGTTCATTTCGTACGCCGGGTCCGACATTGCCCGCGGCGAAACCCTGCTGCGGCGCGGCACACCGATCGGCTCGCGCGAAATCGGCATGCTGGCCGCTTGCGGCCTGTCGTCCATAGCGGTCGTACGCCGCCCGCGCGTCGCGGTGCTGTCGACCGGGGACGAGCTTGTCGAGCCGGGACGACCGCTCCGGCCTGCCAGCGTCTACGACAGCAACGGCGCGATCATTGCCGCGGCCATCCGTGAGGCGGGCGGCGAGCCGGTGCCTTGCGGCGCATTTCCTGACGACGAGGCGGCCCTCGAGTCCGCCATGCGGGCGGCACTCGATGCCTGCGACATGGTGGTGCTCAGCGGCGGCACGTCGAAAGGCGCCGGCGATCTTTCGCACCGTGTGGTGTCGCGGCTCGGTCAGCCCGGCATCGTCGTGCACGGCGTGGCGCTCAAGCCGGGCAAGCCGCTTTGCCTTGCGGTCGTCGAGAATAAGCCGCTTATCGTGCTGCCGGGATTCCCGACATCGGCGATCTTCACGTTTCACGCCTTCGTGGCGCCGCTCATCCGCGCCCGCGCCGGCCTTGCAGCGGAGGCCGCGCGCACCGTGTCGGCGCGCGTTCCGGTTCGCGTCGCTTCCGAGCTCGGCCGCGAGGAGTTCGTGCTGGTGTCGCTGGTCGCCGGCGAAGCCGAGCCGATTGCGTTTCCAACCGCCAAGGGTTCGGGGGCGGTGACCGCCTTCTCGCAGGCGGACGGATTTTTGCGCATCGACGCGCTCGCTTCCGCGCTCGATGCCGGCACGCGCGCCGAGGTCACGCTGATCGGCGACGCGGCCCGCACGCCCGATCTCACCATCATGGGCAGTCACGACGTTGCGCTCGATGTGGTCGTCGGCGAACTTTTTCGCCGCGGGTTTAGTGCGCGCACCATCGCGGTCGGCAGCCTCGGCGGCGTCGCTGCGCTCGGGCGCGGCGAATGCGATCTCGCACCCGTCCACCTCGTCGATCCCGCGACTGGGATTTACAACAGGCATCTGGTCGGCCCCGGGGTTGCCCTCGTTCCCCGATGGCGACGGATGCAGGGTTTTGTTTTTCGGCCGGGCGATCGGCGGTTCAAAAGCCGGTCGGCGCTCGACGCCGTCAAGGCCGCGCTCGCCGATCGTGCGGCGATCATGATCAACCGCAATGCCGGCTCCGGCACGCGCGTGCTGATCGATTCGCTGCTCGCCGGCGCGCGGCCGCCGGGCTATTCCAATCAGCCCCGCTCGCACAATGCGGTCGCCGCCGCGATCGTGCAGAACCGCGCCGATTGGGGTGTCGCCATCGAACCCGTGGCGCGGCTCTATGGGCTGGAGTTTCTGCCGATCGCGCCGGAGCAATACGATTTCTTGTTGCTCGAAGCACGACGCGATCGCCCTGCGGTGCAAGCATTCCTGAGCGCGCTGCACGATGAAGGCGTGCGCGGGCGCATCCGTGCGTGTGGTATGGAGCCGAGTGGCGGAGAGAACTAAGCCCGCATTTTCACGTAGCTTCCCGGCGCATCCTCAAGCGGCTTCAGCGCGCCGCCGCCCGGGGCGCGCGCTGGCACTTCGGCGGCGCCTTGCTTCTTGAGCCAGGCGAGCCAGTCCGGCCACCACGAGCCGGGATGCTCAGTGGCCTTGGCGAGCCACGTGTCGAGGTCGGCGCCGCGCGGCCGCGGCCCGGTCCAGTATTGGTATTTCTTGCGCGCCGGCGGATTGACCACGCCGGCGATGTGGCCGGAGCCTGACAGCACGTAGCGCACCGGGCCGCCGAAGAACTTGCTGCCGAGCATCACCGACTTCGGCGGCGCGATGTGATCCTCGCGCGTCGCCAGATTGTAGATCGGGATCTTGATCTTCTTGAGATCGATCGGCGTGTCGCCGATCGTCACCGTGCCTTTCGTCAGGCTGTTGTTGAGATAGCAGTTGCGCAGATAGAACGAATGATTGGCGGCCGGCAGCCGGGTGGCGTCGGAGTTCCAGTACAACAGATCGAACGGAAACGGCGTCTTGCCCTTGAGATAATTGTTGATGACGTAGGGCCAGATCAGGTCGTTGGAGCGCAACAGGTTGAACACGTCGGCCATGGATTTGGCTTCGAGAAAGCCGTGCTGCGCCATGCGCTGCTCGATCGCCTTGACCTGCTCCTCGTCGACAAAAACCTTCAGGTCGCCCGCATGGGTGAAGTCGACCTGGGCGGCGAACAGGGTGGCGGAGACGATGCGCTTGTCGCCCCAGGCCGCCATGGCGGCGAGCGCCACCGACAGCATGGTGCCGCCGACGCAATAGCCGATGGCATGGACCTCGTCGGCGCCCGTTGCCTGCTCAATGGCATCGAGCGCGGCGAGGGGACCCTCGCGGACGTAATCCTCGAACGACTTTTTCGCCAAATGCGCGTCCGGATTGACCCAGGAAATGCAGAACACGGTGAGGCCCTGGTCGACGCACCATTTGATGAAGGATTTTTCCGGGGTGAGGTCGAGCACATAGAACTTGTTGATCCATGGCGGCACGATCAGCAACGGCCGCTTCAGCACTTTCGGCGTGGTCGGCTCATACTGGATGAGCTGCATCAGGTCGTTCTGAAAAACGACCTTGCCGGGCGTGACCGCGAGATTGCGGCCGACCTCGAATTTCGAAGGATCCGATTGCCGGATGCGCAGATCGCCGCCGCCAGCCTGGATATCGTCGGCCAGCATGTGCATGCCGCGCGCCAGATTTTCGGCGTTGCTGGTCAGCGTCTCGCGCATCAGCTCGGGATTGGTCAGGACGAAATTGCTCGGCGACACCGCATTGAGGATCTGCCGCACATAGAACTCGGCCTTCTGCTTGGTGTGCGGATCGACGTCGGCGGCGTCGGCGACCAGCCGGTTCGCCCATTGCGCGGTGAGGAGATACGCCTGCTTGAGAAAGTCGTAGAACTGATTGGACGACCATTCGGGGTCGGCAAAGCGCTTGTCGGCGGGATCGGGCGTGGCGACCGGCGCGGTTTGCTCGCCGGCCAGGCGCTTGGCCGCGGCGGCCCAGAGTTCGAGATACGACGTGCCAAGCCGGGTTTGCAGCTCGACCGCGCGCTGCGGGTCGGCGAGCCAATATTCGGCAACGTGGCCGAGGGTTTTGACCACCTCGGCGGCCTCATCGGCAAATTCGCGGTCGGTGCGGCCCTCCTCGCGGGGCTTCATATAAGCGGCCAGCGCCCGGCCGCCTTCCTCCACGAGACGCGCCACGTTGCGCGAAAACGCCTCGATGTCGACGCCGCCGACCTTCACCTCTTGTTGCGTTTCCGCCCGCACGAGCATTGCCTCAATACCGAGCGAATGCGACGCCCGGCCCAGCTCTTTCCCGAACACATGGCCACCGCCGCTGTTCCCTGCAAGGCGCGGGCCGGAGCCGTCGCAGGTGCGGCGGCAGGGCTCGGGCGCAAGGCCGAACCCTGCCAGGGGTCCTTGTTTCGACATATTGGCGGCGTACCCGGCGTTGATCCGATCTTTGAGATGAGCCGGTTAAGTATCGGATTAGTAAACATTCCAGGGGCACAAGGGCGGGTGAGGCGGGCGGCAGGCCGGGAACGGCCGAACCGCGCTTCGCACCGGGGTCAAAGGGGCAGCCCGCATGTACGTTCAGCGCCACGTCCGTGCGAGACGGCTCGCCGCCCTCGCCGGTGGGCTGGCGGCCTTGCTCCTTGTGGCCGGGTGCTCCTCTTCGTCGGCCCCCAGTCTTTTTCCCGGGGTGCTCGACACCCCGCCGCCGCGCGAACAGGCCCCGCTCAGCCCCGATCAGGTCAAGCAGGCGACCGACAACCTCATTGCCGAGCGCAACCGGCTGTGCGCCGAAGCCGCCGCCAACGGCAATGCTGCCGCCGGCAATTGCGGCGCCGCGCCGGCGCAAACCGCTGGCGGGGCGGCCAAGCCGTGATACAAGCCATGATAAAAGCCTGAATCACGTCGCGCAGCAGATAGACTGCACCGCGACCACGCGCCGAGACCGACATGGAAGAGTTTCATCGCATCCGCCGCCTGCCGCCCTACGTCTTCGAGGTGGTCAATCGCGCCAAGGCCACGGCGCGCAATGACGGCGCCGATATCATCGACTTCGGCATGGGCAATCCCGACCTGCCGGCACCGCCGCATGTCATTGAGAAGCTCAAGGACACCATCGGCAAGTCGCGCACCGACCGCTATTCGCAGTCGAAGGGCATTCCCGGCCTGCGCCGCGCCCAGGCGGCCTATTACGGGCGCCGCTTCGGCGTGAAGCTCAATCCCGAGACCCAGATCGTCACCACGCTCGGCTCCAAGGAAGGCTTTGCCAACGTCGCCCAGGCGATCACGGCGCCGGGCGACCTCATCATCGTGCCGAACCCGACCTATCCGATCCACATCTTCGGATTCCTGATGGCGGGCGGCACCATCCGCGCCGTCTCGGTCGAGCCGAACCCGGCGTTTTTCGCGGCGCTCGAGCGTGCGGTGCTGCATTCGATTCCGAAACCGATCGCGGTCGTGGTCTGTTATCCGTCGAACCCGACCGCGTGTGTCGCCGATCTCGACTTTTATCGCGACCTCGTTGCGTTCGCGAAGCGGCACGGTTTGCTGGTGCTGTCCGACCTCGCTTACGCTGAAGTCTATTTCGACGACAATCCGCCGCCCTCGATCCTGCAGGTGCCCGGCGCCATGGACATCGCGGTCGAATTCACCTCGATGTCGAAAACCTATTCGATGCCGGGCTGGCGCATCGGCTTTGCGGTCGGCAACGAGCGCCTCATTGCGGCCCTGGCGCGGGTCAAATCCTATCTCGATTACGGCGCCTTCACCCCGGTCCAGGTGGCGGCCACCGCGGCGCTGAACGGCCCGGACGATTGCATCCATGAGATGCGGGCGACCTACCGGCGGCGCCGCGATGCGCTCGTGGAATCGTTCGGCCGCGCCGGCTGGAACGTGCCGCCGCCGAGCGCCTCGATGTTTGCCTGGGCGCCGATCCCGGAGCCGTTTGCGCCGCTCGGCAGCGTCGAGTTCTCGACGCTGCTGGTGGAGAAGGCGAGCGTCGCGGTGTCGCCCGGCGCCGGCTTCGGCGAATACGGCGAGGGTTTTGTGCGCATCGCGCTGGTCGAGAACGAGCAGCGCATCCGCCAGGCCGCCCGCAACATCCGGCGTTTTCTCGAAACCGGCCCGGAACTGCTGCACAACGTCGTTCCTCTGGCGAAGCGCGGCTGATCGCGGCGCTCGCCACCGAGCAGCTGATCGGTCGCTCCGGCCGAGCGCGCGCAGGCTGGTGCACGCGGAGCCCGTGAGGACCGCTCATGTTCGAAGTCGCGAACCAGCCGCCGCCGCTCGATCCCTATAACCTTCTCACGAGCGACGTGGCGCTGCGCGAGGCCGTCGTGCGCGAGGGCGCCGACTGGGCTCTGCCGCAGCTCGATGCGCTGGGCGCGACGCTCGGCGCCTCCGCAACGGTTGCGCTGGGCTTTGCCGCCAACGAGAACCCGCCGCGGCTGCGTGCTTACGACCGCTTCGGCCATCGCCGCGACGAGATCGAGTTTCATCCCGCCTGGCATAGCCTGATGGCAATCGCGGTCGGCGCCGGCCTGCACAGCAGTCCGTGGGCGGCGCCACGTGCCGGCGCTCACGTGGCGCGCGCCGCCGGCACCTACATGCTGACCCAGATCGAGAGCGGCGTTTATTGCCCGATCGCCATGACCTACGGCAGCGTGCCGACGCTGCGCCGCAACGAGGCGCTGGCCCGCGACTGGCTGCCGCGCATCTTCGCCACCAAATACGATCCGAGGTTCGTGCCGGCCGGGCACAAGAGCGCCAACCTGATCGGCATGGCGATGACCGAGAACCAGGGCGGCTCCGATCTGCGGACGAATGTGACGCGCGCGGTGGCGGCCTCGGGCGGCGGAGGACGACGCGCGTTCCGGGTCAGCGGGCACAAGTGGTTCATGTCGGCGCCGATGTGCGACGCTTTTCTCATTCTCGCCCAGACCGAACGCGGTCCCTCTTGTTTCTTGTTGCCGCGCTTCACGCCCGATGGCGCGCGCAACGGCATCCAGATCAACCGCCTCAAGGACAAGCTCGGCAACCGCTCCAACGCTTCGGCGGAGGTCGAGTTCTTCGATGCCTATGCCGAGCTGATCGGCGAAGAGGGCCGCGGCATTCCGATCATCATCGAAATGAGCACCTACACCCGCCTCGACTGCGCCATCGGCTCGTCGGGCCTGATGCGTCAGGCGGTGGCGCAGGCCGTTCATCACGCCCGCCATCGCGTGGCGTTTCAGAAAAAGCTGGTCGACCAGCCGCTGATGACGAACGTGCTCGCCGACCTTGTGCTGGAAACGGAAGCGGCCATCGCCCTGAGCTTTCGGCTGGCGCGCGCCTATGATCAGTCGGACGCCGCCGCGCAGCTGTTCCGGCGTGCGGTCACGCCGGCGGCAAAATTCTGGATTTGCAAGCGCGCCCCCGCGCTGGCGTTCGAGGCGATGGAAGTGCTGGGCGGCAGCGGCTACGTCGAAGAATGCGCGTTGCCGCGCATATATCGCGAGACGCCGGTCAACTCGATCTGGGAAGGCTCCGGCAACGTCATGTGCTTGGACGTGCTTCGTGCGATCGGCCGCGAACCGGACGCTGCCGAGATCATTTTGGCGGAGGTGCGCGATGCGGCAACAGCAGACCGCCACCTCAATGCCTTCGCTGCGGTGCTCGAGCAGCGGTTGGCGAAACCGGCGCTCGCCGACGAATCGCAGGCGCGCCTGTTGGCACGCGATCTCGTGCTGGCGCTTGGGGCCGCACTCCTCGTGCGCCACGCACCGGCGGCGGTAGCGGACGCATTCTGCGCCGCCCGGCTTGGCGAAGATCGCGGCGGAGCTTTCGGACTATTGCCGCACGGCGTCGATGCGCACGCCATCGTCAGGCGCGCTGCGCCTGAGACCGCTAACTAAGCCGCGCAGCCACGGCTCTCCCACCCAGAAACCGATGGAACCAGGAAAGAAGATCGGTTAGACGACAGCATCTTCGGGAAGCGTTCGGCTTCCTTTTGCCCTGTCGAGCGGAAATCCGATGGCCGAGCCGCTGAAAGTCGGTGTTGCCGGATTGGGGACTGTCGGCACGTCCGTCGTTCGGCTCCTGGAAGACGGCCGCGACAAGCTCATCGCGCGCTGCGGCCGGCCGATCGAGGTCGTGGCGATCACCGCCCGCTCCCGCGCCAAGAAGCGCGGCGCCGATCTGAAAAAATATCGCTGGGTCGCCGATCCGCTGACGCTGGCGCGCGATCCGTCGATCGACGTGCTGGTCGAGGTGATCGGCGGGGCAGGCGATCCGGCGAAAGCGGCGGTTGAGGCGGCGCTCGCCGCCGGGAAGCCGGTGGTGACCGCCAACAAGGCGCTGCTGGCCCGGCATGGGCAAAAGCTCGCCAGCTTGGCTGAACGCCGCGGCGTCGCGCTCAACTTCGAGGCCGCGGTCGCCGGCGGCATTCCGGTCATCAAGACCTTGCGCGAAGGCCTAAACGGCAACGGTTTTGCGCGCATCTATGGCATCCTCAACGGCACCTGCAATTACATCCTGACGCGCATGGAGCAGGATCGCATCGGCTTCGCCGAATGCCTGAGCGAGGCGCAGCGGCTCGGTTATGCGGAGGCTGACCCGACGTTCGACATCGAGGGCCACGACACCGCGCAAAAGCTCTCGATCCTGGCGAGTCTGGCGTTCGGCACCAAGCTCGACCCCGATGCGATCTACGTCGAAGGCATTTCGTCGATCACGCTCGCCGATCTCGATGCCGCCGAAGAGCTCGGCTACCGCGTCAAGCTGTTGGGCGTCGCGGTCAAGACCGAGGCCGGGATCGAGCAACGCGTGCACCCGACCATGGTGCCGAAAGACTCCGCGATCGCCCAGGTCATGGGTGTGACCAACGCGGTGACGATCGATGCCGAGGGGCTGGCGCCGATCACGCTGGTCGGGCCTGGCGCCGGCGGCATGGCGACGGCTTCGGCGGTAGTGGCCGATCTTGCCGACATTGCCCGCGGCGTGTGCAGTGCGCCGTTCGGACGGCCGGCCGCACGCATGACGGCGACCCGCAAGGCGCCGATGCAGCACCATGAGGGCGGCTATTACATCCGGCTCCTGGCCCGCGACCGTCCGGGCACCGCGGCAACGATCGCCCGGCGGCTGGCGCAGCAGGGCATTTCGCTGGAGTCGATCGTGCAGCGCCACGGCGCGGCGGCCGAGAAACGCGCGCCGTCCGGCCGCTCCGGCGAGCCGGTACCGGTCATCATGATCACCTATGCGACCAGCGAGGATGCGGTGCGGCGGGCGCTTTCCGCGGTGCGGCGCGACCGTGTAATCTCCGGCCAGCCGCAGGTGATCCGAATCGAGAAGAACTAGCCGCGCGGCCGTTGCGGAGGCCCGACGGGAGGCACGATGGCGTCGATTGCAGTTGCGCACAGCTCAATGATCGAGCGGATTTTCTCGATCGAGATCGCGCGGGTGACCGAACGGGCGGCGGTCGCGGCGGCGCGGTTGCGCGGCCGCGGCGCCGAAAAGAAGTCCGACCAGGCGGCGGTCGATGCGATGCGGCGCGAGCTCGGCATACTGCCGATCGACGGCACCGTGGTGATTGGCGAGGGCGAAATGGACGAGGCGCCGATGCTGTTCATCGGCGAAAAGCTCGGCACCAAGTTCGGCCCCAAGGTCGATATCGCCGTCGATCCGCTGGAAGGCACGACCCTGTGCGCCAAGAACATGCCGGGCGCGATTGCCACGCTCGCCATGGCGGACGAGGGCGCGCTCCTGCACGCGCCCGACATCTATATGGACAAGATCGCGATCGGGCCCGGTTATCCGAAGGGCGTGGTCGATCTCGACGCGCCCGGCGACGAGAACATCCGCAATCTCGCCAAGGCCAAGGGCGTCAAGCCCGAGGCGATCACCGCCATGATCCTCGACCGTCCGCGTCACGCCGAGCTGATCGCCGCGGTGCGCAAGGCGGGCGCGGCGGTCAGTCTCATCACCGACGGCGACGTCGCCGGCGTCATTCATACCGCGCGGCCGGACAAGACCGGCATCGACATCTATCTCGGCATCGGCGGCGCGCCCGAAGGCGTGCTGGCGGCGGCGGCTTTGCGCTGTATCGGCGGCCAGATGCAGACGCGGCTGATCGTCGACACTGAGGAAAAGCGCGAGCGTGCCACCCGTATGGGCATCAACGACCCGCGCAAGAAATATCAGATCGAGGACATGGTGCGTGGCGACTGCCTGTTCGCCGCGACCGGCGTCACCGACGGCCCGATGCTGTCCGGCGTGCGGTTCGCCCACGGCGTGATCGAGACCGAGACCGTGGTGATGCGCTCGGTCACCGGCACGGTGCGCTGGATCCGCGCCGAGCACTGGCAGGTCGACAAGTTCTGATCGGCCGCGTTCGAATTTCTCAGTGGATGTTTTCGGCCGCCGCTTGTGCGGGGACGAGCGTATTTGAGCATTCGTCCCTATATTCATTCGCATCCGCAGAGTTCGCTAAACTCACGGCATGTCGGCGAATCGGCTCTTCCTTGGCGTCGAGAATTCCGCGACCGGGCGCGCGTGGCGCGACCGGCTCGATGAGCGCGCGGCGGCGCGGGCGCTGGCGATTGCGCAGCGCCACGACTTGCCCGAGCTGTTGGCGCGCATCATCGCCGGCCGCAATGTCGAGATCGACGCGGTCGAGACCTTCCTCGATCCGACCATCAAGCGCTCGATGCCCGATCCGCATGTGCTCGCCGGCATGAAGGAGGCGGCCGAGCGCATCGCCGATGCCGTCATCCGCGGCGAGCGCATCGCGATCTTCGGCGACTACGACGTCGACGGCGCGACCTCGGCGGCGGTGCTGGCGCGGTTTCTGCGCCAAGGAGGTATCGAAGGCGGCATCGATCCGCTGATCCACATTCCTGATCGCTTGTTCGAGGGCTACGGCCCGAACACCGAAGCCGTGCGTTCGCTCGCCGAACGCGGCGCAACGCTGATCGTCACGGTCGATTGCGGCACCACCAGCGTCGAGCCGCTCGCCGAAGCCAAAAAGCTCGGCGTCGACATTGTCGTCATCGACCACCACTTGGCCGACGAGGAGCTGCCGCCGGCGGTCGCGATCGTCAATCCGAACCGGCGCGATGATCTGTCCGGGCTCGGTCATCTGGCCGCGGTCGGGCTCGTGTTCATGACCGTGGTGGCGGTCAATCGCACCTTGCGCGAGCGCGGCTTTTGGAACGCGGCACGGCCCGAGCCCGATCTCCTGACGCTGCTCGACGACGTGGCGCTCGGCACCGTCGCCGACGTGGTGCCGCTCATCGGGCTCAACCGCGCCTTCGTCGCCAAAGGTTTGATCGCGCTGCGCCGCCGCGAGCGCGTCGGGCATACGAGCCTCATGGACGTGGCGCGCTTGAACGGCCCGCCGGAAGCCTGGCACCTCGGCTTTCTGCTCGGCCCGCGCATCAATGCCGGCGGCCGCATCGGCCGTGCCGATCTCGGCGTACGGCTCCTTATCGAGGACGATCCGCTCGCAGCGAAGAAAATCGCCGACGAGCTCGACCGGCTCAACCGCGAGCGCCAGACCATCGAGCTCGACACCTTGGCCCAGGCCGAAGCCGAGGCGATGGCGGCGCTCGGTCTGGAAGAGCGCGGCGCCGTGGTGGTGACCGCGGCCGAAGGCTGGCACCCCGGCATCGTCGGCCTGGTTGCGGCGCGGCTGAAAGAAAAATTCGGCCGGCCGGCATTTGCGGTGGCGCTGGAGCCGGGCGGCATCGGCACCGGCTCCGGCCGCTCCATCGCCGGCGTCGATATCGGCCGCGTGGTGCGACGCGCGGTTGGCGAGGGCTTGTTGATCAAAGGCGGCGGCCACGCCATGGCGGCCGGCATCACCTTGCGTAAGGACGCGCTGGCGCCGCTGCGCGCTTATCTGGAATCGACGCTCGCCGCCGACGTCGAGACCGCGCGCCGCGCTAGCGGCCTGTTGATCGACGGGGCGGTGAGCGCGGCCGCCGCCAACGCCGAACTCGTCACCATGCTCGGCCGCGCCGGCCCGTTCGGCTCCGGCAATCCGGAGCCGCTGATCGCGCTGCCGGCGCACACGCTCGCTTATGCCGAGGAAGTCGGCCAGGCGCATATCCGCGTGCGGCTCAAATCCGGCGATGGTTCTGGCGTCAACGCCATCGCCTTTCGTGCGAGCGGCCAAAAACTCGGCGCCGCGCTGCTCGCCAACCGCGGCCGGCAAATCCACGCCGCCGGCACCTTCGCGATTGACCGCTGGAACGGCGAAGAGCGCGTTCAGTTCAAGCTCGCCGATATCGCGCCGGCGGAGCCGTTCGGCGGTCATTGATCACAGCGTGATCTGCCCCTCCAGATAGAGCACTGCGCGGCCGGCGATGGTGACGCGGTCGCCGTTGAGCGCGCAGTCGAGGGTGCCGCCGCGGCGCGACAGTTGGCGCGCTTTCAGTTCGGTCTTGTGCAGCCGCTTGGCCCAGTACGGCGTGAGCGTGCAGTGCGACGAGCCGGTCGCCGGATCTTCGTCGATGCCTTGGCCGGGCGCGAAGAAGCGCGAGACGAAATCGATGCCGTCTTCGCCGGGCGCAGTGGCGCATGCCGCCCAGCAGTCCGGTATCCTGGCGAGCGCGGCGAAATCGGGCTCGAGCGCGCGCACTTCCGCGGCGCTGCCGTAGACCAGCACGTGATCGCGTGCGCGCAAGATTTCGCGCGGCGTGCCGCCGACAGCGGCGAGCAGGCCGGGCGGCGGCTCGATCAGGCTGGGCGGGCGCGACGGAAAATCCATCGCCAGCATGTCGCCGCGCCGCGCGACGGTCAGCGTGCCGGCCTTGAGCGTGCGGAAGCCGACGCGCTGGCGCTGCGGCTCGAGGACAGCGAACACGATGTGCGCCGATGCGAGCGTCGCATGGCCGCACAGATCGACCTCGACGGCCGGCGTGAACCAGCGCAGCGCGTAATCGTCGCCCTCGCGCACGAAGAAAGCGGTCTCGGCGAGATTGTTCTCAGCCGCGATCGCCTGCATGGTCGCATCCGGCAGCCATTGCGACAGCGGGCAGATCGCAGCCGGATTGCCGCCGAACAGGTTGTCGGCGAACGCATCCACTTGATAGATCGGCAGGCGCATCGGCGTGCTCCGCGAGCTAGCAAAGGCCGCGTCATCTAGCGCGAATTGCGGCGAAAGGGAATGAGCGAAGGAAGTTGCCGCCGTAGCGCCACACGCAAAAAGCGGGTTGGCAGCGGGTCGCGCGAGCGGCTATGGAAACGCGGCATCGCATTTTGCAAGGGGAGGGCGCGCGGCCCCGCGCGCACAAGAAACCGAGAATGGCAAAGCTTCAGCTCTCCGTCGCCGTCGGCGACTATGACCGCACCCGGCCGCTGATCGACGGGGCCGTGCAGATCGACGGCGTCGATCCGGTGTTCATGACCTTGGTGCCGGAAGAGATTTTTTTTCGCGCGTTTCGCGCCGCCGAGTTCGACATCTGCGAAGTGTCGCTGTCGAGCTACACGGTCAAGACCGCGCAGGGCAATTCCCCCTACATCGCGGTGCCGGCCTTCGTGTCGCGCGCCTTCCGCCACACCTCGATGTATGTGCGTCGCGATCGCATCAAAAAGCCCGCGGACCTGAAGGGCCGCAAGGTCGGCGTGCCGGAATATCAGCTCACCGCCAACGTCTGGGCGCGCGCGTTCCTGGAAGACGATTACGGCGTCAAGCGCTCCGACATTCACTGGATCCGCGGCGGCATCGAGCATGCCGGCCGGCCGGAGAAAATCTCGATCAAGCTGCCCGATGGCGTGCGGCTCGACAACGCGCCGGAGGGCAAGACGATCTCGGCGCTGCTCGCCGACGGCGCCATCGACGGCTTCATCGCGCCGCGGCCGCCGACTTTGGTCGAAGAGGGCCATCCGCAGATCGGCTGGCTGTTCGACGATCCGACCGCAGTGGCCAAGGATTATTTCAAGCGCACTGGATTTTTCCCGATCATGCACGCGGTCGGCATCCGCCGCGAGCTCGCCGAGCGCCATCCGTGGCTACCGGGCGCGGTGCTCAAGGCGTTCGAGGCCGCCAAGCATGCGGCGCTCGCCAAACTCTCCGATACGTCCGCCACTAAGGTGACGCTGCCGTTCGTCGAAGAACGGCTCGCCGAAGCGCGCTCGCTGATGGGCGCCGATTTCTGGTCCTACGGCGTCGAGCCGAACCGCAAGGTGCTCGATTATTTCCTGGCCCAGCACCATGCCGAGGGCCTGTCGTCGCGGCGGCTCGCGGTGGATGAACTGTTTCATCCGGCGACCTACGAGACATTCAAATTATAAAGCCGATGTTTCATTCCTGAAGGTCCCGGGCACAGCGCCGTCCCGGTTGCGACCACCCACCGATCGAACCGGCAATCTCGCCTGACCCCCGGTCTACTTTCTGGACCGCGGCTGAATGGCCGGCGCGCAAGCATAACAACTTGCCAGCGTGAGCTCCGCCTCTTAAAGTGTTAGTTGTCTCTGATCTGCAATCCTAACCGCCACTGGAGGGGGGAATCATGGCTGGAGCTCCGAAGACGCGAAACTGGAAAGCCAACGAAATACCGGATTTTGCCGGGCGCCGTTATCTGTTGGTGGTGAATGGAGAGGTGCAGGTCACCGCTACCAACCAGACGCCAAAACTGAAGGAGCAGGTCCCGCAGGGGATCAATCCACGAATCCTGCTGCTCGACCTGTCAATCGTTTCGAGTGGCGGCATCAGTGCGCCAATCGTCTTCTACAAGAGCGTCCATTTCACGAAGCCGACGTCAGGCCACCAATACGACGAGGTCGACATTCTGTTCGCCGGCAAGATCATCGAGCGCATCAAGGTCGGCCATCCCAAGAGCTTGACAGCGCCCGCGAAAAAAAAGCGAGCCAAGAAATAGCGACCAAGACATAGTTTGACGGCGGCGGCGACCGGCGCGCCGACAGTGCGCCGGCGCCGTTGCAAGCGGCGCCGCTCGGTTGCGCTCCCGGCGAGGGGAGGGTGCCCCAGCGGCGGCATGCCTTACGCGGTGCCGAGCCGAAGCACCGGCAATGGTATAGTGTGAAGGCACTCCAGGCTCCGTCACGGAGCCTTCGTCTGGAGTTTTGGGGGGACCTCATGCGCGCTCGGCTCGCAATCATCGGACTTGCGCTGTTGGCCGTCATTACGCCCGCGCTGGCGCAAAACTTTCCGTCGCGCACCATCACACTGATCGTGCCGTTCCCGCCGGGCGGCTCGACCGACGTGGCGGGCCGTATCCTGGCGGAGAAGATGGGCGCGGCGCTCGGCCAACCGGTGATCGTGGAGGATATCGGCGGCGCCGGCGGCTCGCTCGCCGTGGGCCGCTTGGCGCGCGCCGCGCCCGACGGCTACACCATCGACATCGGCCAGTGGGACACCCACGTCGGCAGCATCATCTACAATCTCAATTACGACCTGCAGCGCGATTTTGCGCCGATCGGGCTCGTCTCGCTCAATCCGATGCTGCTGGTTGCGAAAAAGACGCTGCCGGCCGACGATCTCAAAACGCTTGCCGCCTGGATGAAGGCGCATCCGGGCGACGCCAAGTTCGTCAACCAGAATGCGTCGGCGCAGGTCGGCGGCCTGTTGTTGGAGAAGCTGACCGGCAGCAAAATGCTGTATGTGCCCTATCGCGGCGCCGGCCCGGCGATGACCGATTTGATCTCCGGGCAGGTCGATCTGTTGCTGGTGCAGGGCGCGGTGGCGCTGCCGCAGGTGCGCGCCGGCACCATCAAGGCGCTCGCCGAACTGTCGCCGCAGCGTTCGGCGTCGATGCCCGACATTGCCTCGGCCGACGAATCCGGCGCCGCCGGGCTTTACATCTCCGGCTGGTTCGGCCTGTTCGCGCCCAAGGCCACGCCGCCCGCCATCATCGCCAAGCTCAACGGCGCCATGGTGCAGGCCCTGGCCGACCCAAAAGTGCGCGAACGATTTGCCACGCTCGGCCTCGACGTGGCATCGGCCGAGCAGCAGACCCCGGCCGGGCTTGCCGCCTTCCACAAGACCGAGATCGACAAATGGTGGCCGATCATCAGGGCGGCGGGGATCAGGGGCGAGTAGCGGCGGGCTGCGCGCGCTGCGGAGCGAGCGGCGGCCGCCAATTTTCGGTGCCGCCGCGAACTTATTGCAGCAGATAACTCACTCCGGCGCGCACGACGTCGGCGGTCAAACGGCCGGTCGTGTCGGTGACGCTGAATGAGCCGCCGCTGGCGACGAGCGATTCCGAGGAGCTTCCCGAATTGCCGAAATCGTAGTGCAGGTATTCGACGCGGCCGAGCCAATTGCTCTGCGCGATCCGCGTTTCGGCGCCGACGCCGGCGACCCAGCCCCAGCGCCATACCGGCGTCGTCCCGGTGGAAACGAAAACGTCCCCGGGGGAGATCTCCGTCGCAACGAATGTTTGGGTGAACCGCGTCCAGGCGAGGCCGCCGGTTCCGTAGACCAGGACGTTCGGCGTCGGCAAGAATCCGAGCCGGGCGCGGCCGGAGCCGAGCCAATCGAATCGATCGGTCTGCACTTCCATATTGGTGTTGACGCCGTCGGTCGCCGCGCCTGATGCCGTTCCCTTGATGCCGCTTGCCGACAGATCGAGTTCGGCGCCGGCCAGCCAGCGATCGAACTGCCAATTCGCGCCGGCCTGGAAGCCGCCGACCCAGCCATTGGAGTTGACGCCGGTCAGGCTGAAGTCTGCCGTCGCGAACGGAGCCTCGTCCGTGACGAAGGGATCGCGGCCCCAGCCGTAGCCGCCATGGCCGCCAATGTAGAAGCCGCTCCAGCTTGCGGTCGCGCGCGGCGGCGCCTTGGTGACCAGCACCGGCGCCGGCGCGCCCATGTCGCTACCGCCGAATTTGTAGCTGACGCCGGCGCGCAGCACGTCGAACGTGATGTGGCCGCTCGTGAAAACGTCGCTTATCGTCGTCAAACCGCCCGCCGTGTCGGTCGCCAGGCTGCTGCCGGTATCGCCGAAATCGTAATGCAGGTATTCGATGCGGCCGATCAGGTTGGTGTCGGCGATCCGCTTCTCGACGCCAAGCCCGGCGACCCAGCCGAACAACCAATTCGGCGTGGACTCGCGGGTGGTGGTGACGTCGCTGTTGCCGCCGCCAATCGTGGTCTCGGTGTCGACGAAGCTCGCATCCTGACGCGTCCAGGCGAGGCCGGCAGTGCCGTAGAGCAGCATTGTCGGCTGCACCAGATAGCCGAAGCGGGTCCGCGCCGAGCCAAGCAAGGGAAATTTGTCGCCTTCGGTCAGGGTGCCGGAGGAGAGAATGCCGCCGCTTGTCGTGCTGGCGCTGCCCGTCCGCGAGCCGCTGATCGAGGCGGCCGACAGGTCGATTTCCAAACCGCCGACCCAGGCGTCTTTTTGCCAGTTGGCGCCGGCCTGAAAACCGCCGAGCCAGCCGCTGGAGTCGATACCGGGCATCGTGATGCTGGCGCTGCCGACAAAATCGGATTCGCTGAAAGGATCGTGCGCCCAGCCGTAGCCGCCATGCGCTCCGATATAAAATCCGCTCCAGCTCCATGGCACGGCGGCCTGCTGCGGTGCCTTGGTGAAAATCGGCGGCAGGCCGGCCGGCGAAGCGGCCGCAAATGGTCCCATGCCGAATTTGTAGCTCAGGCCGGCGCGGACGACGTCGACCGTGATGGGACTACTGGTGAAGACCGAAGAGGTCGTCGCGCCGTTGAAGGTCTCGACGAATGACGCGTTGCCGGTGTCGCCGAAGTCGTAATGCAGATATTCGAGACGGGCGAGCCAGTTGGTATTGCCGAGTCTGGTTTCCGCCCCAAGGCCCGCAACCCAGCCGAAGCGCCAAACCGGTGTCGTCAATGACAACGTTTCGGCGCTCGTTATACCCAAGCCGGATGCGTTGATGGTCTCGGCAGTGGTCTGGTCGATGCGTGCCCATGCCAGGCCGCCGGTGCCGTAGAGCAGCACATTGGGCCAAGGCAGGTAGCCGAGCCGCACGCGTCCCGAGCCGATCATGTCGAACTTGTCGGTTAGCGAAGCAGTCTCCGTTACGCTCGCTATTCCCGGAATCGTCAGCGAATTGGCAACTCCAGTCGAGCCCTGGATGCCGCTGCCTGATATGTCGATTTCAAGGCCGGCAACCCAGGCGCCGTTTTGCCAGTTCGCGCCAGCCTGAAAACCGGCGAGCCAGTCTCGCGAATTGATATCGGTCAAATCGTTCGGCCCGGTGGCAAATTGGAAGAACGGTTCGTCGAACGGATCGCGCGCCCAGGCGTAGCCGGCATGTCCGCCGAGATAAAATCCGCTCCAGCTCCATGCCGGCAGCGTTGGCACGGCGGCATCGGCGGCCCGTGCCGCGCCGCTCGCGACCACGCTCAGAGTCAACAAGCCGACGCCCGTCAGCAGAGCGCTTTTCACTTCAGCCCTCACGATCGCGCCCCGACGATCACGTTAACGGGCCGATATTATTGTCTGCAGCGGCACTTGGCTGTTACCGTCGGGCCACACGGGACAACATTGTCGCGCAAACTCATGTAAAGCCGCGCGGCAAAACGGCGCGAGTTCGCGGCGTATTGCAAGTCCTTGTCGCCCCCTGGCCAGCGGTGAAGCGGCACAATAGGCTTTGCCGACGCCACGAGGAGCACAGCATGCCAGCCTATTTCATGGTCCGCGCGGTGGTCGAAGAGCGGCTGCGGCAGAAATTCGATCGATGGTATGCGGACCATCATCTGCCGATGGCGCTCGCGGCGTTCAAGGCCGAGAAGGCGTGGCGGTTCTGGAGCACGGCCGAGGCCGGTGTGCACTATGCCGCGTACCGGTTCGCCGACAAGGCGCGGCTCGACGCGGCGCTCAAGGCGCCGAGCTTCAAGGAGCTGATCGCCGATTTCGACGAGGCGTGGCCGCGCGGCGTGACGCGGACGCGCGATATGCTCGATCTGGTCGAGGAGCGCGACGCGTAAGCGCTTGCCGCGCCAGAACAAAGGCTGTTCCACCGCGTTGTATTGGCGGGAGGCGACATTCAGCCGCGTCGCGCGAGGAAGCCGCCATGCCGACCACGAGCTCGACCACCACCGCAAACCGCGTCGCCGCCAACACTGCCGAGGAGATCAATCGCCGCATCCGCCGCGCGACCGAGGCGCGGGTCCGCGCGCTGGCCGTCGATCCGTCCGGCATCGAGCGGCGCCTCGATGAGCTCGAAGAGGAGTGGGACATCGAGCGGGTCCTGGAGACCAACGCGTCCGCGCTGGCTTTCGCCGGCTTGGCGCTCGGCACCAGCGTTGACCGCAAATGGCTGGCGCTGCCGGCGCTGGTCGCCGCGTTCCTGTTTCAGCACGCGGTGCAGGGCTGGTGTCCGCCGATCCCGATCCTGCGCCGCTTTGGCGTGCGCACGGTGCGGGAGATCGACGATGAGCGCACCGCGCTCAAGGCGCTGCGCGGCGACTTCGCCACGCTCGTTCCGGACGACGCCGATCCGGCGGCGCGCGCCGAGCGCGCCTTGCAGGCTGTGCGCCGCTGAGCGCCGGCCGGCGCGGTCCATTCGTGTTGCCGAGGCCTAGCCCTAATATAGGCCATGATTCGCAGCGGGCACGCGTGCGCCGCGGCCGCATGCGGGCGATTCATGGACACACATTCATGGCCACACTGATGGGCACACCGACGGGCACTCTGATGGGCACTCAGCAAAGCGTAAAGCAGATCGAGGCGCCGAACGGCGCCACATTCGCGGGCGTGCAGATCGATCTGCACGGCTACCATCCGCGCGACATCAAGGGCGCGCCGCTGGCGCGCATCCTGGAACAGGCCTGGCAAATGGGCGCGCCGCGCATTCGCCTCATTCACGGCCATGGCCGCGCGCGCGGCAACAGCAAGCGCGACTGGTCTCGAGGATTTTACAAAACCAATACCGGGTATTTCGGCCTGTCGATCCGGCGCGCGCTGCGCCGCAATCGCGCGCTGCGGCAGTGGATCAAATACTCGACGCTCGACTGCAGCGATTGGGGCAGGACGACCGTGAAGCTCAAGCGCAACGCCAAGCCGACGCGCAGCGCGCTCGACCTCAGCGTCCTGCCGGCGCGCACGCAGCCGCTGTGACAGCACGCGCCGGTCGGCGCTGCGCACGGTCATAAACCCAGCGGCAATTGCCGCTCGCATCGCAGATTCTTAATTGCGCCTATTTCTATGCCGGTTTTGTTCTATGCCGGTTTTGCAGTCGCAATGGATTTTGTCGCCTCGATGCCCGGCTCGAAGTCGAGATATTCGGGCGCGCGCTGAGCCAGGCGAGCGCGTTTTATTCCGGCCTTGACGAATTCCTCGATATGCGCCGGCACAAGATGCAGGCGGCCGAAATCGCGCGTGAGCGTTTGTTGCAGGCGGCGGCGCGTGAATACGTCATTGACGGCGAAGCGGTCGAGATAGAGGTCGAGAATGCGCTGCTTATCGGCGTCACTCGGATAGCCCATGCGAATATGGGCATCGAAGCGGCCGGTGCGCTTGGCCAACGCTTCGTCGATGGCCTCGGGGTGATTGGTCGTCGCGATGGTGACGATGTCGGAATAGGCCGAACCGCCCGATAGCACCTGAAGGAGCTCCCCCGTCACGTCATCCTTCATGGCGTAGGAATACGGATCCTGGCGGCTCTTCGTCATCAGATCCAAATCTTCGAGAATCACCACGGCCGGCGCCAGCGTTTGGGCAAGGTGATAAACGGCGCGAATGTGATCGACCGCCTCGACGATGATGATGGTGGCTTCGCCGGCAATCGCGTTGACGAAGCACTCGATGGCCGTGGACTTGCCGTCGCCGGGCGGCCCCGACAGCAAGAGGCCGCGCTTGATGCTCAGCCCCCTCGGCCTTCAGCATCTCCCGATTGCGGATGGCGTGAAATCGAGCTCGGCGCGGGCCGCTTCGTGCGGAATGATGTCGTTCCAGGAGCGTTCGGAAATCCGCGAACGCACGGTCCGCAGATCGCGATTGACCAGCACGACCCGGTCTTTGAACGGGTTGGATTCGTGCAGCAGACGGTGCACCAGAGCAACGACGGCGGCTTCGTCGCGCTCGCGATAGACGAGGCCGATGCTGTCGCTGCTGCCCGGCGATGCGCGATTATAATCTCTTTGCACGACGAGCATGAACTGCGCGCCGCTTTCCGGCACCGTGCCGCGAAACACGGTGCGCGGCTGGATCACCTGCAATTCACCGTCGATATTGAGCACGACCTTGTTCGGCCGCGTGTTCGGCAGCACGGCACTGCGTTCTGCGCTGCCCAGGCCGCGCAGCTCGGACAGCCACATCCAACCGGGCAGGTCGGCCAGCTTTCTGGTCAGGACCGCGATGACGGCGTCGTTTGCGGGAAGGGTTATGGTGCTCGGATCGTCGGCGCCGCAGAAGATGCGAAACAGCGTTGCGTAACCGATCTGTGGCGAGGCGGCGCGCTTGATCTGCTTATGCTGCGCGACCACGTAGCCGAGCGCGGCGCACAGCGAGGCGAAGCCTTTGATCGTATCCTCGGGAATGTTGGCCAGCAGCTGGTCCTTGAACGACAGGGAAGCAGCCGCCGATTCCGCAAACAGGCGTTTGATCACGGGGCTGGTGGCGTCAGCCGCGCCGTCGCCGACCTCGTAGACGCCATAGACGAACTCACCGCCGGAGTCCGTGCCATAGACGGTTGCCGTCACGTCCAGCGTTGAAGCCAGAATCTCCGCGGTCTTGCGTGCGGCCGCAGTGCCTTTCGCCGGCCGCTCCTCGATGACCTGGGCGCCGGCCAGCTCGGAATTGCAGCGGACGACGAATTTTTGGCCGATCGAGGACCGCGACGTTTCGACTTTGAACCACATCACGCGCCCCACGCACGACGAGCGGATCACGCGAGGGGATATAGAACAAATAGGGAACATCGTCAAGTCGCCTGCGGGTCCGGCCCGTGCGCGATCGCGGCCTTGTCACGAATGGTCCCGGGTACTAGTTGCTGACGCGCTATGACATCGTTCAAAGCAAACGATTTGCCGCGCCGCTTCGCCGTCGCGCCGATGATGGAATGG
>Ga0070741_10004046_pt1 | contig 34904 bp, 29 predicted proteins | sample Coa_R1_4_FD_66440 | JGI IMG/M metagenome (GOLD analysis project Ga0070741, IMG submission 66440) | Surface soil microbial communities from Centralia Pennsylvania, which are recovering from an underground coalmine fire - Coalmine... | ecosystem: Environmental > Terrestrial > Soil > Unclassified ... | reverse complement strand
GGGCAACGGGATCATGTGGCGTCAACAACCGCATCATCCCTTGCAGGGAGGCACCTTTCGCGGACCCCACCAACCTCAACAGCTCCCCACCCGACCCCTACTCGGTGGATCCAGGCTCAGACCGAACAATTTTCGGCGCCGACACTTCGACCCGGCCGCGGCGCAAGCGGGCCTCTCCCCCCTCACCCCCCACGACCTCCGCCACACCGCCGCATCGTTCTTCATCGCCGAGGGCGCCAACCAATGGATGCTGGCCGAGATCCTCGGCCACCGCGACACCAGAATGATCGACCGGGTCTACGGCCACCTCTTCGAAAAGGACCGTCAGGCACTCCGCGAACGCATGAGCGACCGCGCCCGCCGGGCCACACTCGCCAACGTCCGGACACTCCGGTGATCGTCCCGAACGGATTGAACCGCCGTGAGGGTCTTGCAGACTCTCATTCACCAGCGAATTGTCAAGTGAGACGACGAACGCGCTTTTGCCCGAGCGGTGTGTGGGCGGCGTCGCCGTAGAGCCTGCGGTTCTCGAGAACGTCGGCCTGGTTCCTCCGCAGGTAGATAGAGGCAACCCCCCGGCGGCACCGGCAGGCGCCGGCCAACCCGTCGACAGCGCCGGGCTAGGCGGCGGACGGATCTCCGATTCGGCGACCGCGATGAGATCGTCCGCCGAGCGGCGGACCATCAAGAGCCCGGAATGGACGGGTGCAGGCCAGCCCTGAGCCGGCGGTGGCTCGCAGGGCGCTCGGGCCGATCACCGGGAGCCAAACAAGGGCCGTACTTTCATCTGATGCAAGCGAATGCCTGCCGTCGGAATGGTCCGCAGCAGGGTACGCAGCTGGCTCGAAACCGAGTCGCGTCGACTCCCGCCTCGCCTTCCAACTACGTCAACGCGATCTGGTCCGATTCACGATTGTCCGAAAGCCCTCGGACCGTCCCGCAAGAGAGTGCCGGCCACTCTCCCCCTTCGCCCGCCGCGGTGATTGCCTAGGGACGGGACAACACGGAGAACGGAATGGATGACGACGCGGTAGACGTCGGCGCCAAGGCGCTGGTTCAGTTGGGGCAGGGGGTGGCCTACCCGCTCGGAAAGGCGCGTCATGAACCGGCCCCGTCCTAACGCGGTCGCCCGTCCCGACTTATCGGTGCCCGAGACCCGAGCGGCCTTCGCTGCCTGGATGGCTGGGCACGTCGAAGAATTGGCATCGTTCCACAACGGCGACGGGGGCGACGACCTCGAGACCACGTTCAGGGCGCTGTCGCACCTGCAGCGCCTGCTCTACGACGCCGGATGGATCCGGCTGGGATGGCCGGTCAAGTTCGGGGGACTTGGCGGCTCGGTGCTGCTCCGGGGAGTCGTGAGCGAGGAACTGGCCGCGGCCGGTTACCCGCCTCCGTTCTCGTTCGGGACGCAGGAAGTCCTCGGTCCTGCGGTGGCTACCTACGCCGCCCCGGATCTAGCCGCGACGGTGATCCCTCGCCTGCTCGCCGGTGAGGAGACGTGGTGCCAGGGATTCTCCGAGCCGGAGGCCGGTAGCGACCTGGCCTCGCTGCGGACCCGAGCGGTCGAGGACGGCGACTCCTGGCGGGTATCTGGCCAGAAGGTATGGACGAGCTGGGCCCAGTTCGCCGACCGTTGCGTGCTCCTCGCCCGCACGGGAACCGTCGAGTCCGGCCATCGTGGTATCACGGCCCTGTTGGCCGACATGGCGGCGCCGGGCATTACGGTCCGGCCCTTGCGGAGCATGACCGGTGACGACGAGTTCTGCGAGCTGTTCTTTGACGACGTCGTGGTGCCGAAGTGCAGGACAATCGGGGCCGTCGGCGGCGGGTGGGCCGTCACGATGGCCATCCTGGCCTCTGAGCGAGGGGTGGCGGCCTGGCAGCGCCAGGCATGGCTTTACGGCCGCCTCGGCGACCTCGTCCGCGACGGCGCCGACCTCGAAGCGGCCGCGATCGGCGAGGCACTGGAGCTGACCTATGCGCTCCGGCTGCTGTCGCGCCGGACGCTACGGGCCCTCGCTGACGGCGTGCTCCCGGGCCCCGACTCGTCGGTCGACAAGCTGTTGCTGTCCACCGCCGAGCAATACCTGTTCGACGTTGCTCTCGAATCCTGCGCCAGCTCACTCCTCTACGACGATGACACCGTCAGCCGAGCCTGGCGACGGGACTACCTCTATTCCCGGGCCGCTTCGATCTACGGTGGGACATCGGAGATCCAGAAGACGATCGTGGCTGAGCGGGTGCTCGGTTTGCCCAGGGCACGGTGATGGACGAGCCGGAACGGGACCTGCTTGAGGCGAGCCTCCGCAAGCTCCTCGGCGCCACCCCGGCCGGTGAGCTGCGGGGTGCCCGGACAGCCTTCGGCTGGACCGACGTGCTAATCGAGGACGAGGAGGCAGCGGTCGCCACGCTATTCGAACTGCAGGGTGAGCTGCTGGCCGGCGCCAGCGCCCTCGAAGACCTGGCCCTCACGGCGGCCGGGTTCCCGTCCTCTGAGGGGACGGCGTTCGTCTTTCCGGTCAGTGTCGTCCCAACCAGCCGCATCGAGACCGCCGGCAGCGACCCAGTCGTCTTGCTCGTCGAGGGTGTCACCGTGACCCGGCCGGTGGCGCCGGAAAGAATCGTGGTGCCCGTGCAGGCACCCGAGGCCCGCACCGTCGTGATCGGCACGCCTTGGCCTGAGGAGGCGAGATGGCCGAACGAGGGGGGCGGGATCGATCCCGCCGGCGGCTGGGCCCGCCTCTGCGCCATCGTTCCGGTTAAGCCCGCGATCGCCGTGCTACTCGACGACGCCGACGCCGAAGTGCCCTGGGAAGCCACCCGGGCGGCGTGCCTCCGGGCACTCGCTCACGAGCTCACTGCTGTCGGCCGGGTCATGCTCGGCCTCGCCGTCGACCACGTCACGAGCCGGCACCAGTTCGGTGCCCCCATCGGGACGTTCCAGGCGGTTCAACACCGCCTCGCCGAGGTGTGCATGTGGCAGCAGAGCGCCGAAGCCGCCGTCGCCGCGGCCTGGGAACACCCTGACCCGCATTCGGCCGTGCTGGCCAAGATCCTCGCCGGGCGCTTCGTGACTTCGGCCGGCCGTCACTGCCAGCAGGTGCTGGGCGGGATGGGATTCACTTGGGAGCACCCCTTTCACCGCTATCTGCGTCGAGCGCTCCTCCTCGAGCCGTTCCTGGGCCGGGCGGCGGAACTCCGCGCGGCGCTCGGTGCATCCCTCATCGCTGACCGCGGGGCGCTGCCCCGACTCGCCCCGCTGTAGGCCCGGCTGTGCGACTGTTGCTCATCCGCCACGCCCTGCCTGTCAGCGTCGATGACAACGATACCGGCGCGCCTGCCGATCCGACGCTCAGCGCGCTGGGCCGCGATCAGGCGCGGCACCTGGCGAGATGGCTGGCCGGCGAGGCCATCGACGTCCTCTACACCAGCCCGCTGCGTCGCGCCGTCGAGACAGCCGAGGCTGTCGCCTCCGCCTCTGGCCTCACCATGTTCGTCGAGGATGATCTCGCCGAGTTCGACCACGGGGCCTCGGCCTACGTCCCGTTCGAAGAGTTCAAAGAAGCCCGGCCCGAGGTGTACGCGGCGATGCGGGCCGGGCGCGTGGACGCGTACGGCTTGGCCGAGCCTGATGCGTTCCGGGCTCGTGCCGTTGCCGCGGTCGAGCGCATAGTCACCGCCCACGCCGGGCAGACGGTCGCCGCCATTGTCCACGGCGGTATCATCAACGCCTTTATCGGTTCGATCCTCGGCGTCGAGCGGCTGCTGTGGTTTGAACCCGATTACACCTCGGTGAGCCGCGTCGCCGCCAGCCGCTCCGGGGTCCGCAGCGTCGTGTCGCTCAACGAGACCGCCCACCTTCAGCCCAGTCCCGACCGGCACCACGTCGCGCCGGCAACATTGACAACGAGGTCCTCAGTGCCCGACGAACCGCTTCGCCTGACTCGCTCCGGGCCCGTGGCGCAGATCGAACTGTGTCGCCCTGACGTGCTGAACCGTTTCGACGGGAGACTGCACGAGGCCCTGGGCCGCGCCCTCGGGGAACTGGACGGGGACCGGGACGTGCGCGCCGTGGTGCTATGCGCCGAGGGCCGGGTGTTCTCCGCTGGCGGGGATACCGACTACATCTTGGCAGCCGCCAGGGACTTCGACGTCAGGATGCGCCAAGTCGACGACGGCCGCCGACTCTTCCGGGCCTGTGCTGATTTCGCGAAGCCGCTCGTCGTGGCCCTCCACGCGGATGTCTACGGCCTCGGCGCCACGATCGTGCTCACCGCCGACGCCATCGTCTCCACTCCGGGGGTCAAGATCAGCGATCCACACGTCACCTTCGGGCTGGTCGCCGGCGATGGCGGCTGCGTCAGTTGGCCGCTGAACATGCCGCTGGTCGCGGCCAAACGGCGTCTCCTCTGGGGCGAGACGCTGCTGGCCCAAGAGGCTCACCGCCTGGGGATCGTCACGGACCTGGTCGATTCGGCGGAAGCCGTACGGGGTCGGGCCTGGGATCTGGCCGAACGCGTCGCCAGCCTGCCCCCCGTGGCGGTTCAGCTCACGAAACGGACGTTCAACGCGGTGCTCAACGCCCGGATTAGCGACACGCTCGACCTCGGCTTCTACCTAGAGGCAATCTCGGTCGGCAGCGAAGACCTCCCCGAGGCCCTCACCGCCTTCAAGGAGCGCCGACCCGGACGCTGGGTCGGCCGATGACGGCGAGCCCCGCCGCGCTGCGGCTTCCGCCGAGATGAGCCCCGGAGTCGCCGCCACGGCCGCCGAGCTGGCAGCCGTGCTGCAGGCCTACCTCACCCGACGACTGCCGAACGCAGCGAAGGTGACGCTCGGGAGCCTGCGGCGGTCCGGAGGCGGTACGTCCCGGGAGAACTGGTCGTTCGACGCCAGCTGGACCACAGACGGCAAGCCGGTAACGCGACCACTCCTGCTACGGCGGGACCCCATCGCCGGGGTGGTCGAAACTGACCGGCAGGTCGAGTACCGACTGCTGCAGGCGCTGGAAGGCGCACCGCTGCCGACTCCCGTCGTCCGGTGGTTCGAGGCGGACGGCGCCGAACTCGGGCGACCGTTCATGATCATGGATCGCGCCCAAGGTGCTTCCGACCGCGCCGTACTCACCGACCGGAATCCGTTCGGGCTCGACGTCGCCGACCGGGTGACCCTCGGCCGGCGCTACTGCGAGCTCCTGGCCGAAGTCCACCGGCTGGACATCGAACATCTCGGTATCGATCGTGTCCTTCCGCCGCCGCACGGAAGCCCCGCCGAGCGGGAGATCGATCGCTGGGAGGCGGAGCTCTCCAGGCAGGCTCTCGAGCCCCAGCCCGCCTTGCGGCTTGTGGCATGGTGGCTGCGAGAGCACATCCCGCCCCAGCCGACCAGGTTGGCGCTAGTGCACGGCGACTACCGGCCGGCGAATGCCCTGATCCACGACGGCCGGGTGGAGGCGCTGCTGGACTGGGAGTTCGCCCACCTCGGCGACCCGCTCGAGGACGTTGGATGGTACTGCGCGCCGCTCTACCGGCGGGAGCACTTCATCCCAGGGCGGTGGGAACAGCCCGACTTCCTGCGCCGCTACACCGACCTGACCGGGATCGAGGTGTCGACCGCCGCGCTCAGCTTCTGGCAGACGCTGGCCATGTTCAAACTCGCGGTCCTGGCCCTCACCGCCGTGCGGATCTTCTGCGCCGGAGACAGCAGACGGCCGGCTGCGCCAGCCGGAACGCTCGTCCGGGAGGTCCTGCGCGCCGCCGGGGCCTGGCCGTCGTAAGGAGGTTCGATGCGCCCCAGTCCGTCCGAGCTCGCCGACGGCCTCCGTCGGACCCTGCGCGACGTCGTCGCACCGGAGGTGGCCGACGACTACGCCCGCTCGCAGCTCAAGCTCGTCATCGCTGCCCTGGGACAGGTTGACTGGGACAACGCCGGCCTCGATCTCGTCCGCGACGCCGACCGCCTCGCCGGCCTCCTCGAGACCTGCCTTCCATGGCTTGACGCCGAACGCGACCGGCACGACGAACGGGATGTCATCGTCGCCCTCGTCGCCGAGGCGCGCCCGCACGACCGGGCCGCCGTGCCGTCGTTCGCCGACGCCAACGACCTCCGCGGTCGGCTCGAAGCGGCGGTCGAACGGGTGGTCGTCCTGCTCCGCGCCCGCCTCACCGACTACTCGGATGACCGGGCCGCGGCGGACCTGCGAAGCCGCCTCTGGGCCACGCTGGCCGGCAAGGAATGAGTCAGGCGCCCAGGACGTTCACAGCGACGCGCTCCCGAGGGAGAGGCCTCCGTCCACCAGGATGTCGACCCCGGTGGCGTAGGCCGCGGCGTCCGAGGCCAGGAAGGCCGACCAGCCGGCGATCTCCGCCGGGTCCGCCACACGACCGACAGGGATCGCCTGCGGCAGGGCGGCGGCGATGTCGACCTGGCCGGCCGGGACCCCGGCCAGTTCCATCAGCTCGTTGCCGGCCTCGTACATCATCGGAGTATCCATGGCGCCCGGATGGAGGCACAGCACCCGGATCCCGGCCGGGGCGAGCTCGGCGGCGGCCGTCTTGGACAGACCCCGAATGGCGTACTTGCTGGAAATGTAGGCGCCAAGCCCGACGGTGGCCCGCATGGCGTCAAGCGAACCGATGTTGATGATCACGCTGCCGCGACCCATGACCTTGGCTGCCGCCCGGATCCCGAGAAAATCACCGAAGTGATTGACAGTCATGACGCGGGCGAACTCCTCGGGCTCCATGTCCACCAGCCGCCCCACGGGACAGATTCCGGCCACGTTCACCAGGACGTCCAGCCTCCCGAACAGGTCGACGGTGTGAGCGACGGCGGCGTCCCAGTCGGCCGCTGACGTGACGTCGAGGCGGACGCTACTGGCTGCGTCGCCGAGCGACCCGGCGACCTCCTTGGCCCCGGCGTCGTTCACGTCGCCGAGGACGACGCGCGCTCCTTCGCCGACGAACACCCGGGCGTGGGCGGCACCAAGGCCCCGGGCGCCACCAGTCACGAGCGCCACCTTTCCTTCCAGTCGGCTCATTGCACTCCAATCATTGATCGGACGGGTTGGGCCATCAGGCCAGTTCGAAGCTCAGCGGAACGCTCTCGGGACCCCGGATGATGACGTGCCGGTAGAGGGGCACGTCACCGACGACGCGGAAATCCCGGACCCGGCTGAGGAACGTCTCCCAGGCGATGCGCATCTCCATGCGGGCCAGGGCGGCGCCGACGCAGAGGTGCTCACCGGCACCGAACGTGAAGTGGTCGCGCGCGTCGGGGCGTTCGATGAGGAATTCGTCGGGCCGGTCGAAGTGCCGCTCGTCACGGTTGGCCGAGGCGAAGAGCAGCTGGACCACCGAGCCTTTCGGTATGGTCGTGCCCGACACCTCCGCGTCTTCCGTCGTGACTCTGAACAGCCCCTGGACGGGGCCGTCGTAGCGCATCGTCTCCTCGACGGCGTTGGGGATCAGATCCAGGTTGGACCGGAGCAGCTCCAGCTGTTCACGGTGGGAGTCGAGGAGCCGGAGGGTGGTGGCCAGGATGTTGGCCGTCGTCTCGAATCCAGCGCGGAAGATGACGGCGGCGTTGGCCATGACCTCTTCGATGGTGAGCCGGTCCCCGACCGAATCCGGTTCCCGCAGCCGCTCGATCAGGTCCCACTCTTCACTGGCTGGGCCATCGGCCAACGAACGTTCGACCCGTCGTTGGAAGTACTGGGCGTAGGGAATGAAGGCCCATTCGCTGGCCTTGCGCCGCCGTGGATCGAGGGCGAAAAGCCCCAGCGAGTCCTCGGCCAGCCGGGCGAGGCGAGCCGCGTCATCATCGGTGATGCTCATGAGCCGGGCGGTCACCTTCACCGCCAGCGGCCAGGAGAAGGTGTTCTTGTAGTCGGTGACACCCTGGTCCTTGATCTCGCGCACCATCTCGTCGAAGAGCTCTTCGGCGAGTTCGCGGATCATCGGTTCCAGCTCAGCCACCTTGTTCGGCGTGAACATCCTCTGGACGAGGCGCCGTTCCCTGGCGTGCTTCTCGCCGTCCTTCTCGATGAAGGATGGGGTGAGCTGGGCTGCTTCGGCGACGGTCGTGTCACCGATCTTGGCGTGGGGGTCGAAGTCCGGCTGCTCGTCCGGCGCCGGGCCGTACTCGGCTTCGAGGTCCTCGATGGTCGGGACGGCGAATGGTTGCACCATGTACAGAAAGCTGCTCGAGAAGAGGCGCGAGTTGTGGATCGCCTCGTCGAGATCGGCGTAGCGGCTGATGACCCACAGCCCCCGGTTGGCGACGTGATAGACCGGCGCGTGGTCCCGCAACCGCCGGAAGTGCGGGTACGGGTCGTCGGAGACCTCTCGGGTCCAGGGGTCGTACTCCACAGTCGCCATCAGTCACTCCTTGATTGCACGGCTGGCTCCGCTGATCACGAGAACTTCGCTCCGGCTGTCAACCCACCATCGATGGTCAGATCGGCCCCCGTGACGAATTGGGCAGCGTCGGACAAGAAGTACGCCGACGCTTCGGCCACCTCGTCCGCCGTGGCGATCCGGCCCCACGGCGCCATCTTGTTCAGCCAGTCGAGGACCTCGGCCTTCGCCTCGTCCTGGAGCAAGGCGCCGCCCGCCTCCCACACCATCGGGGTGTCGATGGCGCCGGGATTGATGGTGTTCACCCGAATCTTCTGAGCGGCCAGCTCGATCGCGGCCGTTCGGGTGAGACCCTGGAGGCCGAACTTTGACGACACGTAGCCGCTCAGGTTCTCCACCCCGCGGTGACCCTCGATCGAGCCGATGTTCACAATCGAGCCGCCGCCGGTCGAGGCGATGGCGGGTGCAGCCGTCTTGATGCCGAGGAACGGACCGACAAGGTTCACGTCGAGGACGCGGCGATAGTCCTCAAGCGCCGTTTCGAGGAGCGGAACGGACGGACAGATTCCGGCGTTGTTGACGAGACCGTCGAGCCGGCCGAAGGTGCTTATGGCGAACTCGATCGCGGCCGCCCATGACCGCTCCTCGGTCACGTCGAGGTGGACATAGCGGGCCTCATCGCCGATCCCCTTGGCCACCAACGCGCCCTCGTCGTCCCGGAGGTCGCCGAGTACCACAGACGCGCCGTGGCCGCAGAGGACCCGGCCATGAGCCGCGCCCAGCCCGCGCGCCCCGCCCGAGACGAGTACCACCTTCCCCGAAAGCTTCACCTGCCCCCTCCCTGTCGGCTATTCGGCAATCTTGCCTGCCGGTCGCCAGGGGCGAGAGAGTGGTGGACACTCTTCACCCTCCCCTCCGCGCAGGGGGAAGGTCGCCGGCCTGCGGAGGAGCCAGCGTGATGAACGGCCCCTGAGAAATCACCGGAAAGAGAGTGCCGACCACTCTCGTAGAGTGGCGGTGCGGAGGGTGATGCTGTAGGCGTCACCCGTGTCACGTCGATCGGCTCGTGGGGGGATCTTGATGAAGCGCGAAGCTCGGCGGCTCGTGCGGATGGGCGCCGCGGTCGCAGCCTTGGGCGCCCTCCTCGGCGCCGGGTGCGGATCGGGACTGACCCACGAGCAGATGCTGCGGGCCAACTCCGAAGCGTTCAGGCTGCGGAGTGGCAGCGCGGCGGCCGATCCCGGGACGACTCCCCTCACCCCGGCCGCCCCGACCGTCGCCGCTGGGGCCGCCACCGGTGGCTCCTCGCTTTCGTCCGCGGCGGTCACCGGGGCGGCCCCATCCCCCGGGGTCACCAGTGCCGGTACGGCGTCTCCCAACACGTCCTCAGGAGCCCTACCGGCGGCAGGCGGCTCTCGTCCGTCAACGGCGGGCGCGGCGCCTTCCGCGTCGAAGCAACCCATCGGGCAGCCGGCGTCCGGAACCAAGGCGTCCGGCGCGGCGACAGGGGTACCGGCCGCGCCTGCTGCCCCCGGATCGAGGTCGGAGATCCGACTCGGAAGCATCGGCCAGCAGTCCGGCCCGATCGGCGGTGCCCTGCTCCCCATCATCCACGGCGCCAAGGCGTGGGGGGCGGACGTCAACGCCCGCGGCGGGCTCGCGGGGCATCCCGTCCGGATCATCTTCGCTGACGACGGAGGGGACCCCAGCCGGGCCTTGAGCCTGGCCAAGCGGATGGTGGAGCAGGACAAGGTGCTTGCCCTCTTCGACGGACAGATGGCTCTGACGCTGCAGGCCATCACGCCCTACCTCGAAGAACGCAAGGTGCCCTTCATCCACAACACCCCCTCAGCTCCCGACGACGACAAGAGTCCTATGGTGTTCGTGGCCACGACCGGTTCGGGGGCCGGGACGCAGTGGGCTCACGTCGCCGGCCTCTTGAAATTCGCCCCGGACAAGCGCAAGATCGCCATCCTCTACTGCCGGGAGGCGCAGACCTGCCCGCTCCTCGCCGCCGGCGCCAAGAAGTATGCCGAAGCCGCAGGCAGGCAGGTCGTCAACGAACAGCAAATCTCCATCGCCCAACCGGACTTCACAGCTGAGATCATCGCCGCTCGCAACGCCGGCGCCGAGGTGATCATCCCCATCGCGGACAACGCGTCCACCATCCGGATCATCCGTTCCGCCAAGCGGCAGGGCTGGAATCCGGTCATCAGCTCACAGATGGCGTCGCACGACGAACGGTTCCTCGAGGTCGGGGGTGCCGACGTAGAGGGTTCGGTGCATGGCGGTGAACTTCCCTGGGCGACATCGCAGCACCCGATCATCGCCGCCTACCGGTCGGCCATCGACCGGTACGTCCCTGGTGGGGTCAAGGCGTCCCTCGGTGCCGCCGCCTACGTGGCCGGTCGACTCCTCGAGGTCGTGGCAGCCGGCTTCCCACCGGAACCGACCTCTCAGGACGTCCTGAACGGCTACTGGGCATTGCGGGGTGAGACGCTCGGCGGGCTGCTCCCCCCGATCAGTTTCGCAAGAGAGGGCGGCCACGCCGGGACGAATCCGTGTGTGATCCCCGTCGTCGTGCGAGACGGCAAGTTCGTCGAGGGCACGGAGTACTCGTGCCCTCCCGGCTATACGCGGCCGAGCTGACCCGGGCCTGGCCAGGCCCGGCAGCGACTCAGCCAAGTGACCGAGGAGGATTGACCGTGGCGAAGGACACGACGACCGTTCTGGCGGAAGCGGAGATCCGAGAGCTGCTCGCCCGGTACTGCCGGGGCATCGACCGCTGCGATGCGGACCTGATCCGCTCGGTCTACCACGAGGACTCGACCGACGACCACGGCTTGTACAAGGGAAACGGCTACGAGTTCGCCGACTTCATCGTTCCGCTGCTGCGGGAGCACTACGAATCCACGATGCACTGCATCTTCCAATCCATCATCGACGTCGAAGGCGAGCGCGCCTCGGCGGAGACCTATGCCATGGCCTACGACATCCGGCGGGACGCCGATGGGAACCGGGTGTTCGAGCAGGTCGGGTGCCGGTACGTCGACGGCTTGGAGCGCCGCGATGGCGAGTGGAAGATCCTCCGGCGGGTTGTCGTCATGGACCTGGACACGTCCGTGCCGGCGCCGCCCGAATCAGGGCTCGGGGAGTCGCGGGCGCTGTTCCAACCGGGTCGCCGCGACCGGGAGGATCTGGCTTACACGGCCACCCTGAGCCCAGCCACCGTCGACTGACGGGTCGCCGGTCAGGCGATGGTCACGCTGCCGGTCGAACCGTTGACCGTGACCGTCGCTCCGTCGGCGATCCGGCGTGTGGCGGCGGTGACGGACACGACGCAGGGTAGACCGAGCTCCCGGCAGACGATCATGGCGTGGCTGACCTGGCCCCCGACCTCGACGACCACGGCAGCGGCCGCCATGAAGAGCGGGGTCCAAGCCACGTCGGTGAAGGGGGCGACGAGGATGTCGCCGGGCTCGAGGGCCTCGCAGTCTTCAGCCCGGAAGACGATCCGGGCCCGGCCCGTGGCCGTTCCGCCGCAGCCGGTCACACCGGTGAGTACGTCGCCGGCCGCGCCCGCCGGCGCCAGTGTCTTTTCCCGCCGGGGCCAGCGGGTCAGCGGCTCGACGTTGCCGTCGGCGATGATGAAGGGCGGATCGAGCGTTCGCAGCTCGTCGTAGCCCCGAGCGCGGTCGGTGAGGTCGCTGGTGAACGACCCGGGCTCGGCGGCGAAGGCTTCGAGTTCTCCGTCGAGGAGCATGAAGACGTGGCCCGGATCCGTAAGCGAGCCGGCCGCGGCGGCCCGGCGGCCGAGTTCGCGAAACACCATCCTGGCTTCGTGCAGCGCTCGGATCACGTTGGTCTTGGTCCGCTCCCGCCATGCCACGCACCGCAAGGCGTTGAGGCCGGCTTCCAGTTGGGCGGCGAGTTCGGCCTGGCCGGACACCCCTTGGCGGAGCTTGTCGATCGCCTCAGTGCGTCTGGTGGCCGCCTGGCGTTGGCGCACCTGGGGCGAGTCAGCGTCGTCCTGACGGCGGACAGCGGCGATCGTCGCGAGCGCCAATTCCGGCCGGGTTTCCCAGGTCTCGGACGCGAGGTCCCATTCGTTCGGCCCCCGGGAGCCGAAGTCCCGGGAGAACTGGTGCCAGGCCGCCAGGAAGCCCGCGGCGTCTTCGGCTTCCGAGCCTTCGAGCCGCTCGAGAAGGCCGGGCACACCTGCGTCGAATTCGCCGGTCAGAAGCGCCGAACGCCGGACGAGGCGTGTCATCTCCCAGATGGCCAGCGAGGGGGCTGCGGAGTCGACGTCACCGAGGCTGGCCATGATCTCAACGGCCACCTCAGGAATCCCGACCGCGGCGCTGACCGCGCCGAGGATGCCTGACGCCAAACCCGCGCCGCCCGTGGCGAGGGGGTGCTTCTCCCAGAGTCGCCGGAGAATCGGCTGGAGCCATCTCGCCCGGTGCACGAGTTCCTCGTCGCTCAGTGTCGTCAGGTCGGGCCTGGCCTCCCGGAGGGCAGCGACCTCATCCCGATCCGCGAGGAGCTCCGGCCACTCTGCATCGCTCGTGAGCCACCCGAGGTGCGCCATGATCTTCTGCGAGAGTTCGGGATTCTCGTCGTCAGGGTGGGGAACGTAGGCCGGCACGTCGGGATGGTCACCGAAGAACGCCCGGTCGAACTGCTCGACGGTCACCAACGGGTTGCGGACGGCCAGCAGCCGGTTGGCCGACAAGTTGACGTATAGGTACCCGCCGAAGATTGCGGCGATCTCCGGACGTTCGGGATCGAGTTCCCCGGGTGAGAAGGAACCCTGGCGGACGTAGCCGTCGGCCCAGCCGAGGAGCATCGCCCCTTCCCACCCGTACGTCCATCCCAGCGGCGTCGTAGGCTCCGGCAGCACCTCTCCGGCATTGGCGCGCGTGTAGTGGGGCCAGCGTTTGCTGGGCAACCAGTCAGTGATCCAACGATCGTTCATGCGACCCGGTCCCGGTCAGACACTGAGCTCACGAGTCATTCCCTCATTTCGCGATGTGTCCCACCAGGATGCGACCGTCGGCGGCGGTTGGCGAGAGTGGAGGCCACTCCTGACAGGCCGAGACAGACGTGGGATGCTGCCGTGATGGCAGGGAAGGCCAACGAGATCCACTCGGTGGCTTACTCGAGATCAGCCAGACGCTCGGCGCTTGAGAGGAACGGCGACATGGAACTTCCCGGTATCGGGATCTACGAACCGACGCTCCGCTTCGGGGAGTCCGACGACATCGCGCGGCAGGCAGCCACCATCGAGGAGCTCGGCTACGGAGCGGTGTGGATTCCCGACATCGGCGGCGACGTTATCGGTGCCGTCGACCTGGTCCTCTCGGCCACTCGGCGGATCAGCGTCGGAACCGGCGTGGTGAACCTCTGGATGCACGATCCCTCGACCATCGCCTCCGGACGGGAATCACTCATCGCCCGTCACGGCCGGGAGCCTCTCCTCGGGCTTGGCGTGAGTCACAAACCGCTGGTGGACTCCCTCACTCCGGGGAGATTCGAGAAACCGCTGCAGTCGACGATGGCCTACCTCGACGCCCTCGACACGGCCACCCCGCCACTGGGGCCCGAGGATCGCCTCCTCGCCGCGCTGAGGCCGCGGATGCTGGAGCTCGCCCGCGACCGCTGCGCAGGGGCCTTTCCGTATCACATGACCCCCGAACATACCGAGCGAGCTCGGGCCGCGCTCGGTCCGGACAAGCTCCTTGTCGTGGAGCAGCCGGTGGCGGTTGGCCCCGACATCGACGCAGCGCGGGCCCTGGCCCGGGAGCAGCTCGCCATGTACCTGGCCCTGCCGAACTATGTCAACGCCTGGCGCTGGCTGGGCTTCTCGGAGCAGGACATGGCCGGCGGCGGCAGCGACCGGTTCGTCGATGCGGTCTTCGTAACCGGCGACGAGGACACCCTGCGGCGGCGGATGGCCGCCCATCGGGACGCCGGCGCCGATCATGTCTGTGTCCAGGTCCTGGCCGCTGACAGCTCGGCCCGGACGGCCGCCTGGCGCCGTCTCGCTCCGGTTCTCCTCTAACGGGGATCAAACGAGCGTTTAGGCGACGCTCCCGACGTAGCGGTCGAACAGGTGCTCGTCCCGGCACTGGTCCGGCTCGCCGACGAAGGCCACGCGGCCCTTGTGGAGGATGTAGACGTAGTCGGCGACTGCCAGGGCCCGGTCGACGTACTGCTCCACGAGCAGCACTGAACGACCTGCCCGGCGCAGTGCGTCGATGGCGGTATAGATCTCGTCGACGATCACGGGAGCGAGCCCGACGGAGAGCTCGTCCGCCATGATCAGTGGCGCCTCGACGACGAGCGCCCGGCACACCGCCAGCATCTGCTGCTGTCCCCCGGAGAGCGTGCCGGCCACCTGACTCATCCGCTCGCCCAGGATCGGGAACGCTTCCACGGCGCGCTGCAGCGCGGTATCGACTCTGCGTCCTCCGGCATACATGGCCAGGTTCTCACGGACTGTGAGCTGGCGGAAGATCCCGCGGCCCTCCGGGATCAGGCAGAGCCCCTGTCGGGACCGGGCGTAGGCCGGCCGGCGCCCGACGGGCCGCCCGGCTACCACGACCCGGCCGGCTGTCGGGGGGAGCAACCCGGCCGCAACGCGCAGCAGCGTAGTCTTCCCGGCGCCGTTGGCGCCGAGCAGGGCCACGGTGGAACCGTCGGGAACAGCCAGATCGACGCTGTGCAGGACCCGCGTCCGGCCATATCCCGCGTCAATGCTCTCGAGACGGAGCATCAGATCAGCTGCCCCTCGCCGGGCCGTACGCCGTCGCGACGTACCGGTCGGCAAGCCGCCTGCGATTGATCCGCCAGCTGCTCGTCGCGGCCAGTCCGGCGAAGTCGGGCTTGCGGAACAGGACGCCGGCTAGTCCGTTGGTGGTCTGGGCCAGCAGCACTGCCGCCACACCGAAGAATACCGGCTGCCATTCCGTGACCGTCGTCGAGGTGAACACCGCCGGGCCGGCTACGAGCAGGACGGCCGCCAGCACGGACCCGCCGAACGTGCTCACCCCTGCGGTAACCAGGACGGTGAGCCAGAGGAGGGACTGGAAGGAGTCAAAACTGGCCGGGGTCACCGACTGGACCAGCGAGCCGAGGAGGCCGCCGGCCACGGCGGCCAGGAAGGCTGACACGCAGAAGACGATCACACGGCTGGCCGTCGGGTTGATCCCGAGGCTCTCGACCGCGGTCGGCGAGTCGGCGAGGGCCCGTAGGATCCGGCCCAGCCGGCTGACGCGGACCACTTCGACAGTGATCACGCCCACCACGACGATGCCGAGGACCAGGTAGTAGAAGGCCATGTCTCCATGCAGCGCGATCGGTCGGGGTACCTGAGCCACCGCGCTGCGGCCGAACACGATCGACATCGGAAACAGGAGGTTCTGGGCGAGCACGGCGAAGCCGAACGTGGCGAGGGCGAGGAACAGTCCGGAGAGTCGGATAGCCGGAATGGCGAGGAGCGCCCCGACGGGCACGAGGACCAGCGCCGCGAGCAGGAGGGCGACAGGGTAGGGCAGCCCCGCTTCGAGGAAGTGCGACAGTGTCGTCGCCCCGAAGACCACGAAGACGGTGTGGCACAGCGACACCTGGCGGGACAGCCCGACGACCAGTGAGAGGCTGGCAAAGATCAGAACGAAGGCGACGGTCGTCGTGGCGGTGAGCAACTGCGAGCCATTCAGGAAAGCGGGCACGGCCACCGCGACGGCGACGACGCCCACCAGGGCCGACAACGGCAGTCGCGGCCGCGCCACGAGCGCCCGCCGGCCCGGCCGAGATGCGGCGGACTTGGTCGCTTCCACGAACCGGCCCTTGGGACTCACCACGAGTACGACAAAGAGGACGATGAAGGGCAGGGCCGACGGGAGGCCGGCGAGGCCCGGGTGACTGGCGACGAGCTTGGTGCAGAGAGCGGCGCCGATTCCGATGCCGTAGGCCCCGAGGTTGGTGAGCGGCAAGCTGCGCAGGCGGCCGACGATAGCGGCCCCGAAAGCCTGGACGACGAGGAGGGTGAGCAGCAGCGAGTCGATGCCGATGAACGGAGCGAACAGGATTCCCGACATGGCCGCGAACGAGCAGCCGAGCATCCAGGCGAACGTCGTCACCCGACTCGAATTTCCGCCGACCAGTTCCGTCAGGTCACGGTCCCCCACCACCGCCCGGGTCTGGAGCCCGAGATGTGTGCGCCGGAAGAAGAAACCCAGGCCCACCGCCGCCGCGAGCGCCACGGCGACCACCACCGTCTGGTCGATCCCGACGTTGACGCCGGGCAGCCGGTACGTGTCACGGGGGAACAGCCCGGCGACCTGGCGGAGATCCGGGCCGTAGATCGCAACGGCCAGCCCCTGCAGGGCAACGAGCAGGCCGAGGGACGCAACGATGTACGCCCCGGACCCGGCGCCTTCCAGTCGGCGGAGCAGCAGGCGGTCGATCACCACGCCCATCGCCGGGGCGATTCCGAGGACGACCAGCAGGACCGCCAGCGCGGTCGGCAGGCCGACATCCACACGCAGCGTGTAGAACACGAAGGTGGCGAACATGGCCACCGCGCCATGGGCGAAGTTGAAGACCCCGGAGGTGGTGTAGGTCAGGACGAGGCCCATAGCCGCCAGGGCGTAGATCGCCCCGGTCACGAGCCCGGCAACGAGGAACGGGAGGTACTGCCGCACGTTCAGGCCCCGCAGATCCCGCACGGCGAGCGGTCATCGGGAATTGCGGTTCGCGCCACCGTGGTGACCTCGATTCCCGTGACCGCCGGGCATCCGGGCCGGTGGAATCGCTGCAAGCCGGGAGCGATGACGACGTCGTCACCGATCGAACCGTTCCGCTCGGCGTCTTCCAGAACCGGTGCATTTGGCGATTCGTCGTCACGGCGGCGCCGGGCGAGGCCGTGCCCCAGCAGGTAGTCCCGGAACAGGCGCCCCTCCCGGGCGACCAGACGGGCCCGCAACCAGAACGCGTAACCGGCGACGGCGGCCAGGGCGATGGCCGTACCGACGGCGGCCAGGATCAAGCCCTCGGTGGCGACGTTCAGGTCGGCGGTCGTGCTCGCCCGGCGCCACCCAAAGGCGGACACCATGAGCGGGAGCAGCAGCGTGAGCGCCAGGATCGCGACGGCGCGGGTTCGGTGGGTCCTTCCCCAGTCCATGGCCAGCGTCACCGTCCCGGCGGCCGGCTGCCCGGCCCCGGCTCCGTCGAGCGCTACGGCCGCCGTGACCTGGCTTGGCCGACCGGCCGGCGAGCTCGAGCTCGTCCGGCGGCCGCTCCGCGACGACCCGGTGTCGTCGGCGTTCTCGCCTCCCAGAAGATTCAAGATCGTGGTCGCGTCCGGAAGTGACTCGCCTCGGATGGCCGCTTCAATCCGATCGAGCTTGTACCACTCGTCGTGGAGGTCGGCCGACAGCAGGAGCCCGACGCCGAAGCCGAGGCAGAACAAGCCGCCGAGACCCCCCGAGGCGATGTACGCCAGTTCCTCGGCCAGGAACGGCGAGGTCCGCACGCCGCGATAACCGAAATAGAGGAAAAGCGCGCCGAGCAGGATCAGCCCGAACCCGGCGACGCGATCCCATTCCGCCCGAAGCCATGTCCGCATGTTCACAGCGACAGAACCCCTTTCGCCCGCCACAGCGAGGAGACGGTGAGCAACAGCATCCCTGCCCCGATGATCACCCAGTACAGAAGCCCGTCCGCCCCGAGTTTGCGGGGGTACACGACGGGCTGCGCCAACCCGGGGCCCTGGGCGGTGCTGGACCCTGTGGACTCATTCGCTCCGGCGGCCTCGGACGCTGGTCCTTCACCCGAAGCGGCGCCCGACGAGACGAGGCCGGCCGATCCGCTGGCTGACCCGGCAGCTCCGCTGGCTGACCCGGCCGAGTAGCCACCGCTGGCCAAGGGCCCTGCCGCCTCGGCGCCGGACGGGCCGCCGTCGGAGGCGGGCCTGGTATCGCCCGGAGATCCTGTCGGCGGCGCCGCAGGGGCGAATGTCTCGTCGCCACGACCGACGACGTCGGTGGCGGGTGGCAGTAGCCCGTTCTTGCCGAGCGTCACGGTCGACGTCGCGCCCCCGAATCGGACGGTGATGACGCCGGGTGGGGTGCCGGGGATGGGGGCCTGCCCCGCCAGCGAGACGACGAGCGTGTCGGCTGAGGCGCCGCCGGCGAGTTTCTGGACGCCGGCGAACCGGAGCGCGATGCCGGCCGGCTTCAGCGCGGCGTTCAACTGGTCCAGGCCACTCCCGGCCGGGATCGGGATACCCTGGCCGGCCACCTTGAGCCCGTCGGGACCGAACGAGAAGCTCTTCCCGCCGGCCGACCCGCCGTCGACCGCCAATTCGGTCTTGGTGGTGGGCTCGGGTTGCCCGGCGGTATAGGTCGTAACCGACTTGCTCCGGACGGAGGCGATCCGCAGCGCCCCCTGACCGAAATTGAGTGCTTCGTTGACGGTTTCGGCGGTCACCGTCACGGTATCGCCCTCGACGACCGAGGACGTGCTCGCTCGTGCTCCGCCCGAGGCGGCTTGGTCAGTCTGCCCCTGGGCCTTGGCGACGCTGCTGGCCGAGCCCGACGACGCTTTGGCAAGCAGCTGGTAGGTCCCCGTGGGGTCTTGTACGGCCTGTTCGGGCGTGGTTGGATACGACGCGCTGGCGTAGAATGGGTAGCGGCCCGGCAGCTGGATGCCCGTCAGGCCGGCGAAGAGCCCCGGTCCGGCGATGACGAGGTCTCCCGGATAGGGCATCGACGCGAAACTGAGCGCCGAGGATGGGTCGACTGCTGACTGGGATACCGGACCCCCGGCGTCGACGACCGTCTCGACAACCGCGAATCCCGGCACGGTGAAGTCGGCGCGGCCCCCCTGGGCAGAAGCCACCGCCGTGAATCCCCCGAGGCTCGGGGCGGCGCTCGCGCTGCCCCAGGTCAGGCCCAGGCCGGCCGTCGTCAGGGTCATGAGCACGGCGAGGCGCCACCGAACATTGATCGTCCGGTCGCCGCCGAACAGGCGTGGCGACGTTCCACCCTCAGGCGGCAGGCCGGGAGCCCCTATGGGTCGACACCGAACGAGGGCGTCGAGCCCTCCCCGGCCCGGCCGGTTCCCCACGCGCTTCATGAGCATCCCCCCACGGATCACACCCGTGTGATCGTCCACTTGTCATACCAGCATGGTCAGGTGGCGGCAAAGCCGCGAGAGTGGAGGGCACTCTCTTCCGGCCGTTGGTCGCCGTCCTGCTCACCGCTCACTCGACCGTAACGGTTCCCCCGGTGCCGTCGACCGTGACCCAGGCGCCATCCTTGATTCGCTCGGTGGCGGCGTCAACCGACACGACGCAGGGCACTCCCAGCTCCCGGCTCACGATCACGGCGTGGCTGTTGACGCCTCCGATGTTCACCACCACAGCCCCGGCAGCGAGGAACAGCGGTGTCCACGAGGGGTCGGTGGAGGGGGCGACGAGGATGTCCCCGGGTTCGAGCTCGGAGTCGGTGTACGGGTCGTGGACGACACGGGCCCGGCCGCAGACGACGCCGACGCTGCCCCCGATGCCCTGGAGGCGGTCGCCGGGCCTGGCCTCCGCCACCGCGTCGGGCGCCATGGTAGGGACCGTGGTCTTCGAGGCCGTGTCGATGAAGAAGGACGGCGTCCGGTCGAACAGCCGGCGGTACTCGGCGGCCCGGCCGGCCAGCGTGTCACCCCAGCCGTTCGCGGAGGCGGCGAATCCGGGCAGCTCCGAACTCAGCAGCATCATCACGTGCTTGGGCTGCTCGAGGTGGCCGTCGGCCACGGCCCGCCGGGCCAACTCCAGCAGGACCATGCGGATCTCGTGGACGATTCGGATGGCGGCAGTCTTGGCCCGTTCCCGGGCCACGAGGAACACCCTCGAACTGTGGAGGCCCGCGGTGGCCGTCCCGGCAAGCACCCCGTTGCCGGCCGTGGCGGCGAGCAGTTCGTCGGCCAGTTTCTGACGGGTGGCCCGGAGGTCGGCGTTTCGGGCGGCCGGAGATTCGCCGTCGTCGGCGTGGCGGAGCCGGTCGATGTGGCGCAGTGCCAGTTCCGGTTCCGTCTCCCACACCACCGACTGGACGTCCCACTCAGCCGGGCCTCGGGAGCCGTAATCGAACAGGAACTGCTCGAAACTGCTCCGGAATCGGTCCGCGGCGGCACCGCCGGTGCGCTGCAGCCGCGACCACAGCCCGTCGACGCCGGCCGCGAACGCTGCCGTAAGCTCCCGGGACACTCGAACGAGCCGGGACAGCTCCCAGCTGGCGACCGCAGGGCCGATGGAGTCGATGTCGCCGAGCCCGCCGATAAGTTCGAGCGAGCGGTCCGGTTGCCCGAGGGCGGCGTACACGCCGGCCAGCATGGCGTTGGGCATGGCGGCCAGTGAGCCGGCCACGGCGTTGCTGAAGAACGGCCGTTCGAGGAGCCGGAGCATCGACTCGGCTCGCGCCACGAGCTCAGTGGGGGTCTGCAACGCTAGGTCTGGCCGGCCCCGCCGGGCCTGGACGGCCTTGTCCCGTTCCCCGTCGACATAGGGCACCTTCGTCCAGGCCATGGCTTCGGCCATCCCGGCCGCCGCCCTGGTCATCGCCTGCGGATCGGCGTCGTCGGGGAGGGGCACGTAGGGCGGCTTGTCGGGGTGGTCGCCGACCAGGCCGCGGTCAGCAGCTTCGACGCTGCCCAGCCGGGCGCCGTAGGTACGGATGTTGGACAGGTTGACGTAGAAGTAGCCCCCGAAACAGCCGCCGACCGCGGCATTGTCCTCGAACTCGGCCGCCGACATCATCCCCATGGCGATGTAGGCGTCCCGCCACGCGGGGAGGCAGGCCCGCTCCCACACATATGTCCATCCCAGGGGACTGACCGGGTCCCCCATGACCTCGGCGGCGTTGGCCCGGGTGTAGACGGGCCAGCGCTTGCTCGGGATGGTGTCGGTGATCCACCGACCGGTCATGGTCTGTTCTCCTTGACGAGGCGGTGGCGGGCCCGAGGCCCGCCGATCCAGACGCAGAGCTGCGGGTCGGCCTCGAACTTGTCGCCGGCGACCCAGGAGCCGTCGGGCCGGTAGGTGCCGACCCGCCCGTCGGCGGTGGTGATCCGCACGACCCGGCCGCCGTCGACCTCGCCGCCCTCCTCGTAGAGATCGCCAGTGAAGGGATGGCGCAGGCCGTGCATCAGCCGGTTTCCAGAAGCTGTTCGTAGCGGGCGTAGAACCAGCGCAGCTTGTTCTCCTGGTAGGCGGCCAGCTCGGCGTGGGAGCGGACGGTCGACTCGCACCCGACCTGGGTGCCCTCCATGTTGTTCATGTCCTGGTCGAACACCTTGCCGAGGATGCCGAGCTCGGGGGCGTCGCTCCACGCCTCGTGGTCCTCGAGCCAGCGCAGCGGCGCCGGCGGCGGACGATCGCCCCGGAATGGGGCGAGCACGAACACCTCCATGATCGAGGAGCGGTGGTCGTCCCCGTTGGGTCGGAAGCGGTAGCAGATCTTGTGGACGCCGCCCCAGGGGTGGAGGTTGGGGAAGACGGTGTAGACGAAGTTGTCGATGAGGTCCGCCGGGGACCAATGGTCGATGCGGTCGCCGAGATACGCCCGCCACTGCTCCCGGGTGGCGGCCACGATGGCCTGTCGGGCGGTCTGCCCGTCGGCCAGATGGAAGGCGAGGTCTTCGTCGAGGCGGACGTCGAAGGTGGCCCGCAGCATCGTCTCGTCGTCGGCGGCCTGGCCGAGCAGCGGGCTCGTCACCTCGGACGGGGTGATGGCCCGGCTGACGTTCTCCCAGGTGTCGACCTGGGTGACGACGTCGCCTGAATAGGCCGCCACTTGGGGGTGGGTCGATGCCACGTGGAGGGACTCCATGAACGCCTCCTGGGCGATCTTCCAGTTGGCCCGTACGACCTTGGCGGCGTGCGCCTCCACGTAGCGGTCCTCGTAGGCCCAGCGCCGGAAGTGGGCTGGCAGCACGCCGAGGTGTTCGGTCAGGGGAGGCGCCTGCCGATCGGGGTTGATGAAGACGAAGCCGCCCCAGGTGCCGACCTGCACAGTAGGGAGACACCAGTCTTCCGGTTCGACGTGGGGGAATTCCCATGGTGCCGGTACCCGCTTGAGCCGCCCGTCGAGGAGCCACGTGAACCCGTGGAAGGGGCAGCGGATCTCGGCGCAGCGACCGGCGTAGCTCTTCAGCTGCCGGCCACGGTGGAGGCAGGCGTTGGGAAAGGCTTTGATTTCGTCGGGCGCCGAGCGAACGATCAGGTAGGAGCGCCCCGCGATGTCATAGACGACGTGGTCGCCGACCTCCGGAATGTGTTCCTCCCGGCAGGCCATCTGCCAGACCCGGGACCAGAGGCATTCCCGTTCGAGTTCGTGGACCCTCCGGGAGGTGTAGTACTCGACGGGGATGGCGGCTCCCGAGAGCGTCGTGCCCAAGTGAGACCGCAGGTCGTCCGGGACGGGCCAACCGTCGCCGGCGAGGATCTGGTCGTAGGTGACCGGGGCCTGGCTCGTCATCGGGGGATGTCCTTCCATGGCAGGTCCTTGTCGGAGCCGGGTTCGCGGGGAAGGCCGAGGACCCGCTCGCCGATGATGTTGCGCTGGATCTGCGACGTGCCTCCGGCGATCGTGTGGGCCGGGGAGTAGAGGAATTCCCGGACGGCGAGGGCGACGTTCTTGTCACCGTCGATCCAGGCGGTACCGGCGGGGCCGAGGAGGTCGATGCCGGCCAGGGCTATCCGTTGGGACAGCGTGGAGCGGAGCAACTTCCCCACCGAGCCTTCCGCGCCGGTGCTTTGGCCGGCGGCCCGGCCGGCGTCGGCCCGGAGGTTCGTCATCTCCAGCGCCCGTTCGCGGGCATAGAGATCCATCAGTCGGTTGCGCCAGTGCGGGTCGTTCCAGGCGCCGGTGATCCTGGCGGCGGCGATGAGCGGAGCGGTCTGGCCGGTGTCGTCGCCGCGGCGGCGGGCCGAGAGGTGGGCCCGTTCGCTGGCGAGGGTGCTGATGGACACGCGCCAGCCGTCATTGACCGGCCCGAGGCGCATGTCGTCGGGAATGACGGCGTCTGACAGGAACACCTCGTTGAAGCGGACCTCGCCGGTCATCTGTCGCAGCGGCCGGACCTCAACTCCCGGCGAGTGCAGGTCGACGATGAAGTAGCTGATCCCCCGGTGCTTCGGCTGCTCGGGGTCGGTCCGGGCCAGCAACAACCCGTAGTCCGACGTGTCCGCCAGCGAGGTCCACACCTTCTGACCGTTGACGATCCAGCCGTCGCCGTCTCTGAGTGCCCGGGTCGCCAGCCCGGCCAGATCAGAGCCCGCTCCCGGTTCGCTGAACAGCTGGCACCACCCCGTCCGCCCCGTGACGATCCCGGGGAGGAAGCGCGCCTTCTGCTCGTCGGTGCCCCATTCGAGGATCGTCGGGGCGGCCAGTGAGATCCCGACCCAGTCGAGTTCTTCGGGCTCGGGATCGCGATCGAGGGCCGCCGGCAGGTGAATCTCCACCCACCTCCGGGCGGGATTCACGCCCCCCTCCCGGAACCGCCCTGGGGATCGGGCCGCTCGGAGCCGACCGTCTCCGACCGGGTGGCGTGGGCGAGGTGATGGAGTCCGAAGGCGGCCTGCTGAGCGGCCGGAAACCCCTGGCTGTCGACGGCCTGGTTGACCGACAGCTTCGCCAGCTTCAAGGCGAAGCTCGGTTTGGTGGCGATTCGGCGGGCGAGGCCCAGGGTGGCGTCCGCGAGCTCGCCGCGGGGAACGACCCGGTTCACCATTCCGAGGGCAGCGGCCTCGGCGGCGGTGAAGGAATCACCGGTGAAGAGCATCTCCTTGGCTTTACGGGGACCGAGCTCCCACGGATGGCAGAACCATTCGACCCCGTTGACGCCGAAGGCCAGTGTCGGGTCGGAGAACGTGGCGTCCTCGCTGGCGACGATGATGTCGCAGACCCACATGAGCATGAGCCCGCCGGCGATGGTCTTTCCCTGCACTTGGGCGATGGTCGGTTTCGTGAGTTCACGCCACCGCCTGCACATGCCGACGTAGACCTCCTCCTCGCCAGCCATGTAGCCCTCGGCTCCGCCTGTTCCGAGCCCGCCGACGAGATTGACCGGCGGCGCGGTGTGGGTCTTCGGGTCCCGCAGATCATGGCCGGCAGAGAAATGCGGCCCGTCGCCGGCGAGGATGATGACCCGGACGCGGTGGTCGGTCGCCGCCGTCTGGAAGGCTCGGTCGAGCTCGTAGGTCATCAGCCGGTTCTGGGCGTTCCGGACTTCGGGGCGGCTCATCGTCACCCGAGCGATCGCCCCATAATCCAGCAGCTCGAATCGGAGAGTCTCAAAGGCCGTCTCATTCATCGGGCCGCGCCAGCGAGGCTTCGCAGGTACCAGTCCCGCAACGCCCGCTTGTTGACCTTTCCGAGGGGCGTGCGGCCCACTGACTCCACCACCGCCCCGCCGCGCGGACACTTGTAGTGGGCCATCCGGTCACGGCAGAACCGGATCACCTCGTCCACGTCGGGCGGTGCCGCCGGGTCGGCGGGTACGAGCAGGGCGTACAGCCGTTCTCCCATTTCCACGTCGGGCAGGCCGATGCAGGCGACGTCGGCCACGCCTGGATGGGCCAGGATGGCCTGTTCTGCTTCGGCCGGGTACACGTTGGCTCCTCCGGACACGACCATGTCCGCGAAGCGGTCGGTGACGTAGACGAACCCGTCGCCGTCGACGTACCCGACTTCTCCGAGAGTGAACACCCCAGGGGCCAGATGCGCCCCCGCCGACTTCACCGGGTCGTTGTGGTAGACGACGCCCCGACCGGTCGGGTCCCGGAAGTAGAGATGTCCTTCGGTGTTCGGCGGGAGGGTCCGCCCCGCTTCGTCGACGACCACTGCTTCGAAGGGAGCAACGGCGCGGCCCACGGAACCGGGATGGGCCAGCCACGCAGCCGAGTCGATCGCACACGTCGTCCCGACCTCGGTCGCGCCGTACACCTCGTGTAGCACGAGTCCCCACCAGTCGATCATCCGCCGCTTCACGTCCGGCGGACAGCTGGCGCCCGTGTGCAACACGTACCGCAGCGACGAGACGTCGTAGCGGTTCCGCACCTCGGAGGGGAGGCCCAGGAGCCGCACGAAATGTGTCGGCACCATGACGGTGGCGGCGATGTCGAACTCGTCGATGGCCACCAGAGTTTCCTCGGCGTCGAACGGCCCGAGGATGACCACGGGCAGGCCGCCGGCCAGCGCCCGGACGCCTGGGACGAGCGGGCCGACATGATGCAGCGGGCCGACCACGAGATGCGGGCCGTGCCGAGCGAATGGGCCCGACCGGACGGCGGTGAGGTGGTCGCCCATCGTAGGGCTGCGAGGAAACGTGCGGGGGGGTAGCTCCGTGCCCTTGGGCTGGCCCGTCGTGCCCGACGTGTACACGAGCGGCGGGCGCGGCGCCACGGGACCAACGTCGGGTCGTCCCGCCGGCGCCCAGTCGGTCCAGGGGACAACCGCCCCGCCAGCGGGGCAACGCCAACCGACCACGGCTACCTCGCGACCGGCCGCGGCGCAGGCCCGTTCGGCCGTTTCCGGACCAACGAAGACGACCCTGGCCGACGAGTCGTCCAGGATGTACGCCGCTTCGGCGGCGGTCAGCCGCCCGTTGACCGGGACGGCCGAGCACCCGGCCAACAATGCCGCCACGTGCACGACCAGGGTCTCGACGGCGTTCTCGGCGAACACGGCGACCCGCCGCTCCGGACCGAGATCAGCCGCCGCCAGCGCCCGGGTCAGCAGCTCGAGCAGCTCGTCCAACTCGGCGGCGCTGAGCGCGATGCGCCGGTCACGGACGGCCCAGGCGGCGGTGGTCACCCGCACAGCCCCCGGACGGCGCCCACGATGTCGTCGACCGTCGGGTAGACCTCCAGGTCGGCCGAGAACGGAATGGGAGCGTAACGGGCACCGAGGCGCGCCACCGGCGCGGCCAACATCCCGAAGAGCCGCTCGGTGATCTGGGAGGCGATCTCCGCGCCGGGCCCGCAGAACATGGTCGCGCCGTGCGTGACCACGGCCCGTTTCGTCTTCCCGACCGAAGTGAGTACGGTGTCCATGTCGAGCGGCACGAGCGACCGGAGGTCGATCACCTCCGCTTCGATGCCTTCGTCGGCCAGCTGTTCGGCCGCCCTGACGGCGACGGGCACCTGTGCCCCGTAGGTGACGATGGTGACATCGTCGCCGGGGAGGCGGACGGCGGCCGTCCCGAGCGGTATGCGGTAGTCGTCGACCGGGACCGGTTCCTTGGCCCCGTAGAGCAGGTTGATGTGCTCGATGAACACGACGGGGTCCTCGCCGAAGATGGCCGAGCTGAGCAGGCCCTTGGCGTCGAATGGCGTGGACGGCATCACCACACACAGCCCCGGCGTGTGCATCAGCCACGCCTCGAGCTGCTGCGCGTGCTGCGCACCGAAGCGCTTCGACCCGACAGCGGTGCGGACGACGAGCGGTACCGGTGTCCGCCCACCCGACATGTAGCGGAACTTGGCGGCGTGGTTCACCAACTGGTCGAGGCAGACGGTGATGAAGTCGAAGAACATGATCTCGGCTACCGGCCGGTACCCGCCGAGGGCGGCCCCGACGGCGGCGCCCAGGATCGACTGTTCGGCGATGGGCGTGGACCGGACGCGATGGGCACCGTACTTCGTGGAGAAACCCTTGGTCGTCTTGAACACGCCACCGGCGGGATCGGCGATGTCCTCCCCGAGGAGGATCACCTTGGGGTCGGCGGCTAGGGCGGCGTCGAGGGCGGAATGGACCGCGCCGGCGAAGTTCAACTCCGCGGTCTGGAGGCCGGCGATCGGCCCGGCGCTGGCGGTGGTCATCGGCACGGCACCAACTGTTCGTCGGAGAACACGTCGCGGTACACCTCGGCGTCGGTGGGGGGCGGGCTGGCCTGGGCGAAGGTGAACGCGTCATCGACGGCTGCGGCGGCGACATCGTCGATCTCGGCCAGCCGGCTCAGGCTGACGAGGCCCTCGGCGGCCAGCCACGGCCCAAAGCACACCGCCGGGTCGCGCCTCGCCGCCGCCTCCAGCTCCTCCTCGGGAACATAGGTATAGTCGGCGGTGCTCGAGTGACCCGTCAGGCGGTACGTGCGGCACTCCAGGAACACCGGGCCCCGGCCGGCGCGGATGTCGGCCACGGCGTCACTGATCGCCCGCCAGGTGCCGATCGTGTCGAAGCCGTCGACAAGCCGCGCGGCCATGGCATAGCCGCCGGCCCGGCCCGCCAGTTCCGGGTTCGGGGCGTACTCGGCGATCGGAGTGTGCTCCGCCCACATGTTGTTCTGGCATACGAACAGGACCGGCAGACGCCAGAGGGAGGCAAGGTTCATGGCTTCGTGGTAGGCGCCAATCGACGTCGCCCCGTCCCCGAAGGTGACGGCCACGACGCGGTCCGCACCGTCGAGCTGCGCAGCCAGACCGAGGCCGACGGCGATGGGCAGTCCTGATCCGACAATCCCGGTGGTGGCCATCAAGCCGGCCTCCGGGTCGTGGAGGTGCATGGGGCCGCCCTTGCCCTTGGCCAAACCGTCCATGCGCCCGTACAGCTCGGCAATGATCGACCGGAGCGACACGCCCTTGGCCACTGCATCGCCGAGGTTTCGGTAGGTCGACACGAGATGGTCCGAGTGGCCCAGCTCGGCGCCGAGGGCGGCACAGACACCCTCCAGGCCCCGCACCGGGTAGAAGGCGGCCTGCATCCGCCCCGCCCGCACCTCGGCCTTGGCGCGCTCGTCGCAGAGCATGACCGTTTGGATCACCTCGTACATCCGTTCGAGCTCGGCCGCGGCGGGCAGCCGATCGGACGGTGTCCCGTCAAAAGCCATGACTGGAGTAGACCTCGACGATGCCCGCGCCGGGAGAGTGGCGACCACTCATCTTCACGACCGGCATCAGTGTGATGGTGCAACCAGAGTGTCGGCCACTCTCTCGCCTACTGCCCGGCGTGTGGTTGCCTGCGGGGGACCCCGGGACAGAGAGGTGGGGATGGACAGCGACTCGGTAGATATCCGCGCCAACGCGATCGTTCAGTCGGTACAAGGCATGGCGTGCCCGCAGGAACGCTACGCCGAGCTCCTACCCCTCCGCCTGCGCCGCCAGGGCAACATCGTCAGCCTCTTCACCCATGACGACATCACCAAGATCAACCGGCATCCCGGGGTCCTCGGACAGGGTGGAGCGGGTGGCACCCTGGGCGCCGAACGGCCTACGATCCCCAACGAGACCGACGGCGCCGAGCACAAGATGTGGCGCGAGCTGCTCAACCCGATGTTCACCGCCCGGCGGATCCAGCGCTTCGAGCCGGCCATCCGCCAGCTGGCCGGCGAGTTGATCGACTCGTTTGTCGACGAGGGGGAGGTGGAGCTGTGCCAGCGGTTCTGCACCCCCCTGCCCGCCGAGATCTTCGTCAACATGCTCGGGGCGCCGCGCGCCGACCTGCAGTTCTTCATCGACTTCAACGAGGGCATCATCCGCCCGGCCGGAAACTCCTTGGACGAGATCATGGACAACGTCCGCAAGATCGGCGCCAAGATGGTCGAGTACGTCTATGACCTGATGGCCGAACGGCGGAAGGACACCACGCCCCGGGACGACCTGATCAGCGAGCTCTTCGCCGCCCGGATCAACGGCGAGCCGCTGTCGGACCTCGACCTCAACACGATCATTTACCAGATGCTGCTGGCCGGTCTCGACACGGTCGGGTCGACCATGACATTGGTCTTCGCCTGGCTGGCCCGTCATCCGGAGGAGCGGCAGCACCTCGTTCAGAACCCGGCGCTCATCCCCGGGGCCATCGAGGACATCACCCGGGTAGAGTCCCCCGTTCCCACCGTGCAGCGCTACGCCACCGAGGACATCGACCTCGGTGGTGGGGAGATGATCCAAGCCGGGGACCAGATCCAGACGATGCTGGCATCGGGCAACCTCGACCCGGACTCCTTTCCCGACCCCTTGCGGGTCGACTTCGGACGCAACAAGCGGGACCACCTCGTCTTCGCCAGCGGCACGCATGTGTGCCTCGGCGCCGCCCTCGCCCGCCTCGAACTCCGGACAGCGGTCGACGAGTTGCACCGCCGCATCCCCTCCTACCGTGTCAAGCCGGGGGACGAGATCCTGTACAACAACATCACCATCCGCCGCGCCTACCACCTCCCATTGGCCTTCGAGCGGGCGGGTGGCTGAAGCGGCCGGAGGTGCTCCTGTTCCGCCCGTCGATCTGAGCGGACGGCGTATCCTCGTCACCGGTGGGACCGCCGGCGCCGGCCGGGCTTTCGTGGAAGCATTCCGGGCCGCCGGCGCGGCGGTCGGCGTGCTCGGCCGGGACGCGGCACGCCTGACCGAGGTCGCCGACACGACGGGGGCGGTCGGACGCGTTGCCGACGTCAGCGACCACGACGCCACCGCGACGGCCGTCGCGGAGATCGTCGGCGTCCTGGGGGGCCTCGATGGCCTCATCAACAACGCTGGCCTCATGCTGCACAGCCCGCCATCCAAGGGACAGCACGACGACTGGGCCCGGATGATCTCGGCGAACCTCCTCGGGGTGATGCACGCCACGACCGTGGCGGCGTCGTACTTCGGCGACGGCGGAGGAGACATCATCAACGTCGGCTCGACCGCCGCGGAGCGGGTCAGCCGGGCGGATTTCACCGTCTATTCGGCCAGCAAGGCGGCACTTCGACGCCTCACCGAAGGGTTCCGGTTGGACTACGGCGAGCGGGGGGTCCGCGTCGTGCTCGTCAACCCGGGACTGCTCCGGACCGGGTGGACGGCGGGAATCCGTGACGCCGCCCTCCGGGAGGACCTCGCATCCCTCACCGACAGGCGCGGGCTCCCCGTCGGGCTCTTGGCCTCCGAAGTCGCCCGACTCCTGGGCCTGCCCCGGACGGTCTACGTCCAGGAGATCACGATCACGCCGTTCCCGGCCTGACCGGTCGTGCCCCGGCGGTTCAGGGATGGCCGACGGTCGGCGCGGGATCCTCGACGGTCACCGTCCCCGCCGACCCGTCCACCGTCACCACCGCGCCGTCGAGCACACGCCGCGTTGCGCCCGGACAGCCGACGACGGCGGGAACGCCGAACTCGCGGGCGGCGAGACCGGCGTGGTTCAAGGGGCTTCCGGCCTCGATGAGCAGTCCTCGGCTGGCCAGGATGAGCGGGATCCACGTGGCACCACTCACCGGCGCCACGAGGATGTCCCCCGGGCGGAGGTGGCTGAGTTCGGCTGGGTTGGTCACGACTCGGGCCGCGCCGGTCGCCCGACCGGGAGAAGCCGGCAGCCCGCGCACCGTATTGCCGGCTGTCGTGACGAGGAGCTCATCGTCGGTGACGGGTCCCGAAGTTGCGACCGATGGGGCACGGCCGTCGAGGACCGGCGGCGGCCGCAGCTGTGTCAGCCGGTCGTAGAGGGTTCGCCGGTCGGTGATCCGGCCGGCGAAGGCGTCGGGATCGTCGAGGAAGGCCGGGAACTCGTCGAGGGTGAGCAGGCCGAAGTCGGCAATCCGGTGCAGATAGCCCTGTTCGACCATTCGGCGGGCGATCTCATGGAGCGGCATGCGGGCCTCGTGGTGCATCCTGACGATGGCGGCCTTCGAGCGCTCCCGGGTGTGGAGCAGCGAGCCGACCGCCCGTGTCGCCCGCTCCAGCAGCTCCCGTATCGGCCGGTCGGCGGCCATCCCGTCGAGAAGTTCGGCGCTGTCCGCCTCGGTGGCCAGCCGCCTCCGGCGATCCTCGGGGAATCGGTCGTCGACTGTCATGCGCAGCCGGTCGATAGCGGCGAGGGCCAAGCCGGGATGCGTCTCCCAGGTCGGGGCGCTCAGGTCCCACTCGTTCGGACCGCGGGAGCCGAATTCCACGAGGAACGTCGCAAAGGCATCGGCGAACGCCGGGCCGTACTCCAAGTCGGCGGGCATACCGCTGAGGACGTCGTCGGGCAAGTCGTCGAAGGCGCCGATGAGCGAGGGCGAGTCGGCCACGAGCCGGGCGAGGTGCCACAGGGACCATGCCGGCCGAGCCGAGGCGATGCCGTCGGCCGCCTGGATGAGGTGCAGGGCCCGGCCAGGCTCACCCCGTTCCGCACAGGCGGACATGATGATGACAGCCGGGATCATCGTGGCCCAGGTGACGAAGGTGTGCTCACGCAGAAGGGGCTCCGACCAGCGGTCGATCACGGACCGGGCCCGCTCGAGGAGCTGCCGGCTCGACAGCCGGGACAGGTTCGGCCGCTCCCCCCGGAGGGCGGCGACGGCCCGCTCCGCTTCGTCGATCGCCGGCACCCCCGGACCGCTCAGCGCCCAGCGGACTGAATCGATCAGGCGGACTGGCGCCCCCGGTCCCCCGGCGGTGGCGTCGCGGACCCGGCGGGCGAACGTCCGCTGCACCGAGGTGTTGAGATAGCAGTAGCCGGAGAAGACCCCGAGGATGTCGGCCGCTTCGGAACCGAACTCGTCGGCGCCGAACGCGCCGAGGCGCACGAGCGCCTCGCGTCCGGCGCGCTCGAGGCGCTCCCCGGCGATGCCCGTCCAGGACAAGGGCGAGACCACGGAGGGGAAGTCCTCGTCGATGTGCCTCCGGGTGTAGCTCGGGTACCGTCCGCTGGGACGGCTCTCGACGAGCCACTGCAGGCCGAGTTCGTTGACGGTCACAATCCGAGAGAACCACCGGACCTCCGGTCCGGCGAGAGTGGAGGACACTCTCTTGGGACTCGACGGTGCCTGCCGGGAGAGCGACGGTATCCTCGACCCATGGCGGCGATCTGGCCACTCGTGGGGCGGGATCAGGAGCTTGAGACCCTCGTCCAGCGGATCCAGGACGGAGCCGGCGGCATCGTCCTGGCGGGGCCCGCCGGGGTCGGCAAGACGCGCCTGGCAGCTGAGCTGCTCGAGGCGGCCGTGGCGCGGGGTTTCGCCGCGGTGCGGGTCGCCGCCACTCAGGCAAGTGCGGCCATGCCGTTCGGCGCCTTCGCCACCCTGCTTCCCGAACTTCAGCCCGGACTCGACCGGGTACAGATGCTCCGCCAGGTGGCCCAGGCGGTCGTCGCCCGGGGGGAAGGCCGCCCGTTCCTGCTGCTGGCCGACGACGCCCATCTGCTCGATGAACCGTCGGCGGCGCTCACGCATCACTTGGCCGCCACCCGCGGCGCGACGGTCGTGGCCACCGTCCGGTCGACGGAGCGGGCTCCCGATCCGATCCTGGCGCTCTGGAAGGACGGTCTCGCTGAACGAGTGGAGCTCGAGCCCCTCACCGAGTCCGAGGTCGACGACCTCCTGAACGCCGTCCTTGGTGGACCCGTCGCCCGGCTGACCCGGGGGCAGTTCTTCGAACGGAGCTGTGGCAACGTGCTGTTCCTCCGGGAGCTCGTGCTCGGTGCACTCGACGCCGGGGTCCTCCGTCAGCGGGTGGGAGTGTGGCGCCTCGAAGGAGGGCTTCCCGCATCAGCCCGGCTGGTGGAGATCGTCGAGGCCCGCCTCGGCGATCTCTCCGACCATCACCGGGAGAGCCTGGAGCTGCTCGCCCTGGGTCAGCCCCTGGGCGTCGATCTCTTCGAGCAGCTCACTGGTGAGCAGACCCTTCGGAGTCTCGAGCGGCGGCACCTGGTCACCGTGGACAAGACCGGGCAGCGCCTCGACGTCGGGCTGGCGCATCCGCTCTACGGAGACGTCCTGCAGAAGCTCCTCTCGCCGGCCCGGGCCCGCATCTTGTACCGCACCCTGGCCAGCACCCTGGAGGCGACCGGTGCCCGGCGCCGGGACGACGTTCTCCGGGTGGCGGTGTGGCGGGTCGAGGGTGGAGGGGCGGTACGGCCCGGGACGCTCCTGGCCGGTGCCGGCCGGGCCTGGACGCTCCACGAGCTGGCCGTCACGGAGCGGCTGGCGCGAGCGGCCCTGACCGCCGGTGGCGGCTTCGACGCCGGGCTGCTGCTCGGACGGGTCCTCTCCGCCAGCGGGCACCCAGAGGAGGCAGAGGAGCACCTCGCCGCCCTGGTGCCCGAAGCAGCGGACGACCGCCAGCGCGTCGAGTTGGCCAGCACCCGCATCGACAACCTGTGTTACAGCATGGGCCGGCTCGAGGAAGGTCTGGCCGTCGCCGCTGCCGCCGAGGCGGTGATCTCCGACGACGTCTGCCGGGACGAGATCATCGCCCAGCGGGCGGCGCTGCTCGACGCCAGTGGGGATACCACCGGGGGGCTGGCGGCAGCCCTGCCGGTCATCGAACGGGCGGAAGGCCGAGCCCTGATCTGGGCGTCGGTGATCGCCACGGCGGCACTCGCCCGTGTCGGTGCCACCACCCAGGCGCTGGCCACCGCCGAGCGTGGCCTGGCCGCGTCGGCCGCCCTCGAGGGCCCGCCGCTGGCCTGGGGTGACTATGCCTTCGGGGCAGGCCAGGGCCTGGCGTTGCTGTACTCCGGTCAGCTCGACGCGGCCGAACGCCTGGCGGCGGCCGGCTACGAGCGCGGCGTCGCCGAGGCCAACACCGAAGCCGAGTTCCTTCTGGCCGGCATCCTGGCCATGATCCACGTCGTGCAGGGCCGGGTGGTCACGGCGGCCCGCCGGGCTCGGGAGTCCGCCATACTGGCCCGGGACCACGGCCGGCTCGTCCACACGCGGCTCGCGCTGATCGCGCTGGCCGAGGCACTCGCTCTGGCGGGACGAGCTCAGGAGGCAGCTGAAGTGCTGGCTGAGCTCGACAGCCGTTCCTCCCCCGTCGCCCACATCTTCGATCCCGAGGCCTGGCGAGCCCGGGCCTGGGTTGCGGTCGCCTCGGGCGACCTTCGTGGAGCCAAGGAAGCGCTCGTGGGGGCGGCCGACATGGCCGGGCGCAGCGGTGACCGGGCCTTCGAAGGGGCCGCCTGGCACGATCTTGCCCGACTCGGTGAACCCGCCCGAGCGGTCGGCCGCCTCGAGGGGCTGGCCGAGACGATGGAGGGTCCGCTCCCGGCCCTGCGGGCGGAACAGGCCCGGGCGCTGGTCGGCCGGGACGCCGCCGGACTGGAGGCCGTCTCGGCTGGTTTCGAGGACATCGGCGCGTTGTTGTTCGCCGCCGAGGCAGCCGCCGACGCAGCCTCCGCCTGGAAGCGCTGCGGGAACGCCCGCAAGGCGAACGCTGCCGACCGCCTCGCGCAGCGCCTCGCCGGGGAGTGCGAAGGGGCGCGCACCCCGGCGCTCGCCACCGACACGTCGGCCCGGGCGTCGCTCTCGGCGCGGGAGCTCGAGATCTGCCGGCTGGCGGCCACTGGCCATTCCAACCGGGACATCGCCGCGCAGCTGTTCCTGTCGTACCGCACAGTGGAGAACAAGCTCTACACCGCCTACGCCAAGCTCGGCATCGCCAGCCGCGAAGAGCTCGCCGCGGCCCTGCGCGGCATCTGACCCTGATATTGCAGAGAGGTCCGGGCTGGGGGTCGTGAGGGCTGGGTGGGGTCTGTTGAGGGAGGTTGTGGGCGGCGGGCGCAGTTGGGTGGTGGTCTTGATGGGCATCCAGGG
>Ga0070741_10004045_pt1 | contig 34927 bp, 31 predicted proteins | sample Coa_R1_4_FD_66440 | JGI IMG/M metagenome (GOLD analysis project Ga0070741, IMG submission 66440) | Surface soil microbial communities from Centralia Pennsylvania, which are recovering from an underground coalmine fire - Coalmine... | ecosystem: Environmental > Terrestrial > Soil > Unclassified ... | reverse complement strand
GCGCGAACCAAGCAATCTGGGCTGGCAACCGCGGCAAAACGCATTGTGTCAGAACTGGGAATTCCGGCGGTGAAATACGCTATGGACTTGAATGGCTACTATGGCGGCCTTGCCCGGCTTCCCTTGCTGCCGTTGACTGCGACACAAAAATTGGAGATTGAAACCAAGATGTCTCCGTTCCGGAATTAAGGAAGAGGGGCGTATGGCATGGCGGAATACGGCCTTGCTGTCAAAGCAAAGCATGTCCTTTTGCCCACGGGGAATGGCACTTGGGTAGACATGAATTCTGGAACTTCCGGGTATGAATGAACGTTTAATTGTTATGTTTTGATGCCCCAGGTCTTTGAGGCAAGGGGTACACTAGAGCCAAGCATAGATGCTGCTACATTTGTAAGGCTTCCGGGTGTTCAAAGAAACGGCTCTGCTTCAATTGAATAAAAGGGTTTGTGTCTTTATCGGGCGAACATGCCTCGCATAGAGTAGGCAGATAAGCTTTGGATGGGAATCTAAAAATCGTTAGGACAGACGTTGCGCTCGCTGCGGGAAAACGTTTGCGCGAACTCCGCGAGCAAATGGGCCTTACTTTGCGCGACGTGGAGATCTCCAGCACCACCCTGTCTGAATCGCGCTCCATTGACGAGTTTATTATCAATCCCAGCCGCCTTTCAGACATTGAAACCAAAGGCGTGATTCCCAGCATTTACAGGCTTTATGTCCTCTCTGTAATTTATCGCGCTGATTTTACTGAGTTGCTTAAATTGTATGGCGTTGACCTGAGTTTTACGGCGGCGGACTTCGCAATTTGCAGCCCCAGCAAGACGCACCGTCTGGAACTTCCGACTGATCGGGGTAGCGCGCGCTTCCCAAACAAGATCGATCCCGGTTTTAATCTGCGGGTTACCACTGATGTGGGCCGCATGATTCAGGATTGGGGCTCTATCCCCATGCAGTACCTTGACGAGCTTGCCAATAAGCAGAAATACATCTATGCCTATGTGGGCATGGAAGACCTCACTATGTATCCGCTGCTCTTGCCAGGCTCCTTTGTGCAGGTGGATGAGCGCCGCACTCGTGTGGAAGAGAAGAAGTGGCGCTCAGAGCTGGAACGTCCGATTTATTTCGTAGAAACGCGTGAAGGCTACGTATGCTGCTGGTGCTCAGTGCGTCGCGGTGAAATTGTGCTGCAATCGCACCCGCTTTCGCCGGTGCCGCCAAGAATTCTCAAGCATCCGCAGGAGGCCGAGGTACTTGGCCAGGTGGTAGGCGTGGCTATGCGACTTGGTGAGGTTCGCTCGGCTCCTGCTGTGCAAGAGCAACCACAGATTCCTGCAGTAGATGAAGGTGAGCCGAAAGAAGTGCGTCGCCATTGACCGGCGCCTTGAGCACAAAAGAATTTGGATTGAGAAACTCAGAAGATCCGGAACGCGCCATACCCTCTAAATACTCTTTATAAATCTCACGCACCGGCACATGCACCAGTTCCAGAGACGTTTCCATGTGGGCGGCGTAAATCGCTTCCTGCGTGGGACGATTGCCAAAGGCGCGGGTAAATCCCCAATGCACATATCCGCCGCTCCCGGTCTGCAGAGAGCAGATGTAGGCTACCTTTTCCAGCAGGGTAGGCAGAGCGCCCAATGTTCGTTTTTTAAAGTCTTCCGCTGCTTTGAAAATCATGAGTATCTTTGCCTGGAACCTTAGCCCATCTTCCATTCGAAAGGCAAAGTGTTAAATTCCAGTGATTTTTCTATGAAAAACATAGCACAAACTGCGGCCTGCTGAGGCATTTTTACAATTTGTTCTGAAATCGTGAAATCTGGGTACTGAGGTAACAGGGCTATTACACAGGCAAATGTCATATTTCGGTTTGAAATACCCGTAGATCAATGATTTAGGCTGGTTTCCGAGAGCTTTTACATTTCTAGCCGATCTGTATTTTGGGAACAGAGAAGCAGGGACGAAGCTCTGCCAGAACCTCACCCGTTGCGAATCACAAGGGTCTGTTCTCCGGTCTTGTGAACCTGCCTAAGGAGCGTATGACAGTTCGCTCTGAATACCGAGAAAAAAACCTTCTTCATGATTTATCTGGCGTTCCTTGATCGCCTCATTAGTACCGGTACAGGTTTTCACAGCCTTTTAGATAATCGCTAACTTTGCGTATTTTATGGTCAAGTTGCCCAATGCGTGATTGAATTTGGGCGAGGATTTTTCAATCCTGCTACATTCAATCAAGAGGGCTACCTAAAGCATGCGAGTTCTCATTGCCGGTGGCGGCACCGGCGGCCACGTAATCCCGGCGCTGGCCATTGCGCGCGAACTCAAAGCCCACTATCAGGCGGAAGTATTGTTTGTGGGCACAGCGCGAGGCATGGAAAACCGGCTTGTTCCGCCGGCCGGCTTCGGCCTGATGCGCGTAAAAGTTGGTGCGCTTAAAAACGTAGGCCTGGTCACGCGCATGAAGACCCTGTTTGATCTGCCTCGGGCAGTGGTGGATGCGCGGAAGATTATCAAGGTATTCGATCCGGACGTGGTGGTCGGCGTGGGCGGATATGCTTCCGGGCCGGCCATGGCAGCGGCCATCCTCATGCACATTCCTACGCTGGCTTTTGAGCCGAACTACGTGCCGGGCTTCGCCAACAAGATCGTTGGCAAGCTGGTTTCAGCAGCAGCGGTGCACTTTGAACAGACAAAAAAATATTTTCGCAATGCCCAGGTTGTGGGAGTGCCGGTGCGGGCGGAGTTTTTCAAAGTCGCAGCGCCTGCCAGCAATCGCCCGCCAACGCTGCTGGTCTTTGGCGGCAGCCAGGGTGCGCAGGCCATCAACCAGGCCATTACTGCCGCTGCACCGGAAGTGTTACGGCAAATTCCTGCGTTGTGCATCATCCATCAGACAGGTGAGCGCGAATATAATGACGTGCAAGCTGCGTACGCTCAGGCAGGCGTGAAAGCTGAGGTCTCAGCCTTTATTGATGACATGCCCTCGGCGTTTGCCCGGGCCGATCTGCTGGTGTGCCGCTCCGGTGCAAGCACTGTGGCTGAGATTACTGCAGCAGGGAAGCCGGCGATCTTTGTCCCGTTTCCTCGCGCTGCAGACGATCACCAGCGCCGCAACGCTGAGGCAATTGCCGCCGGAGGCGCAGCCGTGCTGGTGCCGCAAGCCGAACTGACACCGCAGCGGATGGCGCAGCTAGTGGTTGAGCTGTTCGGCGATTCAGCGCGATTGCAACAGATGGCAGAGAAGGCGCGGGCGCTCTCACACCATGACGCTGCTGGTCGCGTTGCCCGAATGGTGGCGGAACTGGCGGGGAAAAGCAGCTAGCAATTGGCCAGATCGATTCAGATCGACCCATCCATGCACGGGACAAACCGCGAGCCCGACAACTCGGCGAGCGGCGAGCAACAGGCGCAGAAAGAACTAATGGGGAGCCGAAGCTCACTGGCGGTTTGTCGCGAAGCGACAAGAATGGATGAGGGCGAGCCCAACTAGCGTGGCGAGCCCGCTGCAACAAGCGCTGAGGCGTGTTAGGGAAAATCGAAGCTCAATGGCGGTTTGTCGCGAATCGACACAAGAATAATGTTTGCAAAAATACAGCGTATTCATTTCGTAGGCATCGGCGGCATCGGCATGAGCGGTATCGCCGAGGTGTTGCTCACGCTGGGATATAAAGTTTCCGGCTCCGACCTGAAGAACTCCTCTGTAACAGAACGCCTCGCGGAGAAAGGCGCCATCATTTTTGAAGGCCATCGCGCGGAGAACATTACCGGCGCGGAGGTTGTGGTGGCCAGCTCCGCCATTCGTCGCGATAACCCGGAGATTGCTGCCGCGCACGTACAACTCATCCCGGTAATCCAGCGCGCTGAGATGCTGGCTGAGCTGATGCGTCTGAAATACGGTATCGCCATTGCGGGCATGCACGGCAAGACAACTACCACCAGCATGGTGGCTGCTGTGCTGGCCGCGGGAGACCTTGATCCTACGGTCGTGGTTGGCGGGCGCGTGGACGCCATGGGATCGAATGCGCGTCTGGGCAAGTCACAGTATTTAGTGGCTGAGGCCGATGAGAGTGACCGTTCATTTCTCAAGCTCTCGCCGATTCTTGCCGTGGTTACCAACATTGACCGCGAGCACATGGATTGCTACCGCGACATGGCGGATGTGGAGCAGGCTTTTCTCGACTTTATTGACCGTGTGCCTTTTTACGGCATGGCTGTGCTCTGCCATGATGACGAGCGGCTGCGCAATATGCTGCCTCGGTTGGCGCGCCGCGCCACGACCTATGGTTTGCATGAAGACGCCGATTTCCGCGTAAACACCGCTAATGGCAAGTGCGCCGACAACAAACATTATTCACATTTTTCTATCGACTATCACGGCAGAACTCTGGGCGATTTTCATCTGCGCGTGCCCGGCAACCACAACATCCTCAATGCCGCGGCGGCAGTGGCGGTTGGCGTAGGGCTTGACGTTGATCCGGAGAAGATTCGCAAAGGACTGGAAAATTTTCGCGGGGTGGACCGCCGCTTCCAGCTTCGCGGTCGCGCTGCTGATATCAGCGTAATTGATGATTATGGTCACCATCCCACGGAAATCCGCGCAACCCTGGCTGCGGCGCGGCAATGCGGATTTAAACGCGTGCATGTGATCTTCCAACCGCACCGCTTCACCCGCACGCGCGATTTGCTTGACCAGTTTGGCTCCGCCTTCACCGATGCCGACAGTGTCCTAGTACTTGATATCTATGCCGCCAGCGAAGCGCCGCTCCCTGGCATTACCGGTGAGCGGCTGGCGCAAGTGGTACAAACGAGCGGCGGGAAAGAAAAAGACGTTCGTTATGTCAGCTCGTTCGATGAAGCCGCGCGACAGGTCTCTGCGCTGGCTGAGCCTGGTGACATGGTGCTCACGCTTGGCGCGGGCAGTGTTTCACAACTCGGGCCGATGGTGCTGGATCAATTGAAACACAAGCCTGCAGCGGTCAGTAGCCAGCCGGCATAACCTTACACCCCGGCTTTTTGCTCAAGTTTTTTGATCCTGGGTAGATTGGCGGGAAGCAACGCTGTTTTCTTCCTGCGCTGCGCGCCGCGATGTCCGCGGCGATCTTCTTTGGCAAACCGCTTGGCCTTGGCCGGAGAACCGCTTCGGTCGTGCCATTTTCCCCTTCTAAAGATTGTCTGATAGCCTCCGGCAAGAATCTGAAACGGCTTGTGGACGCGCTTCATGTGATCAAACTGCACGGAACCCGGCTTGTGAAAATTCTCAAAATATGCCGGATAGACAAAATTACTCATGGGGATGCCATTGACGCGGAAGCTCAGCTCTTCCACCGGATCGGCGCTTTCATAGGCATACATGATTTTGGAATTTCCGCGTGTGGTCATCATGTTAGTGGCGGGATCAACGAGCATTTCGACGAGTTCATGGGAGGCCGAGGTGCTTACCAGGTCGCCCATGTCGAGCGTGGTTTTGACGAAAATTTTTGCCAGCGGCAGCCCGTCAGGAGTGAGATCGTGGTAAGCCTCAGCGTCAGCGTTGCCGGCATTGTCGAGAAACACCATAGCCCACGCGCCTTTTCTGAAACTTCTGGTCTTGATCAGTTTCGCTGGCGTTCCCCACACAGGAGCTACGTATTTGTTGACGTAAACCTGCAGGGCAGCAATCAGGTCATCGAAGTCAACTCGGAGCGGCGTTTTGGCTTTATTGAAACAAGCGATAGTGGGAAATTCACCCTGATTGAATGCACCATACCTGCGCTTGGGCATAACGTGCCTTTCTTTTTCAACCAATTTTGAAGTTTTGAACGATAGAACTCAGCTATTCAAATCAGGGGGTGTAAATTGCTTGGCTAAAGCTGTGCAAGCAATGCTAGATCATCGGGTATCGACATGCAATCCGTAACTTTGGAAAGCTATTGTTTCACTGGTTCCAGCGCCCATCCTTCCAATTGCCCTGTCTGGCGCATCAACTGAATTTGAGCGCGATCCAGCTCAAAGTTAGAGTTCAGGTACGCGGTATAGCGTTCATGTTCGGCGACCCGAGCATTTTCCTCGTCTTTGAGGCTGGCGGCGCCGCTCTCAATCTTGGCGTGAGCGGCTTCAATATCAGCCTGCGATAGCTGATGTTCCAGTTGCGCGACATCGCGGGCTGCAGCCAACTGCTGTACTGAGCGTTGCAGCTTGAGCGTCTCTGTGCTCACTTGCTCCTTTACGCCTTGCGCCTCTTTGCGCGACTTAAGCGCATCGGCATCCGCAACTTTGGCCGCTGCGTGCTGCACCGGGTTAAATAAAGGAAAGCGGATGGCCACGCCTGCGGTCACATTATGACGCTGGAATTTTTGAAAGAACTGGTCATAGTTGTTAAAGCGCGCCAGCACTGCGTATTGGCCCACGTAATCCACTGAAGGATACAACTGCTGGTGCTCAGCCCGTGCGCGAAAAGCTTTGGCGTCAGCCGCTGCTTCCGCAGCTTTTACTGCAGGGTTGTTGTTCACAACGCTTGTCAGGTCCTGATCTTGCAATACGGACGGCATTTCTGGAATCGATTCCGTCGATGTGCGAATCGCGCTCACCGGCAATCCAGTCAGTTGGGAAAGGCGGAGCCTTAGTTGGTCGCCGGCGGCCTGCGTCTGGGCGATATCCAGCCTTGTTTTCGCACCCACAAGCTTGGCGCGGGCTGTTTCTACCTGGCTATCAAGTCCAGCTTCCACACGCTGGTTCACAATGTCTTGAAATTTTGCCGCTGCCTGCTCCTGCTCGCGTTGAATGGTCAGCGATGAATCAAGTAAATCGAGCTGGATGTAATCCACGGCCGTTTCCATAATTAATTCATTACGCTTATCGGCATTTTGCGCGGCTGTGGCGGCAACGTCACTGCGTGCTGCTTTGATGTAGCTGCGCTGAGCCGGGTTCCACAGCGCTCCCTGGAAGTTCACGTTAAAGATGGAAGGTGCTGCTCCCTCAAGGCTGAGTGGGAAACCGTATGACGCTCCCAGCCCTGAGCCAAGCACCGTCTGCGGCAGAAAAACGTCACGCGTTTGCGTGACGGCAGCTTGCGCTCTGCTCATATCTGCCTGGGTCACTCCCATTGTGGTGCTGTTCTTCAGCGCCAGCTCAATGGCAGCATGGAACGTCAGCGGCTTTTCCTGGCTGGCGGTAGAGTCTTGCGTGAACAATATTCCCGGAAGCGCCACAATCCAGGCTGCTACCACGATGAGACGGGCATACAATTTCATTTTTCACCTGCGCGTTGTTCCAGAGGATGGATAGAAAGACGTGATTTTATCGGGAAACACGGGCCAGCGCATCCCGGGCCGGCTTGTACTCTGAAGCCATCTCAAGGGAATCGTGGAATGCAGCAGCGGCTTCCTTCTTGCGGCCTTCTTTTTCCAGCAGGATCCCCAGCAGGTAATGTGCCTGGAAGGCAGGACCGTCTTCAGAGGGATCTTCCTGGGTTACGTAATGGCGCAACATTTGGATGGCTCCGGGAAAATTTCGTCCCGCATGTAACAGCAGGTTGGCGACGTCAAATTCCGTTACATCGCCTTCATGCGCCGTGGCCAATGATTTTGTTATCGCGGTTTCCATTTCGTTCATGCGGCCGGCACGCCGGTAAAAATGCGCCAGCTCTACCCAATAGCGCGAAGGATCGTTGCTGGAAGCCACGGCTTTCTTGTACGCTGCTTCAGCTTGGCCGCTGCCTTGCTTTTCTTCCACGCGTGCATTGATGTAACTAGCCAGCGCCGGATCACGCCGGGCCACAACTTCAGCCTGTTGCCGTGCTTTGCTCTTGTCTCCGCCCAGAAAGCTGGGAGCTTCCAGGTAAAACTCACTCAGGTCAGAGCGAGCGGGAAAATTATTGGTGTCAAGCGACACGGCGCGCTCAAATTCAGATTTCACTTTGCGGGCCAGGCCAAATGCCGCGAACGGATTGGCGACTTCTGCCTTCCGGCCCATGGCACGACCCAGCCACAGGTGATACGAGCTGTTCTCTGGATTCAGCGCGACAGATTTTTCCGCCATGCGTATGGAGTTGTCCCAAAGCTCAAGCTGGTAGTAAACGCGGCAAAGCAGGTTATAGGCGCGGGCATCGTTAGGATTTTGCGCTACCGAGGCGTTAAGGACGTGCAATGCTTCATCTGCCTTGCCTGCTTTGAGCAGGGCAGTGGGATCGGTATCCGCCGCAGCTGAGAATACCGTGCTGATCAGGAACAATAACAATAAAGACGCTACCCGGGAAAAAATCCTCAACGCTCAACCACCTTTACTTCCATGCCGTTATGCAGCGGCTGCGCGTTGGTCGCACCCAGGGCAACCGTAGTTCCATCGGAAATGCCTTTCACGATTTCTACTCGTGTCAGGCTGGAAAGGCCCGTTTCCACTTCACGGGCTTCGATCTTGTCATCCGCAACCTGGTAAACATAGCGTTTACCATCCGCGTCATGCACCGCTTCACGCGCCACAGTGAGCGCATTGTCATGCTTCGCGATAATAATGCTCACGTTCACATTTACATTGGGCAGCAGCTTGCGGTCAGCATTGGCGACCTCAGAAGTTATCTCGCCAACAGTGCGCGATCCCACCATGCTAACGGCCGTTGGCACGCGGGTCAGCGATCCTTCCCAGGTGCGTCCGGGAATGGCGTCCCACGTGATCTGTACCTCCTGGCCTTTAGCCAGACGGCCGATATCCGGTTCGTCAACAAAGGCCCGCACGCGGACTTTTGTGAGGTCTGCTATCTGCACCAGCAACTCGCCGCCATTGACGTATGCTCCGGGTTTTACCGGGAGTTGGTACACTGTGCCGGCAAAAGGCGCGGTGACGTTGGAATGTTTCAGAAGATCTTGCGCTGCAGCATAAGAAGCGCGCGCTTCAACCGCCGCAGCTTCCACCTTCGCGACCTCGGGTGAAGAATAACGTCCGGTCAGCTTTGATTGCAGCAGTTGCACGTCAGCATCAGCTTTCTTCACACGGTCCTGCGCTGCATCCACCTCTGCCGGTGATGCTGCTCCGTTTTGCCGCAGCTTCTGGATAGCCTGCAGGTTGCGCTGGGCTTCCGTGCTCTCTGCTTGTGCCTTGGAAAGATCTGCTTTAGTGGTCAATACTTCTTCTTGCGTGCCGCCGGACTTTACCGCCTGCAAAGCTGCTTCCGCAGAGCGCAACTGGGCCAGCGCTCGCGCAGACTGTGCCCGTGCATCCGCATCGTCAAGCTGCACCAGAAGCTGCCCTGGCTTCACGTGATCGCCTTCAGTCACCCGCACGCTCTTAACAATGGCGGGCGCCGGCGCATGTGCTTCAAAGCTATTGACCGGCTCAATTTTTCCGTTAGTGGAGATCACGCTGGCAATCTCCTGGCGCGCCACTTTTTCCGCGCGGACAGAGACACCGCCGCGCCTCTGGTTGATGCCAGTGAAGATCACCACTGCCAGCACCACCAGAATGGCAATGGCCACCAGCCGTTTGCGGTCGCGCCCGTTATTTTGGTTCTGTCTTGCCATGCTCAAAAGATTGCAAGCCCAAACCTGCAAGTATAAACAAGCAGGCTGCCCAGGTCACAAAAGAAGACGCAAAGAACCATTCCAGCCATAAACGCGGTAAGGCTATCTCAGCTTTTCAGGCGGTCTCAAATTATGACTTACATTGATTCTACTGATTTTAGATGAGCGTTCCGCCCCTCCGGTTACGCCCAGGCAAGCGATTGCTACAATAAGGCCGATGTCACATCGTACAGGTTATACCGAAGATCATGCAAAAGCCGGGCTGGACCACAGCTTTCCTGAAATTGATACCTGGCCCAACCAGTTTCCTGCCTATGAAATTTTGATTGACGTGCCGGAGTTCACATCAGTTTGTCCCAAAACCGGGCTGCCTGATTTTGGAACGCTGGAAATCCGCTATATGCCCGCCAAGCTCTGCCTGGAGCTAAAGTCGCTGAAGGAATATCTACTCCATTACCGCAATCTCGGCATCTTTCAGGAGAATATCGTCAATCAGGTGCTTCAAGATGTAGTGCACACAGTGAAGCCAAAATGGGTCGTGGTGAAAGGTATATTTCGTCCCCGTGGAGGAATAGGTACCACAGTGGAAGCACGTTGGCCCCGACCGAAGAAGTAAGTTGCTTTGCTCGATTGGTTATCTCTGACCGGCCTGGCCTGCCGGATTCAAATTCACAACACCGCCACTGGTACCTGCCGCTGCTGCGGCGGCTGCTGAGACCGGCGGGACAGGTGGAACTGGCGCCGCTGGCTGCGTTTGCGTAGACACAGGCGCCTGATTCTCCGGGAACTTGAAGCCGACATACGTTCCCGCGCTCAGCCCCAGCAGACCCAGCAACGTCGGATTAAAATCCGGAATACTCAGCTTGGTGAGAATGTTCATCACATAGGCGAACGCCAGCACTACCGTCCAGGCAATAATCTGAATGCGGTGCAGTTGCACTCCCTGGTCGCCACCACAGATATCTTTCAAAAATCCTTTGGAAACTGCGGGCGGCGTGTTGGAACCAGTGCGATCGACTAAAGCCGCTGCCATATAAGTGCTGGCGCTGATTCCTAACAGCCCCAGGATGGAAGTAGGAATGGGGACCTGCGTGTCCCACCACATGACAAAGAGGAAGAAATAGCTGGATACGGTCAGCCAGGTCCAGACTGCCATCTGTGTACGCGCAAGGCTGAATGGGCCGCCGGGAGAGTCTTTGAGAACTGAACTCCGCCGGCCAAGCACAACCAGCCCCGCCAAAGTGCTGAGACAGAAGAGAAGGCACGCAACGGCCCACGGCAATGGCAGGAAAATCAGCCTAAATGCTGCGTTGGTTGGATACTGCGTTCCACCCGCAGGGCCGATGCTTGCCCGCACGTTGCGAAAGATTCCTCTTGTACTCCAATTTTTTTGTAGAACGATGAGCTCGTCCCAGGTTGTTTCCGATCCAGTCGTTTTGTCCAGCTTAAAGCCCAACTCGCTTTGCTCCGGATTCACGCTGATCGGGTGGCTATCTTTGATTTCCCTGCCATTGATGAATAAGGCCAGGCTTTCAGGCGCGTTTTTCTCTTCCAGCCATTTTTGAAGACCGTCAACACGGAGCTTAAGATGATGCCCCAGATCTGTGGTGTATGAATCGCTCGCGCAAGCGTGCGCCTGCCCGCTGGCAGTGGGATCGTCGATAATGCATACTACTGATAACGTGCTTCCAGCAGCAGGCGACGGCTGTTGCCCCGTCTGCACGGCTCCCTGATTGGCTTGAGAGCTTCCATTGGCGGACGTGCCTTGTGAAATTGCCTGCGGCTGCATGGCAAGGATTCCCGCGATTACCAGGAACCAGAAGTAATTTCTCTTCACCATGATTCGACTCCTGAAAGGCCTCTCAAACATTCTGGGGGGATTTGGGGGCTGTGTGCTGAGACTCTAACACAGAAATCGTACAAAGAGACTGTTCCCCTCCGGCCTTTTCTGAAAATCCACGCATTGGACGTGCTGACGGGACGGTTATAATCCCTGCATCCATGCCGCCAAAACTCTATCCTCGACTTTTGCTGGCGGTGCTTACGGGACTCAATATCCTGAATTACATTGACCGGAATGTTTTGTTTGCGGTGCAGTCTGAAATAAAAAAAGAATTTCTGGTGAGCGATGCCAAGATTGGTCTGCTTACCAGCGCATTTTTTATTACCTATATGGTTGCCGCTCCGCTGGTGGGCTGGCTGGGCGATCGCTTTCCCCGCCGGAACATCGTGGTTGTCGGCATCTGTATCTGGAGCGGCTTTACTTTCTTTACGTGGTTTGTGCATGACTATAACCAGTTATTTCTTCGCCATGCCATTGTCGGCATCGGCGAAGCCAGCTATGCCACCATTGCGCCCACGTTGATTGCTGATTCCTTTCCGCCCTTAAAGCGCGGACGCATGCTGGCCATCTTCTTTCTTGGATTGCCGGTGGGCAGTGCTGCCGGATATTTTGTCGGTGGATATTTGGCCCAGTACTTCAACAATTGGCGCACGCCTTTCATGGCTGCCGGAATCCCCGGTTTCTTGTTGGCCCTCTTGCTCTGGTTCTTGCCTGAGCCGCCGCGCGGCCAGCATGAGGAGCACTCGCCGGTAGATGCCTGGACGCTGCTTCGTGGTCTGGTGCGCAATGGCGCTTTCATCACTGCAACTTTGGGCATGGCCATGTACACCTTTGCTGTCGGTGGAATGCAAGTCTGGATTCCAACATTCCTTCAGCGGCTGCGCGGGCTTGACGTGAAGACCGCAAACATTGATTTCAGTGTCATCGTGATTGTCAACGGCATTGGCGCCACGCTGCTGGGCGGCTGGATTGGGGATCGCCTGCTCAAACGCTACTTCGGGGCTTATTACAGCTTCTCCGGAATTGCCATGCTGATCGCCGTCCCATTCATGGTTGCCGCCATTTACGTCAGCGGCAAGTTGATGTTTCCGGCGATCTTCGCCGCAGTATTTTTCATCCTGATCGGCACAGGCCCCACCAATGCTGCACTGGTGAACTCGGTGAGCGCCAGCATCCGGTCCACAGGGCTGGCGGTGAATGTTTTTGTGATTCATCTGCTGGGTGACGCTTTTTCACCAACGCTGATCGGCAAGCTCTCTGACAAGACCGGCTCTCTGCAAACCGCGTTCTGGGTGGCCTTTGCTGCTGCCGGGATCTCAGGAGTCATTCTGCTTTATGGCGCACGATTTGCGCCGCGCTTCAAGCTGAACGAAATCAAGGCTGCGGAAGGATGATCTGGGTTTACTGGGTTACCGGCACGCTTCTGGCTTTGATTTGGCTGGCTGTTGTTTTGCCGCTGGCCTGGCATATTTCTGAAATCGCCGATCTCACCCAGCCTGAGCATCAGACGCCCAGAGATGCCATGCTTCCGCCGCTCACGATTGTGGTCCCCGCTCGCAATGAAGAAGCGGAGATTGAACCAGCCCTGCGATCACTATTGCATCTCGACTACCCGAATTACGAAGTGGTTGCCGTCGATGATCGCTCAACCGACCAGACCAGCCAAATCATGGACAGGCTTGCAGCAGAGCCAACAGCACAAGGCCGGCTGCGAGTGATTCATGTTCAGGAACTCCCTGCGGGCTGGCTGGGCAAACTCCATGCTATGTGGCTGGGTTCACTTAGTAAAGTTACACTGAGAAATGGCACACTCAGAAACGCCGGGCAGCAGGGAAGTGGCGAGTGGCTGCTGTTTACTGACGCTGACTGCGTGTTTCATCCTGAATCACTTCGCCGAGCCGTGCATTACGCCATCAAGACCGGCGCTGATCACCTGGTGCTCTTTCCCACTGCACACATGAAGACCCTGGGCGAGCGCATGTTGATCTCTTTTCCTCAGGTGATGTCCAGCTTTGCCATGCGGCCGTGGAAAATTCGCGATCCCAAAGCTCGCGACCACATTGGCGTAGGCGCTTTCAACCTGATTAGCCGCTCCGCGTATGAAGCCATTGGCACTTATGAGAAGCTGCGTTTGGAAGTAGTGGACGACATCAAACTTGGCGAGTCCATCAAGCGAGCAGGCCTTTGCCAGGACGTGGTCTGCGGCCCAGGATTGGTTTCGCTCCGTTGGGGTGCAGGCGCAGCAGGGATCATCGGCAACCTGGAGAAAAACCTGTTTGCTTTTTTGCGCTTTCGCATCAGCCTGGTCGTGGCATGTTGCGCGCTCACATTTTTCCTTTGTGTCTGGCCGTTCGTGGGTTTGGTGCTGGCCACTGGTTGGGCGCGTGCTACATTTGCCGGGACTGTGGCCATGATCGCGCTAGCTTATGCGCTGACCGCACGCTATGCAGCCGGTTCTCTGTGGCTCTTTCTAACCTGCCCGTTCAGCGCGATCTTGTTTATCGCGGCAGTGCTGCGCTCGGCATTCAAAACGCTGCGCGATGGAGCAGTGACGTGGCGAGGGACGAGGTATGAGTTGGAAGAGTTGAGGAAAAGGAAGTAGCCGCGAGTCAACGCGAAAAACGCGAATAATAAACTTCAATTCGTGTTTATTTGCGTGCATTCGCGGCTGGGTGCCCCATCCTTTGCGGCCATCTACGCTGCTTGTCATTACAAATTAACAAGGCGCAAAGGGTGGGATAATTACCGGAACAAATTCTTCAAAATAAAGATCGCGTTGGCCGGGCGCTCCGCCAAGCGTCGCATCAGGTAGGGATACCACTCTGTACCGAAGGGGATATAAACGCGGCAGCGCCAGCCCTCTTTCACCAGCTTCTGCTGCAGATCGCGGCGAACGCCGTAGAGCATCTGGAACTCGAAAGCCGAAGCCGCAATCTTTTCCTTCTGCGCAAACTCAATCGTCGCACGCACCATGTTTTCATCGTGCGTGGCAATGCCGTGATAGACGCCGCTCTTGAGCAGCATCTTCATCAATTTCACGTAATTGGCATCAACATCAGCCTTCTTGGGAAACGCAACATCAGCCGGCTCCTTGTACGCGCCCTTGCACAGGCGTATGCGGATACGCTCGGCCAGCAGGGCTTCCACATCTTTTTCACTGCGGAAGAGATATGACTGGATGACCGCCCCCACGCACCCGGCGTTTTCCGGCTGGCGATGCAGACGATGGACGAAATCCAGCGTGCGCTGCGTGTAGGCAGAGCCTTCCATGTCAACGCGCACAAAATTGTTGATGCGCGCCGCATGCTCCACTACGCCGGAGGCAATTTCATAAGCCATGGCCTCATCCACGTCCAGGCCCATGTGTGTAAGCTTGAGGCTGACGTTAGCATTCAGTTGCTGCGCCTGCATCCGATCCAGAATCTGGTGATAAAGCTGCGCGCTGTGCCGGGCTTCATCGGCGTTAGTAACGTTTTCGCCAAGATTATCAACGCTCACGCCCAGGCCTAGGCGGTTCATGGCTTCTGTAGCTGTGAGCGCGTCATCAATCGTGGTGCCAGCCACAAAGCGACGAGAGAGTCGCTGGCCAATCCACGTTTTCTCCGCCGCGGAGCGGAGAGACTTGCTTTCAGAAAGAGAGATGAACGCAGCCCTTAACAACGATGCTCCAGGATGAGTAGAGATGACGGCATAGAGAGGAACTTACTTTTTTAACATATCGGCAGAGATTGGGCGAGGTCGCTAGAATTTGGTAAATGGGTAATCTGGTAATTGGGTAAATTAGGAATGTCAAAATCGGAGCACGTTCATTTACCACATTACTCATACCACATTGCGCATTTACCAAATTACTCAATTACCAATTTGCCTTACCGCCCATGCTCTTCCAAAAACTTTTCCGCTTCAATGGCAGCGGCGCAGCCTGATCCTGCAGCAGTAATCGCCTGGCGATAGCGGCGGTCTTGCACGTCACCGCAGGCAAAAACGCCGGGCACGCGGGTCATGACGAAATCGTGGGTCTTGAGATAGCCGTCGTCGTCCATGTCCAACTGGCCCTTGAACATCTTGGCATTGGGCTCATGGCCAATGCCAAGGAACATGGCGCTGACGGGAAATTCCCATGCCTTACCGGTCTTGGTGTTGCGCAGCTTCAACGCAGTGACTTCGTTCTTATCGGGATCAAGAATGTCATCTATGACGGTATCCACCAGGAACTCAATCTTCTCGTGCTTGCGCGCGCGATCCAGCATGATCTTGGAGGCGCGGAAGTGGTCGCGCCGATGGATCAACGTGACCTTGCTGGCAAAGCGAGTGAGGAAGAGAGCTTCTTCCATGGCGGAGTCGCCGCCGCCGACCACAGCAATAGGCAGGTTCCTGAAAAATGCCCCGTCGCACGTGGCGCAGGAAGAAACACCGCGGCCGATCAGCTTGTGTTCATTGGGCAGGCCCAGCCAGCGGGCAGACGCGCCACTGGCGATGATGAGCGTGCGCGTAGTTACAATCCTGCCGCCGCCAAAATCGAGCTTAAAAGGCCGTGCTTCCAGATCAGCCTTGACCAGATGGCCGTTCATAAATTCCGCGCCAAAGCGCGTGGCCTGCTTGCGGATGTTTTCAATCAGATCAGGACCTTGAATTCCATCAGGGAAGCCGGGAAAGTTTTCCACCAGCGTGGTCAGCGAGAGCTGGCCGCCCGGCTCGTGTCCTTCAATCACCAACGGCTTCAGATTGGCGCGCGCCGCATAGATAGCGGCGGTCAAACCGGAACAACCGGTCCCCAGAATCACTGTATCGCGAACGGAATTTTCCATAGCACCCATTAGATTCATGATCTTCAATATGGTTTCAAGGCTTGGCTGCGGGCTGTTTTTTCTGTTTCTGGGCCACCCCGGTCTTCTTAGTAGCGGGATTGAGCCAGGCAATATCTGAGCGGAACTCTGTCCGCAATCTCAGCGCGGCCCGGTATTGCGCCATAATTTCAGAAGCCTGGCGGAATATGGGATCATACGCGCTCTGGTCAGCGTCTGGACAGCGCGTGAGCACGGCGGAGCTTTTGTTGAGGCGCTCAATCCTTACACGCGTGGCAGGAGTATCAACAGAAAGCACGGCCGTCGGCGAGGCAGAACCGGCAGAGACTCGGTCTTCCAGCACCAGCTCAAGAAAATCCTTGGTATCACGAGGGTGCAGAACCAGGGTCTCAATGGTGTTGGTGGAATCCGTGCTCATGGAGTACTGCGCGGTCAGGAGCGGCGAGTCGGCGGCAAAGTCGCGGCGCAGGCGCACAAACCGCGAGTCTGGCGCATCTTTTAGCGTGGTGCGCCCGCGAGAAATCTCAAAATCAGTACTGAACACTGGTTTGGCCTTTACTGCAGCCAGCGCTCCATTAATGACTTCCTGTTCTTCTTTTCCCGGCGTGCAAACGTTCAGATAGTTTACCTTGACCTGGGGTTTGCCCTCTGAGGATTGTGGTACGGCCGGTTGTTGCTGCTGGGCAATGGCTGCGCCTGCCAGCAAAATGGGAAGAAATAAAGCCTGTTTCAACACGGTTGGGATTGTAGCATTGCTTTCTTTCTGAAATCCCGGCCGAAGGGAGCGACACTTATAGAACCCAAGATCTTTCGGGCGATAGTTGCGTGCCGGCCTTAGTTTTTATGACGATAGGGATCCTTCACCCGCACTGAGTTAAATCAGGCGCAAGGATGACAACTGCGCTGGGCTCGGGATCGCTGCAAAAGATCATTTCTTCAAATAGCTATCCACCCACTCATCCACGGTTATGTACCAGAGCTGGCTGTTCTGCGGCTTGAGCACCCAGTGGCCTTCATCGGGGAAATAGAGCATCTTAGACGGAATCTTCAGCCGCTGTAGCGTGGTGAAGAGCTGGAAGCCCTCTGAAACATCTAGGCGATAATCCAGTTGGCTGTGCACCACCAGCGTGGGAGTTTTGAACTGCGTAGCAAAAAGGTGCGGTGACCACTTGCGATACCCTTCGCGGTTGTTCCACGGCGTGCCGCCGAACTCCCACTCCGGGAACCAAAGCTCTTCTGTGCTGCCGTAAGCGGATTCGGTGTTGAACATGCCGTCATGGGAAACCAGGCACTTAAAGCGATTGGTATGGCCAAGAATCCAGTCGATCATGTAGCCGCCATAGCTCGCGCCCAGCGCGCATTCGCGGTCTCTGTCGATGAACGGATAAGTTTTCTCCGCGTAGTCCAAGCCATCCATTAGATCAACATACGGCGCTCCACCCCAGTCTTTGTTCACGCCGTCAATAAAGGCTTGGCCGTAGCCGGTGCTTCCACGAGGGTTCACCATGATTACAACGTAGCCGTCAGCGGCAAAAAGCTCGGCGTTCCAGCGGTAAGACCATTCGTCGCCCCACTGTCCTTGCGGCCCGCCGTGGATCAGGAACTTTACCGGATATTTCTTTGTTTTATCGAAATCAGGAGGCTTGAGCAGAAAGCCCTGCACTTTGGTCCCGCCAGCGCCGGCAAACCAGAACGACTCAATTGGTTCCATAGCGATATCGGCCAAAATCTGATCGTTCAAGTGGCTGAGCTGTTCGGCCTTTTTGCTGCTGAGGTCAAGTTTGTAAACTTCGGTTGGCGCTTGCACGGAAAGCCGTGTGAACAACAAGGTTTTTCCGTCTGGAGTAACGTGCACTTCATCGTTTACGCCGCGGGTAACTTCCTGGATGGCGTGGGCGTTCGCATGCCCGGCTGTTGCCGCCTGCACATCAAGCCGGTAGAGCGGCGTCTCGCCTTTGTCTTCTGAGGCGAAGTAGATATATTTGGAATCGGGCGTCCAGGCAAACGCTTCCACCCAGCTATCAAAGCCTTCAGTCAAGTTCTTGATTTGCCCCGATGTGCGGTCATAGACCACAAGCCTGAAGCGGTCGCTTTCATATCCGGCGCGCTTCTGCATGCGCCACGCGATCCATTTGCCGTCCGGTGAATAGACTGGGTTCGAGTCGCCGCCTGGACTGGTGGAAATCTTCTTCGGTTCGCCGCCCGTGACCGGCACTACAAAGATGTCATTGTTCGTGCTGATGGCTCCCACTTCGTCAATGTTGCTGGTGTAGGCCATCTCTTTGCCATCGGGAGAAAAGTTATAAAAATCTGCGCCGCCAAGGTTGAAAGGCGGAACATCGTGGTCGCCGGGAGTCAGATTTTTGGCAACTCCGCCTTCCGCCGGCACCACAAACAGGTGACTGCGCTTGCCCTCGGTGAAGTGGTTCCAATGGCGAAAGAGCAGGTGAGTGAATATCAGCGCCTTCAATTTTGAGTTGGCTTTGGCCTCATCTCTCGCCTTGTTGCAGGCATCGTCCGCACAGTCGGGATAAACCGTAGATATAAAGGCAATGTTCTTGCCATCGGGCGACCAGATTGCGCCATCTGCCTCAGTGGAGATGCTGGTAATCTTTTTGGGAGCGCTGCTGCCCGCCGTTCCGCTGTTGGGATCAAAGCTGTTTACCCAGACTTGCGAGCCGCCGTCAGTAGAAGTAATGAAGAGATAGCTCTGCCCGTCTGGCGACCAGCGGCCATTGCTTTCGCCGGCCGCGGTGGAAGGTAGTTCATGGGCCTCTCCGCCAGCCAATGGAACAACCCACAGGTGCGAAGTTTTCTTGTTTGCTTTGAGATCGACATCCACGGCAGAGAACATGACCCATTTGCCGTTTGGGGAGACTACGGGATCGTCAACCCGCTTGAGCGCCATCATGTCTTCAAACGTAAAGGTTTTTTTTGACGGAGCTTGAGCAGAAAGCTCACCAAAAACCCCGCCAATGGGTAAAATAGCGGCGAGCAGGAAAACTGACAGCGAAAAACGGCGCATCTTGGATTTCCTCCCAGGAAGCACGCTAGTGTAAAGCCTTTTCTGTTTTGAGGCCAGCACAGGCGTGGCAGCCATGTTGCTTAAGGTTTTTCGGCGCGCAACTTATCAGAGGGAATTCATGAATTTTTCCAAGCCTGGCCTTTGGATTGTTTTGCTTTCGCTTGTCCTGCTCGCTCCTGCTGCCTCACCGGCTGAAACCAACTGCGAAGAAGGCTCAGGTCCTTTGAACACGGCCCAGCCGAAGGGAATAACCCCGGAGGAGATCATCCAGAAATTTACTGCTCGTGAAGAGCAGTTCCGCGAGGCCCGCAATAATTACACCTACACCCAGGACATAACGGTGCAGGAGCTTGATGGCGACAACAAGGTGACCGGAGAATATCGCCTGGTGCAAGACATCACGTATGACGACAAGGGAGGGCGGATTGAGAACGTCACTTTTGCTCCGCAAAGTTCGCTGCGGCAACTTAGCCTGACCAAGGAAGATTTCGACGATTTCCGCTACAAAATGGCCTTTGTTATGACCACGTCTGAGCTGCCGCAGTACAACGTGCTTTACGTGGGACAGCAGCACGTGGACGAGATTGATACTTATGTCTTTGATACCGCGCCCAAGACGATTGAGAAAGGCCAACGCTATTTTCAAGGGCGAATCTGGGTTGATCAGCACGATATGCAGATCGTGAAGAACTGCGGAAAGACCGTACCGCAGACAATAGCCAATCCCAAAAAAAAGAACGCGCAAGAGAACCTTTCTCCCAAATTTGTCTCTTATCGTGAACAGATTGACGGCCAATATTGGTTCCCCACCTACATACGCGCTGATGACACACTCCATTTCCGTTTTGGCGATATACAGATGCGCGAGATCATCAAGCTGACGAATTACAAACGGTTCGGTGCGCGCACAAAGATCGTATTCAAAGGTGAAGTAAAGGACGACAACTCCAAGCCCGACGCGAAAAAACCTTAAGAACTTGTCCTCCTTAATTCCAAAGGGTCATCGGCAGCGAGGCCCTTTCTTATTTTTATTTGTTAAGCGGACGGCTACAAGGCTTCTACGCTCGCGAGCAGAGCATCTAAACAAAAAAGAAATCTGGAAGGAAAAGGGCTCCATGAGGAATCCAAAGCTCGCGTTAAGCGTGTGTGCGCTTACTTTTGTCTTCTTGCTGCCATTGGCGCTTGTGGGGCAGTCAGCTGAGACAAATTGTGAAGATGGCAACGGGCCGCTGAATCCGGCGCAGCCGCAGGGGATCACCGTACAGGAGTTGATTCAGAAATTCGCCGGCAAGGAAGCGATCTTCAAAGACGCCCGCAATCACTACACTTATACGCAGGATGTAATCGTCCAAACGCTGGATGGCGATACGGTGGACGGGGAGTTTCACCAAACCACGGACGTTCTCTATGACGATCAAGGCCGGCGTATTGAAAAAGTGACCTATGCGCCCCAGAGCACGCTGCAACGTATCATCATGACCAAGGAAGATTTCGACGATTTCCGCAATCGTCTTCCTTTTGTACTGACCTCGCAAGAGCTGGGGGAATACAACATTCTCTATGCTGGGCAGCAGCATGTGGATGAACTGGATACGTACGTCTTCGATATCGCTCCCAAAAAGGTGGATAAAAACGGAGGGCCGCGGTATTTCCAGGGACGCATCTGGGTGGACAACCGGGATTTTCAAATCGTGAAGACGTGCGGCAAGAACGTGCCCGAGATCCGCAAGAAGAATGAAGAGAACCTTACTCCCAAGTTTGTAACCTATCGGCAACAGATTGACGGCCAATACTGGTTTCCCACCTACACGCGCGCCGATGACGTGCTGCATTTTTCGAGTGGTGACGTCGAAGTCAGAGAAATTGTGAAATATTCCAATTACAAACGCTTTGGCGTGAAGACGAAAATTATCTATGGCGGCGAGGTCAAAAATAATGGAACAGAACCGCCGAAATAAAAGTTAGCCGCGAATGCACGCGAATCAACACGAATGAATTAAGTTTTTTTATCTTCTAGCGGATTTAGATTCGCGTACTTTCGCGGCCTATTCCTGCTTAGTGATGAAGAAGCCACATGGCCCAGCCGGCCAGGAACATCCCTATCATGGCCACAGCAAAGCAGTAAGCGCCATAGCGGATCATTTCGTTGGTGGTATTGCGCTGGGTGATGCCGAAAACGACGGAGAAAAACAGGGCAAACAGCGCCGCCGCGCTAAAGTGAGAGAGTTGCAGGAGCAGGATCATTGCTTCTTTCCAATGGCGATGTGGTAAGCGTCAACGGCAGCCATAATATTCAAAAGCCCAGCTACCACAATATATTTTGTTCCGTAGTCAGCGCCTGCGGTGGTGATGTTGGCGCCGCCCCACTCAAAGATTCGCCCCAGAATGTAAAGAGCGCCCGAGCCAAGATCGCCGATGAATCCCAGGATATCCAGCAAATCGCCGGTGTTCGGCTTGTAGATTTTTCCTTCCATGGCCAAGCCGGAGACGAACATGGCAACAATGCAAGCCATGAGCAGCAGGCCGCGTATCCAGCGCTTCTGGATCAGGTGACCCGCGCCGGGAATCAGCCAGGCAATGGCCGGAGCCAATGCAGCAATCGGGGTAAGAGCAACTGGGGCGGATGCGGTCTGCGCAGCAGGTGTGGTTGTCTCGGTTTTTGCCATCAAATAAGGACCAGTTCGTTCTGAATTTTACCTGTAACTTCCGCCGCGCCATTGCGCGTGAGCACGTTCACCTCACTGCGCACGCCAAATTCCGGCAGATAAATGCCCGGCTCAATTGAGAAACAGGTGTTGGGAATAATTTCGCGGTCATCCTTGGTTTCAAGGTTATCCATATTGGCGCCGTTGCCGTGGACGTTAACTCCAATGGAATGGCCGGTGCGATGGGTAAAGTACTGCGCATAGCCCGCGTTGTTAATGTGCTCACGCGTGGCCTGATCGACTTCCCATCCAGCAATGCGGCGCTTCGCAGCAAATGCTTCCGCTACCTTCTTAATCCCCGCATCGCGCGCTCCGCTGACGACGTTGAAAATTTCTACCTGCCGGTCTGACGGTGTCCCGATCACTCCGGTCCAGGTAATGTCGTAATAAACCGCATTGGGCAAATTTTGCTTGGCCCAGATATCGAGCAAAACGTGGTCGCCGGGCTTGATCTGCGCTGAGCCCTGAGCGCGAGGCTCGTAATGCGGATTGCCGCTGTTGGAGTTTACGGCGACGATCGGCAGGTCTTCTGCGATTAGGTTCTCGCGACGGAAGGCCTCGGCCAGCCATTGCTGGATTTCGTATTCGGTGGCGCCGCCGTTGCGCGCGCGGCGGCCAATCTCTTTGAAGCACTCCGGCACAATGGCATCAATGGCGTCTCGCGCGGCAAAGTGGCTGGCAATCTGTTCTTCACTCCAGACGGCCTCAAAGCGCGCTACCAGATCGCCGGAGCTGACAATCTCTTTGCCAAAGCTGCGCACAAGCTCAATTGTGCCCGCGTCCACCAGACCGATATAAGGGATGAGATTATTAGGCGAATACTGCATGGCCACCGTACGAAGCCTGACCAGCATGGCCTGCAGATTGTCCCAAAGCTCGCGCCAGGAAGAGTACTCGCGCTTGGCTCCAGGCAATGAGTCCAGATGGCCGGCCTCAATCCGGTGCACCAGCTTCAGCGGCTCGCCTTCCCGCGGGATAATGTAAAACCAGCGGCGCGTGACCATGAGGTGCTCAGGCAGGCCCAGGACTTTGTAAGCGATTGGGTCGCGGTGGTGGTGGTCGTAAAACAACCAGGCATCGATGTTGCGCTCGTGCAGGGCTGCTTGAATGGCTTTCAAATCCATGGTGAATACTCTATTTAACCACATTTTGTCGAAACCTCGAGCGCAGTTAGGGGAATCACCTGCCAGGGAGCGCCCGGAAGTACTACGGGTGTAAAGCTTCTATCACGGCTATCAGAAATCGATGCTCGCCTAAGGTGCAACTTTCGCCAGTTCTTGTTTTGGGGGCAATGTCCGATCGTAAATCCACAACAGTAATGCGGTCAAAACACCGACCCCGGTGATCACCCACCACATGCCTGTTGGTTGATGAGTGACTTCACCAAAGTGATGAATAAGCTTCCCGCCAAATACTCCGCCAATCAGCGAGCCAATGCCTATTGGCATAAAAGCAAAGCCAAGATATGTACCTTGCTGCCCAGCCGGCGCAAGACGCGAGACGTACTCGTAATAGCGTGGAGACAAGATGATCTCACCGAGTGCAACACAGGCAATGGCGAGGTATGCCATTGCGACTGAGGGATGAATAATTAAAGGAGTCCATGCCAAAGCGGAGACAAGTGTACCGAGCGTGACGGCGCGAAATGCGAGAATTTTTTGCGTGAGGAGGCCAATTACCACGGTAAGCGAGATCACCATGATTGGTCCTGTGCCAAGCATGAATGAGGTATCAGCTTTGGAATCAATGTAATCGTGTACGTAAAGCGGAAGCGTAAGAAATAGCTGCCAGTAGACGATCCAATAGCCTGAAAAAATGATGAGAAACCACATGAAACGGCTGAACCCGATGAGCGCAATCACCAAAAGTGCGATCCAGATGTACCAGGGCACTGCGAAACCCACAAAGATGGAAGATAGCTTGAGGGCAATTGCAATTCCTGCAATGGGCAGAACCAAACGATAATTGCCCAAAACATGACAGAAGTTTTTAATGGTTTGTACGAAGCTGGGTGGAGGAGCATCTTCTGCTTTACGAGGCTCACGGAAAAAGATCAATACAACGAAAAACATGAGAAAAACACTGACTGCTGCCACACGGAAAACATTTTCAATACGCATGTGGTGCTGGATCCATGAGGCTGTGTATGGTCCGCCAGCACTGCCCACGTTCACGAGTGTGTAGTAGATGGAAAAACCAAGGGAACGGACGTTCTCCTTTGAGGCACGTGCGGTTGTGCCGACGACTGAAGGCTTTACCATGGCAACGCCAAGAGCAGGAAGTATGAGGACGATTGTCACCAGAGATGTCAGAGACATGGCACCGCGCACTGGAGCAAGCCAGGGTGCAGCTAAAGATCCAAGCAAAAAGTACGAACCACTCAGAATCAAATAGGCTAACGCAAGCGCCCGGCGAAATCCCAGCTTATCGGCAATCGTTCCACCAAAGATCGCCAGAAACCAAACCCACCCACCGAACTGTCCGCTCAGAGTGCTAGCTTCTTCCGAAGAGAAATTGAGGTTCTCATGCAGGTAAAGCACAATCACGGTAAAAACCGCATAATACGAAAGCCGCTCAAAAATCTCAGTGATATTCGCTACCCAGAACGGCCGTTCAAAGCCGGTTTTGACCTGCTGCACACGCTCGGAAAATGACAAGGTTTCCCTCCGTTACTACTTACATCTTGTCCAGACGCTCTGACAGGCGGGCCGCGACCGCCGCTCTCGGTAGTCCCGCAATCCTGACTTGCTTGTTTCTGCTGGTTTCGCCGCTGGCTATGGTAACGGACGAGCGAGGAATTTCAAACAACTCCGCAAAGAATTCGATGATCGCCTGGTTTGCTCGGCCTTCAACTGGAGGCGCGGTCAGGGCCAGTTTGAGCGAGTCGCCTACCATTCCAGTGATGGCATTTTTACGTGCACGAGGGTGAACCTTGACGGCGAAGATGACGCCCTCGCCGCCTTCCTGCATGGGAATAGTCGGCATCGCGGCTTTATGCTGGTTTTGGCCTGGCGCCAAAAATTGCAGTGCCCACGCGCACGCAGGTTGAACCTTCTTCAATTGCGACTTCAAAATCGTGCGACATGCCCATGGAGAGCACGTCCATCTGAACGCCTTGCAGCTTGCGGCTGGCGATCTGGTCGCGCAGGTCGCGCAGCAGGCGGAAATAAGGCCGCGCGCCTTCGGGATCTTCAGTAAACGGTGGAATCGTCATCAGGCCGCAGATTTGGAGATGGTCAAGCTTCGGTGCTGCCTGAAGCAGGGTTTCCAGTTCCGGCGAATCCAGGGGTATACCGGCCTTGCTCTCCTCTTCGCCGACTTTGATCTCAATCAGTATTGGCAGCTTCTTGCCTGCTTGTTCTGCGGATTGGTTCAGCTTTGCTGCCAGGCGCAGGGAGTCAACCGAGTCAATGGCAGAAAAAAGTTCAGCAGCTTTCTTGGCTTTATTGCTTTGCAGGTGGCCAATCAGGTGCCACTCGGCCTCTTTGATGTTGATCAACATTTCAAACTTTTCCCCAAACTCCTGTAGCCGGTTCTCTCCGAAGAGGCGCAAGCCAGCCTCGTAAGCTTCGCAGATACGCCCTGCTTCAACTGTCTTGGTTACCGCCATCAGCGCAACTTCGTCAGGGTTTCTCCTGACCCGTTGCGCCGCGAGTGCAATTTTTTGCCGAACAGCGGAAACGGCCTCTTTCACCATATAGAACAGGAGTTTAGCAATTTTTAAGGAAACCAATCCACCTTTGAGAATATGTAAATCAGGAGAATTTCCGTTAATTTGCTACAAAAATTGGTAGTGTATTTAATTGTTAAGAATATAAGTCTCACCTTTACAATGAATCCCCTTTGGAACATGTGGTGCTTCTACGAGGACCAAGCGTAGGAATAAGGTGGTCAAGAGTCGTAAGACGATGGCCATGGGTAAGAAAGCAGGGATCAAGCGTAGAAACATGTTTTATCCATCCTTTAGGAGAGAAAAGATGAATCCGCGATCCAATTGCATTGGCTGGAGGGGCATTGCTCCTTATTTGCTCCTGATCGCATCTTTGATTTTGTTTGTTGCGACAGCCTTCCCCCAAGCGACGACCGGAGATATTTCCGGTATTGTCGTTGACAAAACCAACAGCGTGATTGCTAACGCAAAAGTGGTTGCAACCCAAACAGATACGAACAAGAGTTTCACAGCCACCACGAATGCCAACGGCGAATTTCGGTTTGGCAATCTGCCGGTGGGCAATTACACCATTACTGCTTCTGCCAAAGGTTTTAAAGCCACTGTTTTAAAGGACTTCCCAGTGGAGCTGAATAAAACAGCGTCAGCCCGCATGGAACTGGAAGTCGGCGAAGTAACGACTACCGTGGAAGTAACTGATACGGCAGCTACCATTGACACTACAACGGACCAACTGGGAACAACGTTTGATACCAAGCTGCAGGATTATCCCACGGTTGCTGCAGGCGCTTCAGGCGTCCTCAATCTTTCACTCTTGCAACCGGGCGTAGGCAGCAGCGGCGGTATTGGCGCAGGCGCCGGACCTTCCATTGGCGGCCAGCGTCCCCGCAATAACAACTTTACGATTGACGGTATCGACGATAACGACAAAACGGTTACCGGCCCGTCGCTGGTTGTTCCTAACGATGCAGTGCAGGAATTCACGGTACTGGAAAACGTGTTCAGCCCTGAATTCGGCCACTCCAACGGCGGACAATTCAACCAGGTAGTAAAGAGCGGAACTAATTCTTTCCATGGCATCGCTTACGAATATTTGAAGAACCGCAACCTGAATGCCATTGACGCAACCACTGCCCGGCCAGCGGAGCTGGCGGGTGATGTTCCCAAAAACCCCCGGTTTGATAACAACCGCTTTGGCGGACAGATCGGCGGCCCGATCCTCAGGAACAAGGCCTTCTTTTTTGTGGACTATGAATACAATCCTATTGGGCAGGCCTTCCCACCCGCAGGAACGGTTCTTACGCCTACCACGGCTGGCTATGGCCTTCTGGCTGCCACTCCTGGCATTTCAGCAACCAACCTGGGAGTTATGAAGCAGTTTGTGCCTGCCGCTCCAGTGGAACTTAAAACCATCAGCGTGGCTGGCGCAGACGTTCCAGTGGGAGCCTTGCCGATCAATGCTCCGAATTTCAGCAATACCAAAACGCTTGTGGTTTCTGGCGATTATGACTTCAATCCCAAAGATCGCCTGACTCTCCGCGACATCTATAACCAGACAAGTGCGATTGACATTGCCGCGGAACTGCCTGTGTTCTTCACGCCGCTGCCGACGGTCAACCACTTTGCCACGATCCAGGAAGTACATACCTTTACTCCTTCAGTGCTGAACGAGTTTCGGTTGGGCTTCCACCGCACCACGAACTTCATTACCTCAGGCAATTTCTCTTTCCCTGGACTTGATGTTTTCCCGAACATCCAGATTGCGGATTTGAACTTGCAGATTGGCCCTGATCCGAACGGCCCGCAATTCGGCATTCAGAACGTATATCAGGCAATTGACAACGTTACCTGGAACAAGGGAAATCACAGCTTTAAATTTGGCACAGAGTTCCGCAAGTACATTTCACCGCAGCAGTTCACGCAACGCTCCCGCGGCGACTATGACTACAACTCTCTTGATCTGTTCCTGCGCGACTTGAGTCCTGATGGGTTGGGCGAGCGCAGCACAGGAAACAGCAACTATTACGGCGATCAGATTGGTTTTTACTGGTTTGCCAATGACAACTGGAAAATTCGCCGCAACCTGACCCTGAATCTTGGCGTGCGTTATGAATACACCACGGTTCCATTTACAGAGCGCTTGCAGACTCTGAATGCAATTGCCAATGTTCCCGGCGTGCTCACGTTCGGAGAGCCGCATTATCCGAAGGACGCCTTTGCTCCACGCCTCGGCTTTGCTTACACACCCGGCTCCGATCAGAAGACGGTCGTTCGTGGCGGAATCAGCATGGGATACGATGTGCTCTATGACAACATCGGCATTCTGTCTCTGCCGCCTGAGTTCGGCTCTACCATTGACGTTAACGTGAATAACAATACGCCCAACTTCCTGGCCAATGGCGGTATCCCTCCCGGCGGCTCGGGCCTCACCACGTTCACAAATGCGGCGGACGCCATTGCGAACACTTCAAACCACGTGGTTGAAAACATAAAGCTTCCCACCGCGATCGAGTGGACGCTTGGAGTGCAGCGTTCGTTCGGTAACGCTTACACGATGGAAGTGCGGTATGTAGGCACTCACTCCTATCACCTGGATGTTCAGCAACAAATCAATAGGCAGGCTATAGTTACACCCAGCAATTTCTTGCCTACTTACCTGACTCCTCCAAGCCAGGCAACGCTGGATTCTTCAACAACTACCCTGGCGTCATTGCTGGCGCCTTCGCCGATTCTGCCCGCATTTGCAAATGCCGGGTTCACAAACCCAATTACGCAATTTAGCCCGTTGGGAAGCTCTATTTATCATGGTTTGTCTTTCCAGGTGAATCGCCGCTTCACGAATGGATTGCAGTTCCAGGGCGCATACACCTTCAGCCACGCCATTGACAACAGCACGGCTGATTTCTTCAGCACCGTGATCACTCCACGCCGCGGCCAGGACTTCCAGAACCTGGATGCAGACAGGTCGAACTCAGCCCTGGACCACCGTAACCGCTTCACCTTTGCCGCGGTTTACGATGTTCCGTGGTACAAGCACGGAAACTGGTTCATGAAAAACATGGTCGGCAACTGGCAGTTTACCCCCATTTATACTTATGAAACGGGTGAGTGGGGCGACGTTCAGAGCAACGTTGACAGCAACCTGAACGGCGATACCGCTGGCGACCGTGCTATCTTCAATCCGAAAGGCGTACCTGGAACCGGCAGCGATGTAACGCCGCTGTGCACCAGCGCATTCGTCCCAACGCCTGGAAACCCATGCGGCAGCGATCCAGCATTCGTCGTCGGCTATCTGGCGAATAATGGCAATGCGCAGTATATTGCCGCCCAACTCGGCGCTTTGGCCACTGCTGGCCGTAATAGCGTTCAGCTTCCACCAATTGATAACGTTGATTTGAGCATTCTCAAGCGGTTTGGCGTGACTGAGCGTGTAAGCTTCGAGTTCGGTGCAAACTTCCAGAACTTGTTCAATCACCCGCAGTTTATTGCCGGTTTGATCAATGACGTTCAGTCATTCGGCAATACCACTGGGGCCGCAAGGAGTTCATATTTGAATCCAGCAGATCCAAATTTCCTGAACGCCTCTTCGGTTTTCTCGAGCAACTCTCGCACTATCGGGTTGGTCGCGAAGATCAAGTTCTAGACTTTCCGCAATTACCAACTTTGGGGCCGGGGTTAAACCCGGCCCCATTTTTTGCTTTACCAAGTGGAAGGTCAGGAGGAAGCGCTAACAGATTTTGATTTGGTTGCTTCAATAGATCGCTGAAGAGCTTCAGTGATCCTGCCTTTAAAGCAGTTTTTGGGTTGCTATAGAACGATCCGTGAAACCTTAAACTGAATGGATCATGGAGCGCAGTCGCTCGCCTGCGAAATTTTTTGGTCTACACTAACCCTAAAACTGCTTATAGCGATTATTTAAGTGCGGTGCGTCACGCACTTAAAAGCCGTTCCGAACCCTCACAATTAAGGCTTCGGAACGGCTTAGAGCTTATCTTCTTTAAAGCTTATTTCTTATCGTCCAACGGCTTGCGGGCGAAGTGATAAAGCGAGTAAGCCAGCAACCCGAACATGATCACCGCGAGAATGTTGCCGAAAGCGGCGTGGTCAGCAATGAAGTGAAGCTTCGGTCCCCAGGAAATCGAGTTTTCCGGAAGCCAATGCTTGTCTTCGCAAATTTTGATGAACATGCCCAGCAGGCCCACGATGCCGCCCGCGGCTATGAGTCCGCTGGAGTAAAGCGAGCCGGGGCTGACTTCGCTCTCTTCCGCCACTTTGCCGGCGCGCTTGCTTCGATATTCCACCAGCCAGCGCACCACACCGCCGGCGAAGATGGCCAGGGTGGTGGCAATCGAAAGATAGAACCCTACGGCGAATGAAAGAGAGCGGATGCCCAGCAGTTCTACGGCTATTACCAGGAAGACACCTAAAAGAATCAGGCCCCAGGGCAGGCGCCGCTCAAGAATACCGTTGATCACCGTTGCCATGAGCTGCGCCTGGGGCGCTGAGGCGCTATCACTCCCGATGCCCTGGATCCACTGCACCTCAAATTTCTGGCTCTGCGGATTGTAGAAGTAGTATCCGTTCGGCACGGTGGGTGAGTTGATGGCGGTGTACAGCTTCATGCCCTGAACTGATTGGTCGGCGGTTGGCCCGTTGGCAGTGGCAGAAACCGGAACAGTCTGGCGGTCGAATTTTCCGGAATATTCAGAGACGCCCACGGGAGGATGTTGAACATCGATCGCGATGTTGGCGGTGCGGAAGGATTCCAGCGCCGCATTCATCAGTCCCAGCGTCATCCCAATCGCCACGACAGAAACTGTAACTCCTACCATCAGCGCCATTTGTTGTTTGGCCGGAGTAGCGCCGACGAGAAAGCCTGTCTTTAAATCCTGGGATGTATTGCCGGCATTGGCAGAGGCAATGCAGACGACGCCTCCTATAGTGATTGCCAGAGCCGAAAAGGCGGTGCCGGTCCAGCCCATCACCAGAAACATTGCGCATGTAGCCATCAGCGTGGCGATCGCCATGCCCGAGATGGGATTCGACGAGCTGCCGATCAGGCCGGTGATTCGTGAAGAAACCGTAACAAAGAGAAATCCGAAAATAACCACCAGAATCGCGGCAAAGAAATTATTGCCGGCTGAAGTTTCAGCATGCAGGATGGGCTTGAAGGTCAGCAGGGCCCACATAAGCACCAGGAGAATGCCCGAGCCGATCACCGCCCACTTCAAATTGAGGTCTCTATCTGTGCGGCGAAGGCTGGCCGCCGCTGCAGCGCCTTTGGCCAGGTCTTTCGCGCCCGCGCGCAGGGCATTGACAATCGTGGGAACGGTGCGCAGCAGCGTAATCAGACCCGCCGCGGCCACTGCCCCTGCCCCCATGGGACGTATGTAAGCGCGATAGATATCGTCTGGCCCCATGTTGGCGATGGGCATCGTGCCGGGAAAGATTGCTCCCGTGACGTGCGAGCCGAAGAACTTGATGGCCGGCATGACTACAAGCCACGCAAAGACGCCGCCGGCAAAGATCACGCCGGCAATGCGCGGTCCAATAATGTAGCCAACGCCCAGATATTCAGAAGTCGTGTTGGCGCGAATCGAGGAACCCGGATACCAACCCGGTGTGTAGGTCGGAGTGCTGGGCCAGACCTTGAACATGTTTTCATTCTGGAAAAAGGTGTAGAGCGCCCCCAGCCCCAGTCCGGCGAAAACGCGTCCAGCAAAAGAGCCGCCTTTATCGCCTGCGATCAAGACATCGGCGCAAGCCGTGCCTTCAGGATAGAGAAGGTTGCCGTGCTCCTTCACAATTAATTGGCGGCGCAGCGGGATCATGAAAAGCACCCCGAGCCATCCGCCGATGAAAGCCAGGATAAAGATACGAGCATATTCCAGCGGGAAACCGAGGAAGATGAGCGCTGGCAAGGTAAAGATGACGCCGCCAGCCACCGATTCGCCCGCCGATCCGGTCGTCTGCACGATGTTGTTTTCCAGAATGCTGGGCTTGCCTTGCCCAGTCATTCTAGACAGGCCACGCAGCACGCTGATAGAGAGCACGGCTATCGGGATCGACGCCGAAACCGTTAAGCCTGCGCGCAGGCCGACATAGACTGTGACTGCGCCAAAAAGGATTCCAAAAAGACCGCCGAAGAGTATGGCGCGGAAGGTGAACTCAGGACGCACCTCTTCCGCCGGGACATACGGCTGAAACTTTGTTTCCTCAACTTTCGCATGTACGGACTCGGCCACAGGTTCCTCCCCGCAAGTTGTTAAGTGCTGATGGAATCGAGGGGCAAGTTAGCACATTGGCAGGGGTTGTTACAAATCAGAAGGGTTAGCACTCGATCTTCCGGAGGTTTGGTAAGCGGGTAAGCACTGGGAATAGTGTTGTTGCTGCTGTTTTTACCGTGATTTCATTGCACTTCACACCGTAACCCGGCTATACTTTGGCAGAGTACATCCTCTCAAAGTTCATTGAGGAGGAATGAGTCTTCAGTAGTAGTGTCATAGAACGGGCTCAAAACGTCTCCCATCGCACCCCCCTAATACGCGATGCGATGAAAAGTGCGGTCAAAGCAGCCACCAGCAGCCTGTTTTCTGTCCTCTTTCCCTCCGATTGCCGTATATGCCAGTTGCCGCTGGCAAACATTTCACTGCTGCCGGTTTGCGAATCCTGCCTGGAAAAGATCACACCCATTGATGGCATGCTCTGCCGGATATGCGGCGAAAAGCTCTTCAGCAACTACCTACAGGATGAAGGCGGCCCGCTGTGCGGGCTTTGCCGCCATGTTCAACCTGAATTCCAGCGCGCTGTTTCTTATGGAGCCTATGACGGCGAACTGCGGGAGCTGATTCATCTTTTCAAATACAACTCGGTCAAGCCTGCCGGAAGGGTGCTGGCGCGGTTGCTGGCCCAGACGATCGCGCAGCTTACGCTGCCGGATAACTTTGTACTCATTCCGGTGCCATTATGGTCTGGCAAGCGCAAGACGCGTGGATTTAACCAGGCAGAAGCGATTGCCAGGGCTTACCTGCGCCTACAGAGCGGCAAAAGCATCCAATTAGATACCGCTACTCTCGTTCGCACGCGGGAGACTGCTTCGCAAACCGGGCTTACACGCAAGCAGCGCCGCGCCAACTTGCGCGGAGCTTTTGCGGTCGCTGCACCGGAACGAATGCGCGATTGCAGTGTTCTACTCATTGATGATGTTATGACTACGGGCACAACCGTGAATGAGTGCGCGCGGGTGCTGCGGAGAGCGGGAGCTAAAGAGGTTTTTGTGGCTACGGTAGCGCGGGCCACAAAAGAAGTTGGGAGCGCCATAGCCATGGTTGCAGGCGCTCACGGAGGTAATTAAGGGCCATGCAGGAACGGGACAGACGAAACAAACGACATCATGGTGATCCACTGCCGGAACCGCCCAAGCCGCGCAAGACGCTGCTGATGCAGACCCCGGTGCTGGTGCTGAATGCCTCCTATGAACCTATCAATATCTGCGCTGCCCGGCGTGCCATTGTCCTGGTGCTCAAAGGGCTGGCCATGCCTGAAGAAGAGAACGGGCACTTCCTTCATGCAGCGCGGCTGGCTATGCGTGTGCCGTCAGTGATCCGGTTGCTGGAGTACCGGCGCATTCCGCACCAGACCCGCGCTCTTTCACGCAAAAATATCCTGCTGCGCGACCGCAACACCTGCCAGTACTGCGGCACTCTCTTGTCTTCCAGCGACCTGACCCTGGACCACGTGGTCCCGCGCTCGCGCGGCGGATCTTCAACCTGGGAAAATCTGGTTGCGTGCTGCCATCCCTGCAATCGGCGCAAAGGCAATCATCTGCTTGGCGAAACCGACATGAAGCTCATGAAGGAACCGAGGCCGTTTACTCTGCATACCAGCCGGCACATCATGCGGATGATTGGGCGTTCAGACATTAAGTGGAGAAAGTATCTTTTCTATTAATGAGGAGCGCGTTTCGTGGCGCTATGAATATGAGTTCTAAGGAAAGTTTTTTATTCGGCAGAGAGTCGCAAGGTGCGCTCAAGTGCCTTGCCTGTTCCGAATATGGGCACCGGAATACTCAGAAGGTTTCCTGCATCGTGTTTACCAATTGGTAAGATGCTGTAAATCAATCAGTTACTAGCACTCTTGCAAAGCACGCGATGGCCCTAAAACTGCTTTCCTTGCCTAGTACCTGCCTAATTGTGGTTTAACAAACAACCGTCTTGATTACGGTTTTGCACACGTTTGCAATCGTGCCGGAGCCGGACTACCCAGGAGAAGGAATGGCAGAAGCAATTTTGGAGCAGATCCTTACGGATCTAAGAAGCAACGCGGCGAAACACTATCCTCGCCACGGCGAATTAAGAAACGTCCGCATAGTTGGCCACACGCCCAAGAATGATCACTTTATTTATGACGCGTCAGTTGAGTTTGCAGAGGCCAATGAGCGGGTGGCGATCAAGGTGTATCGCTCCAATAAATGCGGTGGCAACGCCAAAGGAATGGCCCGCCAGGAAAACTCAAATCTGGAATACGTGAACCAGACCGTCGTAGGACGGAAAAAGCTGGAAGGGATTCCGCGCGTGCTGGGCGACTACAGCGAACTAGGCGCTGTGGTCACAGATAAGATTGCCGGTTTGCCGGTTCAATCCATCATTATGAAGGCCGCGTTGCTGCCCGGCTTTGCCGATAATGGCAGCATTGCCCTGGTGGCAGAGCGCGCCGGCGAGTGGTTGCGGACCTTCCATAAGGCCACGGCAGACTCTCCCCAGCCATTTGATAGCGCCGCGCTGATCGCCAGCATGGAAAAGCTCTGCCAGAGCTGCCAGGATGAAGGGCTGGATGGGAACTCCATTAAGCTGATCCTGAACGGGGCGCGGAGCGCACTGGCCCGGACTAAAAAGTCATTGCCAAGTTCGGCGGTGCTGGCGGACTTTACCCCGCTGAACGTGGTTGTTACGGAAAACGGGGTCGGCTTCTGCGACTTTGCTCGCATGAAGCGTCGCGGCAATTCCTTTGAAGATCTCGCGACCTTCCTGGCCTCAGTGGAGGCGCTGGAGAAATATCCTTTCTGCAACCGTAAGATCACGGCGCAAATCCAGGAGAATTTCCTGAACGCCTACAATGTAAGCCAGTCTGACGCGGCTGTGCTGCGCGTCTTTAAGATGAAAGCCTTGCTGGGCATGTTCGCCCAGGGACGCACAGTGAAAGAAAGCGCGCTACGCAAGAAGGTAATGTGGGCCAACGTGATGAAAAAATTCATCCATCAGGCCGCGCAGAGGTCGATGTCGCCGGCAGCGGCAGCGTAGAAAAACTCTTATCCAAATTCACCAACAAAGCTGGCCATCTGAAAAGGTGGCCTTTTTTATTTACTTTGGTTCTTACTGAGCTTTTTGGGCTTTCG
>Ga0070741_10004044_pt1 | contig 34928 bp, 29 predicted proteins | sample Coa_R1_4_FD_66440 | JGI IMG/M metagenome (GOLD analysis project Ga0070741, IMG submission 66440) | Surface soil microbial communities from Centralia Pennsylvania, which are recovering from an underground coalmine fire - Coalmine... | ecosystem: Environmental > Terrestrial > Soil > Unclassified ... | reverse complement strand
GAGGAATACCCGGACCTCGACGAACGCCGCTATCTGGAGCTACTCGATCGGCTCGCGGAAGGCGTCCAGGCCGGCCTGCCGCCGGGAGCCACCATCGAGCGCCGCGTCGGCCGGATGAACACCTATCTGTTCCACGAGCTCGGCTTCAACGGAAACCAGGCGCACTACTACGACCCGCGCAACAGCTTCCTGAACGAGGTCCTCGACCGCCGCACCGGCATCCCGCTCACCCTCTGCATCGTCTACATGGAGGTGGGCCGGCGTTGCGGGCTGCAGGTCGACGGCGTCGGGTTTCCCGGACACTTCCTCTGCAAGGTGCACCTCGCCGGCGGCGAGCTGGTCGTCGATCCCTTCCAGCGCGGGCAGCTCCTCGGGCTCGAGGATCTGAAGAAGCGGCTCGCCAGCTCCGTCGGCCAGCACGTGAGGTTCGATCTCCGCCTGCTCCGTGCGGCGCGGCCGCGGGAGATCCTGGTCCGCATGCTGCAAAACCTCCGCTCGGTGTACCAGGACCGGAACGACATGCCGCGCGCGCTCTCCGCGGTCGATCGCCTGCTCTTGCTCGCGCCGGACGACGTGCGCGGGCTGCGAGAGCGGGCGCAGCTCTACGAGAAGCTGGGCGGCGCGTCCGCGGCGGCGGCCGATCTGGAGAAGGTGCTGCAGATCGAGCCCCGGACGGCAGATGCGGCGGCGCTGCGCGCGCGCGTGCGCAGGCTGCGCGACGCAGGCCAGTACCTGAACTGAAGCGCCTGCTTCAGAACGCTTCGTTGATCATCCGCTCGAAGTCGGCCGGGGTGACCGGGCGCGGATTCGACCGGTGGCACGCGTCCGCCATCGCCTTCTCGACCAGCTGCGGAACCATCTCGCGGCGGACGCCCGCCTGCGAGAGCCGTCGCGGCAGCCCGCAGGCGCCGCGCAGATCGTCGACCAGCTCGGCGCAGAGATGCGCTCGCTCCTGCGCGCTCATGGTCGGGTCCGCCCCGAGCGCGACCGCGGCCGTGGCGAGCCGATCCTCCGCAGCCATTCGGTTGAAGCTCACCACCGTCGGCAGCATCAGCGAGTTCGCCAGGCCGTGGTGCGTGCCGGCGACGGGCGTGAGCGCGTGCGCGACCGAATGGCAGGCGCCCAGGCCTTTCTGGAAAGCGATCGCGCCGAAGGCGCTGCCGAGAAGCATCTGTTCCCGCGCCTCGAGGTCCTTGCCGTCGTGCACCGCGCGCTCGAGGTTCGCGGCGATCCGCCGGAGGCCGTCGATGGCGATGGCGTCGGCGAGCGGATGATCGCCCTTCGCGATGTACGCCTCGAGGTTGTGGGTCAGCGCGTCCATGCCCGTCGCCGCCGTGATGAACGGGGGCAGCCCGACGGTGAGCTCGGGATCGAGGATGGCTGCCTTCGCCATCAGCGCCGGGGAGAAGAGGACGGTCTTGGTGCCGTCGATCACCAGGACGGTGCTGCGGCCGACTTCGCTTCCGGTCCCGGCGGTGGTGGGCACTTGCAGGATGGGCGGGACCGGAAGGGTGATCTTCGCGTCCCCGCCTTTCGCGTCGTCGTACTGCGCGAGCGGCGGCGGGTGGTTCACCAGGAGCGCGACGGCCTTCGCCATGTCCAGCGAGGCGCCGCCGCCGACCCCCAGCACGCTGTCCGCGCCAAAGGCGCGGTACGCCTCGATGCCCCGAATTGCGTCGGCGTCGGTGGGATTGGCCTCGAACTCGCTGAACACCTGTGCCTTGATGCCCGCCTGCTCGAGGAGCGGCGTGATGAACCGCAGGAGGCCCGCCTGGAGGATGCCCTTGTCGGTGACCAGCAGCGGCCTGGACGCGCCCGCGCGCTCGAGCTCGGCCGGCAATTCCCTGATCGCGCCCTTCCCGTAGACGATGCGGGTGGGGAAGCTCATCACGCTCGCCATGTGCGTCCTCTCAGATGATCTCGAAATACCGCTCGAGCTCCCACTTGGTCACCGCGCTCTCGAACTGCCTGCACTCCCATTCGCGGGTCCGTACATAATGGTCGACGAAGGTTTCGCCCAGGAGCTCCCTGGCTTCCTTCGATGCCGCCAGAGCGGCCGTCGCTTCGCGCAACGTCGAAGGAAGCGGCGGGGCCTTGGCGTCGTAGCCGTTTCCTTTCGTCTCGGCCGAGAGCGGCAGCTCGTGCTCGATGCCGTAGAGCCCGCTCGCGATGGAGGCGGCCATGGCGATGTACGGGTTCATGTCCGCCGCCGCGAATCGGTATTCCACGCGCGTCGCCGCGGGAGACCCCGGGATCACCCGCAGCGCGGTGGTGCGGTTCTCCACGCCCCAGGTGGCCATGATCGGCGACCAGGCGCCTCGGACCATCCGCTTGTACGAGTTGATCGTCGGCGCGATCAGCGCCGTGAACGCCGGCATCAGCGCCACCTGCCCGGCGACATAGTGCTGCAATGTCTTGCTCATCCCGGAAGGTCCGCGCGCGTCGTGGAACGCCGGCTGCCCGGAGAGCGACCAGAGCGACTGGTGCAGGTGCCCGCTGCACCCGGGCAAGTCCTTGTTCCACTTCGCCATGAAGCAGGGCATGACGCCGTGGCGCGCGCAGATCTCCTTGGTGGCGGTCTTGAACAGCGCCGCCTTGTCCGCGGCGCGGAGGAGCGCGTCGTAGCGGATGGCGGCCTCGTAGACGCCCGGCCCGGTCTCGGTGTGAAAGCCCTCCACCTCGATGTCGAACGCTCCGAGCTTGTCCTGCAGGTCGTGCACCAGCGGCGCGTTCTCGGACGCCCGCAGCCAGGAGTAGCCGAACATGCCCGGCGACAGCGGCGTCATCCCCGCGTAGCCCTTCGCCCGCACCGACTCCGGCGTCTCCTTGAAGAGGAAGAACTCGTACTCGCACGAGCACTTCACGGTGAACCCGAGCGCGCGCGCTTTCTGCTCGATCTTCTGGAGGATCCCGCGCGGCGAGACGGGCACGTCGAAGTCGAGGAGGAACGCCGCCGTCCCCTCCTCCCAGGGGATGCGCCGGTAGGTCGAGAGATCGACCGTCGCGTGGATGTCGGGGTACCCGGTGTGCCATCCGGTGACGGAGGCGTTGTCGTACAGCACGTCGCCGCTGTCCCATCCGAAGACCACGTCGCAGAACCCGAGGCCGCCCTCCGCCACGCCCCAGAACTTGTCCAGGGACACGTACTTGCCGCGAAGGACGCCGTCGATGTCGAACCCGCCCAGCTTCACCTTCCGGACGCCGTGCTTCCCGAAATCCTCGCGCAGCCGGTCGATCTGCGCGGTGCGCGATTTGGCCGTCTCCATGCGACAGGAGCGTGGAGGCAGCGGCGCTGCGCGTCAAGGCCGTTCGGGTTAGATTTGGCGGGTCATGGGGGCGGCCGTGTCGACTGCGCGACTTCTCATCGTCCAGACCGGCAGCACCGCCCTGCACGGCGACTACCCGCGCTGGTTCGAGCGCGCCCTAGGCTTCGAGATGCCGGTGGTCCGGGCGCACGCCGGCGAACGTCTGGGGCCGGCGATGGATCGCCTGCGACCCCAAGGGATCATCGTCACCGGATCGCCGCTCAGCGTCGTCGATCCGGCGACGTGGATGGAGCAGCTCGGCGAAGACCTGCTGCGGGTCGGGGCGCGCGGCACTCCGGTGCTGGGCGTCTGCTTCGGCCACCAGCTGCTGGCCCGCGCCGCGGGCGGCGCCGTGGTGGTGAATCCGCGCGGACGCGAGATCGGGACGGTGCGGGTCCAGCTGACCGCCGCGGGGCGCAAGGACCCGCTGTTCGGCTGGGCGCACGGCGATGAGGTGGAGGTGCAGGCCACGCACATGGACGCGGTCGATCCGCTGCCGGGCGCGGCCACCGTGCTCGCTTCGAACGAAAACACCTCCGCGCAGGCGTTCCGGCTCTCGGAGGCCGTCGCGGCGGTCCAGTTCCATCCGGAGCTGTGGGCCGAGGCTCTGCGGGATCTGATCTTCTCGCGCCGGGAGAAGATCGCGGCCGAGGGAGGCGATCCCGACGCGCTCGCGGCGCAGGTGCGGGAAGTGGACGCGGGGAAGATCCTGCACGCTTTCGCAGCGCAGGCCCGCGCCGCGTAAGAAACCGGCGTGGCCGAACCGGCGACGTGCGCGCTCAGTCGCTGAGCGCTTCGATGCAGGCGTCGAGCCGCTCCCGGAAGTCGTCGCTGGCGTCGAGGAACTGCAGGCCCGCGCCGGCGATGGTGCCGGTCTTGCGAGCCTGGGCCGGGGGAACGCAGTGGACCACTTCGGCATGCGTCTTCACCGGCGGCTTCCCGTCAGGCAGCTCGACGGAGAGCTCCACCACCTCGCGCAGCGCGGGCGGGTTGTCGGTGGCGATGAAGATGCCGCCCCGGCTGATGTTCTTCGAGTACGCGGAGAGGAAGTCCTTCGACGAAGTCCACCCCACGCGCAGGCGCGCCGGAACGCGCGGCCAGGCGCGCCCGGCCTCCGTCGGCGGCGGCTGCACCGGACGCTTGCGCGGCACCCCGCTGACGCCCTTGCTGCGCAGCAGGCCGTTGAGGAACCCGCGCGCCTCGTCCGGCAGGTCGTCGAACCCGACCCAGAAGCCCGGGTCCTTGCCGGCTTCCGCCGGCCGCGGTCCTACGGTGCCCTTCACCTCCAGCGGCCGGGCCGCTCCGGGCAGCGAGAGGGTCAGGGACATCTGGGCGCCTTCCTTCGGCGACACCAGCGAGCGAACGAACATCCCTTCCGCGCCGATGCGGCTGATGGTCGTCTGCATCGAGAGACCGCCTCCGGAGAAACGCACCGGGGCGACGAGCGGGATGGTGGAGGTCATGAGTGCCCGATCACAGTAGCACGGGAATCTCGCCGCGCACCTTCATGCCCGCGGGGTGCGCGGAGCACCGGATCGCACCGATGCGCACCCCGGCTGCGGCCGCTCGTCGCAGCCCGCGCGCGAACGCCGGATCGATGTGGGAGTCGGCCGTCACCGCGCGCACGTCGCCGCGCTGCGCGCAGAGCACCACCGCGCAGCGCCGCCCGCGGCGCGAAAGGCGCGAGAGCAGCACCAGGTGACGAAGGCCACGGATCGTCGGCGCATCGGGGAAGAGCGCCACGCCATCGCGTGCAGCCCCCACCGACTTCACTTCGCAGAGGACGTCGCCAGGCTGGAGCAGCAGATCGATCCGGCTCCTCCCCACCGCCAACTCGCGGCGTTCCGCCTTCAGCCGCCAGGGGAGCGCTCCCGATTCCAGCGCCGCCGCGACCAGGCGCGGCGCCCCCGCCGGGTCGAGCGAGACCCAGGTCCCTCCGCCCGAGCGCGCGAGCAGCGCCGTGTACCTCGTCCGCCGCAGCGGCCCGCTAGCTGCGACCAGCGCCACCTCGCGGCCGGGGACCAGCAGGTCCAGGCACCTCCCCCGATCCGGGACGTGCGCCTCGACCGTCCTCCGCCCCAGCCTGCAGATCGCGAGGAAGCGATTCGGCCGCTCGAGCAGCACCGCCTCGCGCGCAACGCCCGGCCACCGGTGCGGGATCAGCACGCGCGTTCAATATCGCCTGACGCCGCCGCAGGCCACGCGCAATCCGTGGACAGCGCCGCACCGCTTTGGTACCGAGACAGCCGTTGGAACTCATCCGCCTCGAACGCGCGGTGATCGGCTACCGCACTCCGCTCCTCCCGCCGATTGACCTCGCGCTCAGCGCGGGCACCACCCTCGCCGTCCTGGGGCCGAACGGGGCCGGGAAGACGGCGCTGCTGAAGTCGCTCCTCGGGCTCCTTCCCCTGATCGACGGGCGCCGGACGCTGCCGCAAGGCCGTTCGCCCCGGGTCGGATACGTCCCGCAGCGCGATCGGCTCGACATGAGCTGGCCGCTGACCGTCCTGCAGGTCGTCCTGATGGGGCGCGCGCGGCTCGTCGGGCCGATCCGGCGGTACAGCGCACGCGATCGGGCCGCGGCGCGCGCCGCGCTCCAGGAGATCGGGATCGGCGACCTCGCCGACCGGCCGCTCTATGCGCTCTCCGGCGGCCAGCACCAGAAAGTCCTCATCGCGCGCGCGATCGCCGCCGAGCCGGAGCTGCTGGTGCTCGACGAGCCGACCAGCGCGATGGACCCGGCGGCGGAGCGCGTGCTGCTCGACCTAGTCGCCAGGCTCAAGTCGGCGCACAACCTGAGCGTCGTGCTGGTCACCCACCAGCTCACCGCGATCCCGGGGTTCGCCACCGACGTCGCCCTGGTGGACCGCGAACGCAAGGTCTTCGAGGTGGGCCCGGCCGAGCAGATGATCGAGCCGCAGAAGCTCGCGCTGCTCTACGGCCGCGAGGTCCGCGTGGCGAAGGTGGGCGACAAGACCGCGATCGTGATCGGCGACGGAGCCCCGCCGTGAGCGGTTTCGCCGACTTCTGGGCCGGCCGCGACCTCTGGCGCGAGCCGATGATCGCCGGCGTGCTGGCAGGGGCGATCCTCGGCTACATCGGCGTGTTCGTGGTCCTCAAGCGCATGGTCTTCGTCTCCGCGGCGCTGAGCGAGATCTCCGGCGTCGGCGTGGCGTTCGCCTTCTGGCTGAGCGCGGTGCTCGGGATCGATCCACACCTGCACGGAGCCACCCCGCTCCTCCTCGAGCCCACCTGGTTCTCGCTGCTGTTCGCCTGCGCAGCCGCGGCGCTCTTCTCGTTCCAGCCTGGACACCGCAAGCTCGCCACCGAGACGATCGTCGGCCTCGGGTACATCATCTCCTCCGCGCTGGTCCTCACCATCCTCAACAGTCCGCGCATCGCACAGGAGGCGCACGCGATCGGCGACATCCTCTTCGGGAACGCCGTCACCGTGCCGCGGCAGCAGATCTACGCGCTTCTCGCCGCCGCGCTGGCGGCGGTCATCGCCCACGTGCTCTTCTTCAAGGAGCTGCTGTTCGTCAGTTACGACCGCGAGACCGCAGTGGTCCAGGGGGTGGGAGTGTTCCGCTACGAGCTCCTGCTCAACCTCGTCACCGCCATCGTCATCTCGGTGGCGACGCGAGCGGTCGGCGCGCTGCCGGTGTTCGCGTTCAGCGTGATCCCCGCCGCCGCCGCGCTGATGCTCTCCGAACGGATGCGATCCACGATCGTCCTCTCGGTCCTGTTCGGCGTGATCTCGGCGGCCGTCGGTTATTACGCGAGTTGGGTCGAGCAGTTGCCGACCGGAGCGACCATGGTCGTAGTCGCCTCGCTCTTTCTCCTGCCCGGGCTGGTGAAGATCCTCCGCCGGAGCTCGGTCTGAGTGCGCATGAAGTTCGCCCTGCTGCTCGTTGCGCTGGCGTTCCCCGCCGCTGCCCAGCAGGCCGACGGCGGGGTGCCCGAGGATCTGCAGAAGGAGCTGGAGAAAGCGATCCAGTCCGACCAGAGCGCCGCGCAGAAGCAGGGCCAACCGGGCGCGCCGGCGCCGCCCGCCGCCGTCGCGCAGTCCGCCGGCGCAACGCCCCAGACCCTCCCGCGCGGATCGCAATCCCTCAATCCGGACATCAGCGCCATCGTCGACGCGGACCTCGGCTACGTGCGCCGCGCGCCCCAGCTCCTCAGTGGAGACGATCCGGACCTGCACGCCGACGGCACGCGGCACGCGCTGGGCGCCGCCGTGCAGGAGGTCGAGCTGGCGTTCTCGGCGATCGTCGATCCGTATTTCAAGGGAGAGGTCTATCTCACCATTCCCAACCTGGACGGCATCGAAGTGGAGGAGGCATTCGCCACCACCACCAGCCTGCCCTGGAATCTCCAGGTGAAGGCCGGCAGCTTCCGCGGCGCCTTCGGCCGCCAGAACGGTCAGCACCTGCACGTGCAGGACTTCACCCGGCGGCCGCTGATCAACGCGGCGTTCCTCGGCGCCGACGGCATGCGCGGTCCCGGCGTGCAGGTGAGCTGGCTTTCGCCGCTGCCGTTCTTCCTCACGCTGTCGGCGGAGGCGTTCTCTCTCCGGTCGGATCCCGCCGACCAGACGCAGGCGCTGCCGCAGCCGGTCGCCAGCTTCGGCGCGGACGCGAGCGCGCGGCCGACGGTCGCCGCGGAAGCGAAGGTGTTCTTTCCCTTCGGCGACGCGGTGTCGTTCTACGGCGGCCTGAACTTCGCCTCCGGAAAGTCCCCGGGCCTCCTGCTCGGACCTGCGAGCACGGTCGGAGCCGGCCGCGAGGCGCAGCTGTACGGCGCGGATGTCTATGTGAAATGGAAGCCGCCGAACGTCGCCCAGGGGTACGGCTCGCTCGCGTTCCAGGCCGAGGCCATCCTCCGCCACCTCGGCGCGGGCGATGCGCTGCAGGACGAATGGGACGGAGGCGCCTATGCGCAGGTGGTCGCGCAGCTCGCGCGGCGCTGGTTCATCGGCCTGCGCGGCGACGTCATCGGGGTGCCTTCGAGCTCGGTGCTGGGCCGGACGGAGAGGGTCGGCACCTCGCTGACGTTCCAGGCGAGCGAATTCGCGCGCGTCCGGGGATACCTGGAGGCGGAGCACGCGGGCAGCGCGCCCTCCGCCTTCCTGCCGCAGGCGCTGCCCGAGTGGGCGCCCGCCGCATACCTGCAGCTGGAGATCTCCATCGGCGCGCATGGAGCGCATCCGTTCTGAATCGCGCGCGACGCAGAGGTCCAAACCGCATGCTCATCCTTCTCGCCGCCCTTCACGTGGTCTCTTCGATCCCGACGCTCGGCTCGCTGGCGAAGGAAGTCGGCGGCGATCGCGTCGAGGTCGAGTCGCTCGGGAAGGGCTATCAGGATCCGCACTTCATCGAGCCGAAGCCGAACCTGATGCTGGTCCTCAACCGCGCCGATCTGCTCCTGCACGTCGGGCTGGAGCTGGAGATCGGCTGGCTGCCGCCGCTGGTGCTCGGATCGCGCAACCCGAAGATCCAGGCGGGCGAGCCGGGCAACCTCGACTGCTCACGCGCGATCCCGGTGCTCGACGTCCCGACCACCAAGGTGGATCGCTCGATGGGCGATATCCACCCGCAGGGGAATCCGCATTACTGGCTGCCGCCGGGGAACGCGAAGATCATCGCCCGCGAGATCGCCCAGCGGCTCGCGCAGATCGACCCGGACGGCCGCGCTGCGTACGAGAAGAACCTCGCCGCGTTCAACGAGCGCGTCGACGCCAAAGCGAAGGAATGGGCGCCGCGCGTGGCGAAGCTGAAGGGCGTGAAGATCGCCACCTACCACAAGAGCTGGAGCTACGTGTCGCAATGGCTCGGCCTCGAAGAGATCGGCTACGTCGAGCCGAAGCCGGGGATCCCGCCGGATCCACAGCACCTCGCGAGGTTGATCGGCGTGATGAAGCAGGACGGCGCCAGACTGCTGCTCGTCGAGGACTTCTACAACAAGGGCGTCGCCTCGCTGGTGGCGGAAAAGGCCGGCGCGAAGCTGCTCACGCTGCCCACCGACGTCGGCGCTACGCCGCAGATCAAGGACTGGTTCTCGCTGGTGGAGACGGTGCTCGTCGCGCTTTCGTCGAACGTCTGAGATCCGGAGTCCTCTCGCGGAAACGCGTTGGTCGGCGATCCTCAGGGGGCGCGCTTGCGGCGCGTCTGCACCAGGTCCAGGACGGCGAGCGCCCCCATCGCCAATGCATCGACGATCAGGATCAGCATCACCAGCTCCAGCGGGTGGCCCGGCAGGGCAGAGTCGAGAGCGGCGAATGGTGCGGGCATGCGGTCCTCGGGTGAGACGCTCCTGCCCGGGGATGAAGCAATCGGCGCACCGGGATGGATCGAGCCGGGAAAGCCGGATCCTGCGCAGCCGGTGCGACACCCGCGCCCGACCGCGCAAGGCTTGCGCGCTACCTGAGAACCCGCATCAGGATCCCGATCAGCACTCCCAGCGCCACCAGTGCGAGGAGGATGGATCCATACCCGACCAGCGCCTGCCGGAAGCTCGGCGGCGGCGCCTCGTCCTCGGGCGGCGGCGGATAGTGCTCGACCACCTTCTTCTCCGGCGCGTCGGTCACGCGTTGCTCCGCCGGAGCCCCGTCAATTCGCCGGTGTCGATCGAATCCCCGGGCTTCTGCTCCGCGAGCCACTGCGGAAGGTGGTGCTGCGCGAGCATCGCGAACAGCGGGTTCTCCCGCGCCACCATCTCGTAGACGCCCAGGCCGCCCTGCTTCTCCAGCCCGCGGAACAGCGCCCGGCCCACGAAGACGAACAGGTGTTGCAGCGTCCGGGCCTCGGTCGAGACGGCCATCACCAGCCGCAGCGAGGGCGCGGGGAAGACGAACTTCTCCTGGAGCGCGGGCGCGAGAGCGGCGACCTGGATCTCGCGCCGGAGGAACTCGACGTCGGTCCGGGCCTCGATGAACGCCTTGAGCGCGTCCTCCGACACCGCGGCGCCGCCGTTGTAGATGTCGCCGCGATCGTCGGACGCGTCTTCGGAAGCGAGCCGCCCGACGAACTCGCGCACCACCACCTGCAGCACGGTCTCCGCGGCCTCCAGATCGCTCACCGCGAGGCAACGGCGCACCGCGAGCGACACGTCCGCGGCCACCGGCATGGAGAGCGGCTGCGAAACCGAGACGTGCAGCGGGCAAACCAGTCCGGGCTTCTTCAGCCGCCTGCGCTCGGCCGCGAGGATCGACTCCATGCGCGCGCGCACGCCGGCGTTCCGCGCGGTGCCGCGGGCGCTCTCGTTGATCTTCTCGGCGATCGAGACCTTGATGTGCCCGAAGACGTGATCCTCGAACATCGCCACCTCGGGCGCGGCGCCGAAGGAGACGAAGATGCCGGCGTCCAGCTTCTCGCCGGTCGCCAGCGCGATGTCGTCCTGCCGCTGATCGGTCATGCGGCGCATCTCCGCTTCCAGCGAGCGCAGCCGCGTCGCCGGCTCCACTCCGGAGAGGGGATCGAGCGTGCCCCGGCGCTGCGCCGTCTCGGCGGACTTGACCGCGGCTTCCAGCTTCTGCTTGCGAGCCTGGAACTGCTGCTCGATGGCCGCGATGGCTTTCGCCACCGCTTCCCTCGACCCGCCGCTGTCCAGCCGTCGCGCGTAGCTGCCCAGGGCGACGCGGATCTCCTCCGCGAGCTCGAGCAGCGCGACGATGTCGCCGGAGAAGCTGACCGCGTCGCCGAGGAGGTTGTTGAGGTAGATGCCTCCCTTGTCGGCAAGGTGGGCCGCGCCCTGCGCATGCCGGGCCGCCGCCGTGAGGATCGGCCCGTAGAACTCGCGGGAGAGGAAGTCGGCGATCACCGTCTCCTTGAGGAAGGCGGTGCGCCGGGTGAAATCCTTCATGTCGCAGAACAGGTGGCCCATCTGCGGCGCGCGGGTCCGCATTTTCAGGATGGGCTTCTCTTCCGCCGTCACCAGGTAGAGCTTGCCGCTCTCGTGCTGCGTCTCGATCCCGCCTTCGCTCTCGTTCCCCTGGCGGTGGACGAGCTGCGCCTCCGCCTGGTTCACCGCGGCATCGAGCGCCGAGTCCGCGGCGAGCGCCGCCACCGTCCGGGCCCAGGTGGTGATCACCTGCTCGTGCGGAAGCGATCCCGCGGGGTCCTCTTCCTTCCAGGCCTTCGCGGCCACGCCCACCGCCTCGATCGCCGCCCGCGCCTGCTCGTTGGTCGCCGCCTTGGCCACTGCACGCGTCTTCTCGTGCAGCTCCTTCCGCGAGGGCGGCCCGGAGAGCACCCGCTCCAGCGCGCCCGGCGCCTGGTAGAGCTGCGCCAGCGAGAAGCCCTCGACCGAGAAGGTGGGGACGCGGCCCAGCTCCGACATCCGGACCACCGCGAGCAGGTCGGAGCGCAGCCGCGCCAGCGCGACCTGCCGCGCCGCCTTCCGCATCGACTCCTTGTTGGCGACCAGGTCGGCGGCGACGTCGCCGGCCACCACCTCCACGGTCCCGCCTTGCGCGATCTTCTGGATGTGCTGGTCGAGACGCGCCGGACGTTCGCTGAACGCCGCGCCGTAGCAGCTCAACCCGCTGCCCCAGAGCGGCTTGAGGCCGCCGAGCCAGGGCAGCGCGCCGCTCGCCGCGTCGCATTGCGCCCCGCCGCTCGCGCCCAGCGCCCCCGCCTCGCGGGTAGCCAGGCGCACCGCGAGCAAGAGCCCGGCCGCGACCGCGCCCTGCAGCACGCGGCCGGCGGGGCCGCTGATGGGGAACTCCTTCAGCACGGAGAGCGCGCCGTGGGAGAGCGAGCGGATCGCCAGCAGCGAAAGGTACGGCGTCGGCTCCGGCGGGTCGCGGCGGGGGGCCTCCGCTGCGGCGCGGCGGAGCAAGGCGTTGAGCGTTCCGGCCAGGACGCGGCCGGGCCGGCCCGAGCCGAGCCAGCTCGCGACCACCCCTCCGTCCAGCGCCGGATGGAGCTCGGGCGCCTCGAGGAAAGCCTTGCGGACGTTCTCGGACTTGACGCTGGACGGGGCGTTGAACGAGCTCGCCCGGGCGGCCCGCGGGTCGAACCCGTCGAGCAGGATGAGGCGGTCGTACTCGCTCTGCCGCAACGCCGCCCGGTGACGCAGCGCGAGGAGGAAGAAGAGGTCGCGCACCGCGGCCCGGAGCACCCCGTGGATGCTCTGGTCCACATGCACCGGGACGCTCAGGTCCGCGAGCGACGTGCCGAGGTGGAAGCGCAGCCCCCGCGCATCGAGACGCAGCGCATCGGAGAGGGATCCGCCCGGGGCGCTGGCGCGCAGGCGGGCGATCAGCTCGAGCCGCTCTTCGGCGTACCCCACGTCCCCGAGTGTACCAGCGATCCGGAGCCGAATCGGCTTCCCATTGCCCGGGGTCGCAAGTATCGTGCGCTCCTTCCCAGGGAGCCCGAGGCGATGAAGAAGATCGAGGCCATCATCAAGCCCTTCAAGCTCGACGAGGTGAAGGAGGCGCTCGCGGACGTCGGCGTCCTCGGCCTCACCGTCACCGAGGTCAAGGGCTTCGGCCGTCAGAAGGGCCACACCGAGCTTTACCGCGGCGCCGAGTATGTCGTCGACTTCCTGCCAAAGGTGAAGATCGAGATCGTCCTTTCCGACGAGCTCGTGGCAAAGGCCCTGGAAGCGATCGAACGTGCCGCCAAGACGGGGCGCATCGGAGACGGGAAGATCTTCGTCTCCACCGTGGACGAGGTCGTTCGCATCCGCACCGGCGAGCGCGGCGAGCCGGCGCTGTAATCAACGCAGTTCACACTCCGCAGGGGACAGCAAATGCCGAAGGGCAAGGACGTCATCGGGTTCGCGAAGGACAAGCAGGCGGTGATGGTCGATCTGAAGTTCATGGACTTCCTCGGCCTGTGGCAGCACTTCACCATTCCCATCGCCGAATTGAGCGAAGGCGTCTTCGACGAGGGCCTCGGGTTCGACGGCTCCTCCATCCGCGGGTGGGTGCCGATCCACGCCAGCGACATGCTGGTGATGCCGGACCCGGACACGGCGCTGATGGATCCGTTCATGAAGGATCCGACGCTCTCGGTGATCTGCAACGTGATCGATCCCATCACCAAGGAGCCGTACGCCCGCGACCCGCGGTTCATCGCGCAGAAGGCGGAGCGGTACTTGCGGCAGACCGGGGTGGGCGACACCGCGTACTACGGCCCCGAGGCCGAGTTCTTCATCTTCGACGGCGTCTCCTACGACTCCGGACCGAACCACTCGCACTACAAGATCGAGTCGCGCGAGGGCCAGTGGGAGACCGGGAGCGCCGTGGAGCACAACTTCGACGGCCGCACCCACAGCACGCGCCCGAACCTCGGCTACAAGCCGCGCTACAAGGAAGGCTACTTCCCGGTCGCGCCGATCGACTCGCAGCAGGACCTCCGCACCGAGATGTGCCGGGTGATGGAGCAGTGCGGGATCCAGGTCGAGCGGCAGCACCACGAGGTCGCCACCGCCGGACAGGCCGAGATCGACATCCGCTTCGACTCGCTGGTGAAGACCGCCGACAAACTGATGTGGTTCAAGTACATCATCAAGAACGTCGCGCTGCGAAACGGGAAGACCGTGACGTTCATGCCGAAGCCGCTCTATGGCGACAACGGAAGCGGCATGCACACCCACCAGTCGATCTGGAACAAGGGCAAGCCGCTCTTCGCCGGCGAGGGCTACGCCGGAATGAGCGAGATGGCCCTGCACTACATCGGCGGGGTGCTCAAGCACGCCCGATCGCTGGCCGCGCTCTGCAACCCGACCACCAACTCGTACAAGCGCCTGGTGCCCGGGTTCGAGGCGCCGGTGAACCTGGCGTACAGCTCGCGGAACCGCAGCGCCGCCATCCGCATCCCCATGTACTCGCCGAGCCCGAAGGCGAAGCGCATCGAGTTCCGCTCGCCGGATCCGAGCTGCAACCCGTACCTGGCGTTCTCGGCGATGCTGATGGCCGGCCTCGACGGGATCGAGAACCGCATCGACCCCGGCGATCCGCTCGACAAGGACATCTACGGGCTCTCCCCCGAGGAGCTGAAGGACGTCCCGAAGATGCCCGGCTCGCTGGAGGAAGCGCTGGGCGAGCTGAAGAAGGATCACGAGTTCCTCCTCAAGGGCGACGTCTTCACGCCCGATGTGATCGAGGCCTGGATCGACACCAAGGTGGAGCGCGAGCTGAACCCGGTCCGCCTCCGGCCGTCGCCGATGGAGTTCGCGCTCTATTTCGATATCTGAGCCCTGCCGGGGATGGGGATGAAGCGGCTCATCCCCATCCTCCTCGTCGCCGCCTGCACGCCGGCGCAGGAGCGGCGCGCGCCGGATCCGCGGGCCCTCCGCGGGCTGACGTTGGGCCTGCCGGTTCCCGCGGACGCGCGGCCCACTCCGGGCATCGGCTGCGGGCAGATCTCCCAGGATCTGCCGCTGCGCGCGCACAAGGCGCTGGTTGCCGCCTTCACCGACGCAGGCGCGCAGGCCTCGAACTCCGATCGCGAGCGCTGGGTGCTGACGGTGGCGTTGCGCGAGGCGACGCTCGGGGAGGAGAACACGCGCGCGCGCCGGACCGACCGCCCTGCCGCGAGCCCGGTGCAGCCGACGGGTCCGGACGCGCCGCCGATCGATCAGCCCCAGGCGAGCATCGTGAACAGCGGAAACGGCAACGCGGTCGTCGTGCTCGACGCCGGGCTGGCTCACGACGGCACGGTGGTCTGGACGGGGACCGTCACCGGCCACGCGCGATCCGCGCCCTGCGTGCAGGCCATCGACAAGGTGCGCGAAGCGCTCTACGAGGCGGTCGACGATCTCCGCGACCGGCTGCTGCCGATCCTCAGAAACCGTTGAGCGGAATGGCGCCGGGGATCCTGCTCGGCGCGATCGCCGGAGCGGCGATCGCGACGCTGCCCGGATCCGCGGGAATCGTCAGCGCCATCCTCGGCGCGCTGCTCGGCGGCGCGATCGGCGCCCGCTCCGCGGAGCGGCGGATGGGCTTCTCCATCTGGTCGCTGGCGCTGATCGTCTTCTTCGTTCCGCTCTTCACCCTGGCTGTTCCGCCGGGCGCCGACATGGCGATGCACGTCGCGCTCGCGCGCGGACTGCTGGATGGAAACCTCTCGCCGGCGTGGCCGGGCGTCGAGGCAGGCGCCTATCCGCGAGGGTTCTCCGCCGTGGTGGCGCTACTTTCGCCCGCGGGGCTCGCGCGCGCCGGCCTCGCCGCCGCGGCGGTCTCGTATCTCGTGTTCTGGGCCGGGCTGACTGCGTTCCTCCAAGGGCCGCTGCGCACCCCCGCCGCGAGAACCGTCGCCGCGATCGCGGTGCTGCTCTCGCGAACCCCGCAGACGTTCTTCGACTGGGGCGGCAACCCCACCGTGCTGGCGCTCGGGCTCGCGCTCTTCGGCGCGGCGCAGGAGAACTGGCGCGCCTCGGCCCTGTACCTGGCCGGCGCCGCGGCGACGCATCCGATGGGCGCCTGCGCCGGTGCGCTCGCGCTCGCGTTGCGCTGGCGCAGGCCAGCCGTGGTCGCGGGAGGAGCGGGCGCGCTTTGCTTGACGCTCGCTGCGCTGGCGCTCTGGGGTCCGCACCTCTCCGCTCGCGAAACCGCCTGGATCCGCGACTACGCCGTGCGCCAGGAAGGCGTCTCCCTCGCCGTCCTCGGCGACCCGGCGAACATCGCCACCGCCCTTGCCGCCGCCGTCCTGCTCTGGAAGCGGCAGTTCCGGCCCGTGGCGTTCGCTGCCGCCGCCATCCTCGGATTGTTCGGCCTCTTCGCGCTCCTCCCGTCCGCGGGCCTCTACCCGGCCCGGTTCGCGCCACTGCTGCTCCTCGCCGTGACGCCCCTCTGGGGGCGCGCGGCGGCGACGCGGATTCCGCTCGTCGCTCCGGTCGCGCTCCTCCTGGCGATGCCCGGGCACTTCCGCTGGTACCAGGGCGCGGCGCCGATGGCGACGCGCGCGGACCTCGAGGCGATCGCCTGCCTGGACCGGCAGACGCCGCCGCGAGCGGTCGTCGACGGCGCCTACGGCGATGCCACGCAGTGGATCCCGGCGCTCGCCGGGCGCGCGGTGACACGGCCGCACCAGCACGTCAGCCTCTTCGACGAGACCGATGCCGCCCTCGCGCGGCTCCCCCGGCCCGCGTTCCGCTTCACCGGCGAGCGGCTCCGCTACGGCGACGCCGCGCCGCGCGTACAGGGAACGCCGATGTGCGGAGGAGCGGTGCTGCGCCTTCAATAGCGCGGGCGGACGAATTCGGGCTCGTGCCCGGGCGCGAGCACCCTTCCGCGCTTCCAGAGGATCTCCTCGCAGCGCGCGATCAGCTGGGGAAATCCTTCGCGCGTCAGCGAAGAGAGCGCGACGCCGTCGTCGCGCAGCGCCAGCGTCCGCGCCGCTTCCGGCGCCCGGTCCGCCTTGTTGTAGACCAGCAGGCGCGGCTTCCCTTCGACGTCGAGCGTTCCCAGCACGCGCTCCACCGCTTGCGCCTGCTCGTCGTGCCGCGGGTCGCTCGCGTCGACCACGTGCACCAGCAGGTCGGCCTCTTCCAGCTCTTCGAGCGTCGCGCGGAAGGCGTTGACCAGGTCCTTCGGCAGGTCGCGGATGAACCCCACCGTGTCGGTGATGATCACCTCGCGATCGCGGGGAAAGCGCAGCCTGCGCGAAGTGGGATCGAGCGTCGCGAAGAGCTTGTTCTCCGCCAGCACCGCCGCGTTGGTGAGCGCGTTGAGCAGCGTGCTCTTCCCCGCGTTGGTGTATCCGACGATGGAGATCACCGGCACCCGCGTGCGGTTGCGCTGCCGGCGGCGCGTCGCGCGGTCGGCGGAGAGCCGGTCGATCCGCTCCTCCAGCGCGCCGATGCGGTCGCGCACCCGCCGGCGATCGATCTCGAGCTTCGTCTCGCCGGGTCCGCGCCCGCCGATGCCTCCGGCGAGGCGGGAGAGCGAGTCGTCGCGGCCGACCAGGCGGGGCAGCAGGTACTTGAGCTGCGCGAGCTCCACCTGGAGCTTCCCGTCCGCGCTCTGCGCGCGCTGGGCGAAGATGTCGAGGATCAGCTGGGTGCGGTCGAGGATGCGCAGCGAGGTCGCCTCGGCGATGTGCCGCGCCTGCGAGGGCGTGAGGTTGCGGTCGAAGACCAGCAGATCCGCCCCGAGCGCCATGGAGCGGACGAGGATCTCCTGCAGCTTGCCCTCGCCGATCAGCGTGCGCGGGTCGATCTCCCGCCGGCCCTGGAGGACGGTATCGAGCACCTGGACGTCGGCGGTGCGCGCCAGCTCCTGCAACTCGTGCAGCGACGCTTCCGCCGCCGTGCGGTCGCCGGTGTGCACCCCCACCAGCATCGCGCGCCCCGCGACGCCCACGGCCCGGGTGGGCGCCACCCGCGCCATCTCCTGCTCCAGCGCGCCGATCTGCGCCTGCGCGTCGAACTCCAGCTCGTAGAGACTGGGCGCTTCCGAGAGCCGGTAGAGGTCGCCGGAGAGGTTCCACGGCAGGAGCGTGGCCAGGTAGACCTTGCCGGGCAGCCCGTCTTCCCGGGCGACCACCGCGGCGACGGCGTCGAGCCGCAAGAGCACGAGGTCGGTGAGATCGTCGCGGGTGAGCGGCTCGTCCTTGAGGTGGGTGTGCACGAGCCGCAGGCCGCGGAGGCGGGCGTGGCCGGCGCGGGCGCGGCCGATGTCCGGCAGGACCAGCTGCCGGGCATCGCCCACGATCACGTGCTCCACCTCACCCCGGCGGTTGATCAGCACGCCCAGCTGGCGGCCGATTTCCCGCGACAATTCGGTGAGATGGCGGGCCAGCTCGGGCGAGACCAGCTCGCGCTGCTGCACCCGCCGCCGCCGCGTCGCGAGCAGGCGCTTGCTGTGGCTGGCTTTCAGACCGGCCGTATTTCCGGAAAGCTGCTCTTTCACCCCGTTCGTATGTAACACGCGCGCGCCTTTGCTACATTTGGAGCCTGACCCTCTGATGACGAACCCGCTCCGCTCCTCTCTCGCGCGCTGCCGCAGGCCGGTGATCAAGATCGGCTCGGCGGTGCTCGCGGGAGCGTCCGGGAAGGCGGGCCCTGCGTCGCTGGACCGGCAGAAGTTCGCCGGCCTCTGCGACGACCTGGCGGCCATCGCCAAGGGCCGCACTCCGGTGGTGGTGAGCAGCGGCGCCGTCGCGCTGGGGGTTGAGCGGCTTCAGCTGGCGCAGCGGCCGAAGGAGATGGCGCTCAAGCAGGCCGCGGCTGCCGCCGGCCAGAGCCGGTTGATGCGGCTGTACGACGACGAGCTGGAAGCGCGCGGGCTGCGGTGCGCCCAGGTCCTGCTCACGCACGCGGACATCGCCGACCGCGGCCGGTACCTGAACGCGCGCCGGGCGGTGGGTGAGCTGCTCGCGCGCAACGTCGTCCCGGTGATCAACGAGAACGACACCGTCAGCGTCGAGGAGATCAAGTTCGGCGACAACGACGCCTTGGCGGCGATGGTGGTCGATCTGGTGGAAGCGGACCTGCTGGTGATCCTCACCGATGCGGGCGGCCTGTATTCGGCGGATCCGCGCAAGCACCCGGCGGCGGAGAGGATCTCGTACGTCGAGCAGATCACCCCCGCGGTCCAGGCCCTGGCGGGAGCCGAGTCGGGCGTGGGGACGGGAGGGATGGTGACGAAGCTGCGGGCGGCGCGGCGCGCATCGGAGGCCGGCGTGCCCTGCGCGATCATTCCGGGCGAGCCGGGGATCGTCACCCGCCTGCTGCTCGGGGAAGACGTCGGCACCGTCGTGGCTCCGCAGGGCGAGCGGCATCGCCTGCGCAAACGGTGGATGCTCGATCTGAAGACGCGCGGCGAGCTGCGGGTGGACGACGGAGCGCGGACAGCGCTGATCGACCGCAAGAAGAGCCTGCTCCCCTCCGGGGTCCGGGAAGTGGTGGGCAGCTTCGCGTCCGGCGACGCGGTGGAGATCTCGACCCTCGACGGTACGCCGTTCGCGCGCGGGCTCTCGGTCTACTCCGCCGACGAGGTGCGCCGCATCGTCGGCCGGCGGAGCGTGGAGATCGAGGCGACGCTGGGGTACCGGCTGCTCGACTGCGTGGTGCACCGCGACGACCTGGTGGTTACCCAGTGAGCGTGGAACTCGAGCTCGCCGCCCTGGAGCTGGCACAGCGCGCAAAGCTGGCTTCGCGCGGGCTGTTGCAGAAGGACCGGCGGCAGCTGGTGCTCGACGCCGCCGACGAGATCGTCCGGCGCGCTCCCGACATTCTCGGGGCCAACGAAGTGGACGTGTCGAATGCCAAGGGGCAGACGGCTGCGTTCATCGACCGGCTGCGCCTCGACCAGAAGCGTGTCGCGGCGATGGCGGCGGCGTTGCGCGAAGTGGCCGGGCTGCCCGATCCCGTCGGCGAGGTGGTCGAGTCGCAGACGCGCCCGAACGGGCTGCGCATCGAGCGCGTGCGGGCCCCGCTCGGCGTGATCCTCATGATCTACGAGTCGCGGCCGAACGTGACCGCGGAGGCGGCGGCGCTCTGCCTGCGCAGCGGCAACGCGGCGCTGCTTCGCGGCGGGTCGGAGGCGCTGCAGACCAACTCCGCCATCGCCGCATGCTTCCCCGAAGACGCGGTCCAGCTCGTGCCGCCGGACCGGGCCCTGCTCGACGCGCTGCTGCAGCTCGACGACCACATCGACCTCTGCATCCCCAGGGGCGGCCCTTCCTTGATCCGGTTCATCGCGGAGCGGTCGCGCGTGCCGGTGATCAAGCACTACCAGGGCGTCTGCCATCTCTACGTCGCCGCCGATGCGGATCTGGCGATGGCGGCGCGGCTGGCGGTGAACGCCAAGGTCCAGCGCCCCGGAGTGTGCAACGCCCTGGAGTGCCTGCTGGTCGACGCGCGGGTCGCGCAGAAGGCGCTCCCGCCGATCGCCTCCGCGCTTCGCGAGTCCGGCGTCGAGCTGCGCTGCGACGAGCGCGCGCTGCCGCTGGTCGCGGGCGGCATCCCGGCGATGGCCGACGACTTCGGGCGCGAGTTCCTCGAGCTCAAGCTGGCGGTGGCGGTCGTGGACGGCATCGAAGGCGCGCTCCGGCACATCGCCCGCTACGGGAGCCGCCACACCGAAGCCATCGTCACCCGCGACCCGCAGGTCGCGCAGCGCTTTCTCGACGAGGTGGACGCGAGCTGCGTGCTCTGGAACGCCAGCACGCGGTTCAACGACGGCGGCGAGCTGGGGCTCGGCGCCGAGATCGGGATCAGCACCAGCAAGCTGCACGCGTACGGCCCGATGGGCCTGCGGGAGCTCACCTGCACCCGGTACCTGGTGCGGGGAGATGGTCAGGTCCGGACATGAGCAAGGGAGGAAACAAGAGAATGCCGAGAAGCCCCACGCAGATCGCCCTGTCGCAGTCGCAGCCTCACGCCGTCGCCGATCGCGCGCGCGCGCGCGCCGCCGCCCGCATCGACGAGGACTCGCCCCGCACCGCGGTGGCCGCAGCCCGCGCCGCGCTGGAGAAGAAGGCGGGCGAGGTGATCGTCCTCGATCTCCGGGGAGTGTCCGGGTACACGGATTTCCTGGTGATCGGGAGCGGGAACAGCGACCGCCAGCTGGAGGCGATCGCCGACGGGGTGGAGAAGGAGCTGACGGCGCACGGGCACCGGGTGATCGGCAGCGAGGGGCAGCGCGGCGGACGCTGGGTACTGCTCGACTTCGGCGACGTGGTGGTGCACGTCTTCCACGCCGAGGAGCGCGCGCACTACGATCTGGAAGGGCTCTGGGCCGACGCTCCCCGCCTCGAGGTGGAGTGAAGATCCGGCTCCTGTCGGTGGGGAAGGACAAGGGACCCACCGCGGAGCTTGCGCAGGACTATGCCGGGCGGATCGGCCGCGTCGCCGACTTCGAGCTGCTCGAGCTCCGCGCCGGCGATCCGCAACGGGAGGCGGAAGCGCTCCTCGGGAAGGTTCGAGGCGAGCTCTGGGCGCTGGATGAGCGCGGGACCCTGTTGACCTCCACGCAGCTCTCCTCGCGCGTGGGAAAGCTGCGCGACGCCGGGCAGGCGCTCACCCTCTGCATCGGCGGCGACGAAGGCCTCGCGCCGCGCGTACGGGACGAGGCGAAGCTGGTCTGGAGCCTGTCTCCGCTGACGCTTCCGCATCGCCTCGCCCGCGTGGTCGTGCTCGAGCAGCTCTATCGCGCCTTCGAGATCCTCCGCGGCGCGCCGTACCACAAGTGAGGCGCGCCTTGCGCAATCCCTCGCGCGGTGTGTAGAAGCGCGGCCGATGCCGACCCTCGTCCTCGTCCGTCACGGGCAGTCGCTGTGGAACCTGGAGAACCGCTTCACCGGATGGGTGGATGTCCCGCTCACCGCGAAGGGGATCGCGGAGGCGCGGCGCGCCGGCGAGCTCCTCAAGGCCTTCCGCTTCGAAGTCGCCTACACCAGCGCGCTCACCCGCGCGCAGGAGACGCTCCGCCGGATGCTCGAGGTGATGGGAGCGCAGCCCCCCGTCATCCGCGACCAGGCGCTCAACGAGCGCCACTACGGCGACCTGCAGGGGCTCAACAAGGAAGACACCGCGAAGCGCTATGGCGCCGAGCAGGTGAAGCTCTGGCGCCGCTCATACGACGTGCCGCCGCCGAACGGCGAGTCGCTGGAGCTGACCGCGAAGCGCACGCTGCCCTTCTTCGATCGCTGCATCGCCGGCGATCTGCGGCAGGGGAAGAACGTCCTGGTCGTGGCTCACGGGAACTCGAATCGCAGCATCGTCATGCAGCTCGACAAGCTCACCGGCGAGCAGGTGGTGGCGCTCGAGCTCGCCACCGGCGCCCCGCTGGTCTACGAGATCGGCGCGGACGGGGCGACGGTGAAGTCGAAGCGCGTGCTCGGATGAGCGCGATGCGCGAGACGCTGGCGCGCGGCGCCGACCTCTTCAACCGCGGCCTGTACTGGGAAGCGCACGAGGCCTGGGAAGAGCTCTGGCTCGAGCTGGAGGACGAGCCCAAGCTGTTCGTGCAGGGGCTCATCCAGGTGGCGGCCGCAGGCCACAAGGCGTTCGTGCAGAAGCAGCCCCGCGGCTGCGTGAAGCTGCTCACCAGCGCCCTCGAGAAGCTCGATCGCGTGCCGCCCGACTCGTACGAGGTGGAGACGCGGCGATTCTTGCCGGCGGTGCACCGGATGCTCGATGAGGCGCGGCGCTGGCTGGAGGGCGACGTCACGGACCTGCACCGCGCGCTGGTCCCTCCGGTGGTGCTGCTGCCCGGTCCGGAGCGGTGATCGTCCTGGCCTGCGCGGTGCATCCGGGCGGCCGGTGTCCATCTCCAGCGAACTGCGGCGCCTCGCGGCCGGTGCGCTCGACCTGCTTTTTCCGCCGCGCTGCGCGGCCTGTGACGAGCCGGGAGAAGCGCCCTTCTGTGCGCTCTGCGCCGAGACGCTGATCCCGCTCCCCGCCGGGTGCCCGCTCTGCGGAGTTCCCCAGGACGAATCGCTGCTTCCCGCGATCAAGCCGCGCCGGTGTCCGCATTGCCGCGCCCACCCGCCGAGGTTCGCCTTCGCCACCGCTCCCTATCTGCACGGCGGCGCGCTGGCCGATGCCATCCACCGGTTGAAGTACGAGAACCGGGAGGACCTCGCTTCGGCGCTGGGCGTTCTCTTCGCGGCCTGCGCGGTCCCGAACTCGGACGTCCTGGTGCCCATTCCGCTCCATCCGCGGCGGCTGCGGCAGCGCGGCTACGATCAGGCCCTGCTGCTCGCCGTCGCCGCGGGGAAGCGGTTCGGGCTGCCGGTCGCGCACCTGCTGCGACGTGTGAGGGAAACGGGGCAGCAGGTAGGACGCGACCGCACCGGGCGCGAACGGAGCGTCCGCGGGGCCTTCGCCGCGGCGGGGACGGTGCTGGGCGCCCGCGTCTGCCTGGTGGACGACGTCCTGACCACGGGAGCGACGGCATCGGCCGCCGCAGGCGCCCTGCTGGATGCGGGAGCGGCCCGGGTGGAAGTGCGCACGCTCGCGCGTGCTCCGTAGCAGCCGGCGCCCGCCCGGCCGGGGGGCTGGCGGCCGCGGGCTTGACGCGTTACAGCATATCCGGGTGTCGGCGGAATGGGGGGCCCCCACCCGCCGTTGCTTCGCGGTGGGTGGGCTATCTCCTGCTCGCCCCTCGGGAGCCCGAACGCATGCTCAGCCTCGTCCTCGCCGCCGCAATCGCCGTCGCGCCCGCTGCTCCCCTCGAGGAGAGTACGCCCGCGTTGCAGGCACGGCTGCTGGGCGAGCTGGACCGGCCGCAGGCCATCGTGGACCTCTTCCGGCTGTACGAGCGCCGGGATGAGCAGGGCGACCTGGGGCCGCTGACCATCGTGCTCGAGGGCGTGGCAAGGCAGGCGAAGGCGAGGCCCGACGTGCGGGCGCTCGCGACGGAGATGCGCGCCGAGCTGGCGGTCGCCCAGGGGCAGCTCCCGCGTGCGGCCGCCCTCTTCGACGAGGTCGCTCCGATCCGCAACTGGACGGTGATCGGACCGTTCGACAACGAAGCCCGCGCCGGCCTCTCCACCGCGTACGGACCCGAGAAGGACGGCTTCGATCCGAAGGCGGTCTACCGGGGCAAGGAGCACGACGTCGCCTGGCGCACGCTGCCGGCCGGACACTCGCCGTACGCGTTCGTCGATCTCGCGGCCGCCATCTATCCGCGCTCGGACGTCGCGGTCTACGCGGCGACGGTGGTCCGCTCTCCCAAGGCGCAGGCCGCCCTGTTCCACCTCGGAGCCAGCGGCGCGACCCGGCTCTGGCTCAACGGCAAGCTGATCCACGAGGACGCGGCGATCCATCCCTCGCGCTTCGACCAGAAGACGTTCTCCGGCGAGCTGCGGTCCGGCGACAACTTCGTCCTGCTGAAGATCGCGCACAACCACGGCCGCCTCGGATTCGCGCTCCGGGTGGCAGATGCGAAGGACGCCCCGCTTGCGCAGATCGCGAGGGCCGCGCGGCCGCCACAGACGAAGGCGTCCGCATTCGCGGCAGCCGCGGAGCCGGGCCGCAAGCATCCGGCCGGCGCGAAGCCGGTGGATGCGATCGACGAGCTGCGCGCGGCGGCGGCGGCGAATCCCCGCGACGCGCGCGCGCAGGAAGACCTCGCCATCGTCCTGCAGTGGCGAAGGCCGACGGACGATACGGAGCGGATGCCGCTCCGGGCGATGGAGCGCGTGATCGACGTTCTGCCCACCTCTCCGGAAGCGGCGCTGCGCCTCTCGCGCCTCGAGGACCGCGACGGCAACAAGCGCCGCGGCGCGATGGAGGCCGCGCTGGCCGCGCACCCGGACAACGCCGCGCTCCTCGACGCGCTCGCGCAGTACCGCCTCGACCGCGGCGAAGGATGGGCGGCGCTGGAGCTCGCCCGCAAGGCCCGCGCGTCGGCGCCGCAGTGGGTGGACCCGATGCTCACCGAGGCGCGGGCGCTCGACGCCGTGGGACTCTCCGCGCGCGCCGCGCTGACCCGCATCGAAGCCGCGAAGGCCCGCCCGGATCTGGCGCGCGCCCGTCGCGCAGCCGCGGGCGCGTACCGGCGGCTGGGACGGATCGACGAGGCGATGACGGAGCTGAAGCAGGCGCTCGCGCTGCGGTTCGACGATGCCGAGGCCCGCAGCGAGCTGGTGGGGCTCACGCTCGACCGCTCCGACGTCGACGGCGCCCTCAAGCTCCTCGGCGAGGCGCTCGCCGTCGAGCCTGCCACCCTGTATCCGCGGCTTCGCGCCGCCGAGCTGCTGTCCGAGAACGGCCGCGCGAAGGAAGCGGACGAGGCCTATGCCCGCGCCCTGGCCCTCGCGCCGGACGATCCGGAACCGCACGAGGAGCTCGGGCGGCACCGGCTGCAGGCAGGCGACGACTCCGGCGCGCTCGCGGCCTTCGCGCGCGCCCTCTCCTTGCGGCCGCAGAATCCGGCGCTGCGCGAGCTGGTGCGCGCCATCCGTCCGGAGGAGCGGTACGCCGCGCCGTACCTCTACGACGCGAGGGCGCTGGCGAAGATGGCGCCCGTCTCCGGAGAGGACGTGGAGGTGCTCACCGACCTCTCGGTGGTGAAGGTGTTCGCCAACGGGCTCTCCTCGCGCACCCGCCAGGTCGTGCTGCGCGCCCACTCCCCGCGCGGGGTGGACGCGGCGCGGGTGCAGAGCGTGCAGTACTCGCCCGACCGGCAGGTGGTGAGAGTCGAGCGGGCGCGCATCTTCCGCAGCGACGGGAGCGTGCTGGAGAGCAAGTCCGAGGGAGAGCGCAACCTCTCGGAGCCCTGGTACGGCCTCTACTATGACGTCCGGGCGCGGATCATCTCCTTCCCCCAGCTGCAGCCCGGCGACGTGCTCGAGCTGGTCACCCGCATCGACGACTCCGGTTCCAACTTCTTCGCCGACTACTTCGGGGACTTCTCGTACCTGCAATCGACGCAGGTGCGGCGGATCTCCGACTACGTGCTGCTCGGACCGGCGGGGCGGACGTTCTACGCCAACGCCACGCCGCTTCCCGGGCTCGTCCACACCGAGGGGAAGTCGCTGGACGGAGGCACCTGGCGGCGCTGGACGGCGCGGGACGTGCCCAAGCTGGTCCCGGAGCCCTCCATGCCCGGGTACAGCGAGGTGCTCGCGTACGTGCACGTCTCCACCTACAAGACCTGGGACGACGTGGGCCGGTTCTACTGGGGGTTGGTGAAGGACCAGCTCCGGGTGACCGACGACATCCGGGCCGCGGCGGCGGAGGCGGTGAAGGACATCCCCGAGAGCGACCAGGCCGCCCGGATCCGCGCCGTCTACGACTTCGTGGTCTCCCGCACCCGCTACGTCGGGCTGGAGTTCGGGATCAACTCCTTCAAGCCCTATCCGGTGGAGACGATCCTCGCCCGCCGCTTCGGCGACTGCAAGGACAAGGCTTCGCTGATGCACGCGATGCTCGAGTCGCTCGGCATCGACTCGAAGCTGACGCTGCTGCGCATGAAGCGCCTCGGCGCCATCGACGAGGCGCCGGCCTCGCTGGCGGTCTTCAACCACGCCATCCTCTACGTGCCCGGGCAGAAGCTCTTCCTCGACGGCACCGCCGAGTTCCACGGCTCCGGCGAGTTGCCCGGCGACGATCGCGGCGCGGAAGTGCTGGTCGTCGAGCCGGAGGGAGGATCGAAGTTCTTCCGCACGCCCGATGCGCTGCCCGCCGACAACCTCGACGAGACCCGCATCTCCGCGAAGCTCCTTTTGGACGGGAGCGCGGCGGTGCAGGTGAAGGCCAGCGCCCGCGGGTCGGGGACGGCGGAGCTGCGCCGCGTGTTCGAGCCGGCGGACGAGCGGAGGGCTCGCGCCGAAGAGCAGCTCGCCCGGGCCGCGTTCCCGAACGTCAAGGTGACGGCGGTGGACGTCTCCGATCCGCACGACATCGAGAAGCCGTTCGAGACCCGGATCACCGCGACGGCGACGCGCTTCGCGGACCCGAAGGGGAGCGGGCTGCAGTTCGTCCCGTTCGGGCAGCGCCAGAGCTTCGTCGAGGCGTACGCGCAGCTCTCGAAGCGCGCGCTGCCGCAGCGGCTCCCCCTGGCGCAGCGCACGACCATCGAATCGCAGGTGGAGCTGCCGGCCGGCTGGGGCGCCACCGTGCCCGACGGCGTGCGCGAGAGCGGCCCGCATGGAGCGTACGAGATCGCGTACACCGCCTCGGCCGGGAAGGCCGTCGCGCGCCTGACGCTGACGCTGAACGGCGGCCTGCTGCAGCCCGCGGACTACGCGGCGTTCCGTGCCTTCCTCGGGCGGCTCGACGATGCGCTGCACCGGCGGGTGGAGGCGGCGCCGCTCGCGCAGACGGCGGCGCGCTGATGCGTCTGAGGTTGTTCGCACTGCTCCTGCTCTTCGGGTGCGCCCACGGCGGGGGTCGCGACGTCGCGCCCGCGGTCACGCCGGAGGACGCGCAGCGCCGGCTGCGGGAGACGGAGGCGCGCGCGGAGAAGGATCCCGCACAGCTCGCGCGCGCGGGCTGGCTCCGGTACCTGGTCGCCTCCGATCCGCGGGGCGCGTCACAGATGCTGGAGGCTGCCTCGCGCGGTGGAACGCCCTCGCAGCGGGCGCTGGCGCTCGCCGGACTGGCCGAGATCGCCGAGGATCGCACCGACTCGGCCACCGCTGCGCGTTACTTCATCGAGGCGCTCCAGACGGCCCCCACCGATCCGGTCGCGGAGCTCGCGGCGCTGCGCTTGCTCGACCTGGAGGGCGAATCGCCGCGCATCGACGCGAGCATCATCCAGGCGGCGCAGGCGCTGCGCGCCCCGGCGTCGCCGCGGGCGGCGCGCCTCTTGCGCGAGGCCGCCGCGCGCTGCTCGGGCCGGATGGCGGCCGCGGCGAAGGATCCCGCGCTCGAGCTGGAGGCGTGGCGCGCCGTCGGATCCGTACAGCACTGGCGCGTCGGCGGGCCCTTCGCGGCCTTTCGCCTGCTCGATCTGCGCCGCGTGCTCCCGCTGGACGGGCCGGCGCCGGCCGTCGCCGCCCAGAACGATCGCGCGCTCCTCTTCCCGGATGCGGACGTAGGCCTCGATCTCGAGCCCCCGGATGGCGACGTCTACTATGCAGCGAGCGACGTCCAGCTGGAGCGTGGCGGAGAGTACCTGCTCTGGGCGGAAGGCGCGGCAGCGCTGGAGGTGCGGCTGGACGGGGCGGCGATGATCTCGCGCGTGCCCTATCCGATCGAGAGCCCGCGCGCGCAGACGGCCGCCGTCCGCCTCGCTCCCGGGCGCCATCAAGTGCTCGTCCGCTGGAGCCGGGCGGAAGGCAACCGCTTCCGGGTGACGCTGGCGCGGGCGGATGGAGCGGTGTCGGACCTTCGGAGCGCCGCGCCTGCCGAGCTGTCGGGAGCGCGGAGAGCTGCGTCTTGCGATCTGGGGGAGTCCTGCATCGCGCCGCCCGCCTTTCGCGACCCGACGGACCTGCGCGCGGCCGCGGCGGCGTGGCTGGACGACGATCCGGCGGATCCGCTCGCGGCCTGGCTCCTGGCGCGTGCCACGATGGGGGACGACCGGAGCCTGTCGCGCACCGCGGGAGAGCGCGCGGTCCTGCTCTCGGGCGGCGGCGCTCCCGCCCTGGCGCTGCACGCGCAGCTCCTGCTGCACGATTCCGAGGTCCCCGACCGCATCGGCCGGGCCCGCGCGCTTTCCGAGCTCGGCGAGGCTACGCGCAAGGACCCGCTCCTGATCCGCGCCCGTCTCACCGCGGCCGCGCTGCAGCGCGATTCCGAGCGGTTCGACGACGCCGCGCAGGACATCGACAAGGCGCAGGCCACGCTCAGCGAGGAGAAGGCGCCGGTCTCCGCCCGGATCCTCGCGGCGCGGGCGCGCCTTCTCGAAGCGCGGGGCAATACCGCGGGCGCGCGCGCGCGCGCGGAGGAAGCGCTGCGGGCAGTGCCGGGCCGGTGCGACACGCTGCAGCTTCTGCTCGACCTCTCGCGCCGCGGCGGCTCGCTCGCCGACCAGCGCAAGTACGCCGACGACCTGGTCGGATGCGGCGACGGGCTCTCGACCTCGGCGCAGGCCGCGCGCGCCCGCGGCGACCTCGATCGCGCGGAGATGCTGCTGGAGGCTGCCGCCCGCCTGCGGCCGGCGCAGCCGTCGCGCCTGGAGCAGCTCGCCGACGTCCAGTCCGCGCGCAAGGAATTGCCCGCGTCGATCGCCTCGCTGCGCGCCGCCGCCGCGCTCGCTCCCCGCAGCCCCGAGCCGTTGCGACGGCTGGCGGGAGCGCTCGAGCTGCAAGGCGAGGCGAAAGCGGCGGCGGACGCGCGCCGGGCCGCTCTTCGGCTCGGACCCGGCGACCTCCAGGTGAGACAGCAGATCGCGCTCGACGAGGGCGTGCGCCTGATGGCCTGGAGCGATCGCGACGGCGCGGCGCTGGCAAAGGCGGCGAAGGAAGCGCCGCCGGGAGCGAGCGCGGTGCGGCTGCTCGATTCGGGCGCCGTGCAGATGTTCCCGGACGGCGGCGGCGTGGAGCGGGTGCACACGGTGGCCCGCGTCCTGGACAAGAAAGGCATCGCCAACTTCGGCGAGGCGCAGATCCCGTCCGACGCGCAGGTGCTGCACCTGCGAACGCTCAAGGCGGACGGCCGGGTTCTCGAACCGGAGTCGATCCCGGAGAAGGAGGGGATCAGCCTTCCGGGCCTGGAGCCCGGCGACGTGGTCGAGATCGATTACCTGCGTGGCATTTCCCCTCGCGGCCCGGACATGCCGGGTTACACGCTGGGCGCGTTCTTCTTCCGCGATGACGAGACGCCGATGACGGAGTCCGGGTACGAGGTCCGCACGCCGTCGCAGCCGGAGATCGATGCGCACAACCTGCAGCTCCCCTCCGGCGCGCTGACGCGTGAGCCCAACGGCGGTTACCGCTTTCACTACTCCGCCCACGACGTGAAGCCGCTGCGGGTGGAGCCGCACCAGACGCCCGAGAGCGAGACCATGCCCTGGGTGCAGCTCGGGACCGGGGCCGGGCAGCGCGACCTGATGCTCTCCCTCGCGGACTGGGCGGTGCTGCGCTCGCGGCCCGGCAGCGCGACGCTGGAGCTCGCGCGCCGCGCCGGCGGCTCGGGAGCCGCGGACACGGCGCGGAAGATCCATGCGGCGGTGGCGCAGGCGGTGCGCGGCCGCTCCACCGGCACCGATTTCCAGTCCAGCGCGGCGCACGTGCTCGCCCAGGGCCGCGGCAACCGGCTGCTGGTGCTGAAGGCGGCGCTCGCTTCGGCGCGGATTCCCTCGCACGTCGTCTTCGTCCGGACGTTCCTCTCGGATCAGGCGCCGTACCGGTTCCCGCGCGGCGACGTGTACGGATATGCGGTGCTCCGCATCGATCTGCCCGGAGGGCCCGCCTGGGTGGACCCGTCGTACCGCCTCGCTCCGTTCAACCAGCTGCCCGCGTTCGTGCGCGGCCAGGATGCCTGGGTCCTGCCGGAGCCCGGCGAGGAGCCCGCCCTGATCCGCCTGCCGCAGGCCTTGCCGGAGCAGCGCGAGGGCCGGCTGGTGCGGATGGAGCTCGCGGTGGACGCCGATGGGGTGGCGAGCGGCACCGGCCGGGACGAGCACCAGGGGTTCGAGGCCGCGGCGCTCAAGGACGCGCTCGAGCGGCTCGATCCGGAGCAGCGGAAGCAGGCGGTGGAGGCGATGCTCGGCCGCGGCCTGCGCGGCGTGACCCTGGAGTCGCTCTCGACCGAGCGCGAGTCCGAGCTGGGCGGGCCGGCGACGCTGGTCTATGGCCTGCGCATGCCGCTCGCGCGCAAGGACGGCACCGGATTGCTCCTCCCGGCTTCGCTGGCGCCTTCGCGCTTGACCCGACGCTGGCTGGAGACGGCGGAGCGGCAGGTCCCGCTGCTGGTCGATTCGCCGGAGATCGTCTCGCAGCAGATCGCGATCGACCTGCCGCCGGGGCGATCGCTGCGAGGAGCGCCGAAGCCGGTGTCGATCACGACCGAGTTCGGCGCTTACTCCTGGAGCGCGCGCCAGGACGGCGGCAAGCTGCGGATCGAGGAGTCCATCTCCATCCCGCAGCAGCGCGTGCGCCCGGAGCGCTACGCGGCGTTCGCCGCGTTTGTCCGCGACATCGATCAGGCGCAGGCGCAGGACCTGGTGGTCGCGCCCTAGCACGGTGCGCGGCGCTCTCTCTCAGAAGAAGCGCAGCGACACTTCGCTGTGCAGGTCCAGGCCGCGATCGTTCAGCCGGAGGACGGCGCCGTCGAACGAGCCCAGGCCGTCGCGGACGGTGCGCTCGATCGCCTTGCGGTGCTCGTCGCGCACGGGGAGATCCAGATCCCGCTCGAGCGCGGCGAGATCGATTCCCGAGGCGAGCCGCAGGCCGGTGAAGATGCGCTCCCTGAGGTGCTCGGCCGGCGGGACCTGCTCCGACGACGCCTCACCCGTCCCCGCGCTCTCCACGCGCTCCATGTATCGCTCCGGCGACCGATCGTTCGCGTAGCGGATGGCCGCGCGCCCCTCGCGGCGGAAGCCGCAGGCGCCGCACCCTGCGGCGACGTACTCGACGCCGCGCCAGTAGAGCGAGTTGTGCACCGCCTCGTACCCCGGCCGCGCGTAGTTGCTGATCTCGTACCGCGCGTACCCGCCCTTGCCCAACTCGGCGCGGACGGCGTCGCCCATGTCGGAGACCGCGTCGTCGCCGGGCAGCGCCAGCTCGCCGCGCTTGACCGCCTTGGCCATCGGCACTTCTTCGGCGAGGCCGTTGAGCGTGAGCGCATAGCAGGAGATGTGCTCGGGGCCGAGCGCCACGGCGACGGCGGCGTCCTGGGCCGCCAGCTGCGGCGTTTGCCGTTCGGCGCCGTGGATCAGGTCGAGCGAGACATTCCGGAACCCGGCCGCCCGCGCCGTCCGGAACGCCCGCACGGCGTCCGGGCCGCTGTGCTTGCGGCCGAGCGCGACCAGCTGCGCGGGTGCGAACGACTGCACGCCGATGGAGAGCCGGTTCACCCCCAGCGCGCGGAACGCCGCAAAGCGCTCTTCGTCGGTGGTGCCCGGATTGGCCTCCAGCGTCACCTCTGCGTCCGCCCGGACGCGCCAGAGCGCGCGGACCGCGTCCAGCACGCGCCCGAGCTGCGGCGGATCCCAGAGCGAGGGGGTGCCGCCGCCGAAGTAGACGGAGACCGCCTCCCGGCCGGGGAACTGCGCGGCGCGCGCATGCAGCTCGCGCAGGATCGCCCCGGTGTAGCGCTCCTGCGGGATCACCGCCTCGGCGCGCGAGGCGAAGTCGCAATAGGGGCACTTCGAGAGGCAGTACGGGAAATGGATGTAGACGCCGAACTGCATCAATCCTCGTGGAACTTCGCCCGCAGCGTCTCGCGCCTGGCGTCGGCCACCCAGGCTTGCAGGGCGGGCCAGCTCCAGATGGCGTCGCAGTACGCCTTCGCGGCGCCGGCGACCGGGATCGAATAGGTGCGGAAACGCGAGACCACCGGAGCGTAGAAGGCATCGGCGATGCACGGCTGCTTCCCGAAGAGGAAGGGGCCGCCGCTCTGCCGCAAACACTCCTCCCAGATCTCGACGATGCGATCGACCTCCGCCTGCGTCTGCGCGCGCAGCGGCTTGTACGCGTACTGCTCGACGATCTTCATCGAGCAGTCGTTGCGGAGGTTGGCAAACCCCGCGTGCATCTCCGCCGTCACCGAGCGGGCCCGCGCGCGCTGCGCCACGTCCTGCGGCCACAGCCGCTTCTCCGGGAACTTCTCGTGCAGGTACTCGGAGATGGCGAGCGAGTCCCAGACGGTGAGGTCGCCGTCGATCAGCGCCGGCACCCGGCCGCTCGGCGAATGCTTGCGGATGTTCTCCGCCGTGTCGGGCATGTCGAGGGGGACGACGATCTCCTCGTACGGGACGCCGGCGTGCTTCAGCACCAGCCAGCCTCGCAACGACCACGACGAATACTTCTTGTTCCCGACCACGATCTTGAGCATGGGCACCTCTGGCGCTTACTTCGATAACGCCCGCGGAGGCGCCGCGCGCGTGGATTTCGCGCGGGCGAGCTCCTGCTCGAGGACCTGGTTCTCGCGGCGGACCTGCTCCAGCTCGGAGGCGACGCGCTTGAGGCGATCCTCCAGCGCGCCCATCTGCTCGAGTCGCGCGCGCAGCGCCCCCGCTTCCGATCGGACCGCGGCGCGCTCCCGGCCCAGCGCGTCCACCACCGACTGCAGCTCTCCCGCCCGGCGCTCGGCGCGCCCCGCCCGATCGGCGAGCTCGTCGAACTCGGCGCGCATCCGGCGCAGCTCCGCCTCCATCGCGGGCTCGCGCGTGCGGCCCTGCTCGACGGCGGCGGCGAGCTTCGCCTCGCGGTCGCGCGCCTCGGCCATCAGCTTGGTGAGCGCGGCGATCTGCTCGTTCGAATCGTCCAGGTCCTCTTTGAGCTGCGCCTCGCGCGAACGGGACTGCTGGCGCTCGGACTCGAGGTCCGTCCGCAGGCGCCCTTCCGATTCGGTCGCCGCGGCCAGCAGCGGCTTCACCGACGCGAGCTCGCCGCTCACCGCCCGGAGCTGCTCGAGCACGGCGGCCTTCCCGGCGTTCGCGCCGTCGAGCAGCGCTTCCGCCTCGGTCGAACGCTTTTCGGCATCGAGGACGCGGTTCTCGGCATCGAGCGCGCGATTTTCCGCGTCGAGCAACCGGTTCTCGGCGTCCCGCAGGCGACTCTCGCTCTCGATCGAGCGCTGCTCCGCTCCTGCCACGAGCGCCCGGGCTTCCTCTTCGCTCGCGGCCAGGCGGTCCTGCTCGGCCCGCGCGGCGGCGGCTTCCTTCTCGGCCGCCTGCGCGCGCGCCTCGGCAGCGCGCGTCGCCCCGGTCAGCTCCTCGTCGCAGGCCGCGCGCACCGACATCGACGCTTCCAGCATCGCCAGCTGCGTTCGCGCGACCTCGGACTCCGAGGCTGCCGTATCCGCCGCCTGGCGCAGCTGCTCGCGTTCGGCGCGCAGCGCCGCCCCCTCTTCCTGCGCCTTCTGGGCCAGCTCCGCCATCCGCCGTGCCGCTTCGACGAGCTGGCCTTCGGCCGCCTGGAGCTGGGTCCGCGATCGTTCGCGCAGCGCCTCGAGCTCCCGGGTCACGGCATCGAGCTGGGCCTTGTACTCCTCGGCGCGTGCACGCTCCGCGTCGAGGCGCAGCGACTCCCGCCGGATCCGCTCGGATTCGGCGCGGAGCTCCTCGATGTTGGTCGGCGTGCGTCCGGACACGAACCCTAGGATATCACGAGGTGTCCGCGTGCTAAGGTGCCCCCCCTCGATGAAGACCGACAAGAACCTTATCGATGCAATTGCCCGTGGAATCGTCGTTTTCGACGGAGCCATGGGCACGACGCTGCAGCGGATGCAGCTTGCGGGCGACCTGACGATCCGCGATTTCGACGGGCGGCAGGGGTGCAACGAGGTCCTCTCGTTGACGCGTCCGGACGTGGTCGGCGGCGTGCACCGATCCTATTTCGAGGTCGGGTGCGACGTCGTCGAGACCAACACGTTCGGCGGCAGCCGGCCCAAGCTCGAGGAGTTCGATCTCGGCGCGAGGCTCGTCGAGATCAACGAGGCGGCGGCGCGGATCGCCCGCGAAGAGGCCGACCGGGCGCAACGCGCCGACGGGCGGCCGCGGTACGTCGCCGGGTCCCTGGGGCCGAGCGGCTTCTTGCCGTCCTCGAGCGATCCGGATCTCGGCCGCGTCCGGCCGGCGGAGCTGCTGGAGATCTTCCGCGAGCAGACCGCTCCGCTGCTCCGGGGCGGAGTCGACTGCATCATCGCGGAGACCGCACAGGACCTCCTGGAGCTGCGCTCGCAGATCTTCGGCGCCCGCAAGGCGATGGAAGAGGTGGGCCGCCGCGTCCCGATCATCGCGCAGATCACCCTCGACCCGAGCGGGCGGATGCTCCTCGGCACCGAGCCGCTCTCGGCGGCGGCGCTGATCGCCGCCAGCGGCGCGGACATCATGGGGCTGAACTGCTCCACCGGCCCGCGCGAGATGGTGGACCCGCTGCGCGCGCTGGCCGAGCACGCCCCGCTGCCGCTCTCCTGCCAGCCGAACGCGGGGATTCCGGAGAACCGCGAAGGCGTCGCCGTCTATCCGATGCAGCCCACCGATCTGGCGGAGCACCTCGCTCGCTTCGTGCGCGATTTCCGGCTCGCCGTGGTCGGCGGGTGCTGCGGAACGACGCCGGCGCACCTCAAGCTGGTGGTCGAAGCGACGCGCGGAACCGGTGC
>Ga0070741_10004043_pt1 | contig 34930 bp, 24 predicted proteins | sample Coa_R1_4_FD_66440 | JGI IMG/M metagenome (GOLD analysis project Ga0070741, IMG submission 66440) | Surface soil microbial communities from Centralia Pennsylvania, which are recovering from an underground coalmine fire - Coalmine... | ecosystem: Environmental > Terrestrial > Soil > Unclassified ... | reverse complement strand
TTCCAGCGCGGCGACCTGATCGCCCTGCAGTCGAACCCGGCGAAGGCTTACGAGATCGTCAACAGTTCGCATATGATTCACGACGGCGTCGAGGCGTTGATTATGGCGACTGCCGTCTTCGTCAAAGAATCCAGCATCCCCGAGGCCTGACCTGATGATCCCCGCCAATCATCCGCACTGGGCGCGAGGTCCGGCGTCGGAGACAGCCATTATGAACAGGAGCATCTATATGCGTCAGCTATTGCCTGTCTTCATTGTCTGCACCCTGATTACAACCGGCTGCTCCATGCAGAGCCCGCCCAACAGGGCATCCTCCAATACTTTCACCGCGGCAAATGAGGCAGAGCTTCGCGACGGCTCTCTGCGGGTGGAGCAGTTCAGGCAGGAGCTGATGAGTCGTGGCTTCCGGGTCGTTTCAAGGTCCGGCTCAGAGTCAAAGGATCAGGTCAGTCTCCGGGGGGATTACGGTGGACTCAAGGGTGTAGAAATCACGCTGTGGACGGGTAAGAGGCTGGAGATGAAGGAGCCGCACTTGGGGGCATCTCTTCAGGCATCCATTGCGAGCGAGGCGGCCGGGCAGGAGTTTGACAGGCTGGATGCCCGCCTCAAATCGGTAATTCGGGGGAAATGAAGGCGACGAATCAGGGCGCGCTTTGAAATCCGCACCCTGATGCCCTGCGCGCGTCCGGATCAGCCAGGACCGCGGTCCGCAGGCAAGCAAGTGAAGTGGCAGGAGGCCACTGAATCGTCAATGAGCAACCTCAGGGATGCTTCGGTAACCGAATCCCCACAGGGCGAAAGAGGAACGCTTTATGAAATATCTCATTGTCTCCCTGTTCGTTATCGTCTGCCTCGACGGCAACTCGTACGCGGCCACCTGGCAGGTCGGGCCGGGGCGGCTTTACACCAGCCTGCAGGCCGTCGCCCCGCTCCTCGCGCCGGGCGACGTGGTCGAGGTTGACGGTAATGCCACGTACCCCGGCGGCGTGATCTTCACCAGCCCGGGCGGGCCGAATAACAAAATCACCGTGCGCGGCATCAGCGTCAATGGGCTGCGGCCAGTCATCTCGGGCGGCACGAATACGGTTGAATTCCGCCTCTCGAATCACTACGTCTTCGAGGGCTTCGACGTGACCGCCGGCTCGTTCCGCGGCATCTACCACCACGCCCACGACATCACGATCCGCGACACGGTCGTCCACGACTGCCCGGCGCACGGCATCCTTGGGGCCGACAACGACTCGGGCTCGCTGACGCTCGAATACGTCGAGGTCTATCACTGCGGCAACGGGGCGAGCGAACACCCGATCTACATGGCGACCGATGAGTTTAAGTATCCCGGCTCGGTCTTCCGCATGCAGTTCTGTTACCTGCACGACCAGAACGGCGGCAACAACATCAAGAGCCGCGCCGAGCGCAACGAGATTTATTACAATCGGGTCACCGGCGGATTCTTCGGCGAGATCGAGCTGATCGGCCCCGACCCGGGAGGCAACCCGAATGTGACGACCGACACGGCGCGTGAGGACTCAGACGTGGTCGGCAACGTCTTCCAGCACATCGCCACGCAGGGGACGCGCATGGCGCGCGTCGGAGGGGACGGCACGGGCTACACGAACGGGCGCTACCGCTTCGTCAACAACACCTTCATTCTCCGCCAGGGGCAGACGAGCCCCGGGATCGAAATCTTCCAGGGCATCGAGAGCCTCGAAGTACACAACAACGTTTTCTTCCGTATCGGCGGCGAGCCGATTGACAAGATCGTCCTTGAGACCAGCGTGACCTGGGTCGCGGGCCGCGTGAGTACGGGCTCAAACAACTGGGTGCCGACGGGCTCAGGCATGATCCCTGCGGACTGGACGGGGACGCTCTTCGGGGCGAACCCCGGCTTCGTCAACGGCACTGCCACGAGTGTGCGGGCGTCTGCGGCCTATGACGTGCGGCTGGCCCCGGACAGTCCGCTCATCAACGCCGGCAACACAGCCCCGGCGAGCCCCGGCGGCCACCCCTTCATCAACCCGCTTACACTACCAGCCTGGCACCCGCCACTGAATGTGCTGCCTGCGGTCGGGACGGCGAGCCCGCGGCCACCGGGCGGCGTGATTGACATCGGGGCTTACGAAGGCATGCCGCGGACACGACCCATGAGGCGGATTGAAGGGAGGAAGGTCGGATGATGCGGCATTCTCGACATGCGGATACTGAAGACCCGATCAGGCGGCCAAAGCTCACGTATGATTATCACGCTGCGCAAAACTGAAGAGAGTGACCTTGATTATGTTCTCACTGCCGAACACAGCCCGGAGAACAGCGCATTCGTGATCCGGTGGCCGGAAGAAAGACATCGGCAGGCACTGACAGATCCTGACATCTCACACCTGATTGTCCAGGCGGAAACCCGTGTGGGGTATATCATACTGGCCGGGCTGCGGGACCGGAATGACAGCATCGAGTTCCGCAGGATCGTCATTACGGAAAAAGGGAAAGGCTACGGCAGGCAGGCCGTCGGCCTCGTCAAAAGGCTGGCGTTTGAAATCCATCAGGCCAACCGGCTCTGGCTTGACGTGAAAGAACACAATCATCGCGCCCGGGCTGTGTACAAAGAAAACGGATTCAGCGTCGAGGGCGTCCTTCGCCAATGCCTGAAAACGGAGTCGGGTTATGAATCACTGGCGGTCATGTCCATTCTTCGCGACGAATACCGGAGAGAAAGACAGGAGCCGGTACCGTAAACCTTCGGAGAATTCCATTCAAAGTCAGGGCCGCGCCCGGTGAAAACCGGGGCGCGTCATTCCACATTCAGTCGGGGTAATTATGACGATGGACAAACGACAATTGCTCGACAGGCTCAGGGAACTGCACGCCGAACTGCAAAACTCTTCGCCCGGTGACGCGGAGGAGCGTGAGCTTCTTCAGAAACTGGCAAAGGACATTGAGCTGCTGCTCGATCACAAAGAGGGAGAGGTGACGCTCAGTTCCGCCAGTCTCGGGCGCCGTCTGGAAGAGGCGGCGCTGCGCCTTGAGGCCTCGCACCCGAGGACCACGGCGCTGATCGGGCGGGTGGTTGACCTGCTGGTCCAAATGGGGATATAGCTGACTGTCTGCTAAAGAGGCCGCGAAGAAGAATGGAGCCTTCGTCATCAGATACCCCTGTGACCGTTCCGGCAGATACAACGCTGCCCGGGAAAACCGTTTCCGGGGTCATTGATCCAACCGATGGCAGCACGACTGAATCAGCAGATCGCCCTGTGTCCACCGCGGCCCGCCGGGTGGACTCGGTTGACCTGTTGCGCGGCGCGGTCATAGCCATCATGCTGCTGGACCACACCCGCGATTTTGTCCACAGCGACGCGCTGAATTTCGACCCCTCTGACCCCGCGAAGACGAGCGTTATACTCTTCTTCACCCGCTGGATCACCCACTTCTGCGCTCCCGTCTTCGTCTTTCTTGCCGGGACGGGCGCTTTCCTCCGACTGGCGCGCGGCGAGAGCAAAGCGGATTTGTCCAGGTTTCTCATCACGCGCGGACTCTGGCTGGTGTTGCTGGAATTCACCGTGATCCGGGTCATCGTCTGGTTCAATCTCGACTACCACTTCGCGTTCATTGCGGAGGTCATCTGGGCGATTGGCGTCTCAATGATCGTGCTGGCGGCCCTGATTCGTCTGCCCCTGAGGGCAATCGCGGCATTCGGCATTGCGATGATCGCGCTGCATAACCTGCTCGACAAGATTCAGGTCGGTCCGGGCACATCGGCCCTCGGGCTGCTGGCGCCAGTCTGGATGGTGCTTCATCAGCCGGGAGTGATTTTCCTGACCCCGAAGGTCTACGGGTTTGTGGCCTATCCGCTGATCCCCTGGATCGGCGTTCTGGCCGCTGGCTATGCGTTCGGGGCGTTCTACCAGATGGAAGCGGAGCGCCGACGCCGTTTGCTCTTCAGACTGGGGTGGGCGCTGACGGTTGCTTTCGTCGTACTGAGGGCCGTCAACCTCTACGGCGATCCGGCCCGCTGGAGCGGGCAGCGGAGTGTGGTTTTCACGGCCCTCTCCTTCCTGAGGGTGACGAAGTATCCGCCTTCACTCCTGTTCCTGCTGATGACGCTTGGGCCCGCCATCATCGCGCTCGCAGGGTTTGAACGTGCGGGTCGCGGGTGGCTCACCCGCACGCTCATCACCTTCGGTCGGGTGCCGCTCTTTTTCTTTATCGCCCAATGGCCCGTCGCGCACGGGCTGGCGGTGCTGGCCTGCTACCTGGCCGGGCAGCCGCTCGCCTGGCAGTTTGCCGGCCTGCTTGAGAGACCCTCGCCCAACCCGGGCAATCTGGGCTTCGGGCTCCGGGTGGTGTACGCGCTCTGGATCATCGGCCTTCTCCTGCTGTACCCGCTCTGCCGCTGGTTCGCTCGGGTGAAACGACGTCGGAATGAGTGGTGGCTGAGTTACCTATGATGGCGTCGGGCGGAGAGCAGTGCGGGCAGACGTGAATCGCGGGTGATCAGGGCTCTTGCAAAAGTGTCAGAGAACCCGGCAGGGCAAGGCCTGCCCCGCCGGGAAAAAATCCCCCTCAGAAAGAGTAACGTAACGCGAACTGCATCAGGCGGCCCGGGCGACTTTCACCGACGGGCGTCTGCGAGCCGGTGAAGCGACCGAAGGCTGCCGGCTGGGCAGTGGCATTAAATGGGTCAGGGTTGAGTGACAGGGTCGAAATCGCCCCGAACGGCTGCGTGTTGGTGACGTTGAAGACCTCCCACCGGAACTGGAGCTGGTGCCGTTCCGCATACGGCATCTGGAAGGTCTTGCTCAGGCTGGCGTCAAGCACGAAATAAGCGGGCAGCCGGATCGTAGTGATGTTGCGATCCCCGGCCTCGCCCGCGAGTGCGTTGCGGAATGATCTGTAAACCGCCAGCGGATCCGAAAAGAGGTTCGGTCGCTGGACGCCCGTGGAATCCGCGACGTTGGCGGTCGGGCTTGAGCTGACCGGCTGGAGGCGGACGCCCCAGCTGGTGCTTTGCCAGTTGGTGGCCCACTGCACGTCGGCCGGAGAGCCGGTGGGCGTCCCCGTGCTGTAGCGCATGATCCCGGCCATCTGCCACCCGCCGAGCAGGACGTTGGCCGCCGGGTGAAGGTTGCTCAGGAACTTCTTCCCGTGACCGAACGGCAGCGCGACGAGCCAGTTCGCGTTGAAGCTGTGGCGGATGTCGAAGTTCGAGACCGAATACTGGAGGTCGGGGTCAAACGAGTTGCGCAGCACGTTGCTCAGCGCGCGCAGGGTTTCGAGCGTTGAGCCGTTGTCCATTGACTTCGACAGCGTGTAATTGAAGTCGAAGAAGACGTCATTTTTGAACCGCTGGCGGATGGTGAGCGTGCCGCCGTGATAATCCGACCTGCCCACGGTCGAGAAGGTCTGCAATGCGGCATACTGCGGGTGGAAGAAGGCGTTGGGGAAGATGCCCGCGTCATCAATCCTGAACTGGATGTCGGTGAAGTCAGTATCGTTGGCCCCGCCGACGGCGGTTTTGGCGTGGAGGCGATACGCCGCCTGCGAGGCAGTGAGCGTGGTCGGCACGCCGAGTATCGTCCGCGGGCCGGCGAGCCCGGGGAACAGGTTTTCAAAATAGGGAATCGCCCCGACGCTGGCAATCGGCGTGTTGGCGTTGCGCAGATCGTGGAGCATCCGGGCGGCGGTGTACCAGTCCATCCCCGACTTCGAATCCACCAGGTTGTTCGGCTGCATGATGTCACGCACGACGATCAGATTGCGCGCCGCGCGTCCGACGTAACTGAACTCGAACGAAAGGCCATGTGGCAGTTCGCGACCGTACGAAACATTCCACGTGTACTGCACCGGCGAGATGACCGACTGGTCAATGCCGGCCAGAATGCGGTCGGTCTGGTCCGAAGGGAGCGTCAGCGGGAAGGTGAGGTTCGCGGGCGCCGTGATCCGCGGGAAGCTCCGCACGTCCGGGTTGAGACTGACCAGCGGGCCGAGCCGTGTGGTCGCATTGGTCGCGTTCGCCCCGTTGGTTGCGGAGGATGAGAAGCCGAAGGAGTTTTCGGCCTCGGAGCTGACCGCGAGCTGGCTGCCGACGCGGTCATAAAGCATGCGGAAGCCGCCGCGAATGACTGACCGCCCGTTGCGGCCGAATGTGCGGCCGAAGAAATTGTCCCCGAAGTCCGGCGACCACGCCACCGAGACCAGCGGGGCGAAATTGTTCTTATCAATGTCGTAGAAGCCGGGTTTGTTGTTTGCCTTGCCGCCGAGGTCAAAGCTGATCGGGTCGTTGAGCGGCCTCCCCGCCGCCGCGCTGGCCTGGCGCTGCTCGAAGAACTGGCTGAGGTTGACGTTCGGCACGAGCTGGAATCCTTCGCGCTCGTAAACCGGCGTGTTCACTCCCCAGCGCAGGCCGTAATTCAGCGTCAGATTCGGCCTGATTTTCCAGCTGTCCTGCCCGTAGAAATCATACTCTTCGGTGCCAAAGGAGCGTCCGGATGGGGTGCCCACGGGGAGCGCCTTGCCGCTCTTGTCGTAGACGATGTTGATGCTGTACTGCGTGAACCGGCCGAGCGCGGCGGCGACGGCTCGCCCGTAATCGAAGCTGAAGCTCGACAGCAGCGTACTGGCGATGGGCGTCGGCGTCAGCAGCACGTTCCCGCCGTTCTCGTAGAACTGGAAATTGACCTGCGCGTTGTCGAAGGAGTTGGCAAACGACACGCGGTTATTGCGAATGAACCGGAAGTTGGGGCCGAACTGGATCGTGTGCGTGCCTTTGACCCAGGACACGTCATCGGTAACGTTCACGACCGGCGTGTTCCGGCTCAGCGTGGTCGTGTTGAGCAGCGGAGAATAGACATCGCGGAATGAAACGGCTGTCCCGCTGAGATCACCCTGCTGCGAGAAGGAGGCGCGCGTCAGCCCGACCCGGGCGGTGTTGACAAGGCTGTTGCTGATGGTCCAGTTGTGGCCGACGGCATAGCCCGTCGGGTGAACCCACAGGGCGGGCGAAGGCGTGCCCGGGAAATTCGGCGCCTGCCCGAAAAGGTCATTCTGATAGTTGCCGCGCACGAAGAGCGTCTGCTTATCAGTAATGTTGAGGTCGAATTTCAGAAGGTGGCTGCTTAACTTTGTCGAGATGGGCGCGTTGAAACGGAAGCCCGCGCGATTCAGGCCGCCGTCGCCGGTGCTGAAGTCATTGGGCAGCGGCGCGGTCTGCAGGATGGCGAGGGCGGCGGGATTGATGCCCCCCGTCTCCGGGTAGATACTCCTGATGTCAGCCGGTGTCAGCGTGGTGACCCCGCCTGACTGGTTCTGGTATTTGACGATCCCCTGCCGCAGCGTAGCCGTCGGCACGTTGCGCAGGACTGATTGCTCGGCCGCGTCGCGCCGGCCTTCGTAGCTGTAGAAGAAGAACGCCCTATCCTTGATGATGGGGCCTCCGAAGGACCCGCCAAAGACGTTCCGAATCAGCTTCGGGCGCTTGAGCTTCTCATCACCAACCTGCGCCTGGCCGCTGATGACCTGTGGATCGGTTGCAACATATCTCCCAGCCGCGTTGTTGAACCAGTCATTAGCCGTCCCGACAGTGTTCCGGTGAAACTCATACAGTGAGCCATGGAATTCGTTGGTGCCGGACCTCGTGACGAGTGAAACCTGCGCGCCGGAAGAGCGCCCCTGAGTCGCATTCGGGACGGACGTGGTGACGCGGAATTCCTGCACGGAATCCGGGTTGACGCGGATCACGCTGGAAAAGGCATTGCCGGGGACCGTCGTCCCGCTCGGGTTGACGATGTCGAGGCCGGTCTGCTGTTCGTTCACGTCCACGCCGTCGAGCGTGATGTTGGCCTGGTCGCGGCGCCCGCCGTTGACTTCACCCTGGCGCGTCACGCCGGGCTGGAGCGAGAGCAGTCCGACGATGTTCCGCGCGTTGAGCGGCAGTTCGATGAGCCGCCGACTCTCGAAAGAGTTCCCGATGCTCGCGTCCGTGGTATTGATCGGCGCTTCGGTCGAGGCCGAGACGTTCAGTGTCTCGGTGACGTTGCCGACTTCAAACCGGACGCTCACGTCAATCGGCGTGTCCACGAGCGCGCTCACGTCGCTGACCGCGACTTTCTTGAAGCCGCTGGCCTCCGCCTCAATCCGGTAGGTCCCGGGAGGGATGGCGCTGAAGACGTAGCCGCCGTCTTCTTTCGTCGTCAGGGTGCGTGTGAAATTCCTTTCCGCGTTCGCGAGCGTGACCGTCGCGCCGGCGACGGCCCGGCCCTGCGAATCCGTCACCGTGCCGCGCACGGACGAAGTCCCGGTCTGGGCTGAAACGCTGCCGCAGATGAGCAGGGAGAGGAATAATATCTTCAGCACGAAAGTCGCCTGGTTTGCTGTGAGCGGGAATTTTTTCATCAGACTCATAAGCACTCCTGTTGGTCGGTTATTGGGCAAAGAGAAACAGCCCGAAGCGTCGCCGATTCGCTGGTCAGCGAAGACCGGTAATGAAATTGAGTGGAAGCATCTCCGGGGTGAAGCGTGTGATTGCGAATGGCTGAACACCGGAGAGGCGCTGACGAATCTGATCAGGTGAGGTAAAGCCCCCCATGTCTTGAGCAGACCAGTCCCAGCGCCTCTGGTAATGAGGTCAGAATATTTTTCCCCGGCTATTGAATTATTTCCAAAATAGTTGCTTCCAATCAGTGAGTATATGAGGCAACTGTTATTCCAACCGAGTGGAGGATTGAGGTGCTGACTAAGATGGCGGGAACCTGTGGCTTAAGGGAATTGAATGGCTGATCGCGGCAGGGCCAATCTTCAAATTTCAACATCGCATCCGGATTCTCGGATTTCATTTTTCAGGATCATCGTCATTTCCGGTTTTCGGTGACGTGCATTACGTCAAGTCTGTAACGGGTCGCCATGCTGCATCATTGACTGGCGGCAGAGAGGCGGTTTATTCGGTGGCTGAATGTGCGGCCAGAGTATCAGTGTCCGCCCTGCTTCGGCAGCAGCAGGAGGACTCTGTCAAACAGGTCGTGCGGGTCAAACGGCTTGTTGATGGTCTCGGTTGCCCCCGCCATCAGAGCCTCCTGCAAATAATCGTCGCCCATCGCCGAGATGGCCAGGACGGGCAGGTCGCTCAACTCCGTCTCATCCCTCACCCGCCTGATCAGTTCGAGGCCGTCCATGACCGGCATCTGAATGTCAGTAATCAGCACGTCAGGGCGGGCTTCTCTGAGAGAGGCGAGCGCTTCCCGTCCGTCATCCGCAGTGCTGACATCGAACCCCGCGCCGGACAACATGAAGGTGTAGAGCAGACGCAGGTCGCAGTTATCCTCGGCGATGAGAACACGTGGCCTCCACATAAAAACTCCTCCTCACTGGCCGGGGCGGTTAAAGAGCTGACCGGGAGAGCCGGGCGGGGATGGCGGCGGGGAAACGTCAGGGAGGTGAGGGAAAGCCAGCGCAGGGACTGAAACTTTCCCCTTACACTTTCATGTGTGAAAAACCCGGAAAGGTTTCGCGTCATGATGGCGAACGGGCCTGCCAGCGATCTTGTCGGGTCTGATGAGGGCGGTGAGTCTTCTCGCCTGTACTCACCGCCCTGACGGCCGGAGGCCAGTGATCCCCTCCGGCACTGGGGAGCATCTTCAGTGTTCCAGTGTCTTCCCCTGGGGCAGCACTCTGAGGAGCGCGTCGAACAGGGCGTCCAGATCCATCGGCTTGCGGATGGTCTCCGTAGCCCCGCTCAGATAAGCCTTCGAGAGGTAATCCGGGAAGGCCGAGAAGGCGATGATCGGCAGATCCTTCAGCTCCGGCTCCTCCCTCACCTGCCTGATCAGCTCGACCCCGTCCATCTGCGGCATCATCACGTCGGTAACCAGCACGTCGGGGCGGCGCTGCCTGAGTTCATCGAGCGCCTCCCTCCCGTCACTGGCCATCCTGACCTCGAAGCCCCGGCAGGACAGGGTAAGGATATAGAGTTGACGCAGGTCATCATTATCTTCAGCGATCAGGACAGACGGCCTCCACATATGCACCTCTTCACGTGTATACAAAAACGATAAGAGTAAATCAGGGGGAGCAGGGGAGTTCGCCAGCAGAATATCAGGCATCCCACTCACTGAGTATGACGGATGCCTTCAATAACAGCTTTGCAAAATAACAAGGCAGTGTCCACCAATGTGAACACTGCCCTGATCTGACCAAGTGCAATCAGCGGGCCAGTCGGTCGGTGCCGGCCCGGCGTGGCCGGAAGTTCCCGTTTATCAACCGCCAGCGCCGAATTGCGCGCAATCAGCGCGGGCGTCGGTCTCGTAACGAGACAATACAGGTGAGAGTATTTTCTCCACAGCCGACCGTTCAGGAGCGTACATAACCCTTTCAAATAAACGCGAGCCGTGAAGCAACCCCGCCTGGCCCGGCCGGCTGCTCACGTCCGATTCACGAACCCGACAAAACCCGTCATTGCGGTGATGACGAATTCTGTCTTGCCGGCCACCTGTACCCGCCCGGGGAATGGCCGGCAGGGATGCTAAGCGCCCTGTTTCCCGCGCCCGGTTGCGCGTCGGCTTTTCCCTCCGGCCGTGGCACCAGAATCGCAATCATGGTGACCGGAATGAGGGCGGCTGGTTGACCGGTGCCGTAGTTTGAATGGGTTGTTCGGCGGTATCGGTTCGGGGCCACCAGTCGCCCTTTTCTTCTTTCTCTTCCTCAATGATTCGGTCTCGCCCAGTGCCCGAGAGGCACTCATCACCCGCCCGGGCGAGGCGAAAAACGAATCACCTGCCTTTCACCCTGACCCCTGCTACACAAAGACCCGCTTCCGGCCTGCCTGAGACACCCGCCTCTTTTTTAGACGAGTCAGTGCCCGCAATCAGCCGGTCAGGCCGCGTGTCTTCGGCGGGTGGTCGAGGATCGCTTCGGTCTCGGGATCCCAGTAGAGCTTTCTGCCCTCCCGGTATGCGCGCGCGGCCATAATCACTGCCACCGAGTGCGCAAAACCATGCGCGACGGTCGCGTTCGGCTGCTTGCGGCTGCGCAGGCATTCGAACCAGTTCGTCATGTGCGAGAGGTCGTTATCGCTGATGAAGCTCGGCGGCATCGCGTCGTTGCCCGGCAGGGTGACGTATTTTTCCGCGCGCTTGATCCCCGGGTCGTCCTCGTGCGTGCCCTTCTCTTCGACCCATTTCCACCGCGGGCTGCCTTCGCCGCCCATGTTGATGAGCGTGGCCTTTTTCCCCATGATCCGCGTGAAGCTGTCGCTGTCGTTGCCGAAGCTCGTCGAGTAACTGACGAGGAAGCCTTTCGGGTATTCGAGCAGCGCCTGGAACGTGTCCGGGTTCTCGCGCCCGTCTTTCCACGCAAAGATCCCGCCCGACGCGACGACTGAGCGGGGGAAGTGGTCGTCGAGAAAGTAGTGAATCAGGTCAATCCCGTGGCTCATCCACTGGTCCGCGATGCCGCTTGAGAAATCCCGGTAGAGCCTGAACTCGAAATACATTTTCGGGTCGAAGGGCCGCCAGGCTTTTTTGAGGAGCCAGCGGCGCCAGTCCGTGTCCTGCTCGCGAATCTGGCTGACCTCCGTGCGACCGCGCCAGCGCGGCCCGTGGTAGTTCCAGACGATCTCGACCTTGCTGACCTCGCCGAGCGCGCCCGTCCGGATGAAGTCGTGGACGGCGATCTGGTAGGGCTCGCTGCGGTGCTGCGTGCCGATCTGCACGACGAGGTTGCGCGCGCGCACCGCGTCGCGGGCGGCTTTGGCCTCCGCGAGGTCATTGGCCATCGGCTTCTCGCAGTAACAATCCTTGCCCGCCTCGGCCACCATTTTCAGGTGCGCCGCGTGCTGGAAATCGGCGGTCGAAACCAGCACCGCGTCCACGTCTTTGAGGGCGAGCAGCTCCTCCATGTACTGGAAGACGCGCGGCGCCCTGCCGTAAACCTCCGTGGCTTTCGCGGCGGCTTCCTCGCGGTTGTTTTTCCAGAGGTCGCAGACGGCGGTCATCTCGACATTCATGGACTTCAGCTTCCCGGCGATCCAGGCCAGTTCCCTGCCCCGGCGCCCGACGCCGATGTGGCCGAGCGAGATGCGGTCGTTGGCGCCCGGAATTCGGTTGTATGAAAGGGCGGTGCTGCCGAGCGTGCCGGCACCAAGCACCACTGTAGTGGCCTGGTTGAGAAACGATCTGCGGTTGATCTTCCGAGTGGGTTTCATAGGCGGCTCCGAAAAATGATGGTGATCCGGACAGAAGTCCGGTGACTGATGTCAGAAGCAGGTCATCCGAGGGGCGACCTGGTGTGAGAGGGGCTTTCACCGCAGAGGCGCGGAGAGAGCAGAGACTACGCAGAGGGAAACAGCAATCTCTGCGTTCTCTGCTCCTGCGGCGGTGAGAGGGGCTTTCACAATACGCCCTTTGGTTTCGCACTAATGACCTGCGGAGACTCAAAGAAGTTACACCGGGTCGGGGGCAAACGCCAATCGGGGGCGCGAGTTTTACTGGTGGCCAAAAAAATTCGCCGGGCGCGTGAGCCTTTTTCCCGCCGCTTTGCACATGTGCTGGTGAAGGGGAAAAGAAACCCGCGAATCTGCATTCAAAACTGACTGACACCAACCGCGTGACATGGAGGACATCATGGAAGCTAAAGTCGAACGCATCATTCTCAGGCACCTGACGGGCTCGAAGGCGAATCACGAAGAGTCGTTCGCGCTCAGCCAGGTCCCCGAAATCACCATCGGACGCCTGCCGTCCTGCACCGTCCGCTACGACGCCGACATTGACGATCTGGTCAGCGGGCAGCACGCCCGGATCGCGCAGGACGCCGCCGATCAGACCGTGTTTATGCTCACCGACCCCGGCAGCCGCAACGGGACTTTCGTCAACAAGCAGCGCGTCACGACGCCCGTACGGATCATGCCCGGCGACGTCATCCAGTTCGGCGCTGGCGGCCCGGAACTGGAATTCGACTGCGACCCGCGCCCGGAAGGCCTGATTAAAAAGACACGCACCGCGGCCAACAGCGGCAGCCTGTCAATGACGGGTTCCGCCTCGATTCCGGCCACGCGCACGGGCTCGCTCAGTGGCAGTTCCTCATCGTCCGTCGTCAGCAGCGAACAAGGCGGTGACGGCAGGAGCAAGGGCACGCACGCCCCGGTCGGCAAGGCCACGTTCGAGCGCGTGATTTCGCGGCAGCAGCAGCAGACGCGCAAACAAGTGCTTTACGGAGTCGCCGCCGTCGCGCTCCTCGTCGCCGTCGCCGCGTGGGCGATGCGCCCGCGTCCCTGCGCGGACTGCGCGCTCACCCCGGGGCAGATCGCCGAGATGAACCGGAACGCCGTCGTCCAGATTGATGTCAGCTGGAAACTCATCAACACCCGCACCGGGGGGTCGGTCAATCACGCCTACATTTCCAATTTGTGGAAGGATGAGAAGGGCGACGAACACCGGATCGTCAACGACAACCGCCAGAGTGTCGCCGTCTACGTGGTACTCGACGACGGGACTTATGAACCCTGGCTGACCAACGACGCGAAGGGCAGCGTCCCGATTGGCGGCAGCGGCAGCGGGACCGGATTCGTTACGACCAGCGACGGCTTCATCCTGACAGCACGCCACGTCGGCGCGGGGTGGATGACGAGGTACCGGTATCCTGAGAGCGCCTACCCGGGCGTGGTCTATGTCCCCGGCCCGGGCGGTCGTTATGTCATGAAGACCAACGCCGACGGCAGCCCGATGCTCGTCAACCCGGCCCTCAGCTGGGTCCCCGGCAACACCCGGCAATACGGCAGCCAAGGCGCGCGCTGGGCCGTCGAAGGCCGGCACGATTACCTCAACGTCACCTTCCCGCTCAACAAGACGCCGATCCCGGCCAAGGTGGCGCGCATCTCCGACCGCCACGACGTGACGATGCTTAAGATTGATATGCCCGGGGCGGTGACCAAGTGCGAACTCTACGACAACTACGACTCGATCAAAGTGGGCGACGCGATTGCCGTCCTTGGCTACCCGGCGGTTTCACCGATCACCTGGGGGCGCGTCAGCTCGCAGGATCCATTCAACACGCAGTCGCAGAACAGGGTCATTCCCGACCCGAGTCTGACGACCGGCAACATCGGCCGCGTCCTGCGCGACAAGCAGGGCAGCGGTGAAGGCAGGGAGAGCGTCACGAGCGATATCGGGGACGCCTATCAGGTCACCGCTAACCCCGGCGGGGGCAACAGCGGCGGCCCGGTCTTCGATGACCGCGGCAGGGTGATCGGGATTTACTTCGCCGGGGCGCAGTCGAGCGGCGGTCAGGTCTCATTCGCCGTGCCGATCCGCTACGCGCTGGAACTGATGACCACGACCCCGAAGTAACAAAGAAAACAGCAGCGGCCCGGCAGGAGGAAGCGGATTTCACCGGTTCCATCCTGCCGGGCCTTGTCTTCAGGGAGAAAGCCCATGAACACGGCAGCAACCCGACAACCGGCGGCGATTGGCCCGTATCGCGTGGTGGATGTTTCCGGTGAAGGTGGCATGGGCCGCGTCTACCGCGCCGTTCACACGACCCGCCATCAGGTCGTGGCGATCAAGGTGCTGAACCAGACGGCCCAGGATGACAAAGCGCTCGCCCGGATAATCAACGAAGCCCGCATCCATTCCGGCCTGCACCACCCAAACATCGTCAGGTTTTATGAGTTGCTTGAATGGGAAGGCAGCCCTTGTCTGGTGATGGAATACGTCGAGGGGTACACGCTCTCCGACCACCTGAAAAAACACGGGGCGCTGCCGCTCGCCCAGGCGCTCGGAATCTTCGAGCAGACGCTCGAAGCGGTCCAGTACATTCACCATCACGACATCGTGCATCGCGACATCAAACCGCACAACCTCAGGATCACCCCTGACGGCCGCGTGAAGCTGCTCGATTTCGGGATCGCCAGGGCTGACACGACCCCGAAGATGACGAAGACCGGGATGGTCGTCGGCACGCTCGAATACCTCTCGCCCGAACAACTCAGAACCGGCAAAGGCGACCACCTCTCAGACATCTGGGCGCTCGGCATTCTGCTCTACGAAATGATTTCCGGCGAAGTCCCGTTCGCGGCCAACACCTTCGGCACGCTGTATGAAAAGATCAACAAGGCCGCGTTCACTCCGCCCCCGGAATTGAAAAGAGCTGTCCCGCGCGAAGTCCTCAGGCTCATCCACCGCTGTCTGAAAAAGCAACCCGAAGACCGTTACCAGTCCGTGACGGATCTCCTTGAGGATCTTCGCCGGGTGAATTCCGGCGCGCCACCCACGCGCCCGATCACGTCCCTGTCGCCATTGATTGAACACTTCCGGCCACTCTTTCAGCGGTTCGAGGAAAGCTGGCGGGAGCAATTGCGCGGGCGCAGGCTGCCAGTGCTGGCGGCGTGCGTACTGGCGCTCGTCATCGGCTGGTGGACGCTCGGCTCACTCCTCCTGAATGATCCGAACGTGCGCTCGATCCGGATCGAAACGCCTGACGGCCCCGCCGAGCTTTATCAGAACGACCGCTACCTCGGCACGACGCCTTACGAGATCCCCGCGCGCGTCGGCGAGCGGCTCAATTTCGAACTCCGGCGCGACGGCCTGCGCAAGCCGGTCAACATCTTCGTGACCGACAACAAGAAGGTCTACGCCGAGCCGTTGAGATAAATCTGACGGCTTATCTTCAGGAATAAGTCATGCTGAAATTCTGGAAAAAAACTCCGGCGAAAAAACCTGCCGCCGCGCCCGCCCCCGGCGCTCCCCGCCCGACCTGGCCGGGGACGAACGACGCCTGTCCGCCCGCGGTCGAAGTCACGGCCGGCCTGCTCAGCGACCCGGGGTGTGCGCGCCTGGTCAACGAAGACCGCTGCTATTATCGGCAACCGGATGACCGGGAGCTGCTGGCCGGCAAAGGCGTCCTGGCGCTTGTGGCCGACGGCATCGGCGGACATGCGGCGGGCGAAATCGCCAGCAGCAAAGCGGTCGAAATCATCGCCCGGGTCTATTACGAGAGCGACCGGCCGCCGCAGGCCGCGCTGGAAGAGGCCTTTCACGCCGCGAACCGCGCGATCCATCAGGCAGCGCGACAGAATGACCGGCTGCACGGCATGGGCACGACCTGCACGGCGCTCGTGATTCGCGAGGGCACGGCTTATTCGGCGCAGGTCGGCGACAGCCGGCTCTACCTCGTGCGCGGCGGCGAAATCTTTCTGATGTCCGAAGACCATTCGGCCGTGATGGAGATGGTGCGGCAGGGCAGGATGACGCTCGAAGACGCCCGCCGGCACGCCGATAAAAACATCATCCTCCGCGCGCTCGGCACCCAGCCCGAGGTCCGCGTCGCGACGTGGAAGACCTCTTTTCCCGTTCGTGACGGGGATCATTTCGTGCTATGTTCCGACGGCCTTTACGACCTGGTTACCGACGAAGAAATCAGGGGGCGAGTGACGGCGGCCGAGCCACACCCGGCGTGCGAAAAACTGATCGCGCTGGCACGCGAACGCGGCGGGCATGACAACATCACAGTGGGCGTGCTGCGGGTCAGGCTGGCGGACGCGGAAGCTGAGGATGAATCCGCGACCATTCGCGAAACCCGCGAGTCAAAACTGGTCGTGAGTGAGCAGGGATGACAAAGGAGCCGGATGCCGCAATACAGCATTCTCGAACCGGAAAAGAGGCCGGATGAATCAGACCGGGCCGAGCCGTCTGATTACAGGCAGCTGCTCACACTCTGTGGCGTAATCGTCGCCATCCTCGGCGGGGTGCTGGCGCTGGTGATGGCCTTCCGGATGATGCCCGCGTCGCGGCAGCGCCACGGGTCGGGCGTGAAGGCGGCCAGCGCCGAGGCCGCGCGCTACGCGCCGGAAACACTGCGCTCGCACCTGCTCTCTTATCTGGCGCAGCCGCGCTTTGCCGGGCGGGATTTCGAGCAGCAGCTTCTGGGCGCAGTGCGGCTGGAACTCTATCAACTCGACGACCGGGAAGTGTATTTCTCACTGCCGGCGGGCGAGCCCGCACAACAACGCATCGGGCAGGCGGCGGCACGCTTCATGACTGATCCGGCGCGGATTGAGATTGCGCGCGAAGAGGAGGGCCGGTTGTGGCTCGGCAGGTATTCGATACCGAAGGGCGCGGAACGGGGGCTCTTCTTCAAAACATCGGTCGAAAATATCAGGTTCGATTCAGAGTCGCCCCTCAGCTTCCAGTTCCAGCGGGCCACTTACACGCTCCGCCTGCCTGAGCTGGCCGACTTCATCACCAGCCGCAGTGTGTACGGCGGGAAGCTCAATCCGCTCGACCGCACGCGGCGCGTCTCGTTCATCAATCATGGCGTGATGGTCGCCCGGCCCGGCGAGCCTTCACTCAAACGACTGGGTGAGGACCTGACAAAAGACATCCCGGCCGACGACCCCATGGCGCGGGAGAAGCGGATTCAGCGGCTCCTGGATTTCGTGTCACAGGAGATCGCCTATGACCAGACCGAGGCGCTCGCATCGGCAGAAACGCTCAAGCGCCCGAACGAAACGCTCATGAGCCACCGGACCGATTGCAGCAACAAGGCCATCCTGCTCGGCTCGCTGCTCGAACAGGCGGGCGAGGATTATCTGTTCCTCTACTGCCCGAAGCACATCACTGTGGCCGTGCCCCGGGGGAAGTTCGAGAACCGCAACGGGCTCGCTTTCGACTGGGAAGGTCAGACGTGGCTCGTTGCCGAATCTACAGCGTCAGGCTTTCAGATCGGCGTCAGCCATTTGACAAAAGAGGCCATTTTCAAACAGGTCCGGTATGTGCAGCGACCCGGTCAGAAAAACCTGATCTATGACGCAGTGACTCTCTCGCCGCTGGAATTCCGCTGACCGGGAGTACCCTTACGCTTCATTCTAATCTTTTCTTCGTCCTCCACTGACCGGAATGGGCCACCCCATTCCGGTTTTTTTCCCGGGTGAGCCGATTCGCCGCCGTTTTGCACATGTGCTGGTGAGAGCAGAAAAACAATGCGATCACAACTCAGTCATTAATCCAGCGAGGTGGCACCATGATCGGACAAGTCATCGGCAGTTACAGAATCGAACAGAAGATCGGCGAAGGCGGGATGGGCGCCGTTTACCGCGGGCGCGACCTGATGCTCGAACGCGAAGTCGCCGTCAAGGCGCTCCGGCCCGAACTGGCGCGCCAGCCGGAACTCGTCGCGCGCTTCCGCTCGGAGGCCGTCACGCTCGCCCGCCTCAACCATTCGCACGTCGCCACGCTTTATAACTTCCTGCGCCACGGCGACGACTTCTTTATGGTCATGGAGTTTGTGCGCGGCCGGACGCTCGATGAACTCATCAAACAGTCCGGCGCGATTGAGGTCGAGCGCGCCGTGCGCCTGTTCTGTCAGGCGCTCGAAGGCATCGCGCACGCGCACGCGCTCGGCGTCATCCACCGCGACATCAAGCCCGCCAACCTCATGCTCGCCGCCGGTGACGATGTGAAGGTCATGGATTTCGGCATCGCGCGCGTCCTCGGCACGGCGCGGCAGACCAAAACCGGGCGGCTGATCGGAACGCTCGAATACATGTCGCCCGAACAGATGCGCGGGATGGAGACCGACGCGCGGGCGGACATATACTCGCTCGGCATCCTGCTCTACGAAATGCTCACGGGCCGCGTGCCGTTTGAATGCCACAGCGATTACGAGCTGATGCGCGCCCAGGTCGAAGATGAACCGCCCGCGCCGCGCGAATTCAAGGGCGACATCCCGCTCCCGGTCGAGCTGGCCGTGATGCGCGCGCTCGCCAAGGATCCGGCTGCTCGTTTTCAATCAGCCGCCGAATTCCGCGCCGCCCTGATCTCCGCCGTCCCGGCAGCCGCGATCAGACCCGAACCGGTTCAGCCCGTCGTGAAAGCCGAGCCGGAAATCAAAGCCACCAGACAGGCCGCGGGGTTGGGCGAAGAGGACTTCGGTTCCGACTGGCCGGGCTCCGACGAATTGATCAAGGGGACGCGGATGCCACAATCGTCGGGCAGGAATTCGGGCTTCGATTCCACGACCGGCACCTTCACCCTGAAGCTGCCCGCGTTCCTTGTCACGGTGCGGCAGCAGGTCGAATCGCGGCTCGGCCCGCTCAACTGGAAGCATTACGGCGGCGCGGCAGCCGCCATGCTGGCGCTGACGTTCGGAGTTTCCGCACTGCGCGGTGGCAATCAGCCCGCCCCAGCCAGATACAATGGCCCGCAGTCTGTGACGACTCAGCCTGCCACTGCCCCGGCGAACGACCCTGCGCCAGTCGCTCCCGCGGTCACACCTCTCGCCCGCGAATCGGATCTGCCGCCAGCGCCGACTTCGGCGGCGGCAGCCGAGGAAAAGCCCGAGCCGCGCACAAAACCGGCAATGACTCCGAAGCCCAGACCATCGCGACCCCAGGTCGCCAGCAACAGCCAGCCGCAACCGACCGCGAGACCCGTGCAGCCGCAGCATCAACCGGCACCGGCTCCGCCAGCGCGTCCAACCCCGACTCCGACGCCCGGCAAGATGGACAAGACAATCAGAGTGATTGAGGCGATTGGCGGAATCATCAAAAAGAGAAAACAGTAAGACTGAGCGGATCAGAGACCGGCTTAACTGCCGGAAGATTTACGACACCGGATTTTCCTGATGATCGCATCGGCAAGGAGATTGTATGCCCCACACACGCATCACCACTGTCAGCGTCATGCTGTTTGTCACGCTGGTTATTTTCGCGCCGTTCCGCGCGTCCATGCAGAAATCCAGCGGAGGCCGCCCGTCAGGCAGGCCCAGTGGGCAGACGGGCGACGTCTTCGCCTCCAACGGTCGCGCCAACACGACAAAGACGACTGGCACGCAGGGAGTCAATCATGGCAAGGGCGGAAACAAGACCTGCAGGACGACGAAAAACACGCCCAATTACAACCCGAATACCTGCACCGCCGGGGATGTTTTTGCGGCCAACGGCGGGGCAAATAACAGGACAAATCCGAAAGGCGGCTCGCCGATTCCGGGGCGGATAATCGGCGATGTCGTCAGCGACGTAATCAATCGCAAAACGACTCCGAAGCCGTCACCGACACCCAGGACATTACCGACGCCTGCGCCGACGCCGGCACCGAAACCGACTCCGAAACCGACTCCGAAGCCGTCGCCCACGCCAAAGCCGGTGCAGCCGCGCAGCGATTGCGTGGATCTGGCGGCTTCCGACCTGCGGGTTGACGGCCTGCTCAAGGACAAGCCTCAGAACGATTTCAACTGTCATTACTACACGAAGACCTTCATCAACGGGAAGACGCCCTCGGGGCTGCTCGACGGTTCGACATCCATCATCAGAGAAGCCGACCTCAGGGCCGCCGGTTACCAGTCGGTCCCCGTGGAGTATGACGCGCAGGGCCGGATCACGAACGCGCACCTGGGCGACGTGATCATCCTGACGGGCGACACCGGGACGTTTTCGCCCTACCTGCACAGCGCCATCGTGACCAACATCGACCCGCGCGGCGCGATCCTTTCGCTCCGGCAGAAACTGAACCCGGAGGATTGTGTGGCCGAGACCAACTGGGAATTCTTCAAACAAAACTTCCTGTCACAGGCCACGGGCGTCAAATTGTGGTCAAACCCCAATCGCGCCGGGCGGCTGGAAAGAACGAGGTAGCAGATCAATTGATCCGGGGCCGCCTGCCCGCCTTCGGCAGGCAACTGCCGGAGGCTGATTGTCTGGCCTCGTCATTATTAATTCCGCCGGATTCCGCGGGTGGCGTGCAGCGGGCGCTTGATCACATGAGACGAGCCGATGCACAATCAGCCCGTCTCGCATATCCGGAGTTGGCGGCGCCCAGCCGATCAACTCCCTACTCCACAAACAAAAGGTCGTAATTGATCAGCCGCCACGGCGGCTGAAATCACGCCGTAGCAATAAACAGCCGGCAGGACAGCGCCATAGTCCATCGAACCCTTGTGTCACGAGTTGCTCTTCCGCATCGGCCCGGCACGCTGAGTGGAAGGCGCAGCCCTTCTGCCAAAGGAGGAATGACTGTGAAAGTCCGGTTTTTGTCTCGTCGCCTCATTATCATTCCTCTGCCCTTATCAATGCCCGGGGTGGATTTTATTGCGCGCGCGACAGGCCACGCTGCCGGGTGTGGCGCATCAGGCAAACTCTTCGCGCGCATCGGCCGGGCACCGGGCCTTCGCAATATTTCAATCGCGTGAGCCGATTGCCCGGCGTTTTGCACATGTGCTGGTGGGGAGGCAAAACCACAGCTCAAGGATGAAAGACCGGCCACACATTTTTCCGCGGCTTTACCGGCTCATCACCGTGGGGGCGCGGACTGAAATCTTCGGAGGAGACTATATGTTCAGCAAGCGCGTCATTACTTTCAGCGTGGTTTTCACGGCGGCCCTCGGCATCGCCCTGCCGTTTCAGGCTTCGATGCAGAAACGAGGCGCGACCCGCGCCCCGGCTCAGGCCAGGCCGAAAGCGGCGGCGATGACCAATCAGGACGTCATCCGGCTGGTGCAGGCGAAGGTCAGTGACGAGATCATCATCGCGAAGATCAGGCAGTCGAAAACGAACTTCGACCTTTCGACCGACGGCATCCTGCTGCTCCAGAAAGCCGGCGTCAGCGAACGCCTGCTGAAGGTGATGATGGACCCGGCGGCCGCGCCTGACGGACCTTCGCCGACCACGCCCGCGCCGCAAAAAGAATCAGCGGGCAGGACGCGGACGACTACTCCGCCGGCGCAGCCGGCCACCCAACCGGCGGCTCAGCCCGCGGAAGAGCCTGTCCATCAGTCGCTCGCCAAAGTCGCCGCCGGCGCGACGATCCTCATTCGCCCGAAGCCGACTCCGCCGCCACCGCCGAGGGCTGCGATCAAAACCGCCCCGCAGAATTACGGGTTGTACGCCGAGCAGGGTGGAAAGCTGCTGCCCATCGGGCGCATCCAGACCAAAGTCCAGCACAGCAAGTGGCGCAGCCTGCTCGCCACGAAAGTCCCCTTCGTCCGTCAGAAGATTGACATCAACATCCCCGGCGCCCACTCCGACACGCGCTTCGAGGCGCGCCGCCCGGCCTTCTACGCTTTCTTCCCGCCGAGCCGCGACGTCTCGAAGTACAAGCTCATTCACTGCAAGATCACCGGCCAGGGCTTCGACCAGCGCACGGTCTCGAACCTCTCGATTATGTTCAGCCGCGAGCAGAATCAGGACGAGGTCCTCTGCGACATCGGCCCGACCGACGTCAAGGACCTGTATCGCATCACGCCGCGCGAAGACCTGCCCTCGGGCGAGTACAGCTTCGTCGAAGGCAATCCGGGCGCGCAGGCCTCGACCAACGTCGACATCATTGACGTCTGGGACTTCGGCGTTGACCTGAAAGACGACAAGCTCGGCGTGAGCGATTACCTCGACCGCTTCTCGCTCGTCTCGAAGGGCGACGTCGGGTTCCTCAACTGGTCGAAAGATGAAGCTCAGAAGATCGTCGAGGCGCACGCGGCGAGCGAGGACGTGCGCGGCTCGTTGCAGGGGTGGTTCAAGCGGCAGTTCGCGACGCTCGGCGTCTACTGGGTGGACGAGCAGTTCGCGCGCGCCTTCGCGCGGCTCGAAATGCTCGACCGCAACCTGACGCCGGAGCAGGCGACGAAGCTGGCCGGGCTGCTGCTCGACGTGGATCAGCAGCATTACTACGTGATGGTCACGCTCGGGCAGAAGATCGGGTCGGGCCGACTGATCGGCGCGAACGACGCCGAGCGGCGGATGCGGCCGTTTGACGCGGTGCTTTACAACGCGAAGGACGACGACGTCATCGTGCCGGCGAAAAAGATGGAGGGCCTCGGCGGGTACGCGGCGGTGTGGAAGGTGACGTTTGACCGCGCGGCGATCAAGGGGACGCTGCTCAGCGCCGGGCCGGACGTTTACTTTGAAGCGCGGCTCAACCAGAACCTCGACCTCAAGGCTAAATTCAGGACTGAACAACTCACCTCGAAGCTGGCGATGCTCACCCGGTAGCGCGGGCGCGGCGCCGGAGCAGAGACAGAAAGGATCAAAGCGATGGAGACAAGAGGAGAATTCTTTTGCATCTCGGGCCCCGACAAGGGCAAGCGGCTGGCGCTCGGCGAGCGTTCCGTGCTGCTCGGCACCTCGGCGTCGTGCGGGCTGCTCAGCGACGATGAGGACCTCGGCCCCGAACGCGTGAAGCTCAAGGTGGTTGACGGCCGGCTGACCTTTCGGGCCTCGGCGAACGCCAGAGTCTACGTGGACGGCGTTCACACGCCCGAAGGCTCGCTCAAACCGGGCCGGCAGCTCAGGGCGGGCCGCTCCGTCTGGCAGTTCGACCTTGAACGTCAGGCCGAAGCGCGCCGCCCGGCCCCGCGCGACGCCGGAGGACTGTTCGGGCAGGCGTGGCGTTTCATCAACTCCTCCATCGGGCTCGAACACCCCGAGGGCCTGAACGTCAAGGAAGTCTTCTCTCAGGTCTCGCAGAAGCGCCCGGAGGCAGACGTCACCGAACTCTTCGCCATCGGCACGAGCAAAAACACGCCGGAGCTGATGGAGATTGACACGAACTGGCCGAAGCCGTGGGTCTTTTTCAAGGCGCTCGTGCTGACGGTGATGGTCTACGTCGGCTTCGTCTTCGCCTTCCGGCAGTTTGAGAATAACAACCTGCTGCCGGGGCTGATTATGGTCGGGGCGTCGGCGATCCCGATCACGGTCGTGATCTTCTACTTCGAGATGAACGCGCCGCGGAACGTCTCGCTCCATCAGGTGATCAGGATGCTGCTCATCGGCGGCGTCGCCTCACTGATCACTTCGCTCTTCGGCTTCGAGATGGTGGGCAAATCGCTCAACTGGCTCGGCGCTTCGCGGGCGGGCATCGTCGAGGAGACCGGCAAGCTGCTGGCGCTGCTGATTATTGTTTACAAGACGAAGTACCGCTGGACGCTCAACGGGCTGCTCTTCGGCGGCGCCGTGGGGGCGGGATTTGCGGCCTTTGAATCGGCCGGGTACGCGTTCCGCGACGGGATGGACTTGTACAGCTTCGGCGTAGTTGACCTCGACAGCATCCTCGACAGCATCCTGGTCCGCGGCCTGCTCACGCCGGGCGGGCATGTGGCGTGGACGGCGCTCGTGGGGGCCGCGCTCTGGAAGGTGCGGGGGGACCAGCCGTTCACCTTCTCGATGCTCAAGGATGAAAGATTCCTGCGCGTCTTCGCTCTGGCGATGGCGCTGCACATGATCTGGAACTCGCCGTTCCAGCTGCCGTACTACGGCAAATACGTCGCGCTGATCGCCGTGGCGTGGATGGCGATCTTCGGTTTCATTCAGGACGGGCTCAACCAGATTCGCCGCGAGCAGGGACAGGCGGCTGCGGCATTCAGGGGCAGGCCGCGCGAGAAAGCGGCAGCAGCGAGATAAACAGCGTGGTTCAGTACCGGGAGTGGCAGCGACCGGGAGTTCCGGGAATGCGTGCCTGGACAGGACACCCGGTCGCTGCCACTCCCGGTACTGAACCACGCTGTTCACTTCTTCAGCGCCGCATCACACTTCGCGATTTCGCCGGCGATCCTTTCCGGTTCGCCCGCGTCGGCTTGGCCGAGCGCGCCGCGTTTCTGCAAATCGTTCAGCACGTCCAGACTGTTTTGATACCACTCTTTCGCCTCACCCCAGCGCTTCTGCTGCTCGCCGGCGGGGGCACGGCGCGCGAGGGTCGCGCTGATTTCGCCGAGCCGGGCGAATGAAGTGGCCAGTTCGCGCCGCACGTCCGTATCCTCGTGATCCTTCTCCGAGACCGCCTTTCGCAGCTTCATGGCCTGCTCGTGCTGCCCCAGCGCTTCGGCGAGTTTGCCGCGCGTGGCCAGCAGGTTGCCGATCTGCTCGTGGCTGTTGGCCCGATCCTGAAGGGCCTGCATGTTCGACTCGTTCATCTTTGACAGACGTTCGTCAATTTTCAGGGCCTCGCCGTAGCTCGCGAGCGCGCCCGCCGTGTCGCCCGCCGCGGCCTGCATGTCGGCCATCTTGGTGTGAGCGTTCGACAGGTCGCGCTGCGCCTCGGCATTCTTCGGGTCACTTCGGGCGAGCCCCTCGCGAATCCTGAGCGACTCGCGGTAACTCGCAATCGCACCACTTGCGTCTTTCAGCGCCGCCAGTGCGTTCCCGATCTTTTCATGGCAGACCGACAGTTCGCGCTGCGCGCGCGCGTTCTGCTGGTTGGCTGCGGCCAGCGCCTGCGCGAGCGGCAGCGCGCGGCGGTAGCTGGCGAGCGAGCCCGCCTTGTCTCCCGTCCCCCGGAGCCGGTCGCCCAGCTTGATGTAGCCGATGAATAATTTCCGCTTGTTCTCCGGGTCATCCGGTTCGGCCGAGTAGACAGACTCGTACAGCGTGACGGCCTCGCGCTGGCTCTCGAACGCTTCGGCCGGCTTGCCGGTCTGCGCCAGCGCGTCGGCGATGCGCTCGTAGCTGACCCCCAGATCGCGGCGGTTGAGCGAATTGTTCTGGTCGGCTTTCCATAAGGCTTCGCGCACGCCGAGCGCCTGACGGTAGCTTTCGAGCGCGCCCGCGGCGGCGCCCGTCATGCGCTGCGCGTCGCCGATGCGGTCGTAGTTGGTCGCGAGTTCGCGGCGCGCTTCAATGCCTGAACGCTGGTCGGGCGGGAGCGATTCACGAATCGCCAGCGATTTGCGGTAGCTTTCGAGCGCGCCCGCCGTGTTGCCGAGGTTGGGGAAGCCGGGCCGTCCCTGCACGTCGCCGACCTTCAGGTAAGCCGTCGCCAGATCCTGCCGCACCGCCGGGTCATTCGCCATCTCCCGGGCGAGTTCGTCATAGACCTGGAGTGCGCGCGTGACGAGCAGCTGGCGGGCGGGTGTGGTGCCCGGCAGCACTTCAATCGCGTCGTGAAACTCGAAGAGGAACTGGTTGGCCACCTGCCGCATGTCATTGAGGAGCCGCTCGGCCCTGGCCCGCTGCGACTGCTCCCGCCGCGCGTAGAGGATCGTGGTGACCAGGCCCGTGACGAGCGACAGCAGGACGAGGGCGGCGGCGGCCACTCCGGCCTTGTGCCGTCGGACGAATTTGCCCGCACGATAACCCATCGTGTCCCGGCGCGCGGTGACCGGCAGCCCTTCGAGGTGGCGGCGCACGTCTTCGGAAAAATGTTCGACCGAGGCGTAGCGCCGCCCAGGTTCTTTCCTGAGCGCCATCAGCACGATGTTGTCGAGGTCCCCTCTCAGCCGACGTTGCAGCTTTTCCGGCTGCCCCTCGCGCGTGCGGCTGACCGCTTCCGGCGTCACCCGGACGCTCTCGCCGTCATAAGTCATCCGCTCCTCAACGCGGCTGATCGCGGTGCTGGGCCGCGTCGGCTCCTGCTCGCAGATGACGCGCTCGATGTCGCTCGGCAGGATGCTCGCGATCCGATACGGCTTGTGCCCGGTCAGCAGTTCATACAGCACCACGCCGAGCGAATAGACATCAGAGGCCGTGGTGACCGGTTCGCCGCGCACCTGCTCGGGGCTGGCGTACTCGGGCGTCATCAGCCGCATCATCGTCGCGGTCTTTTCCACCGTCTGCGAAATTTCGGGGTTGAGAATTTTGGCGATGCCGAAATCGAGCAGCTTCGGCGTCCCGTCGGCCGTGATCAGGATGTTGCCCGGCTTGATGTCGCGGTGGATGACCAGATTCTGGTGCGCGTAATAGACCGCCGCGCAGACCGTGCGGAACAGCTTCAGCCGCTCAATGACAGGGAGATTGTGGTGGTCACAGTACTGGTCAATCGGCTCGCCCTCGATGTACTCCATGACGAAGTAGGGCAGGCCGTCTTCGGTCGAGCCGCCGTCGAGCAGGTGCGCGATGTTCGGGTGATGCAGCGAGGCCAGAATCTGTCGTTCGTGGCGGAAGCGGCGCAGGACGAAATCGGTATCCATCCCGCGCTTGACGATCTTGAGCGCGACTTTTTCGCGATACTCTTCCGCGCGTTCGGCCAGGTAGACCGCGCCCATCCCGCCGTGGCCGATTTCGCGGACGATCTGGTACTGGCCGATGCGCCGGCCTTCCATCGGCTCGCCGTCTTCTATCGGCGAACCATCAATCAGGCCGGGGGAGCCGGCGAAGGCGGGGGTCTCGATGAAGCTCGGCGACTGCTCAAAGGAGGCGATCAGCGATTCGACTTCGCGCCGCAGCTGCGGGTCGGCGGCGCAGGCGCTTTCGAGAAACGCCGGGCGCTTGCCGGGCTCAAGCTCCAGCGCCTCGGCGAGCAGGTCGGTGATTTGCTGATGACGTTCGGGGTTCATAAGGGGAAAGGATGAAGGATGAATCAGGAACTACCCCGGCTCATCCTTCATCCCTCATCCTTCATTCTTCCGGTTACTGTTTACTGATTTCACGATGCAGCCAGGCTTTGGCCATGTTCCATTCGCGCTTGACGGTGGCCGGGGAGATGCCAAGGACTTCGGCCGTCTCTTCGATTGAGAGGCCGCCGAAAAAGCGCAGTTCGACGACGCGGCTCTGCTGAGGCGCGACGGTTGCCAGATCGTTCAGCGCGTCATCGAGCGCGATCAGGTCGGGTTGCTGAGCCGTGACGAGCTTGTCAGAGAGTTCGCCGACCTCATCGAGGTAAAGCTTCTGATCGTCTCCGCCGCGCTTTTCGGCGTGGCGGGCGCGGGCGCTCTGGATCAGAATCTGCCGCATCAGATTCGCGGCCACGCCGAAGAAGTGCGCGCGGCTCTGCCACGTGACGGACCGCTGATCCACCAGTCGCAGCCACGCCTCGTGAACCAGCGCCGTCGCCTGGAGGGTGTGCCCGGGCCGTTCGCGACGCAGGTAACGATCAGCCACCTGGCGCAGTTCGTTGTAAACCAGCGGCAGCAGCTGGTCGAGGGCGGACTGATCCCCGTTGCTCCAGTTGATGAGCATCCGGGTCACCTCCTGTTGCGGAGATACTGGCATAACACCTTCACTGTAGCTGTTGGTTAGCTCAGAGAGATGAGCGTGTGATCGGATTTTTTTACCATGCGGCTCCCGAGTTGTCATCAATTGCCGGTCATCACGGGCGATTTTAATGTGAGCCCGGATGATCAGCTCAGGAAGTTGATTGAAGATGATTGCCTGTCACTGTTGCGCCGCCGCAGATTGATTCCGCAGCAGCCTGGGGTCATCCAGTCAGCCACGCATTCGGCGCATATTCCATGTCTTCAACTCAGACACAATCTCATTGCGCCTGACTAAGTTCACTTCCTGTTCTATAATCCGGTCATACCACCCTCCCCTGAAACTTTGGAGAAAGGAGCGTTCTATGAAAGACCGTGACAAAGCCAGAATTGAGCAGAATGCGAACCACATTGTGAGTCTGCTGGCAGACAAGCGCGAGGAATTTGAGCAGCAGGGCATTAGTGAGGACGCCTTTATCGGGGCCGCGGGGCCGGGCAGCGCGGATGAGTCCAAAGCGGCAATAGACCATCTGGAGAACAAGGAGATCGTCGTGAGGGTGCCGGAAGCGCTGACCAGACCGCCCCTCATCATGCTCAAGCCCGGTCGCATGTGGGAAGACGCGCGGGATAAAGTAGTCGGGGCGAAATCCGCCGTCTCCTGAGCGGGCCTGCCGTACCCGGCAGAAAAAAATCCGGCAGCGGCGACGAAACCTTTTCACCGGTTTGCACACTTAAGAACAGAAAGCCATACACAAGGGCAGAAGACGGTACGACCGCAGGAAGTATGTGCGCGTCTTCTGCCCCCTCCCATTTTAATCAATCAGCAACGCGAAACCTTTTTCCCTGTTTCCTCACTTATCAGTAGAGCCCCATTGTACCTTGTGGGGACGCTGGCCGAAGCGGGGGAGTTTCGCCTGTGTTCTCATCCGCATGACTGCTCAACTGATTGACGGGAGGAAGTACCATGACCCGGAGCGCTGTCAGGCCGGATCGGCTGGATCGGGAAATACAGAGACTGGCTCAGAATATCATTGAACGGGCGGACCTGAACTGGAAGGTTCTGTGGGTCAGCTGCACTCACCTCGGTGGAAGAATTGATGAGAAAGTGATCTGCCACCTTCAGCTTGAGGTCAGGCCGGGGACTGAGGCAAGCATCTTCGTCCTTGAGCCTGATCCGAAAACGGATGCGGAAACCGGGTGGGCCAGGGCGATCAAAGGCAGGATTCTGGCGAATGCCGCTCGGTACAACGCCTGACCCGGGCCTGCGGCGCCCGAGGCGTCAGGTCTCTTTCACGGCCTCTCCCCCGCCGTCTCATTTCATTAGCCGGGCCAGAGCCTTTGCCGCAGTAGTGTCAGGCGGGGGAATTCTGCCGGAACGCCTGCCAGTCCTCAATGGTTTCCCGGCGCGCATCCTGCTCGACATACGGAATCATGTCGAGGACCACCTGCGGCGAGAGCCGCTTGAATTCATCGGCGAACTCGGAAAGTAGCTGCCGGTCCCCACATATGTGACTGGCTGCGGACGGCAATTCAGCCGGCGTCTGGCCGCGATGAAAGATCGCTACGTCGTGGCCCGCCTGCAATAACGATCGCGCGACGGGCAGACCGATAAAGCCTGTCCCGCCGATAATCAGGATGTGCATCGCCAGACTCCTTTACTTTATCCACCAAAAGAAACCGAAGCCGCGAAAACCGTAGCGCAAACTGTCGAGTTTGCGTCGCGTCATCAAGCAGCCGTGATCGAAGCCGCGCAAACTCGACAGTTTGCGCTACGGTTTTCGCGCCGCCTGTCAGATCCGAAACGACTTTTGCAGGAGATCTCATGGCGGGGGCCTGTCATTACGGCCGATTGATCCGGCATGCATCGGCTCAGCGTTCGTTGATCCAGATCGGTTTTTCACGACAGCCGGTGCCGTCGCTGCGCCACTTCGTGCAGGACCAGAAATAATTGCCGTTGCTCGACGGCCCACGCTTAACGGTCGGCGCACCGCACCCCGGACAGGGCGGCCCGTAATCTTCCGCCCGCGCCGCCTGCGGCCTTCCACTTTCATCCAGCCAGACCGTGGGCGCGTCGCAGCCCGTCCCGTCGCTGCGCCAGCCGGAGCAGGAGAGGAAGAATTTGCCGGAACTCTTCGCCTGTCGCCTGAGCATCGGCTGGCCGCACTTCTGACATTTCACCTCGGACACGGCGGGCGCGGGCTTCGGTTCTTCGAGAGCGCTCTTCTCGTCAAAGAATCTCGCCCCGCGGCAATCAGGATAACGGACGCACGAAAGCATCGCCGCTTTGCCCTTTTCGCGCGGCAGGCGGAAGCGCATCACGCCGTTGCAGACCGGGCATTTCGTCGCGGCCATCGCTTTGCGCTGCTTTGCATTCCTCGGCACGTCGGAGATGAAGCCGCAGGTCGGGCGGCCTTCGGAGCAGACGAGAAAGCTGCCCGCCTCGCCGCGCCGTTCGATCAGAAACCCGGCGCGATTTTCGGCGGCGCACTTCGGGCAATCGAGCGCGTAATCGGGTCTCGTGACGGCTCTCTTCTCCTTCGGCGCATCGCCCGCATCACCCGGCGACATCTCGGTGGCGCCGATCTGGCGCACCACTTCGCCGACCATCGTTTTGACCTCCTGCATGAAAACCTCGGGCGCGTATTCGTTGCGCACCATCCGCGCGAGCCGGCTCTCCCACTGGCCGGTCAGCTCGGGCGATTTGAGCAGGGCGACGGGCAGCATTTCGATCAGCTGCCGGCCTTTGGGCGTGGCGACGAGCGTCTTCTTTTCACGCCGGACGTATTCGCGTTCAAGCAGCGTCTCGATGATCGCGGCGCGCGTGGCCGGCGTCCCCAGGCCGCCGTCGCGCATCGCCAGGCGCAGCTCTTCGTCCTCAATGGCCTTGCCCGCCGATTCCATCGCGCCGAGCAATGATGATTCCGAGTAATGCGGCGGCGCTTTGGTCTGCTTTTCGACGGCTTCGGCGTTGAGCGTTTCGGCGGGGTCATTCTGTTTGATCGGCGGCAGCGTGCCTGCGTCATCTTCGTCGTCATCTGTTTTGCGGGCGCTCTCGCCCGGCGGGTCAACGGCGCGCCAGCCGGGCTTGAGAACCACTGAGCCACGGGTCATGAACCGCTCGCCTTCGACGCCGGTGATGATCGTCGTGCGTTCGATCTCGGCGTCGGGATAAAAGGCGGCGAGGAAGCGGCGGGCGACGAGGTTATAGATGCGCTTCTCGTCAGCGTCGAACGCTTCGGGCCTGACGGCCTGCGTCGTGGGAATGATCGCGTGGTGATCGGTCACCTGCTTGTCGTCCGCGTGACGTTTGGTGAGTGATGGCTTGCCTCGGGCGACAATTTCGTCAACAAACTGTGAATACGGGCCGAAGTTGACTGCGGCCAGATGCCGCTCGATCTCCTTCGCCACGCCTGACGACAGGTGCCGGGAGCTGGTGCGCGGGTAAGTGATCGCTTTCTTTTCGTAGAGCGACTGCGCCAGTTCGAGAGTGCGCGCGGCGGTGAATGAATAGCGTGCGTTGGCGGCGCGTTGCAGCGCCGTCAGGTCGTAGAGCAGCGGCGGGCGCTCGCGGGCCGCTTTCTTTTCGACCTTTTCAACCTGTCCCGTACGGCCTTTGACTTTCTCAGCGATGCGCTCGGCCGCGTCCTTCTCTGCAATCCGATTGCCGTCCCTGCCGAACCACGTGCCGTGGTAGTTGCCGGCGGGAACTTTGAAATCGGCGATGACCTGATAATAAGTCGTCGGGACGAAATCGGCGATTTCGCGGTCGCGGTTGACGATGATGGCGAGCGTCGGCGTCTGGACACGGCCCAGCGAAAAGACGCCGTCGTGTCCGGCGCGGCGCGCGCTGAGCGTCTGCGCCCGGCTCGCGTTCAAGCCGACGAGCCAGTCGGACTGCTGCCGCGCGTGGGCCGAAGCGCGGAGGCCCGCGTAATCGGCAGCCGGCTTGAGATTCCTGAACCCCTCGATGATGTCCTGGCGCGTGAGCGAGCTGATCCACAGGCGCTCGACCGGCTTGCGGCATCCGGACTGGCGGTAGACCAGATCGAAAATCAGCTCGCCTTCGCGCCCGGCGTCGCAGGCGTTGACGACGCGGTCAACGTCCTTACGGCTGAGCAGCCCCCTGATCACCTTGAATTGCCCGGCGGTCCGCTCAGCGAGGTGATAGTTGAACCGCTCGGGGATAATTGGCAGATGCTCGAAGCGCCAGCTCTTGTAGCGCGGGTCGTAGGCGTCGGGCGCGTCGAGTTCGACGAGGTGGCCGACGCACCAGGTGACGATCTCATTCGGCCCTTCGATGAAGCCTTCGCCGCGCTGCCCGAGTCCGAGCGCGGCGGCGATCTCGCGCCCCATCGAAGGCTTTTCAGCGATGATCACGCGCACGGGATAAGCTCCTCCGATCAGATCATAAAGATAGTCAGCGCGACGAAATGAATGCTGCCTGTTCGAGGAAACGATAAGTCAGCCTGACCTGCCGCTCAAGCGCCGACGCTCAGGAAAAATCACTTGGTGATCTTCTCCCCAGGGCTGACAGTCGTCTGAGACAATGTTGTCGTAACCCTGCCTGTTCTGTCCGGGGGCGGCACGAGCCCCCGGGTAACGTGGCCTTCAGGCTCCCCCGGGCTTTATACTGCCGCCTGCCGCGCAAGTTCATTACGGAACTTTCAAAACAGCTCCCGCGAAAACCCATATGCGCCTGATCCTGTTGTTCGCATTCTCTGTCATCTCTGCACTCTCTGCCGTCGCGTCATCCGATGTCGAGCTGTTCCGGGACGACTTCTCCAGTTTACCCCCCGGCTGGCTCTCGAAGCCGGTCGGACTGCTCAACGGGGCCATTCAGGAATACCACTACCTGCCGCACCGGGGCGTGCCGACTTTTCCCTGGTACAACCCGATAACGCATAACGACTCGTGGGTGGCGGGCGACGAGGACGGCAAGACTTACCTTGAGCAGCAACTGCTGCACGACCAGCCGGAGCGCTGGCAGCCGCTCTTCGTTACGGGCGATCCGCTGTGGACCGGCTACACGGTGTCGGCGAAGGTGAGGCCGCTCTCGCTCGCGGAATCGGCGGGCATCGTCTTCAGGTATCACACGAACCACCACTACTACGCGTTCACGATCTCCGGCGGCAGGAAGGCGCGGCTGGCGCTCAAGCTGCCCATCGAACAGAAGTTCCGCGTGGCGGACTGGAAGGAACTCGGGAGTGCCGACGTGTCTTATGACGTCAAGCAATACCACGAGCTGAAGGTCGAAAACGACGGGCCGAAGATCCGGGCATACTTTGACGGCAAGCTGGTCATCGAGGCGAGCGACGGCGAAATCCTCGGCGGGCGCGCTGGCATCACGGCGAACATTCCGGCGCGCTTCACCGACTTCGTGGTCGCTGCGCCGACGGCGGTGGCGCAGCAGATTCGTAACGGAATCGCCGCCCGCGAGCGCGAACTGGCCTCACTCCGCGCGGCCAATCCGCAGCCGAAGCTCTGGAAAAAGTTCCCGACGCCGAAGTGGGGCGCGGGCCGCAACGTGCGGTTCGGCGATCTGGACGGCGACGGGCGCCTCGACATGCTGATCGTGCAGAACATCCCGAAGGTGCGCGGCGATGCGTTTGACCACATCAGCTGCCTGACCGCGGTGACGCTTGACGGCAAGGTGCTGTGGCAGATCGGGCGCCCCGACCCGCGCAACACGCTGCTCACCAACGACACGCCGTTCCAGATTCACGACTTCGACGGCGACGGTAAGAACGAAGTCGTCATGGTCAGGGACTTTCAGATTCAGGTGCTGGAGGGCTCGACCGGCAGGGTAATCAGGCGCGCCTGGATGCCGCCCGCGCCGACGGAAAATAAAGACCGTCCATACGAGCTGAACAGCGGCGATTCGATGATCTTCTTCAATCTGTCTGGAAAGAAGAGCCGGCAGGAGATGTTGCTCAAGGATCGTTACGGCACCTTCTGGATATTCGACAACAACCTCAGGCAGCTCTGGAGCGGCACCGGGCAGACGGGGCACTATCCCTTCCCTTACGATTTCAATGGTGACGGCAAAGACGAGTTCGTCATCGGGTTTGCGCTGTGGAATGCGACGGGCAAATACGTCTGGTCACACGACGCGGAGCTGAAGGATCACGCGGACGCGATCTCCATCGGCAATTACACGGGCGACGCGCAGGCGCGCCCGCGCGTCTACGTCTGCGGCAGCGACGAAGGGCTCCTGGTCTTCTCCGAAGACGGGAAGATCGTCAGGCAGATGCGCGTCGGGCACACGCAGACGCAGAGCGTTGGCAAGTACCGGCCCGACGCCGCGGGGCTGCAAATCCTGACGGCGAACTTCTGGCGCAACACAGGGATCGTGACGCTCTTTGATCCGGACGCGAACATCCTCGCGCAGGATGAGCTGATTCCGGGATCGAGCCACCTGCAGACGGTCAACTGGCGCGGCGACGGGCAGGAGTTCGCGATGCTGAACGCAAACGTGCGGGAAGGCGGGATGATTGACGGGCAGTTGCGGCGCGTCGTGATGTTCCCGGACGACGGTCATCCAGACCTCGCGTATCAGGTGCTGAACGTCACGGGTGATGAGCGGGATGAGATCATCGTCTGGGATCAGGATGCAGTCTGGATCTACACGCAGGATCGCCCTTTCACGGGCCGGCGGATCTATAAGCCAACCCGCAACCCGCTCTATAACGACTCGAACTACCGCTCGACTGTGTCGCTGCCGGGCTGGAAGCAGTAAGGGAGGGCCTCACCCCACTGTCACGATCTGCAGTGGTTTGATCCGGTCCGGAGGTATACAACGGTCGCCGTTTCTATTACTTTCTACACATGCCACCCAATGTGCGACTTTTTTTGTTATCAGGAGGCGACGAGGCCATCCAGATCCAGCGGCTGGCGTCCGAGTTTGAGATTCAGAAACACGGCCACTGTATGAGCCAGCACTTGGCGAATCAGCCGATGCTGAAAATGCCAGAGATTATGGACGCGAATCCGGTTGACGCCGAAGCGTTCGGTCAGATGCGAGCCGACCGTCTCAACCAGTCGGCGCCAGCGAGCGCAGGTTTTG